>Ga0335073_10002623_pt1 | contig 24701 bp, 21 predicted proteins | sample Lox_Sample_22_FD_207093 | JGI IMG/M metagenome (GOLD analysis project Ga0335073, IMG submission 207093) | Soil microbial communities from Loxahatchee National Wildlife Refuge, Florida, United States - Lox_Sample_2.2 | ecosystem: Environmental > Terrestrial > Soil > Wetlands | place: USA... | reverse complement strand
TCGAGCGCCATATCCGCAATCGCCGCCTGCGTGAGCTGCAGCGCCGAGAGCGGCGCTCCGAAGAGCGAGCGCGACTGCGCGTGCGCGCGCGTTTCATCGTAGGCGCGCCGCGCGAAGCCGAGGGCCGCGGCGCCTACCGTCGTGCGAAAGACGTCGAGCGTGGCCATCGCAATGCGAAAGCCGTCTCCCTCGTCGCCCAGACGGTGGCTTGCCGGCACAGCGCAATCATGAAAGGAAAGCGCTCCGAGCGGATGCGGCGAGATCGTATCGATGCGGCCGCTGACCTCGAAACCTTGGATCGCCGCATCCACGATAAAGGCTGAAAGCCCCTTTGCGCCGTCATCACCGGTACGCGCGAAGACAACGTAGAAATCGGCGATCCCCGCGTTTGAGATCCACGTCTTCTCGCCGCTCAGAACGTAGCGTTCGCCGTCTCGCCGCGCGGTCGTGCGCAGCGCGGCGACGTCGGAACCCGCTTCGCGCTCCGAGAGCGCGAAAGCCGCGATCGCGCTGCCGCGCGCGACGCCGTCCAGGTAACGAGCGCGCATCGCCTGCGAACCGAAGAGCGCGATCGCTCCACTACCGAGCCCCTGCATGGCAAAAGCAAAATCGCCGAGCGCCGACCGGTACGCGAGCCGCTCGCGCGCGAGCGAGAGGGTTCGAACATCGAGCTGCGTGCACGCACGCAACCACCCGGCATCGCCGAGAGCGCGCACCCACGCCCGCACGCTGCCGTCGGGAGCCGCCTCGTCATCGAAAACCGGTGTTTCGTTCAGCCACCTTTCAAACGATGCCGCAAACGTGCGATGTTCGTCGCCGAAAAACGGCCAGTCGAGTACACCGTCATCCACGAGCGCGTCAGTTACCCTCGAATACGGGAGCGCGCCGATTGGTGAAGGCTTCGTAAGCGCGGCGAAAATCGTTGCTCTCCATGAGTGAGGCTTGGGCGCGCGCCTCCGCGTCGATCGCGGCGTCGAGCGGCAACGCCCACTCTTCATGCAGCATGCGTTTCGTCATCGCATGCGCAAGCGTCGGCCCGCCTGCGAGCGTCGCGGCCATCTCGCTCGCACGCGCGAGCAGCATCGGCGGCTCGACGATCTCGTTATAGAAACCCCACGCATGCGCTTGATCGCCCGGCATCGCGCGGCCGGTGAAGAGCAGCTCCGCTGCGCGTCCGAGGCCGATGATCCGCGGCAGCATCGCGCATGCGCCCATGTCGCATCCCGCGAGTCCGACGCGGACGAAAAGAAACGCGACGCTCGAACGCGCGGTACCGAACCGCAGATCGCTGGCCATTGCCAAGATCGCGCCGGCGCCCGCGCACACGCCGTCCACCGCGGCGACGATCGGCTGCGGTGCGGCGCGCATCGCTTTTACCAGATCGCCCGTCATCTGCGTGAACGCGAGCAGTCCGGCCGGCGTTTGGCGCGTCAGCGGGCCGATGATTTCATGCACGTCGCCGCCCGAGCAAAAGTTATCGCCGGCGCCGGTCAACACGACGGCTTTGACGGCGCTCTCACCCTGTAGCGAGCCGAACCAGTCGCGCAACTCTGCGTAGAGTTCGAAGGTGAGGGGATTCTTGCGCTGCGGACGCTCGAGCGTTACGACGGCGACGTGATCTTCGATGGTAACGCGCGCGTTGGTCATCGTTGCGAGGTTAGTCAGATGACGTTCGCGGCTCCTTGTTCGCGCGCGATCAAACGCTCGAGCTGGCTCTTCCCGGGCAGATATTGTACCGGCCAAAGCGAGCCCTCGTAGTGCAGTCCGGCTGCCGCGTGGAGGGTCCACGCGGGATCCGCGAGGTGCGGGCGCCCGAGCGCGACCAGATCGGCGCGGCCCGCGGCGACGATCGCATTGACTTGATCCGCGTCGGTCACGTTGCCCACCGCCATCGTGGCGATGCCCACCTCGTTGCGGATGCGATCGGCGTACGGTGTTTGAAAAAGCCTGCCGTACACGGGAGCCGCGTTCGGATCGGTTTGCCCGGTCGATACGTCGATCAAGTCGGCGCCGGCTGCTTTGAACGCCGCCGCGATCTGCACCGCGTCGTCACCGGTGATTCCGCCCTCCATCCAGTCCGTGGCGGAGATGCGCACCGACATCGGCCGGTCGGACGGCCAGATGGCGCGCATCGCACGAAAAACTTCCAACGGATAGCGCAAACGATTCTCGAGCGAACCGCCGTACTCGTCGGTCCGCACGTTGCGCAGCGGCGTGATGAAGCTCGAGAGCAGATAGCCGTGCGCGCAATGCAACTCGAGCCAGTCGAAGCCGGCTTCGATTCCCATGCGCGTCGCCTCCTCGAACTGTTCGCGAATCTCGGTCATCGCCTCGCGCGTCAACGCGTCCGGAACTTGATTGCGCGGCGAATACGGCAGCGCCGAGGGCCCGACGACCGGCCAGTTGCCGCTTTCGAGCGGTTCGTCCATGCCCTCCCACATCAATTTGGTCGAGCCCTTCGGACCGGAGTGCCCGAGCTGCAGCGCAATCTTTGCTCCGCTGAACTCATGCACGAACGAGACGATGCGCCGCCAGGCCGGCACGTGCTCGGGAAGATACATCCCGCAGCATCCGGGCGAGATCCGTCCCTCGCGTGAAACGCAGCTCATCTCCGTAAAGACGAGACCGGCTCCGCCGAGCGCGCGCGCGCCGAGGTGCACGAGATGAAAATCGTTCGGGCATCCGTCGACCGCGCTGTACATATCCATCGGCGACACGACGACGCGGTTGCGCAACGTCAGGCCGCGCAGGCGGAACGCATTGAACATCGGCGGGACCGGCGACCCCGCACCGAGCCACGACTCGAGCTCTTCGACGTAGGCGCCGTCGCGCAGCCGAAGATTTTCGTGGCCGATGCGCTGGCTTCGCGTAAGCAGACTGTAAGCGAACTGCGGCATCGGCAGATTGGCGTACCGCGCCACGTTTTCGAACCACTCCGTCGAGTTACGGGCCGCGTTCTGAAGCTTGAGAACTTCCACTTTTCGCGCTTCTTCATACGACGCGAGCGCTGCCGCCAAATCGGTGTGCGCTGCCAAGGCGTCGATCAAGCCGATCGCGTCCTCGAGCGCAAGCTTCGTGCCCGAACCGACGGAGAAATGCGCGGTATGCGCGGCATCGCCGAGAAGCACGACGTTCTCGTGCGACCATCGCCGGTTGCTGACACGCACGAAGTTGATCCAGTCGCGACCGCGCAAATGCGCCGCATTCGCCATGAGCCTGTGCCCGCGAAGATATTTCCCGAAGAGCGCTTCGCAGAACGCGATCGTGGCCGCCGTATCGGCGCGATCGAGACCGTGAGCCAGCCACGTTTCCTCGCGCGTTTCCACGATGAACGTGCTGGTCCGTTCGTCGAACCGGTAGGCATGCACCGTGAACCAGCCGTGCTCGGTCCGTTCGAAGAGAAAGGTGAAGGCATCCAGCGGCAGCGTCGTTCCCAGCCACACGTATCGGCAGCGGCGACGATCGAGGTCGGGTTCGAACGTCTGCGTAAAAGCGGCGCGCACGCGGCTGTTGACGCCGTCGCTGCCCACCAGAAGATCGCACGACCCTCGCAGCGCGGCGACATCCGTCACTTCGGTATTGAAACGAACGTCGACGCCGGTCTCCTGTGCGCGCGCAGCCAGAATCTCGAGCAAACGCCGCCGGCCGATGCCGGCGAACCCGTGTCCGCCTGAAACGACGGTCTCGCCGCCGCGATGAATCTCGATGTCGTCCCAGCGATAGAACGCGCGCGTGATCGCATCGTGCGTGGGTGCATCGGCCGCGCGAAGATTCTCGAGCGTAGCGTCGGAGAAGACGACGCCCCAGCCAAACGTATCGTTCGGAGCGTTGCGCTCCAGCACGCTGATCGAGCAATGCGGAAAACAGCGCTTTCCGAGGATAGCGGCATAGAGTCCGGCCGGACCTCCGCCGGCAAAAACGATGTGACGTGGCGTCATAAAACCCGTTCTCGGCTAACCCGCCGCCGCAGCAGCTTTCAGCGAGCGCGCGATGGTCTGCAAGAATTTTACCGGTCCTTCGCGATGAAGTGCCGTTCCGCTGCTGAGCGCGCCGTCGATCACCACCGCCATTTGCAGCGCGAACCGTTCGGGCTCGCGCAGCTTCATCGCGCGTGCCAGCACGCGCAGCCGGCGGCGCAGCTCGGCTTTGTGCGCGATCGCGACCTTTCGCGCGGGGTGGTTTTCGTCGGAATACTCGGCCGAGACGTTGATCTGCGGGCAACCGCGATAGCCGGCGCGCGCGATGCGTTCGCCGATCCACTTGAGCTGCGCGTCGAGCTGCTTCTCGGGCGCATCCTTGTGAGCGGCGGCGACGCGATCCCAGTGCGCCCAAAAATCCTGATCTTCGCTCTGCAGGAAGGCCTCGATCAGATCGTCCTTGGTGCGAAAATAACGGTACAGACTCGTTTTCGCAACGCCCGAACGCGCGACGATCGTGTCAACGCCGATGGCGCGGGTCCCCTCACGATAAAAGAGCTCGCTCGCCGTCTTGAGGATCCGTTCGCGTACGTCCACAGCGGTATTCTACACTCAATCCTTGACAAGTGCTACCGATCTGTAGCATAAGTAACAGACAGGTCTGTATCGTCGTTAGGGGGGCGGGTGGAGTCGATCGCAGTCGTAGGTGCAACAGGCCATACCGGCCGCTTCGTCGTGGACGAATTGGAGCGGCGCAGCCTTCGGCCGGTCTGCGTGGGCCGCGACGCTCGCAAGCTCGCGGAACTGCGTGCCGCGCACCCCACGCGCGTGGTACGCGCCGCTTCGAGCGAGGATCCGGAATCTCTGAACGCGGCTCTCGCCGGTTGCGTCGCCGTCATCAACTGCGCGGGCCCATTTCTCGACACCGCGCTTCCCGTAGCCGACGCGGCGCTACGCGCGAAAATTCCCTATCTCGATATAACGGCGGAGCAAGCCGCGGTACAGCGGCTGCAAACCCGCGACGCGAACGCGCGAGACGCCGGCATCGTGCTGCTGCCCGCCGCCGCTTTTTACGGCGGACTCGCAGACGTGCTTGCTACGGCTGCGCTCGACGGGGAAGTGACGATCGACGAGATTTCGATCGCCGTCGCGCTCGATAGTTGGCACCCGACCGAGGGCACGCGCCGCACGGGGGCACGCAACACCGCTCCACGCCTCATCGTGCGCGGCGGCACATTGGCTCCGATACCCGATCCCCAGCCGAAGGCATCCTGGGTTTTTCCCGCGCCGTTTCACGAGCAAGAGGTATTGATGCTGCCCTTCAGCGAGACGATCACGCTGTCACGGCATCTGCGCGCAGCCTCGATCGAATCGTGGATCAACGCTACGGCGCTGCGCGACGTCCGAGACGCGGCGACCCCGGCGCCGGCGCCCGCGGACTCGCGTGGAAGGTCGTCGCAAAACTTCGTCATGGACGTTCGCGTTCGCGCCGGCGAGCGCCGCGCGCGAGCCACCGCTGCCGGCCGGGATATTTACGCCGCGAGCGCACCGATCATCGTCGAAGCGGCGCAACGGCTGCTCGCGCCAGATGCCCGCGGCGCAGGGGTGCGATCGTTGGGCGAAGTCGTCGACGCGCGCGACTTCCTCCGCGCACTCGCGGTCACGGGAGACCTCGCGTGGACGTTGGCCTAGCGTGAAAACGGGATCGTATGGGCAGATCCTCTTTGGCGCGTCGGCGGTTATGTTCGGCGTTGTCTTGCTCGTCTGGCATGACCCCGGCGCGTGGGAAGATCTGCCGCTGGTCAAACTGCCCGCGATCGCGGGCGACCTGATCGCGATCGCGCTCATCGCGGGCGGCCTCGCGCTGCAATTCCCGTCCATGCGGCGCAACGCATCGATCCTGCTCGCGATCGTCGCGCTCATCTTCACGCTTGCGTGCATACCCGCGATCGTCGCCGCGCCGCTGAGCTACGGGCCCTACACGGGCTTCTTCGAGTTTCTCTCGCTCGTGTTTGGGGCGACGGCTGCAATCTTCGGCCGCTGGTCGCGCGCCGGCCTCGGCGTCTGCACGCTCTCCTTCGCCGCGGCGCAGGTCGCATACGCACAATACACGGCCAGTCTCGTGCCGCTCTGGATTCCGCCCAGCCCGATGTTCTGGGTCGTCGTCACGACGATCGCCTTTGGGCTTGCGGCAATCGCACTGCTCGCCGGCGTCAAGGCGCGCCTCGCCGCGCAGTTGGAAGGCCTCATGATCGTGCTCTTCGGATTGCTCGTGTGGGTGCCGGTGCTGCTGGCGCATCCGGAAAAGCACTTCAACTGGGCTGAATTTTCGCTGAACTTTTTTATCGCCGGCGGCGTCTGGCTCGTAGCCGATTCGATGCGCCTTAGCGCACCAGCTCCCGCCACGACGTCTCCCTGAGCTGCACGCCGTAATATTCCGCCGCCTTTTTGATGTTCTCGAATGCCAGCGCGCGATCGTCGTCGGAAACGCCTTCGACTTGGTCGAAGCGCGCGACGGCGTTGCGCACGTGCTGCGCGTCGGTTAGCGGCTCCTTGCGCTGATTCGGAAACGCGAAGACCGAATCGGGCAGATCGCTCTGCGTAGTCAGACGGCCGTGCGCTTCATGCGGTTCCCACGTGGCGTTCATAGCGTCTCCTTCGGAATGCGAGAGTGAGGGCCGGGTCTATGATACCCAGCCCTCGTTCGCGATCCTAGGAAGAAGCCGCGAATCTCCTCACGCGGAGACCAGGGTCAGCGTCGCCGGGTCGACGTTGTAGGTTCCCGGTCCCACCTCGTCGTTGGGATAGGCGCAGATCTCGCTGCCGTCCGGACCGTAGATGTCGACGAGGTTGGGCTGATCGCAGTCGGTCTGCTGCAGCCCGTAATTCGCGAGTAACTGTGCGCCCGGCGAAGACGGCGCAACCGCGTAGTACGAAGGGCCGGTGTCGAACGCGACGTTGACCGCGAACAGACCCCAGAACCCGCCGCCCCAATAGCCTGGCGATGCGACCCAGACGCGGCCGCCGTTCCAGCCCCAATCGGAAACATAGCGGTGCGCAACGTAGTGCGGCGCGGCGTACGCGTAGGTGCGAGCCGATTCGAAGGTGCGCGCCTGATAGCGCGGCATGGGCTGCACGTTACGCGGCGGCGCGTAGCTGCGCTGCGGAGCGGAGTAGGTGCGGCGAGGCGCCGAGTACGTGCGCTGCGGAGCGGAGTAGGTGCGCTGCGGAGGTGAGTAGCTCCGGGCCGGTGCCGAGTACGAGCGGGCCGGCGCCGAGTAGGCGCGCGCCGGTGCGGAACCATGATGGTCGTCGTGCGCCGCGAGTGCCGTGGCCGGGAGGGCGACGAGCAGTGCGGCGATGACCGGAGCTTTGATGTTCATGATGCTTGCAGCATAGAGCGCAAAACTGACAGCGCCCGGCTTCCTTCTTGAGAGTTGGTTACGCGTAACATGAGCATTGCCTTAAGCGGCGAAACCTGGGGAGCGTGCGCATTCTCGTAGTCGGCGCCGGTGCGACCGGCGGCCTTTTCGGCGGGCGCTTAGCCAGAGCGGGCCGCGACGTGACATTCCTGGTCCGCGCAAAACGCGCGGCGCAGCTGCGCGAGTCGGGGCTCGAGATCAAGAGCCCGCTCGGCGACTTCTCGATCGTTCCGCAGATCGCGCAGACCGAAACGATCGGCGCGCCCTACGATATCGTATTGCTCGGTCTCAAGGCCTATCAGCTCGATGCGGCGATCGACGACTTTGCACCCGCGGTCGGGCCGCAGACGATGATACTTCCCATGCTCAACGGTATGCGTCACGTCGACCGGCTGGTGGAACGCTTCGGCGAAGGACCGGTGCTCGGCGGCGTGTGTTACGTGGCCACGACGCTCGACGACAACGGCCATATCGTTCAACTCAACGACATGCAGCAACTCGTCTACGGCGAACGCGGCGGCGGAATCTCGCCGCGCGTTACCGCGCTCGACGAACAGATGCAAGGCGCAGGGTTCACGGCGACCGCGTCGCCCCACATCCTGCAAGACATGTGGGAGAAGTGGGTCGTGCTTTCTTCACTTGGCGCCGGTACGTGCCTGATGCGTGGAACGATCGGCGATATCGTGAAAGCCGGCGGCGCGCAGCTCCTCTCGCGCATCATCGACGAATGTGCTGCCGTGGCGAGCGCTTCGGGGCATACGCCGGGTGAGACGTTCCTGCGTGACGCGCGCGGGCGCTTGACGTCGGAAAGCTCGCCGATGACCTCCTCGATGTATCGCGATATGCAACAAGGCAATCGCGTCGAAGCCGATCACGTCCTCGGCGATCTCGTCGCGCGAGCCCGCGGCTTCGGTCTCGATACGCCGTTGCTCGCCGCCGCCTACACGCAGCTCAACGTTTACCAGCGCGCGCTAGTGTAATTCGATTGGAATGAGCCGCGCGTCTTCGACGCCCGCGGAGTTGCGCGCGATTACGTTCAGCGTGTATCCGCGTTTGTATTGCGGCACGATGTCGAGCACGTGTTGATCGAAAACGAATTGTCCGTACGCGATGCGCGTTGCGTTGAACGAGAACGACTCGGTTCGGATTTCGAGGCTCGCCACGTTGGTAGTCGTGGCAATACGGCCGCGCCACTCCACGCCTGGGGAAATCGAGGTGGAGTTGAGCCACAGCGCGAGAATATGCGGCGGCGCGTCGTTCGCGTTTGCGACGGCGGCCGGCCAGGTCGAACGCGGCGCGGTGACGCTGCGCGGGTCCATTGGTGTCCCCACCGGCGGCTCTTCGCATCCGGAAAGCAACAATGCGATCGCAAAGATCGCACACGACAAGCGCATGACGGGTTCTTTCGTGCGGCGTGCGGAAAGCCCCGCTCGTGAAGGATCGCCCGGCACCGAACACGCTCTTTGATTGGTCGATGGCCGTTGCGAGCATTTGGTGCTCGGGCGGCATCATGATTGACGCCTATCATCATTTTCATACGACCGTCGAAACGTTTTTCGAGCCGGCGCACGGATTGCTCTACGCGGGATTGCTCGCGAGCTACGTCTTCGTCGGCATCGCGATGTGGGTGAATCACCGGCGCGGCTTTGCGTGGAACCGCGCGCTGCCCAAAGGCTACGAAGCGACGACCGCCGGGCTCGTCGTCTTTCTCATCGGCGGCATCCTCGACATGATCAAGCACACGCTCTGGGGTTTCGAGCAAGGCTTCAACGCACTGCTCAGCCCGACGCATCTGCTGATCGGAGCGGGCGCCTTCCTCATCATCGCCGGCCCGGTGCGCTCGGCGTTCGAGCGCGAGCGCCCGCCGGCTACGCTGGCCGGTCAGCTGCCGATGCTGCTCGCACTCGCCTCGATGATGGAATTGATCCATTGGGGCACGCAGTTCGTCTTCCTGAGCGAAGCCGAAAACATGAACGCGCCGTTAGACCCCGGCCGTTTTCCGCACGACACCTTCACGCTGCTCGCGCTGCTCTATTACAAGCAGGGCATCGGGCTGCTGGCAGTGATGGTGCAGAGTCTGCTCGTCGCGGGCTTTGCGCTCTACGCCGCGCGCAACGTGCGTCTGGCGCCGGGCGCGCTCAGCGTGCTCTTCCTGGTCGGCAACGGATTCATCGCGGCCGCGCACTCGAACTACGCCGGGCAATTCGCCGGCGTTCTGCTGGCGAGTCTCGGTGCGGGCGTATTCGGCGACGCGCTGCGCGTCGATTCCACAAAGGACGCGCGCCGCTGGAGTATCTTTGCCTTTGGCGTTCCCGCGATCTACTGGACGGTGCTGCTCGTCGTGCTCGCGCTCACCATGAACGGTATTTGGTGGTCTCCGGACGTCATCTCGGGCTCGGTGCTCTTTGCCGGACTCACCGGCCTCTTCTCCTACGCGCTCGTCACCGCGGGGCAGTCTAGACAAGAACAAAGCCCGCCGCCGTGAGGCGCCGGGCTTTGCGTAGCTTCCGAGCACTTTGGCCTGTCTTGAGCCCATTGCCAGGCCCCTACTGACCGCTGTGTATTCGGATTTGATCTCCCCCACTTCGGCCGCCGTACGACAGCAACCGTCGGTCGTGTGGTGATCGCGCTTTCCTACATATCGCGCTTCGTCGTTACTCGAAGTGTTTGCATGGTAACAAGCGAAAAACCGTGGTGCAAGAGCAAATCTGCCGCACTCACAAGCTATTCGCAGGAAAGTCGAGTTACTCACATCTTATGCCCACATTATCCCTCCTCGACCGCCCGCTCCGGGCCGCGATTCTCGCCGCCGCAGACAGCACGGCGGTGCAGAAAGCGGTAAGCCGCTACGGGATGCAGCTGGGCGCACGGCGCTTCGTCGCCGGCGAGACGGTGCCCGAGTTCTTGCGCGTCGCGCGCGACGTCAACGCGCGCGGCTTCGCGGTCGCGTGCGGAATCCTCGGCGAGGGCGTGCACGACCGCGCCGAGGCCGTCGCGGCCGCCGATCAGTACTGCGAACTCTTGCGTATTTTTGCCGCCGAGCGCATCGACGCGAACGTCGCCTTCAAGCTCACGCATCTCGGGCTCGACATCGATCCCGAGCTCGCGTACGCGAATGCCGCGCGCGTCGCGCAGACCGCCGCCGAAAGCGGCAATACGATGCGCTTGGATATGGAGCAGTCGCGCTACGTCGACGCAACGCTCGCGGTCTACCGGCGCTTGCGCGAGCGCTTCGAAAACGTCGGCTTCGTATTGCAAGCCTATCTCTTTCGCAGCGCGGACGATCTCGCCGCCGCCGCGCCGCTCGCGCCCAACGTCCGCCTCGTCAAGGGCGCCTATCTCGAGCCGCCCGAGATCGCGTACGAGAAGAAGCGCGACGTCGATGAGAATTATCTTCGGCTCGTATCGGCGGCGCTCGACGGAAGCGGCTACACTGCGATCGCGACCCACGACCCGCGGATCATCGCGCGCGTCGAGGATTGGGTCGCGCAGCGCAATCTCCCCAAGCGCGGCCGCTTCGAGTTCCAAATGCTCTACGGTATCAGCGAACCGCTCGCCGCGGCGCTCGTCGCGCGCGGCTATCGCGTACGTCTAGCCGTGCCGTTCGGCGACTACTGGTTTCCCTATCTCATGCGGCGTCTTGCCGAACGCCCCGCGAATCTGGCTTTCTTCCTGAAAGGAGCGCTTGGACGATGATAGCCGCAAAGACGCTGACCGGTGTGTGGTCGGCGGTGCTCACGCCGATCGACGAGCGTTTCGAGCCCGACGCGCCGCGCGCGATCGAATACTATCGCGATCTCTTACGTGACGGCATCGACGGTATCAACCTCTTGGGCACGACCGGCGAGGCGATGTCGTTCAGCGTCGCACAGCGCATGCGCTTGATGGAACTCGTCGCCGAGAGCATCCCCCGCGAACGCACCATGTGCGGCACCGGCGCGGCCTCGCTCGCCGACGCCGCCGCGCTCACGCGTACGGCAAACGAACTCGGCTTCAGCGCAGCGCTCGTGATGCCGCCCTTCTTCTTTCGCGATGCCGGCGACGACGGCGTTTTGCGCTGGTTCGACGCGTTGCTCGCCGCGGCGGGACCGCTGCGCGTGCCGATTCTGCTCTACAATTTTCCGCGCATGACCGGCATCACGTTTCATATTGCTCTCGTCGATCGGCTGCTCGCGGCTTTTCCCGGCGTCATCGCGGGCATGAAGGACAGTTCGAACGACGCCGAGCTGCAGCGTGCGATCCTCGCGCGTCATCCCGATCTGCGCATCTTTCCCGGCTCGGAGGAGCACTTGCTCGAGGCCAAGCGCTTCGGCGCAGCGGGCTGCATCTCGGGCAGCGTCGCGCTATGGGCGCAGCTCGCCCACCAGGCATTCGCGAACGACGACGACGCAGCGGCGGCGCGCGTGCGCGAGCAGCGCTCCGCGCTCGCGGGAGCCCCGCTCATCGCGCTGGTTCGCGAGCGCGTCTCCAAGCAGCGCCGCGACGCCGCGTGGCTGCGCTCGATGCCGCCGAATTAGAGGCTGCGCGCCCTCGTGCCGATCCAGCGGTAGAGCACGAACGGCGCGCCGATGAATCCGGCCAGCGCCGCGATCGTGGCGGCGATCTGCGGATAGGAGCTCGGCGCGATCTGCAGCGGATTCGAGTTTCCGGTAAAGTAGATCAGGCCGGCAAGCGCGACGCCGAAGAGGCTTTCGCCCGTGATGAGACCGGAGGCCACGAGAACGCCCAAGCGTTTTGCGGGCGCCGGGTTCGCCTTCGTCGCGACCCAACGATTGTAGAGCGCGCCGAACACGGCGCCGACGACGGCGGGTGCGGTCGTGGACGCGGGCAGGTAAATACCCAAGCCGACGGCCAGCGGAGGAAAGCGAAAGCGCCCCGTCCATCGCCCGAACTCGTCGGCCGCGATGACCAGCGCGCCGACGCCGGCACCGGCCGCGATCAGATTCCAGTCGATTTGCCCGCTGATGACGCCGCGCGCAAGCGTCGAGATCAGCGTCGCTTGTGGAGCGGGCAGGCCGTGCGCGCCACCGAATCCGTAGGCTTTGTTCAGCACCACGAGCACCGGCGGAATGACGATCGCGCCGAAGATCACGCCGATCACCAGTGCGACTTGCTGCTTCCACGGCGTGGCGCCCACGAGCTGCCCCGTTTTCAGATCTTGCAGGTTGTCGTTCGAGATCGTCGCGACGTTGATCACGATTGCCGTCACGAAGAGCGCGTACGCAACGAACGCGGGCGCCGCCGACGGCGCGCCGATGCGTGCGAAATACGCGAGGATCACCGAGACGCCCAGCACCGCGATGATCGCAAGGCCCGAGACCGGGCTGTTCGACGAGCCGATCAGTCCCGCCATGTAGCCGCAAACCGCCGCCACGAGAAATCCGACGACAACGACGTACACGATCGCGCCGGCGATTAGCGGAACGATCATCGACGAAAGCACACCGCCCGCGAGAAAGGCCACCAGCAAGATTGCCATCGGTATCAGCAACACGGCCGACGTCAGCGTCACGATGCCGATCGGAATATCGCGCTCGGTGATCGGCAACTCCTCGCCGCTCTCGCTCGCGGCACGTTTGCGCGACGCCGCAAGCGACGACGCGATGCCCTTGGCGACCGGGCCGATCAGCGTACCGAGCGTCCAAACACCCGAGATGCCGATCGCGCCTGCGCCGATGAAACGCACGTAGTGCGACCAGACGGTCATCGCTTCGTCGCCCGCGGCCGCGGCAACCGGATGCAGCGCGGTCAGAATCGGAATCGCGACACCCCACGCGATGACGAGACCGCCGAAAATCCCCATGCCGACCGTCATACCGATCAGGTGTCCGGCGCCGACCAGCGCGAGTGACATCCCGAAACCCATCCCCGTGGTCGAGGGACCGATTCGCCGGTAGAATCCAACCGTGTCACTGCAGATGCCGAATGCAATGAAGAGCTGGAAAGCCGCCGAGACGATCGAGCTCGCGATCAGCGCGATCAATCCTAGGCGATTCTCCGAAACCGCCTCCGGATCGTGCGTGCCCGATCCGACGCGCAGCACTTCCGCGGCGGCCACGCCTTCGGGATACGGCAAATCGGATCCGCTTACGAGCGCGCGCCGCAACGGTACGCTATACATCACGCCGAGAATGCCACCGACCGCGCAGATGCCGAACGATTCCCAAAACGGGAAACCCGTCCACCATCCGACCATCACCAATCCCGGCAGCACAAAAATGATCGACGAGAGCGTACCCGCCGCCGACGCGACCGTCTGCACGATATTGTTTTCGAAAATGGTCGCGCCCTTGAAGGCGCGCAGCACGGCCATCGAGATGACGGCCGCGGGGATGGACGACGCGAACGTCAATCCGACCTTCAGGCCGAGGTAGACGTTCGCGGCGGTGAAGACCAGCGTAATCGCTCCGCCCAGCAGAAGGCCGCGAAGCGTCAGTTCTCTGTATGATTGCACGTGCGCTCGATTGGCAGGAAATGCCTCGAATTCCCGCGCAGGGACGCTCCATGCCGCAACTGTTTGGGCGCGAAGCCGAGATCGGCGAATTGCGCGCAGCTTACGCGGCCGTTACGAGTACGCCAGCCTCACGCATCATCATCCTCGACGGCGCTCCGGGTAGCGGCAAGAGCGCGCTGGCGGACCGGCTCGAGGAGCTTGCCGCACCAAGCGCTTCGATCTTGCGCGCGCGTGCGTATCCCATCGACCGTTTTTTTCCGCTCGCGGTTGCCGAACGTTTGGCAAGCGATCTTCGCGAGCATCTCGAGCGCACCACGCGCGAACGGCCCGCCGTCGTCATCGTCACCGACGCGCAATGTGCCGACGAAGAGAGCCTCGAGCATCTGGTTGCGCTCGCGCGCGAGTTGCACGAGCGACCGCTGCTGGTCGTGCTTGCGCACGCAGGCGACGAACGCGCGTGGACGATCGCCGGCGATGCGACGATCGCGCTGCGTGAACTCGACGATGCCGGCGCGCGCGCTCTCGCACGCGCACACTATGCCGGCGCGAACGGGCGCGTCCTCGACGCGATCGTAGCAAACGCGCGCGGCATCCCGTACGAGATCGTTACGATTGCGGGCGCGGCCGCGCGTCGTAAAGCGGAAGAGCCCGACGCGGTCGACCTCTCGTCGCAAGCGGCGATCGCCAAGGAGCTCGCCGCACTCGCTCCCGCCGAGCGCACCGCGCGGCAGATGGCCGCGCTGCTCTCCGAACCGAACGATCATGCATTGACCGCGGGCGCGATTCTCGAAACGATACCGATGAAAATTCCGCTTCACCGCCGGATCCTCGCCGCGATGGAACGTCGCGGTGTTCGTACCGTGCGCGAGCGGTTTGCCTTCGCGCAGCAGGCGATCGCAAGCGCCGACAAGGCGCTCGCGCAGCGAGCGCTCTGCGACCTCGCCTTTGCAGCGAACGAGCAGCACTGCGCGCGCGCGGTCATTTGGGCATCGGAACATCACTTGGAGTTGGGAGAACCACCGAACGAGCGCTTCGTGGAATTCTATTCCGGCTTTTTCAACGCGCTCGTCGACACGGCGTCGTATCCGCGAGCCGAATCCATTGCCGCGCACGCGCTCAGCGAAGCGCAGCGCCGCGGACTACGTGGATTGGGGGCGCTCGCCGCGCAACTGATTTCCGCGCAGGAGAGCGCCGGGCGGCCCGATGCCGCGCGATCCAGCCGCAAGCGTTATGCGGCGTGGTTGGCGGCCGATTCTTCGCCGCTCAGCGCCGGTTGACGAAGACCGCGATACGGCGGCCGTCGTAGCCGTGCAACGGAGCAACGGTGACGTGCAGATGCGAGACCATCGCCGATACCGTGCTCGCCGCGCGGGAGGTCCGCCAGGTCGCCGTGAGCGCACGCACCACCCGATCGATCGGCCCGGGCAGCTCGTCGATCCGCGAGTCGGCCGCGTAGAGAAAGCCGAGCGGGTCCTCGGTGCCCGAGGGACCGGCCATCACCACGTGATAGGCGTCGTCGAGGATAAAGCAGTAGGGAACCGCGCTCTCCTCGATCTGACTGGGAATCGCGTCTTTGACGGCAAGGGGTAAAGCGTACATGGTCTTGGGCTCCTCCACGCCATCAGCCTAGCAGCGGCGCCATCCCGGGATCGTCCGGGGAAACACCTGGTTTTCGCATAAGCAAGGCGCGTGGGCAGCCTTTTTGGCCGGGACGCCGAGCTCGCACGGAGCCGGACGGTCCTGGATTCCGCCGCACGAGGGCACATCGTGCGGGCTATTCGTATCGCGGGACCGAGCGGCGTCGGAAAGACGGCCCTCGCGGGCGCCGTCGCCGCCGAGGCGGCGGCCGGCGGCTGGCTCGTGGTCAACTCGACCAGCTTCCGGATCCACGCCGCGCTGCCGCTCTTTGCCGCCCGCCGCATTTTGCAGACGCTGCTCGACGCTCTCGGTGACGACGCCGACCGCTATTCGTCGGGCCTCACCATCGATCGCGACCGGGCGGAAGACTTCGAAGAAGCGTTCCTGCGCATTTTCGAAGGCGTGACGCTCGATCACCGCGTGCTCCTCATCATCGACGACGCGCAGTGGGCGGACGCGCAGAGCCGCGCTCTCATCGAGCGTCTGGCGACCAGACTCGCCGATCGCACGATCGTCCTCCTTTACGCGGAGCGCGTCGGCGAAAACGACGCACCGTTGTTCGCCCTGCAAGACGAAGCGATCGCACTCGGGGATTTGACCGCGCAAGCCGCGGCGCAAATCGTTCGCGACATCTACCCCGGCCTCACGGACGAACTCGCAAACGGAATCGTCGAGCAAACGCAAGGCCGCGCGGTCGACATCGTCGCGGTCGCGACCGCCGCGCGCGAGAGCGGCGCCTCGACCGCGCGCGAACTGAGTGTGAGCACGCGTCGCGTCGTCGCCCGCGATCTGTCGCTGCTCGACGCCGACGTGCGGACCTTCCTGCAAATCTGCGCCTTGATCGACGAACCCATCGAATTCGTGCTGCTTGCGCAGCTCTGGCCGCGCGATCGCCTGCTGGAAATGATCTCCAGCGTCTCCGGGCGTTATCTGATCGAAGCCGGCGACGGCCTGCGCTTCGTACACTCCACGGTCATGGAGAGCGTTCTGGAGACGATTCCGATCGAAATGCCGATGCGTTACCGGATCGTCGACGCGCTCAAGAAACTTCCGGCTCCGCGCCTCGAGGATTACGAGCGTCTGGTGAAGCAGAGCGCTGCCTGCGGCGACCGGGATCTCGAGCGAGAGACGCTTCTGAAGCTCGCGCACGACGCAACGGCAAAGTCACTGCACACACTTGCGACGAGCGCGATCGAACGCGCGATCAAGATCGCGCCGCCCACGCCCGAGGAACTCGTACCGCTGTATACGCAGCTCTCGCAGCTTTACAACGCGATCGGACGCGTGGGCGACGCGGTGCGTGTCTGCCGTGAAGCGCTCGTCCGAGCCAACAGCTATGACATGGTCGAAGGCCTCGGCGGCATTGCAGCCTCGCTTCTCATCGGCATGCAATGGAACGGCCAAGGCGCCGAAGCCATGAGCGAGTTACGCCACTATCTGGAGAGATTTCGCTCGGACTCCGATCGGGCTCAACTCTTGTGCGTTGGCGAGTTTCTCGCGATGAACGCGAACGACACGATCAGCGCGGAGGATTTTGCGGAAAGCTTCGAGCGGCTTCGCGCCAGCGCCAATCCGCTCGTCGTGGTACGTCACCACGTCGCGCGCGCGTTCCTCGCCCTGCGTTCCGGAAAAGAGCGTGCCGCGCTCGAACGCGCCCGCGACGCCGAGCGCGCTGCGGAGTCCTTGCCTGCAATCGTCTCGACCATGCCCCGCGCGGTGCGCATGCTCCACGCGTTTCGCTTCGGCGGAACGCGCGCGGCAGAGCGTTTCCTCGAGGTGCGCGACGACGAGCTCAACGAGGGAATGATTCATCTCTTGCAAGCAACGACGCTTCTGTGTCACGGCAAACTCGGGGACGCACGCGACTTCGTGACCGACATTCTCGACCGCTATGCAGAGACCAACATGCGGCGCGAACTGCTCTCGGCATACGCCTTCGCCGCCGCCTTGCAAGGGCTGCGTTCCGACGACCCCGCGTGGGGAATCGTTCGCGCCGACATCTCTTCTTTCAACGCCGGCGACCGGTCGTGCACGCTCGCCAATCCGCTCAGCGCATGGGCACTCGCCACAGCGGCCGATTCCAGCGAGAACGTGCGGTCGTTGCTGCTCGACGTCGCGCCGCTCTTCGGCAAGATTCCCGACTTGCTCACGTCGCAGTATCCGATCTTGCTCGTACTCGCCGCACAGAAGGCCGGCGAGAGAGAGCTTCTCGCAGCCGCGGCGTCGGGCGCGACGTTCTGGAGCGACGAGCAGCCTTGGCATCGCGCGCACCTGCTGCTCGCACGCGGGGCCGCGACGGCGGCGCTCGGCGGCGATGATGCCGCGGCGTTGCTAGCCGGTGCGCGGGCGCTCTTCGTTTCGCTCGAGGCGCCCTATTTTGCAGATCTGGCCGACAAGCTGACCGCGGGCGGGAGAGCCGCGGTAAAGGCGCCGGGTGAAAAGAGTCCCGCAAACACGACGCGACGAGAGCGCGAAATCGCTGCTCTCGTCGCAGAAGGCCTCACCAATCGCGAGGTTGCGGAGCGGCTCGTTCTCAGCGAACGAACCGTCGAGGGTCACATCGCCAATCTCTTTGCCAAGGTCAACGTGAATTCGCGCACCCAGCTCGCGACCTGGTATCTAAGAGCGGTCGGCTCTAGCTCTGTTGCATGAGGAACGCGACGCCCACGTGATGCGGCGCCGCGGGGTGCGCGGCGTGGAATGCGCTGGCTTCGGTTTTCAAGTGCGCGTCGACGTACTTGGCCATCGCCTCGAGATCGCTCTTACCGGGCGTCTGCGCAAGGCCGAGCGTTTTCTGCACGAGCTTTCCAATCGCGGCGTGATCGTCTTTCTTCGCATCGCTCCATTCTTTGAACACTTCGGGCGACGTATGAAGCGCATGAAGGAATCCGGCTGCAGCGGCATGGTGTTGTACGGCGTTCATGACGATAATACTCCGTTAACGAAAAGGCGAGTTTGGCTCCGCGCCGTCGTTCCCTAGCGGCGCAGCGAGTCCTTGGCGCTCATCACGCACGAGCAGTTACGAAACGCAGCGGCAGCGCGATGGTCATGCGGCCGTCGGCGCCGGCGGCCGCATCTGCGCGGACGTCGAGTGCCTCGCGCAGCTCGCGCTGCATGGTGTGATCCAAAAGTCCCACGATATAGGTGTGGCGCACCCATTCCCAGAGTTGCTCTCGCGAGAGGGTGGCGCGCATCACGAAGCGCTCGATGCGGGCGTCGCGCAGACCGGCATCCTCAAGCAGGGAGAGCAGCGCGTCGTCGCGTTCGACCGGTTCGCGTTCGGGAATAGGGGTTCCGATCGCCGGCAGACGATGGCGCAGTGCGGCGAAGGCCGATCCGGCGAGCGCAAAAATCGAATCTTCCACGGAAACGTCCTCGGTGATGAACGCCACCGCGCCGCCGGAACGCAAAGCTGCGGCGGCGTTGGCGAGCACCTTTCGCACGCGCGCCATGATGAGAAGACTGAAGTGGGCGACGATCACATCGAAGCGCGCCTTCCCAAAATCACTCGCCGCATCGGCGCAGAGAATCGACGCGCGCGGAAGGTTCGCGTGCGCGCGAGCGACCTCGTCGCCGGAAAGATCGATTCCGTGCAACCTGATGCCGTCATCGTACGCGCGCTCGATCTCGGCGAGAAGCGAGCCGTTGCCGCACCCGATGTCGAGCACGTCACGGGCATGCGGCGCGAGCTCGCGCACGCGCCGTGCCGCAACGCGATACGACGTATCGCCGTCGGCCGTTCGAAACAGCGAAGCCGGATTCTCGTCGCCGAAAGCGCGATGGAACGCAACAACGTGCTCGTTCCACTCGTCGGCGGTAGGAGTTTCGCCGGCGGCGAGGCGCTGGAGATAAACGGTCATGCCGCGCTATACCTGCATCGAAAATGGGTTGAGCAGCGCCCGCGCACGCGGCCCCATGTGACCGGTGAAGACGAAGGTTTCGAGCCCGGGAACGATCGCGCGCACAACGCTCACCGGAAGATCCCGCGGAGAAAGATCGACGGCGACGACGCTTGGAATCCCGTACGCGCGCAGCGCATCGAGCGTCAAACGCAGGTCGGCCGCCAAGTCGTCGGTGGCACGATCGGGCAGATCGCTCAGCTGCAGACGCGAAGAGGGAAGGTCGTAGTACCACTGATCGACCGGGAGCGCGCGCAAACGCCGCGCGTGCGTTCCCATCATGCCTTCGGGTTCGTCGGGTCGCAAAATGTCTTCGCGGGCAGCCTGAATATCGACGACTCTGCTCTGCACGGCTTCGGTCAACGCGCGCGTCAGCGCATGTGCCGGCGAGAGCGCGCAGCCGAGCCCCATGTGCGCCATCGGCAGCGGTGCATCGCGCTCGGTCACCGACGCGACCACGGTTACCGGAAGATCGGCTTCGCGCAGCGCCAAAGCTCGCACGGTGAGGCCGGCGGCTTCGATCTCGTGCACCAGCTTGTCGACGTTGCGCTCGCCGCACGGGAGCGCGATCTCCGGCGCGCTAGCCCGGTCGCGCGCATCGGGCCCGAGAAAAAAGCGTGGTACGAGGGACGAGCGCACGTGATACATCGTCCATGCGTGCCGCTCGACCAGCTCGCACAGCGCATGATAGACCGCTTCGGTCAGATTGTTTCCCGATGCGAGACCGTTGGTCGAGGTGATATCGAAGAGCTTGTCGCCGAACCACGGGCACTGCACCATCGCAAGGGGAACCGGAATCGCCTCGCCGGAGAGCAGTTCTGTTCCGAGCACGCACACGACGGTGAGATCGCGCGCGTCCTCGCGCAAACCGCAGGCCTCGAGGTCGATGCGCTCGCCGGCGACGCGCAACGATTCGCGAAAGACCGGCAAAGCGACGGCGGCACCGATTTGCCGTTCCGCCGCTTCCATCACGGCGCTCGCGATCGCGCCTTCGCGAGTCATGCCTTTGCCGTTGTACACGCCGAGCAGGTCGGGTGAGTTCGGCACGAGCGCAGAGTACGTGGGAATGCCGGTACGATCGAGATAGGTCGTATCGGCAAGCCGCGTAATGCCGTAGCGCCGGCGCAACTCCGGGACCAGCGCGAGCGTCTGCTCGAACGGAACGGCCCGATCGTAGGTATCGGGCGCCTTCGGGACCGAGCGCGGCAGCACGAACGGTCTCGCTAGGCGCTCGCGCCAACGCAGCACCGAACGCAACGCGAACCGCGCGTCCCAGCGTTTGAGATCGCCAAGCTCGCTCGCGAGGGCTGCGACCGCTCGGCGCGCACCCGGCGCAGTCAACTCGACGACGTCGGTCCAGGTGCGATCCATATAGAAGATCCGCCGCGCTCGATCGACGAGCGCATCGCGTTCGGCGGCAGTTACGATACCGCGCCGATGCGCGAGCCGCGCGACGTAACGCACGTTGACGAGCGGAACGCTCAACGCTTCGTGGCGATCGGGGTGAGTGAGAACCGCGACTTCATCCTCGCCGTCGATGACGCCGCGCGTATACCAATTCGCGATTGCACCAAGCGGCCTAAATCCGTAGGGTGCGCACTCGGCCGCGCGCAACGCACCCATACTCGATGCGCCGAACATGCGCGCATTCTGCAGCGCCGCGTAACATTCTTTGGGAGAAGGCGCGAGTTCGTGATGAAAGAGACCGTCGATCAACAGGACGGCGTCGTACTCGCGCGAGGCACGCTCGACGTCGCCGCGCGACGCAGGCGGCAGGTAGAAAACGCCCTCGCCGGCCGTGCGATCCTCGAACGGGAGCGACGGGCCGGCGAAAACCGCTACAGAGAAATGAGCGCGCACGCGCCGCACTTTGGCGGAGCCGCGCACGCTCACCTGTGGCGATAGGTCTTACGACTCAGGCCGGTTGCGCCGAGCGGCTCGCGGTTTTCCCTGCAGTTGCTTACGTGGGGTCGGGGCTTGCCGCCGGCGGCGTGACCAGTGTGGTCGACGCGTCGTAGCCGAGCGAGATGCCCGCCTTCGCGAACGCCGCCGCGACGCGAAGGTTGATCTCGCGGCGCAGTTCGAACTGCCGCAGCGGCTCGGTGCGAATTACGCAGCGCAGCACGACACCGCCTCGCGAGATACTCTCGACGCCGATCCACTCGACCGGATCGATCACCGCGTCGCGCCACGTTTCATCTTCACTCAACGATTCGAGCGTCGAGCGCAGCGTTTCGATGGCCTTGCGCAGATCGGTAGCCGCGTCGACCGCAATCTGATAATCGATACGCGACCAATTGCGCGAAGAGTTGACGACCTGTGTGACCGAGCTGTGCGGGATCGTAATCAAGTTGCCTTTGCTATCGCGAATCTGAACGACGCGCAGCGTAAGATGTTCGACGATGCCGTTGAACTCGCCGATCATGATGTAGTCACCCACGACGTACTGATCCTCGAAGAGCACGAGCAATCCGTTCAGGAAATCGCGCACGAGGCTCTGCGCGGCGAAACCGATGGCGAGCGCTGCGATACCGCCGATCGTAACGACCGACGCGATCGGAATGTTCAGCGCCGAGAGCGTGAGGAGCGCCGCGATGAAGTACACGATGACGCGTTCGAATCCCGCGAGCGCCCGCGACATGGTCGGAACGCGCAGCAGCGCACGCGCCTGTTGACTCGAGGGCGCACCGATCGACGCCCACGCCTTCACCGCTTGCCGAATCGCGATCGCGAGCACGCGATCGACGACGATCGCGACAGCCCAGATCGCTACGACTCGAACGCCCGCGCGAAGGATCGACTGCCCGAAACGCACGGTTTGCGGAAAGAGCAGCAGCGCATAGGTGATTGCGGCGGCCCACGCGAGGGCGAGTATCCACGGTATGAAGGCCGCGAGACCCTTGCCGCGCCGCGCGATGGTCGCGGCCAGGCCTGCAATCGTCAGCACGAGGAGCGCCGCCGCGCCGTATGCGATCAGCGAGAGACTGCGATGGATCTCCTCGGGCTGGCGCCGCTCGAGCGCCTGGCGCACGGCCTGCTGCAGCATCGCCTGCCACTGCGTCGCGAGCTCTTTCGGCGTGGTGCCGTTGCGGCGCGCGTCGTCTTCGGTCACCGTCAGCACCGGCAGCGGACTGCGATGGCGATCGTCGGTTGCGACGAGCGCGTATTCGTTCCCCTCTTGGTCGATGCCGATCTTCAAGCTCGCCGGGCTGTAGATCGTTTCGTTGTTCTCCGGATCCACCGCGAGGAGTTGCGCGATCGCTCCGTCGATCAAGAAGAGCCGCGACTCGATCGGCATCGCGCCCGGCGGCGGACTCGCGAGCGCTGTGACGCGCAGCACCACCGCCCCGTCGATCACCACCGGGGCGGTCGCAAAGAGCGAGGCCCGCGGTGTCGGGGTGGGGGCAAGCTGCGGTACGATCTGCGCGCCGGCCGAAACGCACGCGGTGCTGCAAATAACCGCCGCAATCACGGGTATTAGGAGGTAGCGAAGAGAACGCATTGCCTCAGGGATTCATGACACTTACCGATCTCACCCTCACCACCGACGTCGAACGCGAAACCGCGCCGATTTTCGAACGCGTGGCAAACGTGATTCCGCGGGTCGAGTGGCCGTTGCACGCTCCCTACGTCGCCGCGATCAACCGCCTCAAGCGCGAACGCAACGCGGTAATCCTCGCGCACAACTACCAAGTTCCCGAGATCTATCACACGGTCGCCGACATCGTCGGTGATTCGCTGGCTCTTGCCATGCAGGCCGCGAAGACCGATGCCGACGTGATCGTATTGTGCGGCGTGCATTTCATGGCCGAGACCGCGAAGCTCGTCAATCCGGGCAAGACCGTGCTCGTGCCGGATCTGCGTGCCGGCTGTTCGCTTGCCGAGTCGATAACGGCCGCCGACGTGCGTTTGCTGCGCGAGCGCTATCCCGGCGTGCCGGTCGTCACGTACGTGAATACCTCGGCTGCGGTGAAAGCCGAATCGGATATCTGCGTGACGAGCGGCAACGCGGTTGAGATCGTGGAGGCGCTGGGCGTGCCGCGCGTCATCTTTCTTCCCGACGAATATCTCGCAAAGTACGTCGCCGGCAAAACCGCGACCGAGATCATCGCCTGGAAGGGACATTGCGAAGTACACGAGCGCTTCACCGGTGAGGACGTCCGTAAGTTCCGTGAAGGCGATCCCAAACTCGTCGTGATCGCACATCCCGAGTGCCCGCCCGACGTCCTTGCCGAGGCCGATTACGTCGGATCGACGCACGGCATGGTCGAGTACGTCGGAGCACACCAGCACGCGCGCGTGCTCCTGATGACCGAGTGCTCGATGGCCGACAACGTCGCCGGAACCTACCCGAGCGTCGAGTTCGTGCGCCCGTGCAATCTCTGCCCGCACATGAAGCGCAACACGCTTCCGAAGATTCTTGCGAGCCTCGAAACGATGCAGTACGAAGTAACCGTCGACCCCGCGATCGCGGAGCGCGCTCGCGCCGCGGTAGATCGCATGCTCGCGTTTTCGCGCTCGCGTAAGGCATCGTGAAGAAACATCACACCGGAATCGTCGTCGTCGGCGCCGGCATCGCGGGGCTGATGGCGGCGCTCAAGCTTGCGCCGCTTCCGGTAATCGTGCTTTGCAAGCGCCGCTTGGGCACCGGCGCCGCGACGGATTGGGCACAGGGCGGTATCGCCGCGGCGATAGGGGCCGACGATTCACCTTCACTGCACGCCATCGACACGCAGCGCGCGGGTGCAGGCATCAGCGACGCACGCATCGTGAAGATTCTCACCAGCGACGCACCGGCGCGCATCGAAGAGCTGCTCGAACTCGGTGCGAGCTTCGATCGCGACGAATCGGGCGAACTCGCGCTCGGACGTGAGGCCGCGCATCAACGGCGGCGCATCGTCAAAGCCGGCGGCGACGCGACCGGTCACGAGATTCTCAAGACGCTTATCGCCGCGGTGCGCGAAACCCCGTCGATCGCAGTCGTCGAAGATGTCACCGCCGACGACGTCATCCTCGGTGACGGGCGCGCGGCCGGCGTGTACGCGCACGACGATGCAGGCGGGCTGCACGCGTTCATGGCCGGCGCCGTCGTCTTTGCCACCGGAGGCATAGGCCGGCTCTATCGCTATACGACCAACCCCGTCGAAGCGACCGGCGACGGGATCGCGATGGCTGCGCGCGCAGGCGCGATGCTTTCCGACATGGAGTTCGTACAATTTCATCCGACCGCGCTCGCGATCGGGGCCGATCCGATGCCGCTCGTCACCGAAGCGGTGCGCGGCGAAGGAGCGGTGCTGCTCAACGATTTGGGCGAGCGCTTCATGCTGGCCGTGCATCCCGACGCCGAACTCGCGCCGCGCGACGTGGTGGC
>Ga0335073_10002622_pt1 | contig 24701 bp, 18 predicted proteins | sample Lox_Sample_22_FD_207093 | JGI IMG/M metagenome (GOLD analysis project Ga0335073, IMG submission 207093) | Soil microbial communities from Loxahatchee National Wildlife Refuge, Florida, United States - Lox_Sample_2.2 | ecosystem: Environmental > Terrestrial > Soil > Wetlands | place: USA... | reverse complement strand
TACCCGCGAAGATTACGAGCGCACGATTCAGATTCTGAATGAGGGTGAGGGCATCGCGGCGTATGAACTCAACGTTTCTTGCCCGAATACGACGCATGGCGGGGTGCAGTTTGGTAGTGATCCCAGGTTGTTGGATGAGGTTGTGGCAACGGCGCGGCATGCAGCGCAACGGCCGCTGATCGTAAAGTTGTCACCGAATGTGACCAGCATCGCGCAGATGGCGCACGTGGCGCAAGAAGCCGGGGCCGATGCGATCTCGCTGGTGAACACTTTCGTAGCGATGGCAATCGATGCAGAAACCCGCAAGCCGCGCATCGCCAATGTCACGGCAGGGCTCTCGGGTCCGGCGATTAAACCGATTGCGTTGCGCATGGTCTACGATGCGGCCAAGGCGGTGAAGATTCCGGTGATCGGAATGGGCGGAATTTCAACCGCAGTGGATATTGCGGAGTTCATGCTAGCGGGCGCAACTGCGGTAGAGGTTGGAACGGCGAGTTTCTGGGATCCTTGCGCCACGGAGAAGTTGGTGGATGACTTCAGCGAATGGTGCACAGATCATAAAGTTGAACGCGCAGCCAGCCTGACTGGTGGCCTGGTGTTAGATTGAAAAGTCGGAGCATTCTGCCCAGACCTTGGTTCTGAGTCCGACTTCGCTATGCCCGAACCGGTTCGCCCTAGCAAAGACGATGCGATTTACCTTCTAGCGGGAGTTCTAGGAGTTAGCGCGGGTGTTCTGGATGTAAAGGTTGGTGACTTGCTGCTAACCGCACTGTTTGTCCTGGCGTCGACGCTTCTGCTCGGGATGCTGCGACCTTTACGGCCCTGGCGGTGGATTTTGATGGTGGGGTTTTTTGTGCCGGTCATGCAGTTGTTGGCCTACGTGTTCTTTACCGAGAAACCTTATCCGGCGCAGATCTACGAATCATGCCTGGGATTTCTTACCGGCATTGCCGGAGCATACGGGGGAGCCGTAGCGCGGCGGCAGTTTGACGAACTGATAAAAAAGTAGCTTTCGATTTTCCATCGCCAGTGCCCCTTAAGCTTCTGTTCAGCTTGCCCGCGTACAATAGCTTCCTGCGAATCCTACAAACGAGGCATGGTATGAAGCATTCATTTCGTTCATTACTTCTTGCTTGCGCTTTCCTGGTTTTAAGCGCGTTCGCTACGGCAGCCGATTCCGGCTATCACCTGATTCAGACCTATAAGCTCGGTGGAGAAGGTGGATGGGATTACCTCACGCTCGATAGTTCAGCGCGGCGACTCTACATCTCGCGCGCGACGCACGTAGTGGTGATGGATGCCGATTCGGGCAATGTAGTCGGCGACATTCCGGATACGCCCGGAGTGCATGGCATTGCACTAGCTCCTGAATGGGGCCGGGGATTCGTTAGTAATGGCCGCGAAGGGACAGTTACGATTTTTGACATCCACACGCTGAAAAGGATCAGCAAGGTCACGGTTGGGGAGAACCCCGATTGCATCCTCTACGATCCCGCCAGCAAACGCGTCTTCACGTTCAATGGGAGGAGCCATGATTCGACGGCGATCGATGCGGCCAGCGGCACTGTCGTGGGTACGATCAAGCTCGAGGGGAAGCCGGAGTTCGCTGTGAGCGACGGTAAGGGCGAGATTTTTGTCAACATCGAAGACAAGAGCCAGATCGACGCGATTGACTCGCAGAAACTACAGGAGAAAACGAGTTGGCCACTGGCACCCTGCGAGGAGCCGAGTGGGCTGGCGATCGATCGTGAGCACCGCCGCTTGTTCGCCGGTTGCGGTAACAAGATGATGGCGGCGGTTGACGCGGACACGGGGAAGGTCATCGCCACGCCGGCGATCGGGGAAGGTGTGGATGCAAATGCATTTGATCCTGGGACCGGGTTGGCCTTTGCGTCTTGCGGAGAAGGCGTGCTGACCGTGGTTCGCGAAGAATCGCCGAATAAGTTCACGGTACTGGAGAACGTTCCGACGCAGCAGGGAGCGCGGACCATGGCACTGGATGAGAAAACGCACCAGGTTTATACGGTAACGGCGAAGTTCGGTGCACCGCCGGCGGCAACCGCGGATAACCCGCATCCCCGGCGCACGATTCTGCCGGATACTTTTGTTGTGCTCGTGTTGGGCAAATAGCGTCGATGGCCGGAGAGCGGTGACGCGAGGACCACCCCTTCCAACGAACTTTGATATTGCGCAATCACGCAATTCCTGTAAACTACCCCGAATCGTTTGAGCCTTTGTCGAGTTGGAGGGCGGGAATGCACGCAACCGACGACCGCTTTTATCGGCCAAAAATCGCAAAACGTGTAGACATTGGGCCCGGCCTATGGAAGATACGTCTTCAGGTTGACGGTGAATTTCGATTTCTGCCGGGACAGTATGCGACCCTCGGCGTTCAGGGTCCCGAGAATAAACGCTGGGAGCGTCCGTACTCGATCGTCTCCGCGCCGCATGAGAATGAAGTTGAGTTTTTTCTGGAGCTTGTTCCCGGCGGCGAATTGACGCCCCGGCTGCACGTCCTCCAAGCCGGAGATGAACTGCTCATGCGAAAGGCGCCAAAGGGGCGATTCACTCTGGATGTCGCGAGCGGCCGGACGAATCATCTTTTGTTGAGCACGGTGACCGGTGTGGCTCCGTTCGTCAGTTTCGTTCGCTCTCTTCACCGAGATTGGAAGGAGGGCCGGTTCCGCGGCGAACACAAACTCTTTCTTCTAAATGGCGCCAGCCGGTCCGAAGAATTTGGTTACAGCGAGGAGTTAGCCGAATTCGCGGCCGGGGTGCAGTGGCTGCAATACGTCCCCACTGTCAGCCGGCCGTGGGAAGACGCGGGCTGGACCGGCGAAACCGGGCGTGCCGACGACGTGCTGCGAAAGTATGCCGACTTGTGGGGCTTAAATGGAAGTAATGCGGTCGCCTACATGTGCGGGCATCCGGAGATGATCGAACACAGCAAGGGAATCTTGAAACGGGTGGGCTTCGCTAAAGAAAATATGAGAGAAGAATTCTATTGGTGGGGACCTGCGAAAGAACCCGGCGTAGCTCAGCCTTGACTTTCCGCCGGAGCAAAGAAAACCAGGACAGCCAACTCTTCGTCGATATCGTAGAAGCGATGCTCCACGTTCGCCGCCACGAAAATAACGCTGCCGGGGCTGACCGAATGAGTCTCTGAACCCGCGCGCATCTTAGCTTTGCCTCGCACCACATAGTACAGCTCGTCTTCTTTGTGGGGAGACTGCGAGTCAATCCCGCGAGCGGGTAGAACATAAATCCCCGCGCTCATGGCAGGAATTCGTAGGAATTCGCCATAGGGTTTTCCTGCCTGATCCCGCCGTTTTTCCAAGTCTGAAATGTGAAAGAATGCGGCATGGTCCATGAGTTACATCCTCTTCGCGATCAATCATATTATCTTTCCAAACGTTATCTTTCCGAGAAACTGAGGCCTCGCTAACGTTCCTTGACTGAAATAGTCTATCAGGGCAATGCAGAGCGCAAGTTTCAAAGTTGTCGTGGCCGTTGTTCTAGCGGCGATGATCCCCGCTGCTGCCCAAGATGCCGGCCTGCTCCGTCATTTCGATTACGACCAGAAGGCGCCATTGGATATTCAAGAAGTCGGGGTAGAGCGCCGTGGCGATGTAACGATCCATGACATCTCTTACGTTAGCCCTAAAGGCGGGCGAGTCCCTGCGTATCTGGTGGTGCCTGCGGGGAAGGGACGGTTTGCGGCCGTCATTTGGGGACATTGGTACATGCCGGGTTCGGAATTTCTAAATCGAAAAGAATTCCTAGCAGAAGCGGTGGCATTAGCGCCTTCTGGCGTAGTTTCGCTGCTGATCGATGGCCCAATCGCCCGGCCTGGCTATGTCAAGGATGACGATTGGCTCAGCGACCGGCAGATTGCCGAGCGAGTGCAGGCGATCGTCGACATGCGGCGCGGAGCGGATTTACTGCTCGCGCGTTCGGATGTGGATCGCAAGCGGCTCGGGTACGTCGGGCACAGTTACAACGCCGAAACAGGAGCATTCCTAAGCGGAATCGATCGGCGATTCAAGTGTTTCGTGCTGATGGCGGGTACGATGTCAGATGACATAACGAATAAGAGCAAAGAAGTGCAGGAGTATCGGCGGAAAGCTGGCGCTGAGAAATTCGACGCTTTCATCGCGAAGTATTCCTGGCTGGACGAAGGAAAGTTTGTCTCTCATGCTGCTCCGGCTTATGTATTTCTACAGTACGGGTCACAAGAGGACTTTCTGAATCCTGAGCGCGACCGCGAATATGCGGCTGTGGTGAGCGAACCGAAGCGGTTCAAACTGTATGATGCGCCCCATGCGCTGAATGCCGAGGCCCGTCGGGATCGCGTCGAGTTTATGGCGGAACAACTCAGTTTCAAGGCGCCGTCGGCGTCAGTCGTCGCCAGCGTGCCGGATTTGCCTCAGCCGCCGACACCGGCTCAATAATCCGTACTCAACGGCAATCCAAGACACTAAAATTTTTCGTTGTAACAATTATGAACCCTGAGTTTTCTTGCCGCATCTCAAAGATGTACAATCGGTCGGCAGGACGCCACAATTTTAGTTGTTGAAACCTGAAAATTAAGGAGAAGGTATGCCTGCACTTCAGGAAAGATACGACGAGCAGCAGAGCCCCCCATCGTTTCGTTTGGATGTACGCGTACACGATCTGCTAACCAAATCCCCGGCTCCCCGTCCGATGTTGGTTCCGGGCGGCAACGAGAAATTTCCGGAGCCAGTATTTCCGCAATACCCCGAACTCTTAGCGCAAGACGACAATTATGAGGAGAACCTGGCCCGCGCCAAGGCCGGCAAGCGCCGCTGGACGGTTCCGCTGGTGTTGCGGGCGATGAACGGTTGGCTCTTCCCGTATATGAAATCGCGGGTGTTGCCGGGACCGTTTCACCCGATCATTGCCTACCTTTTCACCGAGTGGAAGTGCAACCTCGATTGCCACTATTGCTGGGCATTCGACAACAGCGTAAAGGGAATGACGGAAGATGTGGCCAAGCGATCGATCGATTGGCTTCACTCCACGACTTGCCGCGTGCTGGCGTTCATGGGCGGCGAGCCGCTGCTGCGTCCGCAACTGGTGCACAAAGCCTGCTATTACGCGGCCAAAAAAGGCTTCTGGATTTATATGCCCACCAACGCTCGCCTGTTGCGGCCCGATGTAATCGATCGGCTCGCCGACTCCGGAGTGGCGATCTTTAATTTTGCCGTGGATGCGGTGGATGAAAAGCCTGGACTGCCGAAAGCCTTGACTCCGGTGCGAAAGTATTTCGATTACCTGGTGCGCAAGCAATACAAATACGGCTATGCCGTCTTCTTCAATATCAACATCTGCCGGAACAATTTGGACGATGTCCGTCAGTTGACGGAAATTGCCCGCGAGCACGGCATCGCCACCGACTATCACATTAACGAATCGCCGATGATCGAGCAGAACCATTTCAAGCACTACGATGCCAACGACACCTACATTTACCCCGAAGATTACCCCAAGGTGGATGAACTGGTCGATTGGTTGATCGAAAAGAACAAATCCGGCTACAAGATGGTGAATTCGGTCAAACGTTTGAAGGACATGAAGGAGTTCTTGCGCGGCAAGGTGGAGCCGTGGAACTGCCGTGCCGGACAGAATTCGATCATTATTCGCACAAATGGCACTCTGGCGCCGTGCTTCCCGATGTACTCGGCGACCCACGACTGGGGTGTCATCGAAAATCACAAGTTCGAAGTCTCACAATTAGACGAAATGAAGAAATCTTGTCAGACCCATTGCTTCTCGACCTTGAATCATAACCTCGGTTTCTGTTACAACGATGCCAGAGTCGTAAAATGGGTCCTTAGACAGGCTGCCCACCGTTTTCAAGGTGTGGATGGCAGTTTTGTTTAAGTTCGTCGGTTTCTCAAAGAGGGGTGTCTCCCGACAATTGGGAGATTTCTTAACTATCTGTTCCGGCGCCAGAGGCCGAGACAACGGTTTCTGTTAGCGTAAACATCGAACCTCCTTCTTGTACGATATAAGGAGTTTCTGATGCAGTGGCAGTACGTGTTAGCAAGCTCAGCGCATAGCTTCGCGCGCAGGATTTCGTCTCTGCGGACTTCAATCCGCCTGTGTGTCCTATCCCATGTGGCACAAGTGCCGCACTCCCCGGAGGATCATCATGGCAACTCATCTCGTTAACATTGAAAGCGATCAGGACATTAAGCAGCGCCTGGAAGCGGAGCGCAAGCGGCTACGCCGTATCGCCGGCCTCGATACCAGCGAGCATTTTCATCGGCCGGTCGAGCGGGCTTTCACGGCGGACGAGCGCAGCAAAGTCACGATTCTTTTCGGCGGATTTACCTGGAAGCATGAGGATTTGATCCGGGCGGTGTTCCAGGGCTGCGGCTATCGCTGCGAAAAGCTTCCTGTGCCGGATGTGCCAGCGTTTCAGACTGGCAAGGAATTTGGCAATAACGGCCAATGCAACCCGACTTATTTTACGGTCGGCAACCTTGTCCAGTACTTGCAGTTCCTCGAGAAAGAAGGCATTCCCCGGCAGCAGATTCTCGATAACTACGTTTTCTTTACTGCAGGTTCGTGCGGACCTTGCCGCTTTGGCATGTATGAGGCGGAGTATCGCTTCGCGCTGAAGAATGCCGGGTTCGACGGATTCCGCGTGCTCTTGTTCAAAGATAGCGATGGAATTAAGGCTGCTTCCGGCGAGCCGGGACTGAAATTCACGATCGATTTTGGTTTTGGCATGTTGAACGCGCTGCACCTTGGTGACGTGATCAACGACATGATCTACCAGATTCGTCCCTATGAAGTGAATAAGGGCGAAACCGACCGCGTGTTCCATGAGATGGTCGAGGGGTTGTGCGAGGACATGCGGAACCGAAAGAGCTTTGAGATCGAGCAGAGCGCTCCGGAGTGGCTGAAGCCGAAGTTCAAGAGCAACAAAATCCTGCGCAATACTGCCAATGTGTTTGGCAAGTGGCACGAGCACATGTGGGGCAAGGATTATCTGAACGCGCTGAAGACTGCGCGCGAGCGGATTAATGCCATCGAAGTGGACCGCACCAAGGTGAAGCCGATGGTCAAGATTACCGGCGAATTCTGGGCGCAGACCACCGAAGGCGACGGCAACTTCCACATGTTTGAATTCCTGGAACGCGAAGGCGCGCAAGTGATGGTTGAGCCGATCGCGACCTGGGTTGCTTACCTGATGTATCAGGCAAAAGCGCACGCCATCGCCAAGTGGCCGGTCAATCGGCCGCATCGCACGCCGAAGTGGCACGAGCTGAAAAAGCACGCAGCGAATTATTTCGGCCTACGCAAGAGGCTGTGGGGCATTGGCTTCGGTCAGAAGATGTGGAACTTCTTCTATCACCGGACGATCAAGAACATGGGCGGAATCACGCATCACCTGGTTCCGCAGAATGAGCTCGCCGAACTGGCGCACCCGTTCTACAACCAGTTTGCGCGCGGCGGTGAAGGCCACCTCGAAGTCGGCAAGAACGTCTACTACACCGTACACAAGCTGACCCACATGGTGCTGGCTCTCAAGCCGTTCGGCTGCATGCCTTCATCGCAGTCTGATGGTGTCCAGTCAGCCGTGATCAACAAATTCAAAGACATGATCTTCCTGCCGATCGAGACTTCCGGCGAGGGCGAAGTTAACGCACACAGCCGCGTGCAGATGGCGCTGGGCGAAGCGAAAGTGAAGGCGAAGGCCGAATTCGAGCAATGCCTGAAGTCGACCGGCAAATCGATGCAAGAGATTCGCGAGTACATTGACGAGCATCCGGAGTTGAAGCGCCCGTTCTACCACGTGCCGCACCGTGAAGGCGTGGCGGGGACGGCGGCCCAATTCATTTTGCATGTGAGCGATCGGATCAATAAAGATACTCGTTTCCAGAAGCGGTCACGCGTCTCGGTTGCAGTCCCTGCGACGGCCAGCGGTGACTAAGAAGTGAGATCTGAAATCTGCGAACTGGTTTGCGATATTTCAAACGAGGACTGAATGCACGATCATCTGCACGCGCATCAAGACGGCAACGTACAGGTTGCGGCAAATTCCGAGCCGAAGCCTCAAGAGCACTTGAAGCCGCACGATCACGAGAACAAATTCATGGTGGGCCTCGACGTGGGCTCAACTACGGTGAAAGCGGTGGTCATTGATGCTGCGACCGATAAGGTCTTATGGCAGGACTACCAGCGCCATGAAACCAAACAGCCGGAAAAGACCCTCGAGTTCTTGAAGCGCATGGAGACCGAAGTTGGCATCAGCCGACACAACACCCGCATGTTCATGACCGGCTCTGGCGGCGGTTCGATCGCAGAGCAGATCGGCGCGAAGTTTGTACAGGAAGTCACGGCGGTTTCGCTCGCTGTCGAGAAGATGCATCCGGAGGTGTATTCGGTCATCGAACTCGGCGGGCAGGACGCGAAGATCATCGTATTCAAAGACGACGAGGAATCAGGCCGCAAGAAGAAGATTCCTTCCATGAATGACAAGTGCGCCGGCGGCACGGGCGCGGTCATCGACAAGATCAATGCCAAGCTGAAGATTCCAGCCGAGGAACTTTGTGAGCAGGGGTACAACGGAGTCAAGCTCCACAAAGTGGCAGGCAAGTGCGGAGTGTTTGCAGAAACTGACATCAACAGCTTGCAGAAAGTTGGCACGCCACCAGATGAACTGATGGCCTCGTTGTTCGAGGCGATTGTTCTTCAAAATCTGAGCGTGCTGACGCGTGGACACACATTGCGTCCGCATGTGCTTTTGCTGGGTGGTCCGAATAGCTTCGTAAAAGGCATGCGCGAGGCCTGGCAAGCCAATATTCCGCGCATGTGGCAGGAACGGAAGGTTGCTGTTCCCGAGGGCGCCAAGCCGGAAGAACTGATCAAGGTTCCACAGAATGCCCAATACTTTGCCGCGATGGGAGCGATCGAATTCGGCAAGAGCGAGGAAGATTGCGTCGGCTGCTATCGCGGATACGATCAACTGGTTCACTACATCGAGTATGGACGGCAGGAAGAGAAAGCCAAATCTGGCGCGGGCGGACTGATCAAAGACACCGGTGAACTGGATTCTTTCAAGGACCTGTACAAGCGCGAGAGGTTTATACCTGCGACCTTCCAGAAAGGCAGCACGGTTGGCGGCTTCATCGGGATCGACGGCGGCTCAACTTCGACCAAAGCCGTTCTGATCGACGAAAAGGGCGACATTCTTTGCAAGGCTTATCAGCTCTCGAACGGCAATCCGATTCAGGACACCATTGAGATGTTCGAAAACCTGCGCGGGCAAGTGGAAGCGCAGAACGCCAAGCTCGAAGTCCTCGGGGTTGGAACTACCGGCTACGCGAAGGATATTTTGAAAGATGTTCTGCATGCCGACGTGGCGCTGGTGGAAACGGTTGCTCACACTGAATCGGCGCTGAAGTTTTATGACGATCCGCATGTGATCGTCGACGTGGGCGGGCAGGACATCAAGATCATCATCCTGCACAACGGCCGCGTTAAAGATTTCAAGCTGAACACGCAATGCTCGGCGGGCAACGGATACTTCCTGCAATCGACCGCGGAAGGTTTCGGACTGACGGTCGAGCAATACGCCGACCTGGCCTTCTCTGCGACGGCGATGCCGGTGTTTGGCTACGGCTGCGCAGTGTTCATGCAGTCGGATATCGTTAACTTCCAGCGCCAGGGGTGGCGAGCGGAAGAAATTCTTGCCGGTCTGGCGGCGGTCCTGCCGAAAAACGTTTTCCTCTACGTCGCGAGCATTCCGAACCTTGCGGCCCTCGGCTCGCGTTTCGTCCTGCAAGGCGGAACGCAGAACAATATGGCCGTGGTCAAAGCGGAAGTTGATTTCATTCGCAACAGTTTCCGTGCCGCGGGGAAAAAGCCGGAAATTATTGTGCATAAGTTCTGCGGCGAGTCCGGCGCGATCGGCGCGGGTGTCGAAGCGCTGCGCCTTTGGAAAAATGGAACCGAGACTAGCTTCGTTGGTCTCGATGCGGTTCGCAAGATTGAATACCGCACTACGCGCAATGAAGCCACGCGCTGCAATTTCTGCAAGAACAATTGCCTGCGGACGTTTATCGACATTCGGACCGAAGAAAAAACCGATCTCAGCTTCGTGCCGATCCAGAAGGTCACCAAAGTTCCGCTGATGCACGGTGAACAACGATTGATCATCGCGACCTGCGAAAAGGGCACGGTCGAAGATGTCAACGAGATGAAGGACATCAAGGCCGGCCTCGACCAGATTCGCGATGCGCACCCGAATTATGTGGACTTGGCCTCAAAAGAAGTTTTCCGGCCAGTGAGTCCGAAGATCGTGGCGGATGCCATTCCAGCGGCGAAGTTCTGGAACAAGGCAGCGAAAGAGCGCATTCCGCTGATGGAGAACCGCAAGAAGATTCGCATCGGCATTCCTCGCGTACTCAACATTTACACCTACGCACCTCTGTTTAATGCGTATCTCGCGAGCCTGGGTGTGCAGCCGGAAAACATTATTTACTCCGACTACACCAGCCCCGAACTTTATCGAGCTGGAGCGAACCGCGGCGCGATCGATCCCTGCTTCCCGGCGAAGATTGGTATTTCGCACGTGTACAACCTGATTCAGGAGAAGCACCGTAAGAAGCCGCTCGATGCGATCTTCTTCCCGATGTACGATGTGCTGCATTCGCCGCTGGTCAATTTGGTCGGAACGAATGCGTGTCCGACAGTGACGGCGACTCCGGAGACGGTGAAAGCCGCATTCACCAAGGAAAACGACGTTTTCGGCGAAAATAACGTGAAATACATCGACCCGATTCTGAATTTTGCGGATCGAAAGCTGTTTGCTCACCAAATGCTGCAGGCGTGGCAGCCGGTGCTGGGATTGTCTCTCGAAGAAAACGATCGCGCGGTGGAAGCTGGTTTCCAGGCACTCAAGGATTACGAGGCGAAGATCCGCAAGCGCGCCCGGGAGACGATGGATCAACTGGAACGCGAAGATCGCATCGGGATTGTGATGTTAGGACGTCCATATCACCATGATCCAGGCTTGAATCACGAAATCATGGAAGAGTTCCAGAAACTCGGCTACCCGATCTTCTCGCAGAACACTCTGCCGCTCGATGAGGACTTGTTACAACGGCTGTTCGGAGAAGAAGTTCGCGCCGGCGTGATCAGCCACCCGCTGGATATTGGCGACGCGTGGAAGAATTCCTATTCTTGCAGCACCAACCACAAAGTCTGGGCGGCGAAATTCACCGCGCGGCATCCGAACCTGGTGGCGCTGGAAATTTCCAGCTTCAAGTGCGGGCACGACGCGCCGATCTACGGCGTGGTCGAAGGGATCATCGAGCAATCCGGCACGCCCTATTTTTGCTTCAAGGATCTCGATGAGAATAAGCCCTCCGGCTCGATCCGCATTCGCGTAGAAACCATTGATTACTTCCTGCGACGCTATCGCGAGGAAATTATCCGCAAGCGTAAGGCCAACGATGAAATCGAAGCTCAGTTGGCTGCACTGGAAGCGGAATTGCGCGGGCAAGGTTCAGCAGAAGCGCTCGAACCTGAGGCGCAAGGTATGGCTGCGGACTAGAATCGAATCCAATTTTGCAATTAAGGGCCGCAGATGCGGCCCTTTTTTGCTTTTGAAACTTCACCTCTCGGCGACCAAGAGTAAACTGAAGGCAGTCTATGAACTGGCCCAAAGTCGCCCTCGCGACGTTCTCGATTGGCAGCCTGGTGGGTTTGCCCCAAGCCCCCCTTTGGGCGCAGAGTTCGCAGAATTCCGACAACTCTTCGAACCAATCCTGGACAGCAACCACGAATTCTCAGAATTCCATGGGAGTAAATCCCATTCGTAGCAGCGAGACTCATACGCAGAGCGGCAATCGAACGACCGATACGCAGACCCTGCAGCGCATGGGAATGGACGGGCAGTATGAGCCATATCTTGATATCGAAAAGGACACGGTAAAGGTGGACGCGAACACGATGCGAACGGTTCAGCGTTCCTACGCCTACACCGATGGGCAGCGCAGGCTCGTGCAGACGACTAAAGAAGAGAGCCAAACGTTATCAGGAGGTGAGGTGAAAACCGTTCGCACCACTTCGAATCCGGATACGAACGGCAGCATGCAGGTGGTGCAGAAAGAAATCGAGGATACAAAGAAGCTGGGTCCGGGGGTGCAGGAGACGACTACGTCTGTATACACATCGGACATCGGCGGTACTCTCAGCGAAGCCTTACGAACCCAGCAGCGTGAGACGCGGAGCGACGATCACACGGTGCAGTTTCAGAAGACGACATCGTTGAAGGATGGTGACGGCACGTGGCAGATCAATGAGGTCAGGCAAGGTGTCACCAGAGATGACGGAAAAGAACAGGACAGGGAAGAGACCGTGTTGCAGCCCGATTCCGACGGGAAGATGGCCGTAGTTCGGCGAGATACAACTAGAAGTACGAGGGACGCGACTGGAGAGAAAAAGACAGTCAATGAGATGCAGTCGGTGGATGTGCCCGGGATACCGCGGGAGGGCGTTCTTTATCCGGCGCAGCGCGTTACGACCGTGACAAAGCCGGGTGTAGACGGCGGGCAGACTACGCAAAGCACCGTCCGGCAGCCAAACCCGGGGTCGCCAACGGAAGGAATGCAGATTACAGTGCAGACAACAGATTCGATGCAGCCCGGGCCTGGCGGCGTCATGCGTTCGACACGAACGATAGAGTCATTTGCGGGCCAGAACCCTTCGGCGGTCTGGGTAGATTTCGGGCAATCGGACAAACCCGCGGTTCCGACTAACGCGCCGACAACGGCCTTATCAAAACCGCAGCCGAAGCAGTGATTTCAATATGAAAACGATGCGGCACAAATCGCCCACGATGTTGCAACACCGTGGGCGAATCAAGAGTTTTCAACGTTCAAACGGCTCTCACCAAAATCAGCACGATCAAAATCACCACAACCAATCCAAGGCCACCACTTGGATAGTATCCCCAGCCCCGGCTATAGGGCCAGGTAGGCAACGCCCCAAGCAACAGCAAAATCAATATCACTAGAAGCAATGTGTACATTCATGTCCTCCGATCGTGATTCAGCGACTCGCATCATCCTCGAATAATTCTTGCGAAGGGTCTATCCGGTGCAGCCTGTAAATTGGCCCGGTCAATCTCCGGCAACGGCTGCTTCGCACGCAGGATGGCCGCAATCGCAGCCGATCTCGGCTTCTTCTGAGCCAGCGTCTTTGCATAGCTGACTGCAGTACTTCTCGTCCGTAACTTGGCAATTGCAGGATAGATGGGAACATTTCTTGCTGGTCGGTGTCATGCAACCTCCTCCTTTTTCATTGAGCACTCCTCTCAACTAAAGCTGGGATGCCCGGTCTCTCTCTGTCGACCTTACGACTGCTACGCATAGATGCGCTTTGCGAACTTGAGGTCGTCCGGCCGTTCCCTTGGTCGGCCCGATATATGGCGCAGATCCCGATTGGAACACTTCGTCATGGTGGGATTACAACCCTACTTCTCGACTTCTCATCGGAAGCGTCTACGGAATTTACTCCAGTCCGTTCGGGTCTACTTCTTTCCATCTCTCGAGAGGGGAACGCCATGCAAAAGCGCTCGATCGATGGTGATCCACGACGGCCCGATCGCCGGCTTATGATTCGCTCCGCCGTCACCTTGTTGATTTTGTTCTGAGAGGGCCATCTCTTACAACAAATCGAGCGCCGATCGATTTTCTCGCTCGACCTGCTTCATGGTGCAATCGTTCGGAGCTTTTTCCGGGCGCCAGCGCAAGAATTTCGTTCCGTGGCGGAATCGTCCTCCGGTGAAGTGATCAAACTGGACTTCGACGATTAACTCGGTCTTGAGCGGCTGCCATTCTCCCGAGCGTTCTGTGCTCCAACGGCTTGGCCCTCCCGGCGCTCGACCGGTAAAGCCCGGCGGCTGAATCATCGCCACAAGTTTCTTAGTCAACGCCGGCCGGTCTTTTGCATGGATCGACGAAGTAAAGCCGACATGGTTGAGCTGTCCTTCTTCGTCATAGAGACCGAGCAGGAGGGACCCCACCAGCTTTTTCTTGGCCAAATAGCGAAAACCTCCGACGACGCAGTCGGCGGTGCGCTGCTTCTTAATTTTTTGCATGCCGGTGCGCTCGCCGGATTGATAAGCCAAATCGCGGCGTTTGGCAACAACGCCGTCGAGCGCAACTCCCATCCGAAACCACTTACGCGCGACCGCTAGATCTTCCGTCTCGGGCGAAAGGCGAATTGTGCGGCTTTTCTTGAAGTACTCTCTTGCGAAGGCCTCGAGCTTCTTCCGGCGCTGATCGAGCGATTTCTTAACCAACGGCCTGCCATTCTCATCCACCAGGAGATCGAAAACGATGAAGATGCAAGGCGTTTCCTCGCTCAGCTTCTTGATCCTGCTCGCTGCAGGATGAATGCGCATCAGGAGATCGTCGAAGGAGAGCGTGCCGTCCACCGGAATCACGATTTCGCCGTCGAGCACGAATTGTCGTGGCCCCAGCTTTGAGAGCGCGGCCACCAGTTCCGGGAAATACCTGGTTAAAGGCTTCGCGGATTTCGACATCAGGTCGATGCGCTCACGATCGCGAAAGGCGAGACAGCGAAAGCCATCCCATTTGGGCTCGTATTGCCACTCGGGACCGGCGGGCAGCTCGGTTGCAGGCAGAGCTTCCATCGGCGCATAGGTTTTGTTAATGGGAGTGACATTTCCGCTGACTGCTAGGATGCGGGTTGCGCCATCGGGAAGGCAAGTTTCAGTTTGATTGCAGTAGTCCTACACGATCTGTTTTGGAACGTTACAGGAGATCGCCGATCGGATTGCTTGTGTGCTTGGGGCGAGCGCAGCCCAAGCTCTGCTGGGACGAGACTTTCGAGTGAGCCGGGAGCGCGGAAAGTTAATCGAGTCCTCGCTGGCCCAGTACGTCATTGCGACCGTGCATCCGTCGTCCATTCTTCGTGCGCAAGACGACAGGTCTCGCCAGGAACAGATGCGAGCCTTCGTGCAGGATCTGAAACAAGTCGCTCGCGTGATTCGCGAAGTAAACGCGACGAATCGCGCGGCTTGATTGTCGCCGCTACTGTGCTTTCGGGTTCAGGGTTTTCAGATATGCGACCACCGCTTCTGCATCCTCGCGGCTCAGCCGAAATTGTGGCATTGGAGCTCGCAAGTACCGGTTTTCCCAGACTCCCGTGGTCAACAACCGGATCATGTCGGACTCGCTTCCGGGCAGAACGCCGGCGAGCCGCGGCGCCTGCGTGGGCCAGTCGCTTCTAGGGGCAGCCGGCAGAAGCCAGAGTGATGCTCCCTCGAGCCATTCAGAGCGTTCAAGTTGACCCTGGCCATCTCGTGGAGTATGGCATTGGCCGCAGACGGCAACGTCATTGACGATATAGTCGCCCCGAGCTACAAGCTTTGCGTTGTCACCATTGGTTGCAGGCGCGCGCGCGGCGCTTTGAGCAGAGGAAATCGCGGACAACCCATAAACCACGAATAATGTAGCCAACAGCGCCGTTCCAAACGTCACACCTCGCAATCGAGTTTGCCAGTTCGCTCGCATTGGATGAGCTCCTTTCAACAGAGGAATTCTAAGCGCAGGCGAATCTGTTCGGAAACCTAAAATCTTGTATGCACCCTGGCGTCGACAGCAATGCCGCCGAGTTCATCGCGCACTACGCTGACCGACCAACGCTTGCTGATCTGATACTCGCCCTGAACAATCTGCTGCTGGGGCTGGCTTACGTCGGTCGAAAATGTGAAGAGAAGGTTCTTGGTCACGCGCTGCTGCAAGGCAATTCGTGCCGAAGGATTGACGTTGTTTCCTCCGATCAGCGGGTCGATTTGCAGACTGGAAATACCTGCCAGCTTCTGAACGCCACTGGTGAACTGGCCGGCCGCTTGACCAGCCAAGAATGAATCGGTGCTCGTTCCCGCGGCGGAAGCTTGCTCTGTAGTTTGACCCTGATAAATGAGGCTGATGATATCGGCCTGCGGCAGCGATGGATCGGAGACATAGTTGGTCGAGAGCCGATCCAGTGGGCCAACCAGAGTCAGGGTAACATTGTATTGCTCGATAGTCGTTGTGGCCTGAATGTTGAGGACGGGCGTGGTTTCGTTAGGGTTATCAAAGGTGACAATGCCGCGCTTCAAGGCATAGCGATTGTTCAAGAAGAAGAGCTCGCCAGAAGTGAGATCGACACGGCCTACAATGACCGGGTCGGAAGCGGTTCCGATGACCTGCAAGTTGGCTATGCCTTGCAAACTGAGCTGCTGGCTGCGGGCTGAAAGGCTCTGCGCCGATTGCACCGCGATTGCCAGCTTAATGTTGTCGGAGAAACTCTCTGCTGTCGGCGGTACTGAGATTCCATTGAACTGGGTGGCGAAGGTCGTGAGGTCGAAATCGGGGGTGAAATTCAGGCTATCGACCGTGGCGCGGCCGCTCAAGGCCGCGGCCTTCATGTCGCCGGTGAATGTGAGATTGCTGTCCAGCACGGTGCGCACGCCTTCGGGATAAAGCAGGCGAATCGATTTGCCTTGCAAGGCGACGTTGAACTGCAGGTTGGGGCTGTAGATGATCGACCCGCCAGCGGAAACCTGACCGCCTCCGACTTCGCCGTTCAGGCTGGCGATTTCGACCCGATCCTTCTGGATATTGATTGTGCCGTTCAACTTCGAAAGGCTAACGGGAGCGTCGCTCGTGGAAAGAGCCGCATCTTTGACCTTAATTGTTCCCTGGATCGAAGGATTGTGAACGGTGCCGCTGCCATTGACGTCGAGTTGGAGTGAGCCGGCGCTCTTGAGATCAGAGCTGAACATGGACAGCAAGCGAAGGTTTACATTTCCCTTGGCCTGCAGGGTCATTGCAGCTGCGCCTTGGACTGGCACCCGTCCTTGAAATGACACGGAGGTTTCCGTTCCGCGAATTTCTGAGGGTGCAAGCACGACGAAGGAATTCGCGTAGTCAGCATGAATCGGTCCTGCGTTGGCGAATTGAAGGGACTGGTAAGTGCCACTCAAAGTTGGAATGGTGAGATGAGCTTCGATCCGCGATGTGTCCTTCAGCGGTCCCTTTAGTGACGCGTGGAGTTCGGTCTCAGCATGAAAATCGGCTGGAATGGAGGACGCATAGACGGCAAGGAACGGATCGAGCGGAATTTCATTCGTATCGATCGTGGCTTGCGTTTGGTAGTCGCCGGTCAGATCTATGGTAGCCGCGGCACGGATGAACGCGGGCGCGACATTGGAGGTCACGGCCAAATTCGCGCGCTGATCGCGAACCTTGAGCTGGGCCTGCATTTGCGTGATGGCGGTCTGCCGGACCTGCAGAGTCGGAATCTGCAAAGTGAGATCGAGTTGAGGATTGTCGATGGTGCCGGCGCCACTCGCGGCGGCGCTGAGCGTTCCGGCTAAAGGAAGGTTTTTCGCCTGCACAGCTTCTAATTTCTGAAGTGTGATGGCAGGGGCTTGCAAGCTGATTTTGTATGCCTTTGTCTTCGGCGTATACAAGAGAGTTGCGGAGGCGGAGCCCGCTGGTAGGGCGACGTTCAAGGTCGAGTTGATGGTGTCGTTCGCGCCTTGAAACTGGAGGGTAAGATTTTGAATCGGCTGATCGTAGGCGACGGCTTTCACGATCTGTAACGATCCGTGACCACTGGGGTGAAGCTGCGATCCCTGAAAGGAGACGTTCGCGGAAAGCGTGCCGCTGACGGGGTCCTGGCGATTGGCGAGACTCTCTAATTCAGCAACCGACACTCCCTTGGCCGACAAGTGGCCGGTTATCGGGCTAAAGGGCGTGTACGACCATTGACTCAGCCCTACAACCGCGCTGAAGTTCAAGTTGCCCTGCTGTGCGCTAACAAATGATCCTTGCTGAATTGTGAACTGCGACGGATTGACTTGGAGCGACAGTTCGGCGCTTTTCCAGCGGCTGCCTTGAACTTGGAGGTTTTGTGCGCTGAGTTGGCCGGCGACGCGAGGATTTTTCATTGAGCCTTGGACGGTAGCCTCGAGTTTCGCTGTACCGGAAATTGCGATGGGCGGCGAAGCAGATTGCGAGCTGGCGGTGCGCAAAGACGAGGCCAGATCCGCCAGGCGGTGAAGGTCACCTGAAGTTGCCTGAATCCGCAGACTGAAACGATTGCCTAATTCGCCATCGAAAACCACCGAGGTGGATGGGATACGCACGACAGTTTGGTGCAACGTGGCAACGTTGCGTCGGCCATCGTACGTCACGTGCGCGGTTCCATCGATCGGAGTGGCAGATTTCGGATTCGTAGAATTGTTCCACGCGGCTGCTCGCAATCCGATGTCGCCCAAGAGATTCACGTTTTTCGGACTGCCAATCCAGGATCCGTTGACCTTCGCGTTGACCGTTCCTGTCACTGGCATGTTTTTGATGTCGCTGCGAGCAATCGACTGCCGGGCTGACGCGATCGATAAACCCCGCAGGGAGGCGCGAATCGTGCCGGTTTGATTGGTATCCAAGTGCTTGATGCTTAAGCTCGTTGCCAGCTGCCCGCCCATCGCTTCCGCAGTGAGGTCATGGACATCCAGATTGCCACCCGCCAAGCGATACTGTGCTTTCAGGTTGCGCAGTTGCAGTCGGGCATCGGAAGACGCAGCCTGCAAGTCGCTACTTGTGATTTCTCCGGTCGTTGAAACCGTACGGAGCAGCGGTTGATTGGGAACGTCCTGATAGTGCAATTCGCCCGACAGCTGTACATCCCCGGCGGGAGTGACTCCCGGCGACATCGTGGCGAAATCCTGCGTATGAAGCTGGATTTGATAACTGGCGTTAACTGACGGTCTTGTGTAATTGTCGATTACTCCGTGGAACGCAATCTGCGATGAGCCCACCGTCAACAGCAAAGATTCCAGAGAAGCACCGTTTGGGGTTGCGCTGAATTGTGCCTTCATGTCGTGGGGCAGAGGAGAGTAGTGTCCATACTGCAACCGTCCGTTGCGATAGGAAATCGAGCCAGTGTAGCGCGTGGCGGAGGAATCGAAGTAGATTTGCGAGTTCAGGTCGTACAGGTCAGCACTCAGGGGCAAAGCCTGATCGTTGTAATCGATCTCGCCATTGTTCAACTGAGTATGTTGAATCGCCAGATTCCAAACCGTCGTATTGCTCGAGGATTTTGTTGGAGGCGTAGGAACGTTGTTCTGGCCATCGCTGCCGACTACTATGTTGGCGACCGGGTGCTGGACCAAGATTTCAGAAAGCTGCAACTTTCGACGGAGCAGCGAGCGAGCGTCGATGCCAACGGTCAGTTTGTCGGCCTGCAGGAGCGGCTTCGATCCCTCTGGCTCGGAGCCGCGAAGAATGATGCCATAGAGATCCACGGTCATTGGGGAGAAATGAAAATCCCAGTTTTGGATCGTCAGCTTTCCGCCGGTTGAGGCCTGGCCCTCCTCAATGACCTTAGCGAGCACGTATTGATGGAAGCGCTGAGTTTTGAGAACAGCGTATCCCCCGATAAGAATCGTGATAATTACCACAACCACTACGCCGATTGTCCATCCAAGAACTTTTTTCCAATGCATGGCGGCCTCAAAAAGCCTGGCCTAATGTGATGAAATATTGGGTTGCTCCGATGCCCGGCACAGGATTGAGGTTGCGGCCAATATCAATACGGATGGGGCCGATGGGAGTTGAGTAGCGAAGGCCGAAACCGACAGTGTTGCTGTAGTTGTTTACGAATTGGTTGAAGTTAATCGCGCTGTAAACGTTGCCGCCATCGTAAAAGACCACGCCGCCCAGAGCCGGCACGATTTTCAGTGGGAACCGAAGCTCGGAGTTGAGAATAAAGAGCTGCCTTCCGCCGACCGGCACGGTGACATTCACGCATCCGGAATTTCCCTGCAGAACATTGCAAAAAGGCACAATTCGCTGAGGACCAGCTTCATTGATGGGAAAGCCGCGAAGGGTTGTGCCGCCACCGGCGAAGAATAATTGGCTGGTGGGCACGAAGCTGCCCGCGAAAGCCTTGTCCAGCCCCAATCGTATGCTGTTGGCCCAGACCATTCCGTGTACCGGCTGGTAGAAGGCATATTGAGCGAATAAACGATTAAAGTTTGCGCTCGAGCCGAGTGCGGTTGGAGTGATCCCGAAATTAATCGTCGTGTAGGAGCCTTTGTGGGCGTCGAGCGGCTTATCGCGGGTATCGCGAATCAACGCCGTCGAAAGAGTTGAAAGCTGCACATCTCGATCCCTTGGCAGAACCAATTCTGGCACCAGCAAGTCTGAGAGCGTGGTGTGGTTGAAATCATAACGAACCTGCAACTGGGTGTTGGTTTTCTTGTTGAGGACACGTTGCAGCTGGAAAGATCCGTCGGTGAGATTGGCCCCGAACAAAGGATTTTCGGTAGTGCGTTCGAACGAGAAACTGGTCAGCGCATCCCAATTCGTTTCGCGAAAATGAGGATCGGTATAGCTCGCGAGAGCTCGTTGGTCGAGTCTCGACGCCAAAAGCGACAGACTTGCGGTTTCGTCCATGCCCCGCACGTTGTGCCGCAAGAGTTCGATTGAACCACGCGGACTGGCATACAGGGCCTGACTGGGAGCGATCTGATTATTGCCAATATTTACCGGCGGAAGGCCAGGGACGGGAACGCTGCCGCTGGGGATGTTGCCGCCGCGATGCTCGATTTCGAATCCGAATCCGTAAATGATTTCGGTGCGCTTGGCCTCGTGAACCTTGATCACGGCTTCTTCGTCAGTTTGATCGGTGATAGGTTTTTTCGGGCCGACACTCGCCCAGTCAAAGATATCGAGATTGTAGAGCCTTGTTTCCGATTCCAGCAGGCCTTTCTCGCTGAGGGGTGTTTCGGCGGTCAGACCGGAGGTTTTGCGGAGCAACGAAAGACGTGTGTGCTTCTGTCCCTGATAAAGCACCTCTTTGATTCGGACTTTCTGGTTTTCCGTAATCTGGTAGCTAATGTCGACCTTATGCGAATCGCCCGGGTAACGACGAAGCACGGCCTTAACTTCGGCGTTGAGATATCCCTGATCCAGATATGTGGCGGTAATGCGGTTGCGATCGCTGGCCATTTTCCCCGGAGAAAAAGGCGCGCCTGCAGCCAGCTGAAATCCGGTTTTTCCGGCCAGGGCTTTATACGAGATGCTCTTATTTCCCGTGACCGAGATGTTTTCGACCAGTGTTCGCCGCCCTTCGTCGATATTGAACGTTATCTCGATCTTGAGTTCGCGGTCGACGACTTTGGGGCTGACTTTGACGTCTTCAAAACCTGCGTCGCGATAAAGAGCTTCGATATTCGTCACACTGGTTTTCAGCAATTTTGCGCTATAAGCGCCGTGAGTCCAGATGTGAGACTTCTTGAGCGGAATATGGTCGAGCAGGTTGCTTTCACTGAGCGTCCGGTTCCCCGCGAAAATAATCTTATCGACCTTATGCTTTTTTCCCTTGTCGATCTGATAAGTGAGGGAAAATTCACCGGGTTGCTTTTCGAAGCTGGTCTTTACCTGAACATCGAAATATCCTTTTTTCTGAAAATAGTCGATGAGGTTTTGTTGTCCTTCGTTTACCAGATCGCGGTCAATGGTGCCCTCGGAATAAACCGGAATCAACTTCTTTTCCTGCCGTCTAGACATGAAAGGGAGAGCCGCAAGTTTGGCGCCGGTGACGCGTATGAGCACGAGGGGACCAGGGTCGACCTGAAAGGAAATATCGGCACGATTGGTTTCTGGATGGTACTGGGGAGGTTGAAATTGAACCTTACTGGCCAAGTAATGCTGGCTAGCCAAAGATCGTTTGATCTGCAGGGTTGCATCCTTCATCCGGCCGGCCGAATAGGTTTTCCCTGGCTTAAGCAGGCCGCCGCTAAATCGTGCACGTAATGATCTAACGGCGTGCAGGAGGCGAGCATCTTCTGCGGAGGTTGGCCCTGCGATCGTTACCGTCCCGATTCGCGCCCGCCTGCCCATGGTCACGTGGAAGGTGATGTTCGCGAGCTGGTGGGCGTCATCCAAGCTCGTCGTGGCGTGCACTTGGGATTGAAAATATCCGTTTTCTTTCAAAAAGGTTTGTAATGCGGTTTCGGCGGTTGGCAGAGCCGACTGGTCGTACGGATTCTCGTCGGAATAGTTGACTACCTGCAGCAATCGAATGTAACTGAAGTGCTTCGCAGCCTCAGGGAAATCGATAATGCCGACATAGTACGCCGGTTCGAGGATGAAGGTCAGGCGCAGACCTTTTGGCTCGGGCGTGACCATGGTTCGCACCTTAGGAAATTTTCCAGACCCTTGCAATGCGGCGACACTGGCCTCCACTTTCTTCTCGGAATAGGGCTGGCCGGTTCTCTGCACGATGAGCGCTGTAAAAGGAGCGACGTCAAGGTGCGGGTTTGCCACCACGTCGATGGATGTTACGGTTTCACCTTCATAAGCCGCGCCGACGTTAGGAAGGGTTGACTGTATCTGGGCCATGCCCGCGGCCAACAGCATGAAAAGGAGAAGCAATCGGCGCATAGGCGGGCAATCGCGAGATGCTCAGAAGCGCACACGAACGTACCGCTTCCCCACGAAGATAGCGGCCGGTTCTAACGAGTCTCGCATCTCTGATGCTTTGGGTCACGGGCGAGATGTCTGTCTAGTGCCGACTAAACAAGAGTAGGACGTTTGAGGCGGGAGAGGACTCTCGGCAATTAAAAGGGAAAGCTGTGGTGCCGGGAGGGGGAGTTGAACCCCCAAGACCCGAAGGTCGGCGGATTTTGAGTCCGCTGCGTCTGCCAGTTCCGCCATCCCGGCTCTTCGTGCAAGTGCTTGTGCCTACGGCAGTTTGCCTACTCTTCCGCCTGGCCGTCCAAGGCAACAAATGTGAAACCGTGTAACAAACCGTGGAAGTTTTGGATGATTTCCACAGCTTCGGCTACCGTGCTCGTGAAGTATGCTTCTACCGCGGTTCTTGAGCTCGGAGTCCACTGCCAGGTCACAAGAGAGCACCCGTTCGAGATTCTACCATCCCTTACCGTCCCATCTCTAGATTTTCGGCCATCCTGCCACAAGCACGTTCAGTTTCTCGACGGACCGCGCAGACGCCTTATCCAGCTCGCCACTAGTGGCTCACATGCCGATACCTACTGCATCATTACAACGGGTGCTCTGCAATCGTTTCCATTCTTAGTTGTATCGTCGTCTTCGTGCAGCTGCACATCTGCAAGCTTTTTCAGCTGATCCGGGCTTAGTTTCGTATGAGGGTCTTTTTCATAATTCTCCAGAGCCCTCCTCGATTCGGTCAAGAACTGACCGATGCGCAGCACTTGCGAAATCCGGGGAAAGTTTGGATCGAGATTACCAGAGGCGCTCTGGGCAGATTGCGCTGCTTTCGTCGCCGAATCAAGATCCCGATTTTGGTTGTCTGTGAGGTTGAGGCTCTTGATTTGATCGATGATGCTATCGATCGGGATTGGCAATATTAAGATCGTTCCCGAGGCTTCTAGTGTCTGTCCGGTACCTGCCAAAAAGGCTGCGGTGTGACTTTGGTCGCCTCCGCCGCTGTGAATCCCGGGCTGAGGGTCATTCGTGAGGCACGTGTGAGTATTGTGATCTTCATACTTATATACGTGATTGGTCGAATCCCAAATCGCCGGTTCTATAAAGGCATAGTCCCGATTAAAGTCGTTGCCAATCAACTTGTATACGTTGCCGTAAGCGAAGCGCACGTGATTGTCGCAAGCACTTTCGTCTTCAGGCGCTCTCATTTGGATTCGGAGCGTACCGCTGTTATCGAGTCGGCGAGCCGGATCCGGAGCGTCGCTACGGCAGCTGGCTACGCTTGGTTTGCTACGGTTAGAGCAAGCCACAAGATTAAAGTGGTCAGGCCCATGGACGTAATGAAGGTGCAGGCCAATGCTGTGGCCTTCAGTGTTTCCTAGCCTCTGGTAGCCGTCGCCATTTTCATTGTAGTTTGCAGCAAAATGCATTGGGAAGACGCCGTCATCGCTGTAAGAGTCAGGCATCGGCAAGATCAATACTGTATTTCCATTTCTAGCAATTTGCACCCAATCCCAAGTTGCGGATTGATCCTGAGCGCTATGGAATGGAATCGTTAAGAGGCTGCTGTCAGGGTAGTGATCAGAAGTCAGGGCAGCCGATCCCTTCGGCGCACATTCATCATTGAATGTTAAGCAATAGATATCTGGCTTCGGAATGTAGTACCCATCGCCGGCGCTCAATTGAGGTGGCTTATGGTGGAGGCCGTCGGATCTATGTTGAGTACCAAGCGCTGTCGCCGCGTAATCGATAGCAGCAGTTGGGGCGATGGCAATCAGCACCGGTACCTTGGTGCCATTCCCTTCAAACTGTGTGTCTTGGTACAAAATCCACGGTCCTTCGAGCGCGATGTCAAGTCGATTCGATCCTTTGTCGCAGCAGCCCGTGGACCAGGATATTAACGCCGCAAAAAACGCAATAATCATGAAGCGGTTCATGTTTGGCACTCCTAGTTTTAATTTCTGCCCTCGAGTTCGAATGCAGCCCAAAAATAAGGATGCGCGGAAGCAGGCATCGTCATTAGCGTCGACTGAGCGTATCGCAGCGAATTCGCTAGATCTTCTCCGGCGAGCAATCGAGCATAGAAAATCTTCATTAACTTCGCAGTCTCACTAGAATCAACATCCCAGCGGCTAGCCACAATATGTGGCACGCCCGCGTTAAGGA
>Ga0335073_10002621_pt1 | contig 24703 bp, 24 predicted proteins | sample Lox_Sample_22_FD_207093 | JGI IMG/M metagenome (GOLD analysis project Ga0335073, IMG submission 207093) | Soil microbial communities from Loxahatchee National Wildlife Refuge, Florida, United States - Lox_Sample_2.2 | ecosystem: Environmental > Terrestrial > Soil > Wetlands | place: USA... | reverse complement strand
CGCTCACCGTCCTCTTCGATCGGTTCTACGCTCTGTTCGTGAAGAACAGCATCAACAAGGAGGCCTTCATGCGAGGCCTCAAGAAGCACATCTACGCGGGCGACCTCGACAAGGCGATCTCGTTCGTCGCCAGCCAGAAGCGCACCCCGCTCACGGCGGTCGTCAAGGCGGGCCTCATCAACGTGCCCAAGGGCGAAGCCGAGGTGCAGGCCGCGATGGACGAAGCCAGCCTCCGCGAGAACCCCAAGATCGAGACGCGCACCGGCTACCTCGCCATGATCGGCAACGTGTCGACGCTCTTCGGACTCCTCGGGACGATCTTGGGCCTCATCAAGTGCTTCGGCGCCGTGGCGCAGGTCGACCCGGCCACCAAGGCCACCGTGCTCTCCCTCGGTATCTCGGAAGCCATGAACTGCACGGCGTTCGGCCTCACGGTCGCCATCCCCTCGCTGCTCGCGTTCTCGGTGCTCCAGGGCCGCACGCAGCACATGCTCGACGACATCAACGAGACCACGGTCGGCCTCTTGAACTTGATCATCGCGAACAAGGACAAGATGAAGATCCCGACCTCGATGCCGGCGGACCACGAAGAGTAAGCGCGGCAGACCAGGGAACCCGAGCCCGAGGAGACCACCATGGGCGGCGCAGCAGTCCCGGAGCCATCAGGTAAAGGCAAAAAGAAGGCGCTCGACGCGGTGATGAACGTGGTTCCGTTCATCGACCTTCTCTCCTGCTGCCTCTCGTTCCTCCTCATCACCGCGGTCTGGACCCAGATCGGCGCGCTCCAGGTCTCGCAGTCGGGCGGGCCGAACGATTCGCCGCCCCCGCCGGACAAGACGCTCCAGCTGCAGCTGACCATCACCGACAAGGGCTTCTCGCTGTCGGCGGGTCAGGGCGGGTCCGTCGTCGACATCCCGAAGAAGGGCACCGACCTCGACATCGCGGCGCTCTACGACAAGCTGAAAGAGATCAAGGGGCAGTTTCCCGATCAGCAGACGATCACCGTCGCGGCGGAAGACAGCGTGCAGTACAACGACCTCGTGCAGACGATCGACGTGTGCATGAAGGCCGGCCTCGCGTCGGTGTCCGTCCAGGCGGTGACCTGAGCCATGGCGATCAAGACCCCCGGCAAGCGCCCCGCGAAGCGCTTCGAGAAGAGCAAGGTCATCGGCGGCAAGTTCGGCCATGGCCGCAAGGGCACGAACGCCGACCTGCAGCTCACCTCGATGGTCGACATGTTCACGCTGCTGGTGATCTTCCTGCTCGCGAACTTCTCCGCCACCGGAGAGGTTCTCTTCATGAGCAAGGACATCCAGCTGCCCACGGCGAGCCACGGCAAGGAGATCGAGCGAGCGCCCGTGGTGGCCATCACGGATCAGTTCATCGGTCTCGAGGGCCAGAAGGTCGTCGACGTCGACCAGATCGCCCACGACGAGATCCTGAACATCCAGCAGCTCGAAGACTCCCTGCGCGACCTCAAGAAGCGCGAGGAGTTCGTCCACCAGCTCGACAAGGAGCACCAGTTCGAGGGGAAGATCAACATCCAGGCGGACAAGCGGACGCACTTCAAGATCGTGAAGCGCGTCATGTACAGCTGCGCCATGGCCGGCTACGGCAACATCAACTTCGCCGTGCTCGCCGGCAAGCGTGACGACGCGAAGCCCGTCACCGGCGGTGACGCCGCGGCGGCCGCTCCCGCGAAGTAACCAACGGCTGCCTCGCCGGGGCGCCGGAGCGCCGCGGATGCCCCGTTTGGGCCATCGTGCCGCAGTCCGAAGTGGAAATCGTCGGCGGGGCCATTCACCTGTCGGGCAGCGCGCTGTGGTTCGATGCGCCCAAGCGGCAGCCCCTGTCGTTCGTCTCGCACGCCCACGGCGATCACATCGCGCGGCACGAGCGGGTCATCGCCACCGGCGCCACCGCCCGGCTGATGGAGCGCCGGCTGGGCAAGCTCGCCAACACCCTCACCGCCCCCTACGGGCAGTCCTTCGACCTGGGGCCGCTCAAGCTCACCCTCTTTCCGGCGGGCCACATCCTGGGCTCGGCGCAGATCCTGGTCGAGCGCGGCGGCAGGCGGATCGTCTACACGGGGGATCTCTGTCTGAGCCCCTCGCTCACCGCCGAGGCGGCGACGGTGGTGCCCTGCGACGTGCTGGTCATCGAGGCGACCTTCGGTCATCCCCGTTACCGCCTCCCCCGTCGGCCCGAGGCGCTCGCGCGGGTCGAAGAATTCGTCCAGCGGACGCACGCGGGGGGCGGCACTCCCGTCCTGCTCGCCTATGCCCTCGGGAAGAGTCAGGAGGTCATCCGCTACCTGGGTGAGCGCGGCTTCGCCATCCGCGCCGACGACACCATCTGCGCGCTGGCGCAGGTCTACCGCGACAGCGGCTGCCCGCTGCCCGAGGTGGCCCGCTACCGCGGCGTGGTCGCGCCCGGCGAGGTGCTCGTCGTGCCGCCCCACCGCGTGCGGGCGCCCTCCCTGCGGAGGCTGCCGCGGCGCCGGACCGCGATCCTCACGGGCTGGGCGCTCGATGGCGATGGGGCTCGGCGCTACCGGGCGGACGAGGCGATCCCGCTGTCGGATCACGCGGACTTCGACCAGCTCGTCGACTACGTCGAACGCTCCGGCGCGAAGCAGGTCTACACGGTGCACGGCTTCTGCCAGCCCCTCGCCGACGAGCTCCGCGCCCGCGGCTTTCGCGCGCGCCCGCTCGATCGCGGGTTGCAGCTCGATCTGTTCGAGTAGCCCGTGATCGAGCGGGTCGTCTCAGAAGACGCAGGCGGACAGCGGCTCGACAAGTTCCTTCGCAGAGCGCTGCCCTCGGTGCCCTCCTCCCACCTCTACAAGCTCCTGCGCACGCGCCAGGTGCGGGTGAACGGCCAGCGCTCGAAGGGCGATCGGCTGCTTCAGACGGGCGACCGCGTCGTCGTCCGGGGCGATCCGGAAGCGCTGCTCGGCCCACCGGAGGGCCGGCCCGCCGCCCCGCCGCTCGGCGCCTTTCGCGCCTCCCTCCTGCACGAAGACGCGCAGCTGCTGGCCGTGAACAAGCCGGCGGGCCTCGCCGTGCACCCGGGCAGCGGCATCCAGGGGGCGACCCTGGTCGATCTGGCGCGGGCCCACGTGGCGGCGCCTCCCGACGGCGAGTTCCAGCCCTCGCCCGGCCACCGGCTGGACCGCGACACCTCGGGCGTCGTCCTCGTGGCGAAGACGCGGCGCTGCATGGTCCGCCTCGCGGAGGTCTTCGCGGCCGGCGAGGCCGAGAAGCGGTACCTCGCCCTGGTGAAGGGGCAGCTCTCGCAGGCGCGCGGCACCATCGACCTGCCCCTCGCGGAGCACCAGCAGACGCGCCGGAGCCGCGAGGCCCGCGGGGTCAACCTCCAGGAGGCGGTCACGCACTACCGGGTGCTGGGGTCCAGCGCGCTGGTCTCGCTGCTCGAGTGCCGCATCGACACGGGTCGGACGCACCAGATCCGGCGCCACCTGGCGGCCATCGGCCACCCCGTCGTCGGCGACCGCCGCTACGGCGATTTCCCGTTCAACCGGCGCCTCAAGGCCGAAGCCCATCTCGGGCGCATGTTCCTGCACGCCGCCTCGCTGTCGCTCGCCCATCCGCTGACGGGACAGCCGCTGCACCTCGTCGCTCCGCTGCCGGCGGAGCTCGCCGACGTCCTGGCCGCGCTGGGAATCGCCGCGCCGGCTACCGCATGAGCTTCATCAGGACCACGAGGGTCAGGGCCAGGCCGATCGCGCCGAAGAAGATGATCGCGTAGCCACCGAAGTAGTGGGCCAGCGAGAGGTTCTCCTCGGGCTCGAGCTCGGCCTGCGGTTCGGGGGGCGGGTTTTCCGGCATCGTGGTCGTTTAACCAGCGCGAGGCGCGTCCGTCAATGGCGCCACGCGACGCCCAGGTAGGCGACCTGGCGCTCGTAGGCAAGGCCGTTCTGCTCGAAGTCGTTGCGGTAGTAGCCGTAGCGGGCCTCGACGGCGAAGCCCTTGCCGATGTCCTTGGAGACCTTGACCGAGACGTCGTTGAGATCGTCGTCGTCCTCGAGCAGGAGCAGCTGGGGGGACAGGTACAGTCCGTCCGGGTAGCTGGTGATCTGCAGGGCGCCGCCGCCCACCAGGTAGATGCCCCACGGCAGCAGGACGCCCACCAGGAGCTCGACCCGGTGGCGCAGGAAGCTCTCGCCGTACGAGTCGGACCGATCGTCCACGAAGCTGTAGGTCAACGAGAGCACGAACGGCGCTTGCAAGGCGTACCCGGCGGTCGCCACGTGGTACCAGTCGAAGCGCTGGCCCACGGCGGCCCCCGATGGGAGGAGCTGCGCGCCCTGGTAGTACTGCGGCATCAACCGGTAGCCCACGTGGAAGTACTGCTTGCGCCAGGGGCTCGAGACCAGCGTCGCCGACGCCGCGGGGCCCTGCTCGCTGAAATCGGTGTCGGGGAAGTAGTCGAACGCCTGGTAGCCCGCCCGCAGGTCGAGCCGCGTGCGGAGCCAGGGCCCGATCGAGACGCCCGCGCCCGCCCCGTAGCTGGCGAAGGCCCGATCGTCGTCGTCGACCCACTTGTCCTTGCCGCTCGCGTCGAACTTGAGGACGATCTTGCGGGAGAGCGCGATGTCGTGGTCCAGGATCGCCTGGCCCACCAGGGCATCCTCGGGACCCTGCGTGGCGAAGAGCCGAGCGCCCAGCTCGGCCGTCAGCTCGGTGCTCTGGTGGCTCCACGGCCGGCCCGACACGTCGAGATCGCCGTCGATCTGGAGGAAGCCGTCGCCGATCACGAGGCCGCCGCCAGGCAAGGAGGCGCTCGCCGAGTCGGCGAAGTTCCGGTAGACGTTGGTGTCCCAGCCGCTGTCGCTGGCGACGTGGCTTTCGATCGCCCAGGGCGTCGCACCGGTCAGCGCCAGGCATGGGACGAGCAGCGCGATCGGGGCGATCCGGCGCAAGCGCCGTCGAGGCTATCACAACGCCCCGCGAGCCGACGCGCGGGTCAGCGACCCTCTGACGCGCTCTTCTCGAGCGCCTCGGCCTTGCGGTGCAGCTGCTCGGCCTCGCGCTCCAGCGCGGCGCGCGCCACGCGAAGATCCTCGATGGAGTCGACGTCGTCGAGGTCCGCCGTCCGGACCTCCTCGGGGCGCTCACCGCTGAAGGTCTGACGGACGCTCGACGGCGATTCGCCTCCACCCGGCGCCGCCGCCGGCGGCGACATGCCCGCGAGGCTGCCGGGGTTGGCATTGTCCATCCCGCCGCCACCGCCGTTCCCGCCGCTTCCGGAGGGCGTCGTTCCCACACCGCCGGCGCCGCCGCCCCCGCCCATCTGGGTCGGGTTCTGCGAGCCGCGCGAGGTGTCGACCTGGGCCGCGCCCTGGCTCGGACTCGCGGACGAGAGCTCGGCGTGAGTCACGGCGACTCGCCGGTCGTCGTCGTCGAAGAGATCCTGCTCCCGCGCAAACTCGGAGACGCGGCGGGCCAGCGCGCGCTCGCGACCGAGCGCCTCGATCCGGCGGCTCACGGCGGCGATGCGGGTGCGCAGGGCGTCCTCCCGGTCGCGGAGGAAATCGGCTTTCTCCTGGAGCGAATGCGCGTCGTCGCCCTCGGTCGACCCGACTTGCGCCGGTACGCCGGGGACCGGGATGACCGCTCCGTGAGACTGGCGCAGCTTCTCCTCGCCGGCCGCGATGCGTTGCTGCAAGGCCTCCAGCCTGGCGGCGAGCGTCGCGGACGCACGCAGGAGCTCCGTCAGCTCGGGACCGGCTTCGGCACCAGCTGGGAGCGCGGCCTTCTTCGTGGCGATCAGCTGGCCCAGGCGCGCGAGCTCCCCTTGCGAAGCGTCGCGATCCGCCTCGAGCTGCGCCAGGCCCTCGGGCGCGGCATGGCCCGACGAGGCTGCCGGCGTGGCGGCCAGGACGAACAGCAACGTGGCGGTGGCAGCTAGAGGCACGTCGAGAGTCTAGGCAAGGGCCGTGCCAGCCTCACGGCCCAGTAACCCACCGTAAGGGCACCGACGGAACTGCGCGCTCGAGAGAGGATCACGAAAAACTGAGGCCTGCCCCACCAGAAAACGGGCACCCTTCATCGATCCGGCTCCTCCGCGCCATGCCCTCCGCGCTCGATGAAGCCGTATTTCTCGAGCTTGTAATAGAGGGCGCTGGTCTTGATTCCGAGCAGGCGCGCCGTCTCCGTCTTCTTTCCCTTGGCCTGCTCGAACGCCTGGCCGATCAGCTGCCGCTCGATGTCGTCGAGGAGATCCGGCAGCGGCCGATCGCTGCGCAAGGCCGGCCCCAGTCCGGTGGGAGGCCTGGCGCAATCGGGCAGATGCGCCGGCTCGATCAGCTCTCCCTCGGCGAACACGAGCGCGCGCTCGATGGCGTTCTCGAGCTCGCGCACGTTGCCCGGCCAGGGGTAGGCGGAGAGCCTCGCCAGCCCCGCCTCCGAGATGCCCTTCACCCGGCGGTTCACCCGGGGAGCGTGCTTTCTCAGGAAGTGCAGCGCCAGCTCCGGCACGTCCGCCGCGCGGTCGCGCAGGGGCGGCAGGGAGAGCGGGACGATCGCGAGGCGGTAGTAGAGGTCCTCGCGGAAGCGTCCGGCGCGAACCTCCGCTTCGAGGTCGCGGTTCGTGGCGGCCACGACCCGCACGTCCACCGAGAGCGTCTCCTCGCCGCCGACGCGCTGGAATTCCTTCTCCTGGAGGATGCGGAGCAGCTTGACCTGCAGCGCCACCGGCACCTCGCCGATCTCGTCCAGGAAGATCGTCCCGCCGGAGGCGAGCTCGAAGCGGCCCAGCTTGCGTCGCACCGCCCCGGTGAAGGAGCCGCGCTCGTGGCCGAACAGCTCGCTCTCGAGGAGGCCTTCCGCGAGGGCCGCGCAGTTCACCGTCACGAATGGGCCGTCCCGCCGGGGCGACAGATCGTGCACCGCCCGGGCCGCGAGCTCCTTGCCGGTTCCGCTCTCGCCGAGGATGAGCACCGTGGTCTGCGAGGCGGCCACGCGGCGGATCGCGTCGCCCAGCGCCTGCATCGCCGGAGAAGAACCGACGAGCCCTTCGAAGCGGCCGGCGATGACCTCTTGAAGCGACCGGGTCTGCTGGCGCAGCTCGCCGGTTTCGCGGCGCAGGCGCACCACCTCGAGACTCTTGTCCACCTTCGCCCGGAGAACCTCGGGGGAGAACGGCTTGGTCACGAAGTCGAGCGCGCCCTCCCGCATCGCCGCGACGGCGGTCTCGATCGTGCCGAAAGCCGTGACCATGAGCACGGCGGCGTCGGGGTCGGCGGCCCTCAGGCGACGCAAGACCTCCATGCCGTCCACGCCGTCCATCTTGAGATCGGTGACGACCAGATCGAAGCGGTGCTTCGCGGCCGCCACGAGGCCCTCCGCGCCGCCCGCCGCGGCCGTCACCGCGTGCCCCGAGCGGGTGAGGCTCACGGCCATGCCTTCGCGCAGCGTCTCGTTGTCGTCGATGACGAGCAGGTTGGCCATCCGGCGGCAGTTTACCGGGGAGGGCGGTCGATTGCGACCCTGGGGGGCGAAGACTAACATCGAGTCCATGCGCATCGTGCAGGTGGTCGGCGCGCGCCCGAACTTCATGAAGATCGCGCCCTTGAGGCGGGCCATCGACGCGGCCGGCTTCGCGGAGCAGAAGCTCGTCCACACCGGCCAGCACTACGACGCGGCGATGAGCGACGTCTTCTTCGCGGATCTCGACCTGCCCCGGCCCGACGCTTTCCTGGGGATCGGCTCCGGAAGCCACGCCGAGCAGACCGCGGCGGTGCTCCTCGCCATGGAAAAGCTCCTCATGTCCGAGCGCCCCGACCTGCTCGTGGTCGCCGGCGACGTCAACTCCACGGTGGCCGCAGCCCTGGCGGCCGCCAAGCTCGGGATCCCCGTGGCGCACGTCGAGGCCGGACTCCGCTCGTTCGACCGCGCCATGCCCGAGGAGATCAACCGCGTCCTGACCGACCAGATCGCGGAGCTGCTCTTCACGCCTTCCCAGGACGGGGACCGCAACCTGCTGCGCGAAGGGGTCTCGCGCGACCGCGTCCACTTCGTGGGGAACGTGATGATCGACTCGCTCCGTGAGCATCTGCCCGCCGCGCGCCGGGCGGCGGCGCCGGCGAAGCTGGGCCTCGCCCCCAAGGGCTACGCGCTCCTCACCTTGCACCGCCCCTCGAACGTCGACGACCCGAAGGCGCTCGCCCGGGTGGTGGGGGCGCTCGCCGAGGTCGCGGCCGAGGTGCCGGTGGTGTTTCCCATCCATCCGCGGACCCGCAAGCGCCTGGCGGAGTTCTCGATCGCGACGCCGCCGGGCCTCCGGCTCACGGAGCCGCTCGGTTATCTGGAGTTCCTGGGCCTCGTGGATGGCGCCGCGCTCGTGCTCACCGACTCGGGCGGCCTGCAGGAAGAGACGACCGCTCTCGCGGTGCCCTGTCTGACGTTGCGGGAGAACACCGAGCGGCCCGTCACGGTGGAGGTGGGCACGAACCTGCTGGTCGGCCTCGACCCGCGCCGCATCGTGGACGAGTCGCGGCGCGTCCTGCGCGGGCAGGGCAAGCGCGGCGGTCTGCCGGAGCTCTGGGACGGGCACGCGGCCGAACGGATGGCCAGCGCGATCGCCGAGTGGGCTCAGGCGAGGAAGCGGTAGACGACCTCGGCGACGCAGGCCGGCTTGGCCTCGCCCTCCACCTCGATCGTCGCCGGCAGGAGCGCCTCCACGCCCCCGGTGACGTCCTTCAGCTCGGCGAGCTTGAGCACGAGCCGGTAGCGCGCGCCCTCCTTCAAGGGCGTCGGGAAGCGGACCTTGTTCAGGCCGTAGTTGATCACGAGCTTGAAGCCGCGGAGGTCGAGGAGCTCCATGAAGAGCCCCGCGACCAAGGACAGGGTGAAGTACCCGTGCGCGATCGGCGCGCCGAACGGCGACTCGCGGCGTGCGCGCTCCCGATCGACGTGGATCCACTGGTGATCGCCGGTCGCATCGGCGAAGCGAACGATGTCCTCGAACTGCATCGTTCGCCAGTCGGTGCGCCCCAGCTCCTGCCCGACCCTTGCCCGCAGACCTGCCAGGCCTTCGATGACGATCTTGCTCATGTCGTGTGCGCCTCCGTCACTCACCCGCGTCGCCGCCATCGGCGCCCGCGTCCTCGCCCGCGTCCGCGGGACCTCCATCCGGGCCTGCATCGACTCCCGCATCGCCCCCCGCGTCCTCGCGTCCAGCGTCCAGCCCTGCGTCCTCGCGTCCCGCGTCCGCCCCCGCGTCTTCGCGTCCCGCGTCGCGGCCCCCATCTTCGCCCGCGTCGACGCGACCGGCGTCCGGTCCGGCATCGGCACCAGCGTCGCCGGGGCCCGCGTCGAGCCCGGCGTCGAAGCCCGCGTCTTCGCCGGCGTCGCCTCCACCGTCCAGGATGACCGCGGGCACGCAGTTGCTGTCGACACAGGACTCGTCGACGGCGCAGGCGTTGCCGCACGTTCCACAGTTGAGCGGGTCGCCCTGCAGGCTGGGGCACGGGTCGCAGCTCCCGTTCTGGACGCAGTAGGCGGAGAAGCCGGCGCTCGGGCAGGAGTCGAAGCAGTGCCAGCCCCCGCCGCAGTCGGAATCCGAGGCGCAGTGGAACTTCCCGGTGTTCGGATCGACCGAGTAACGGCACGCCGCGACGAGGGCGAGCGCGATGAAGACTCGCAGCGAGCCCCGCTTCAAGGAAGGCTCCAGTGCAGCGCGCCGGCCGCGGCCGGGGACGCAGCAGGAGCTTCGGCGGCGGGCGGCCCCGGCGTGGCGATGGCGATCACGATGGCGGCCACGAGCACCACGCCTGCGCCGATGAACAGGTAGTTTCCGACCTGGGCGTCGGTCTGGCCCTGCACCGCCTGCGCCCGCGTGAGGCCCTGGTCCACGCCGTTGCCGTCGAACTGTCCCGCCTGGTGGTCGAGGCCGTTGGCCGTCAGGCCGAAGTAGAGTCCGGTCCCGAAGACCGCGGCGCTGACTCCCAGGGTGACCCACGTCGCCACGGGAATCCGGAAGCTCCGGTGCTCCTCCGGCTTGGCCCCCTTGGCCGCCGCCGCGGGCGTCTCGGCCTCGGCCTCGGCGATGTGGCCGCTCGTGGGGATGAGCTGCTCGTCCAGCCGCACGATCTGGCTCGGCACCACCTGCACCCACCGCTCCAGCGTGAGGTAGCCATCGGCCTGCACCACGACCCGGTGCTTGCCGGGTTCGAGGGAGCGGCGAATGTCGGTCCCGCCCCCCACCGGCGCATCGTCGATCGTCACGAGGCTGGCCGCCGGCGACACGTGGAGCGCGAGCTCCCCGTTCTCCTCCTCGCGGCCTGAGAGCATCGTCGGGATCGCCTCCGACATGTCCTTCTCGAGCCGTCTCGAGGCGATGAGGACGGACCGGGCCAGGTGCGCGACGAGGCGCCCATTGGCGACGTCGACGAGCCACAGGTCGACGACATAGGAGGTCTCGTTCTGGGAGAGCGAGCCGCCGAAGGCCCGGGCGACGCCGAGGGGCTTGAGGAGCGCCGCCCGGCACGCCGCGTCCGGACAGGCCGACAGCTTCGCGGGCGCATCCTCGCCGAGCGCGTTCCGCACCTGGTCCGGGGTCAGGACCCGGTGGCGGTGGCGGGCGGCCTGGATGGCGATCTTCGAAAGCTCGTCGGCGATGCCCGAGAGGTACGGCGGGCTGTCGAGCTCGACGATCGCCAGGTCGCGCGGCTTCGCGCTCGCCGCGGCCGAGACGCCCGCGGCGAGCAGCGCCGCGAACAGGCGCCCCCGGGAGACGGTGATCATGCGCGGCTTCCTCCGCGCCTCTTATACCGCAGCGGCTCTCCGAGCAGAAGCCTGGTAGGATCGCCGTCCGTGGGTGGCGAGCGGTTGATCATCGAGTTCTGCGTGGAGCCCGAGTACGAGGGACTCCGCCTCGACGCCTACCTGGCCGCAAAGATTCCCCGCCTGTCGCGATCGCGCGTTCAGGACATCCTGCGCCAATCGATGCGCTCTCCCGCGGGCCGAACCCTCAAGCCATCCACCGTCGTGCACCGCGGGCTGCGCTTCTCCCTCGATCGGCCGGCGCCCGAGGAGCCCGACGCTCCCAGCCTCGAGATCGTCGCCGAAGACCCCTCGCTGCTGGTGCTCGAGAAGCCCGCGGGTCTGGCCGTTCACCCGACCGCCCGCTACCACCGCTGCACGGTGACCGCCCAGCTGCGCAAGCTGCCGTACCGCGCGGACCCGGCCCACCGGCTGGACCGCGAGACCTCCGGGCTTCTTCTCTGCGGCAAGGGCGCCGCCGTCACCGGCGCGCTCAAGCAGGCCTTCGCCGCCGGCCTCGTCGAGAAGCGCTACCTCGCGATCGTCGAGGGGTGGCCCGACCACGATGCGTTCGAGATCGATCTGCCGCTCATGCCGAGCACGGGCAGCGTGCGCATCAAGATGGCGATCGGACCCGGAAAGCCGGCGCGCACCGAGGTCCTCTCGTGCCGGCGTTACCTCTCGCGCGAGGGCGCGCGCTTCGCCCTGCTGACGGCCAGGCCCCGCACGGGACGCCAGCACCAGATTCGTGCCCACCTTTCGGCCGTGGGATACCCGGTCGTCGGCGACAAGCTCTACGGCTTCGACGAGCGCTGCTTCCTGCGCTTCTGCGACGGCGAGGCGACCGAAGACGACCGCCTGCGCCTGCGGCTGCCCCGGCACGCGCTGCACGCGCACGCCCTTGCCCTCGCCCACCCCGCGACCGGCGATCGCATCGGCTGGGAGAGCCCATTGCCTCAGGATCTCGCGGGCTTTCTGGCCGAGCTCGAGCCCGACGAACCACTCTGACAGCCGTGCCAGACTCGCGGAGTTTCCCATTCGTGGCCGCTGCGGGTTCTTCTCCCTGTCGCCCGGAATAATCGGCGGTTGTCCGCGTCTGAAGAGGCGAGGTCGGCGTCATGAGTGGCATGGCCGGTGCATCAACCCGACCCGGCCAGCGGAGGAGCTTCGATGTCACAACGAACGAACCACGGACAGCGCAGCTATCCCAGGGCGCCCTTGAGCGGGAGCATCCGCTTCTACGACTGGAACCACCCTCACGACGCGCTGGCGCGCGAGATCGGGGGAGGTGGGCTGTTCCTCCAGACGGAGGAGCTGGTCCCCGAGGGCAGCCTGCTCACGTTGCGGATCGAGCTCCCCGCCAGCCGCAGCTTCACCGTTCTGGGGCGCGTCGTCCGCACCGTCCGCGGCGGGTGGGCCAAGCTGCGGCAATCGGGGCTGGCCATCCAGTTCATGGATCTCGGCTCGAGCGACCGGCAGGCGATCCTGGATTACGTGGCGCGACACGGCATTCGCGCCGCCTGACCCGGCCCGAGCCTTGCGCGGTCAGGCAGGGCTCCCTATAACCTCCGGAATGGCCTCTCTGGGTGCGATCGTCCTTGCCGCCGGCAAGGGCACGCGGATGAAGAGCGACCGCCCCAAGGTACTGCACGAGATCGCCGGCCGTCCCCTCGTCGCGTTCCCGCTGGCGCTCGCCGCGGAGGTGGGTGCGAAGCCGGTGGTCGTGGTCCTGGGGAACGGCGCCGAGGCCGTCCGGACGGTGATCGCCGCGCTGCCCGCCTGTGCCGAGACCCGCTTCGCGCACCAGGCCGATCAGCGGGGGACCGCTCACGCGGTCCTGAGCGCCAGGGACGAGCTGCGGGCCTTTCGAGGGACCCTGCTCGTTCTCTACGGAGACGTTCCGCTGCTCCAGGCGGCGACGGTGCGGCGGCTGCTGGACGCGCCGGCGGCACCGCTGGCGTTCCTGACCAGCCGTCCCCTGGATCCGACGGGCTATGGCCGCGTGGTCCGCGACGTGGAGGGCCGCGTCTGCCGGATCGTCGAGCAGCGCGATTGCCGCGAATCGGAGGCCGCCCTGCGGGAGGTCAACGCCGGCATCTATCGAGTCGACGCGGCCTTCCTGTGGTCGGCGCTGGATGCCATCGGATCGGGCAACGCGCAGGGCGAGTTCTACCTGACCGACATGGTCGAGCTCGCCGCCCGCAAGGGCGGCGCCGTCGCGGTCGAGGCCCCTTTCGAAGAGACCGCAGGGGTGAACGATCGCATCGAGCTGGCCTCGGCGGACGCCCGGCTGCGGCAGCGGATCAACGCGCGCCACCAGCTCGCCGGGGTCACGCTCGTGGCACCCGAGACGACGTTCATCGACGAGAGCGTGTCCATCGCGGCTGACGCGATCATCGAGCCCGGCTGCGTGCTCACCGGTCGAACCCGCATCGGCGCTCGGGTGCGGCTCCGTGCCTACTCCGTGCTCGAGGACGCGGAGGTGGGCGAGGGCGCCATCGTCGGTCCCTTCGCGCGCCTGCGGCCCGGGACGGTCCTCGGCGCGGACGTCCACGTCGGGAACTTCGTCGAGATCAAGAAGTCGCGCCTCGGGGCGGGCACCAAGGCGAACCACCTGAGCTACCTGGGCGACGCCGAGATCGGCAGCGGCGTGAACGTCGGCGCCGGCACGATCACTTGCAATTACGACGGCGTCGACAAGCACCCCACCGTGCTCGGCGATGGAGTCTTCATCGGCAGCGACACCCAGCTCGTGGCGCCGGTCACCGTGGGCAAGGGGGCGTACGTGGGGGCGGGCTCCACCGTGACGGAAGACGTGCCGCCGGACGCGCTGGCGCTCTCCCGCGTGCCCCAGAAGAACATCGAGGGCTGGGCCGCCGAGCGCCGGCGCGCCCGCACCGGCGCCAAGCCGGGGAAGAAGCGGAAGGTGGCTCGGTCGGCCTGAGCCCGCGGCGGCTGGTGCCGGACCGGTCAACCCCTTAGACTTGGACGAAGCAGGAGAACGGCCATGTGCGGCATCGTCGGATACGTCGGAGAGCGCGACAGCGCCTCGATCCTGGTGGGCGGCCTTCGCAAGCTCGAGTACCGCGGCTACGACAGCGCGGGCATCGCCGTCCAGACGGAGAAGAACGGCGTTCGCGTCCTGCGCTGCCGGGGCAAGCTCGACAACCTCGCGGCACTGCTTCGCACCGAGTCGCCGAGCGGCACGGTCGGGATCGGCCACACGCGCTGGGCGACCCATGGCCGGCCCTCCGACGAGAACGCCCACCCCCACTCCTACGGCGGCGTCGCGGTCGTCCACAACGGCATCATCGAGAACCACCTCGAGCTGAAGGAGGCGCTGCGCGCACGCGGGCACCACTTCAGCTCCGAGACGGACACCGAGATCCTGGCCCACCTGGTGTCGGAGGCGCAGGAGGCCGGCGGCGACCTGCTGACGGCCGTCCGCTCGGCGCTTTCGCAGGTGCACGGGACCTATGCCCTCGCCGTCGTCAGCGATCGTTCACCGGGCCAGATCGTCGCCGCCAAGAATGCCTCGCCGCTCGTGCTCGGGCTCGGCAAGGGAGAGCAGTTCGTGGCGAGCGACGTGCCCGCCTTGCTGGAGCACACGCGGGACGTGGTGTTCCTCGAGGAGGGAGAGGTCGCGCTCGTCCAGAAGGAAGGCGCGCGGATCTTCGACCGGACGGGCCAGGAGCTGCGCCGCGCGCCGCGCCGGGTCGACTGGACGCCCCTGATGGCCGAGAAGGGCGGCCACAAGCACTTCATGCACAAGGAGATCCACGAGCAGCCGCAGGCCGTGGCCGACACCATGCGCGGGCGGGCCTCGGTGGAGCGCGGCGAGGTGCACCTGGGCGGCGTCGCGCTCGACGCGGCGGCCGCGGCGCGGCTGCGGCGAGGGCTGATCCTCGCGTGCGGCACGAGCTACCACGCGGGCCTCGTGGGCAAGCTGTACCTGGAAACGCTGGCGAAGCTGCCGGTCGAGATCGACCTCGCCTCGGAGTACCGCTACCGGGAGCCGCTGTCCCAGCCGGAGACCCTCGCGATCGCCATCTCCCAGAGCGGAGAGACCGCGGACACGCTCGGCGCCATGCGCGAGGCGCGCCGCCTGGGCGCCCGCACGCTGGCCGTGTGCAACGTCGTGGACGCGGCGATCCCGCGCGAGAGCCAGGACGTCCTCTACACCCACGCCGGCCCCGAGATCGGCGTCGCCTCGACCAAGTGCTTCACGACCCAGCTGACGGCGCTGTTCCTGCTCGCCGTCGAGCTGGGCCGGTTGCGGGGCGCGCTCGACGCGGGGGCCGCGCAGGAGCACCTGACCGCGCTCCGGCAGGTGCCGCAATGGATCGAGGAGGTGCTCACCCTCGAGGGCGAGGTGGCGGCGGTCGCCCGCAAGCTGGCGGGCGCGCGCGACGTCCTGTTCCTCGGGCGGGGGCCGCAGTTCCCGGTCGCGCTCGAGGGCGCGCTCAAGCTCAAGGAGATCTCGTACATCCACGCCGAGGGCTACGCCGCTGGCGAGATGAAGCACGGCCCCATCGCCCTGATCGACGAGAACGTGCCCGTGGTCGTGCTGGCGCTACCCGGTCCGGGCTACGAGAAGATCCTCGGCAACATCGAGGAGGTGCGCGCGCGCGGCGGAAGGGTGGTCGCGCTGTGCGACCAGGCCGACGCCCACGTGCCGAAGGTCGCCGACGAGGTCCTGCGCGTGCCCACCGCTCCGCCGCTGCTGTCGCCGATGATCTCGGTCGTGCCGCTCCAGCTGCTGGCCTACCACATCGCCGATCTGCGCGGGACGGACGTCGACCAGCCTCGCAACCTGGCGAAGTCCGTCACCGTGGAGTGAGACCGGCGCCCGCCGGTCTCAGCCGTTGGGCGGCGGCGTGAGGCGCAGGTACGGCTTCAGCTCGCGGTAGCCCTTCGGGAACTTCTCCTTGAGCACCTTGGGGTCCGTGATGGACGGGGCGATCACCACTTCCTCCCCGTGCTTCCAGTTCACGGGCGTCGACACCGAGAACTTGTCGGTGAGCTGGAGCGAGTCGAGGACCCGCAGGATCTCGTCGAAGTTCCGGCCCGTGCTGGCGGGGTACGTGATGATGAGGCGGATCTTGTGGTTCGGATCGATGACGAAGACCGACCGCACCGTCAGCGTGTCGTTCCACTCCGGGTGGATCATGTCGTACAGCTTCGAGACCTTGCGGTCGGCGTCGCCGAGGATCGGGTAGTTCAGCTTGGTCTTCTGCGTCTCCTCGATGTCCGAGGTCCAGCGCTTGTGGGACGCCACGTCGTCCACGCTGAGGGCCAGGATCTTGGTGTGGCGCTTCTCGAACTCGCCCTTGAGCTTGGCCAGGTAGCCGAGCTCCGTCGTGCAGACGGGGGTGAAGTCCTTGGGGTGCGAGAAGAGGATCACCCAGTGGTTGCCGGCCCACTTGTGGAATTCGATGGGGCCTTCCGTGGAATCCTGCGTGAAATCAGGCGCGAGACTGCCGATGTGCAGTGCCATGCGATCTCCTTTTGGGATATTCCTACCTGAACGCGCGGGTTATAACCACCGGCCCGGCGCGGGTCAAGGCGTCTAGCGGGCCTTCATGGCGCGGGCGTCGAGGTTGTACTTCTTCACCAGCCGCTCCAGCGACTTGCGGTGGAGCCCGCTCTCGCGGGCCGCGCGGCTGATGTTTCCGTCGCAGCGGCGCAGCACGCTCGCCACGTACTCGCGCTCGAACGCCGACAGCACCTGCTCCTTGGCGTCCTTGTACGACAGGTGCTCGTTGAACGGCACCGGCGACGAGGGCGCGTCGCCGTGCAGCCGCGGCGGGAGGTGGGCGACGTCGATCTCGGGGCCGTCGGAGAAGGTCAGCACGTGGCTCAGCACGTTGATGAGCTCGCGCACGTTGCCCGGCCAGGCGTAGCCCAGGAGCACGTTCATGGCCGCCTGCGAGAAGCGCTTCGGGCCGTGGCGCGCGAGCGTGTCCTTGTCCTCGAGCACGTGCCGGATGATGTGGGGGATGTCGTCCCGCCGCTGCCGCAGGGGCGGGAGCTGGAGGTGGATCACCGAGAGCCGGAAGTAGAGATCCTCGCGGAAGTTGCCGGCCTGGACCTCCTTCTGGAGGTCCCGGTTGCTGGCCGCGATGACGCGCACGTCCACGCCGATGGTCTCGTTGCCGCCGACGCGGCGCAGCTCGCGGTTCTCGAGGACCCGGAGCAGCTTCGGCTGGAGGTCGATGGCCAGCTCGCCCATCTCGTCCATGAAGATGGTGCCGCCGTTCGCGCGCTCGAAGGCGCCCGGACGCGCCGACGTGGCGCCCGTGAAGGAGCCCTTCTCGTGGCCGAAGATCTCGCTCTCGATGAGGTTCGGCGGGATGGCGCCGCAATCGAGCACCACGAAGGGGCCCTTGGCGCGCGCGGAGAGGTCGTGGATGGCGCGGGCGGCCAGCTCCTTGCCCGTCCCGGTCTCGCCCTGGATCACCACCGAGACGTCCATGGGCGCGATCTTCTTGATGAGCCCGAAGAGCTGCCGCATCTTCAGGCTGCGGCCGACCATCCCGCCGAGGAACCCCTCGCCGTCCGGCTCGACCTCGATCTCCTCGTCCAGCGGGGTGAAGGAGATCGCGGTCGTGCCGACCGTCAAGGTGGCGCCGGCAGGCAAGAAGACCCGCTCGATGCGCTTGCCGTCGACGAACGTCCCGTTGGTCGATTCCAGATCCACGAGCAGGTAGCCGCGGTCGGTGTACTGGATCTCGCAGTGCTGCCGCGAGCAGGCCCGATCGGTGACGATGAGATCGTTCGTGGGATGCGTCCCCACGCGGATCCGCTCCTTCTCGGAGACGAGGACCGCACCGGCCTGGGGCCCGGCGCCGATCGAGAGCTTGCAGCGGCGCACCTTCAGGCGGGTCCGGACCTCGACCCGCAGCGTGCGGTTGTTGTGGCTCGGCTCTCGCCCCGATCCACTGCTCCCCGGCACGTCGTCGGTCGAGGTGCTCTCCTCCTCCTCGTCCACGAGCCGGACCGTCGGCGGATCCCAGGGCGAACGCTCGGGCACGGCCGCCGGGCCCTGGGCCGGCGTCCTCGGCAAGGGGGGCGGCACCGATCCGTCGCCGGGGCGTTGGGGCGTCACGCGGCGGAGTATACCGGTCAACTTCGGGGCCGGCGAGTGCTCTGGCGGGCCGGCGCGCGCGCATGGTAGGCATGGGGCGGTCGATTCGGTGAGCGTTCAGCCCAAGCTGCGGCCCAAGGAGCGCCCGAGGCGTCCGGCTGCCGCGAGAACCCTCGGCATCCTCTCGCGCAAGCGCTCCCTCTACACCACGGGCCGCCTCGTCGCGGCGGCCCGGGTCCGCGGTCACCGCGCCCTCGTGATCGACACCCTGCGCTGCACCCTCGGCCTCGAGAAGGATCGCGCGAGCCTCTACTTCGCGGGGGCCCCGCTCCCGCCGCTCGACGTGGTCATCCCCCGCATCGGCGCGTCCATCACCGCCTACGGCCTCTCGGTCGTCAACCAGCTGGACATGATGGGCGTACCGGTCCTGAACAACTCCATCCCGATCGCCCGCAGCCGCGACAAGCTGCGCTGCCTGCAGCTCCTCGCCCGCTTCGGCGTGGACATCCCGCGGACCGTGATGACGCACGATCGCACCGAGATCCCCGGCGCGCTCGAGCGCATCGGCGGCCTCCCGGCCATCCTCAAGCTCATCCAGGGCACGCAGGGCGTCGGCGTGATGATCGCGCACAGCCTCGAGGAGATCGACGGGATCCTCAACACCATGAAGGATCTCGGGCAGGAGATCCTCCTGCAGGAGTTCATCCACGAGAGCAAGGGGCGCGACGTGCGCGCCCTCGTGATCGGGGACCGCGTGGTGGCCGCGATGCGGCGGCAGGCGCGCGCGGGCGAGTTCCGCTCGAACCTGCACCGGGGCGGCGAAGGGAAGCCGGTGACCCTCCGCCCCGACTACGCCGAGGCGGCGGTCCGCGCCACGCGCATCATGGGGCTCGAGCTCGCCGGCGTGGACATGCTGGAGACCAAGAGCGGCCCGAAGGTGATGGAGGTCAACAGCTCGCCGGGCTTCGAGGGGCTCGAGCGCGCCACCGGGCTGGACATCGCCGGCATGATCGTCGAGCACGCGGTTCAGTTCGCCGAAGCGAGGGCCACGGGATGGAGCAGGCAGCGCCTGATCTGAAGCTGAAGGCCATCCGCACGCCCCGCGGGCAGGACGCCCGCAGCGCGAACTTCAAGCGGATCGCGTTCCTGGTCGTCGGCTTCGTCACGGTCCCGACCGCCGTGCTGATCACCGTGGGCATCTTCGTCCTGGTGCTCGGGAAGGCGCCCAAGGACTACGTCTTCGGCATCCTCATCCTGAGCCTCTGCGTCACCATGGTCGCCGGGATCATCGCGACCTTCGCCTACCTGCGGCGCGGCGCGACCCTGTCGCGGCTGCAGACCGACTTCGTGAACAAGGTCAGCCACGACCTGCGCACGCCGCTCACCAGCATCCGCATGTTCGTGGACACCCTGCAGATGGGCCGCATCCAGGAACCGGAGCGCGTGCAGGAGTGCCTCGACGTCCTCGCGGCCGAGACGGCGCGCCTCTCGGCGATGATCGATCGCCTCCTCGGCTGGGCCCGCATGGAAGCGGGCAAGCGCACCTACCAGACCGAGCCGGAGCGGGTGTCCGTGATCGTCGACAACGCGCTGGCGGCCTTCCAGGCCCAGCGGCTGCAAGGGCCCGCGGTCGATCTGCGGCGCGAGGTGCCGGAGGGCCTTCCGGACGTCGACGTCGATCTCGCCGCCATGAGCGAGGCGCTGCTCAACCTCCTGCACAACGCCTACAAGTACACCGGGCAGGACAAGCGCATCGAGGTCCGCGCCCGCGCCGTCCCCGGCGCCGTGGAGATCGACGTGACCGACAACGGGCCGGGCATCGCGCCGCGGGAGCAGAAGCGCATCTTCGAGAAGTTCTACCGCGGGCAGGAGGCCGCGAGCGGCGTCGAGGGGAGCGGGCTCGGCCTCGCCATCGTGGAGCGGATCGTGCAGGCCCACCGCGGCTCGGTGAGCGTGCACAGCGACGTGGGCAAGGGGACGACGTTCCGCGTGAAGCTGCCCGCCCTGCACGCCGGAGGATCGCGTGGCTGAGACCATCCTGCTCATCGAGGACGACCCGTCGATCCGGCAGGGGCTCGAGCTGAACCTGTCGCTCGAGGGCTACCGCGTCATCGCCTGCTCCGACGGCGAGCGCGGGCTCGAGCTGGCCCGGGAGCGGAAGCCGGGGCTGATCGTGCTCGACCTGACGCTCCCCAAGCTCGACGGCCTCACCGTCCTGCGCGCGGTGCGCCGCGAGGACAAGGACGTGCCCATCGTCATCCTGTCGGCCCGGGGCCAGGAGGCGGCGAAGGTGGAGGGGCTGTCGCTGGGGGCGGACGACTACGTGACGAAGCCCTTCGGCCTCAAGGAGCTGCTCGCGCGCGTGCACGCGGCGCTGCGGCGCTCCGGCCGCGGCGAGGAGATCCGCCGCTTCGGCACCATCGAGATCGATCTGAAGACGCGCCGCTGCACGCGCGACGGCGTCCCGGTCGACCTGACCGCGCGCGAGTTCGACCTGCTCCGGCACTTCGTGCTGCACCCCGAGATTCCCTTGAGCCGCGAGCAGATCATGCAGGCGGTCTGGGGCATCGACTACTTCGGCACGGCCCGCACCGTCGACAACTTCATCCTGCGCTTGCGGGAGAAGCTCGAGAGCGACCCGGCGCGGCCGCACCTCATCGAGACCGTGCGCGGCATCGGCTACCGGTTCAACCCGGCCGCCGCGAAGTAGCCCTCGGCGCGCGCGAGCACCGGCCCGAGCGCCGGCTCGCCGGTGAAGCGCTCCCGCGCCGAGGCCACCGCCGCGCGCGCCCCCTCGACGTCGAGCTCGCCGCTGACCTCGAGGAAGCGCAGGCCCAGGAGCAGCGTCTGGGCCGCGTCCTGCAGGCAGTAGTCGCCGATGGCCTCGCGCTGGCCGCCGTCCCACAGCGCCTGCACGTCGGAGCCGTCGGGGCCGAGCTTGCCCGGCAGCCCCACGGACTGCAGCACCTCGCCGAGCGGCCCCGGGGAGAGGCCGCCGCTCAGCTGGTCGAACAGGTCGAGCTGCCGCCGGCTCTGCGGGTGGCGGTACTGATCGTGCGCCGGGCGCTGCGAGAGCAGGTACCAGGGGACCTCGATCGGGTGGGGAAGCGAGCGGTAGAGCAGCACCGGCAGGTCGAAGCGCTTGCCGTTGTACGAGAGCAGCCGCTGTCCTTCGGCGACCCGCCAGAAGGCGGCCAGCAGGTCGGCTTCCCCGCGGAGCTCCGCGCCCGTGCCCGTGCGGCCGCCGATGCACAGCCGTTCCACCTCGACCGTCCCGGTCCGGAGAGACCAGTGGCAGAGCGCCACCGCGACCACGCGGTGGAGGGGCGCGGGCGCGAAGCCCGTCGACGCCCCGAGGAGCTCGCCGAGCGCCGCGGTCGGGTCGCCGGCCACCGGCTTGCCGAGACAGCGCGCCACCGCCTCGACGTCGAGGACCGTCTCGATGTCGAAGGCGAGCAGCCCCGCCGGTGCCCCCGCGAGGCGCGTCGGCGGCGGGACGAGCGTCTCGCGCGACCACGCGGCGCCTTCCAGGACGTCTTCACCGATCGCCTTGCCCAGCTCTTCGAGCCTGGCCCGCGTCTCGGCGGCCGGCAGGGCCCCGCGCAGCCGCTGGACGCGCAGGTACAGGAGGTAGCTGCCGAGGGCCCGCCGGCGGGCCGCCGCGAGATCGTCCTGGGCGAAGGATCGCCTCGGCAGGGGGCTGGCTCCCGGCAGCGCCAGCGCCAGCAGCAGGTCGGGCGGCACGCCCCGCAGGCGGCGGTCGCCGTCGGCGAGAAACGAGCTCAGATCGAGGTGCCCGGTGACGTTGTAGGGCGAGCGGCGCGCCCGGTAGGGATCGTCGGCGTCGAACTGCCCCGGGAGGGCGACCGCGTGGCGCAGCGCGAGGGCCTCGAGGACCGGCAGCTCGAGCTGCCGGCCCTGCGCGGTGATCAGGCTCTCGCTGCGCGAGACCAGCGAGACCACCTCGCGCAGCAGCGCGGCCTCGTCGGCGAAGGTGCGCGCGTCGCCCGGCGCCGGCTCACCGGCCAGGGCGAGCCGGTGGCTGCCCAGCCGTCTCCCCCGCTCGTCGATCTCCACGGCGTAGGCGCCCGCGAGCGCGAGCGAGAAGCTGGTCAGCGGCGCGTCGGCGCTGCGGGCGCGGAGCACCAGATCGAGGAGCAGCGACGGCACGACGTGAGACTAACGGAGAGGGCTGATACTCGCTCAGGCGCGAGGCGTCAGGCGAGACAGCGCCTCCTCGAGCCGGGCGACGAAGGCGCGGTGATCCTCCTGGACCAGCGCCGCGTAGAACAGCCCGAAGGACACCGCGCGCCGCAGCCAGAGACCGTGGCGATCGCGCAGCCTCGTCGCGGGCGGATCGCAGCGACCGGCCTGCGTGGCGAGGTGGCTCCGGTGGTGGGTCGCGGCCAGCAGGCGCCCGCAGCATTCGAGCACCGCCTCGGCCTGCGCCGCGTCGGGAAAGCCCGCCGGCGAGAGGTGGCCGTCGTGAGGGCCGATCTCCCGGATCTGATAGGGCTGCGAGCCGATGCGCGTGTAGCCGAGCCAGGCGTTCGGCCGGCCCTGGGCCTCGGCGGTGCGGCGCACCACCCGCTCCGCCTGGTCGGCCTGGGTGTGGCCGCGGTGGAGGTCCAGCGCGGCCGGGGTCGTCTCCTTCACCTCGAGCAGGACCTCGGCGCCGGCCGACCCGCCTTCGGGCGCGAGCAGCACCGCGTAGCGGTAACGTCCCAGGCCGCCCGTGCCGGCCACGCGGTACACCACGTCGACGGGGAGGTAGGTGGGCCCCGCGCGCCCCGCCTTGGTCCGCAGGTAGCCCGCGAGCCCCTCGAGAATGGCCCGGGTCCGCTCCTGCCGGATCTCCAGATGCCGTTCGTTCCGGCGCAAGCGCGCGGACGCCGACGCGGCCGGCTCGCACTGCTCCTCGAGAAAGGCCTGGCGGCTCACGGCCGCCAGCCGGTCGCAGAGCGCCTGCACCGGGGCCGGCGCGTGCAGGTCCCGCGCGACGATCCAGGAGGGCTCGTCCTTGCCTTCCGCCAGCCGCGCCGCCTCGTCGGCGTAGCCCTCCGCGAAGCAGGCGGCGGCCGTGCAGGCGGCCCCCAGCGGCAGTCCCGCCTGATCCACCGCCAGCGCCGCGCTCGCCGCGGCCCGGAAGACGTCGAGGTCGTAGTCCAGCTCGGCAGCCTCGTCGAGGTCCTGGATGGAGAAGACGATGGTGCCATCCTGGGCCTCGTGCGCGCCGAAGCTCTCGATGTGCACGTCGCCGACCACCGGGTCGCGCTCCCGCCCGCGCCCGTCGCGCCAGGGGTCGCAGAGCCCGCTCACCCAGTCGGCGGCGAAGAGGTGGAAGGTGCCCCGGAAGAAGGCGAACGGGTGCTTCGCCATCTTGCGCATCTTGTGGGGCAAGAGATCGGGATCGCGCCCGACGAAGCGCTGGTTGTAGTCGAGGATCGCTTCGAAGGCGTCGCGGCTCATGTCCTTGATTCAATCACGCCCGCCCCGGCCGTGCATCTTTCCGCAACTCGCGCCTGGCTCGAGAGTCAGCGCCGCTCAGAGCGGCGTGATCTTGAGGTTGTCGTAGAACACGTCGGTGTCCCACGTGGAGAAGGCGAACCGGTCGTGGCCGGGCCCCCGCAGCGGCTCGGGGTCGATCATCTGCTCGACCAGCTGCCCGTCGAGGTACCAGGAGAGGGTCAAGCCCTTGCGCTTGATCGTCCAGTGGTACATCCGGTGCTGCTCGACGTGCAGGTCCAGCCGCTGCACCCGCACGCGGCCGCGGTTCGGCATCGGCTCGGGCACCTGGGAATCGACGGGCACGCCGTGCTCGTCCAGCCGGGCGATGGCGGTGACGCTGTTGTTCCAGCCGCCGAAGACCAGGATGTAGCCCGAGGAATGGTCGTAACCGTTGCCGAAGATCTCGCACTTCACGTCGCCGTCGGGCGATTCGCTGCGCGCGTCGAACTCGACCTGCACGTCGTCCGGCAGGGCGGCCCGCAGGAAGAGCGGGTTGTTGTGGGCGCCCGGCGAGAGCAGCTCCCCGTTCGGCGGAAAGCCCACGAGGCGCCAGTAGCCGCCGGTGGACCAGTAGTTGTCGCCCAGGTCGGGCCGGTTGAAGTCGTCGAAGAAGCCCTGCGAGGTGATCTCCACGGTCGTGGCGGCGGCCGGCCGCAGCGCGAGGGCGAGCACGGGCAAGTTGACGAGGGCGGCCACCCCCACGAGCAGCCCGATCGTCCTGGGAGCGAGCGGGCCCGCGCCCCCTCGCTTCTCGCCGGTCTTGGTCTCTTCCATCGCGCGAATTCTTCTCGCGCGCCAAGGTCCGTTGTCAAGGGAGGAAGTGGGCCACGCCCGCGAGTGGGAGGTCCCCGCCGTGCTCAAACAGTCCTCGCGCAAGATCGCACTGCCGAAAAGACCCGGTGGTCGGGCGCTGCGGAACTGCGCGCGGCGGGGACCTCCCCCTCGCTCCGTTTCCGCAACTTACCCCTACCCTCGACCCGTGGCCGGAGTGCTCGGTGCGGTTCGGTGGAGGCCGAGACGCGGCGGGCTGGGGACCACCTTCCACTCGCGGCAATGCCACGTCGTCACGCGTCGCGAGGAGCTCGTTCGTCCGTCCTCGAGCTGACGGCGGCAGGGCGGGGACCCTTCCGGCGCCTCGACTCCCCGAACCGACTCGCACCGAACCCTCCTCCAATCGAAGTGGCGACCCGTCGTCCCGGCGAAATGTGAGACCCAATCGCGGACGTGGAGCGAGGGGGAGGGCCCCGCCGCGCGCAGTTCCGCAGCGCCCTCCCGCCCACTCCTCTCGGCACTGCGATCTTGCGCGAGGACTGTCCGA
>Ga0335073_10002620_pt1 | contig 24708 bp, 23 predicted proteins | sample Lox_Sample_22_FD_207093 | JGI IMG/M metagenome (GOLD analysis project Ga0335073, IMG submission 207093) | Soil microbial communities from Loxahatchee National Wildlife Refuge, Florida, United States - Lox_Sample_2.2 | ecosystem: Environmental > Terrestrial > Soil > Wetlands | place: USA... | reverse complement strand
CCGTTCGGGAACTGCCTGACCGAGTCGAGCGGCGCCAGCCCGTCGAGGCTTGCTCGAAGATAGGCCGCCAGGCGGTCCCAGTCGAGGTCATCGCCGGGACGCACCGCGCTGACCTCGGGCAGCTGGGTCGCCGTCACTGATCCCCCTCCAGTTCGCTCAGCTGGCTCTCGAAGTGCAGCTCGGCGGCGCGCCGTAGCCGCGGGAGGTGCCCGCTTGGGAACAGGTCGTTGTAGCCGTCGTGCCCGGACAGGATGAGCCGGGCGAGGCTGGTCCGGTGGATGTCGGTGGCCCCGTCGGCGATGCCCAGGTAGAAGGAATCGAGCAGCATGCGGGCCAGTGGGAGCTCCTCGGAGACGCCTAGCGACCCGTGCAGCTGCACGGCCCGTGCCGACACGTCGTGCACGACCTTCGGCAGGGCGATCTTGACCGCCGCGATGTCGGCCCGGACCTTGCGGTAATCGTTGTACTTGTCGATTCGCCACGCGGTGCGCAGCACGAGCAGCCGGAACTGCTCGATTTCCAGCCACGAGTCGGCGATCATCGCCTGCACCAGCTGCCGGTCGCCCAGCGGCCGGCCGCCGGACCGGCGTGAGACGGCACGCTCGCACATCATGTCCAGCGCGCGGCGCAGCAGGCCCACGGACCGCATGGCGTGGTGGACGCGACCTCCGCCGAGCCGGACCTGGGCGACGCTGAAGCCGTCACCCCGCGCTCCCAGCAGGTTCCCCGCCGGCACCCGGACGTCGGTGTACCGGACGTAGGAGTGCGTACCGCGGCCGGCCGGGTCGCCGTACATTCCCACGTTGCGCACGATCTCGAACCCCGCGGTGCTGGTCGGCACGATGAACATCGACATTCGCCGGTGGCGCTCGGCGGCTGGGTCCGTCACCGCTAGGACCAGGGCGAACGAGGCAAAGGCGGCGTTGGAGGTGAACCACTTCTCACCGTTGATGACCCATCCTCCGGCGTCGGGCTCGGCCCGCGTCACGAACTCCGTCGGGTCAGAGCCCCCTTGCGGCTCGGTCATGGAGAAGCAGGAGACGATCGAGTTGTCCAGCAGCGGCCGCAGGTATCTCTCCCGGTGCTCGTCGGTGCCGAAGTGGGCCAGGATCTCGGCGTTGCCCGAGTCGGGTGCCTGGCACCCGAAGACGACGGGTGCGCACCGGGAGCGGCCGAGGATCTCGTTGAGCAGGGCCAGCCTGACCTGCCCGTAGCCTGCGCCGCCCAGCTCCGGCCCGAGGTGGCAGGCCCATAGGCCGGCCTCGCGGACCTGACGCTGCAAGCCGGGGATCAGTGCGGCCCGCCGAGGATCCGTCAGGTCGCAGGGATGCCCGAGGACCTGATCGAGGGGCTCCACCTCATGGCGGACGAACTCGTCGGCCCAGGCCAGCTTCGCCGCGTATGCCCTGTCGGCCTCGAAGTCCCAGTCCATTCCGCTTGGGTCGTGGCACTGCACTGGCGCTCCCTTCTGCTGCCCGGGAGCATAACAACCATTCGATTGGTTGGCAACCGACGGAGACCGGTTAGCCGATCGTTGGACAACCATTCGTTTGGTTGACACATGGGGCCGCTCCCCTCTAGGCTGCGACCGGGTCGGGGTCCCGTCGACCGGGGGCACCTGATCGGCAACGCCGCGGCTCCACCCGTTCCGGCCCGATGAAGCCGCTAGCCGATGCACAGGGAGGTGGATCGATTGGGCGGACCAGGCGACCAGGCCGACGGCCTTGAGGACGCGGTGGTCATCGTCACCGGCGGGGGGAAGAACCTCGGCCGGGAGTACTGCCGGGCGTTCGCGCGGCGCGGGTCCCGTGTCGTCATCGCTGACATCGGCGACACCGACGAGGCCGTCAGCGAGCTGACGGCGCTCGGCGCGAAGGCCATCGGTGTCCACGTTGACGTGGCCGACGAGGGCAGTGTCAGGGAGATGGTGTCGGCGGCCATGGCCTTCGGACGCATCGACGTCCTGGTCAATAACGCGGCGCTGTACAAGGACCTGGTCCGGGCCCCGATCGAGGGGCTCAGGCGGGAAGACTTCGAGCGGACCATGACAGTCAATGTCACCGGGCCGTTCCTGTGCACGAAGGCCGTGTGGCCGGCGATGCGCCGCCAGGGGGGCGGGTCGATCATCAACATCTCATCGGGGACGTTCTGGGTGGGGATGGGATCCGCCCATTACGTCGCGTCCAAGGGCGCCGTCATCGGCCTGACCCGGGTCACGGCGCGAGAGGGCGGGCCGCTCAACATCCGGTGCAATGCGATTACCCCCGGGTTCACGATGAGCCAGGCGAGCATCGACGTCATGGGACCGAGCACCGCGCTGGCGGACCACATCGCCTCAGCCACCCCCCTCGGACGGCCCGAGCAGCCGGCCGACCTCGTCGGCACGGTCCTGTTCCTGGCGTCGGACGCCTCGGGGTTCATGACGGGACAGACGCTCAACGTCGACGGCGGCTGGTACATGCACTAAATGAGGAGGAAACGCGACGTGACTCAGTCGACAAGGAGACCTAACATGACCTGGGACGTGATCATCCGTGCCGCGATCGCCCCGCGAGGGCGCCGGCCGCGGCCCGGGGAGCAGGCGAGATGAGCGGTCCGCGGCTGACGGTGGATGACGCGCGGTGCTGCGGGTACGGCAACTGCGCCGAGCTGCTGCCCCAGATCTTCCGGCTTCGCGACAGCGATGGCCTGGCCGAGGTGGCCAGGGAGCCGGAGGGCAATCTCCCCGAGCTCCAGGCGGTCATCCGCGACTGCCCGGCCGAGGCGATCTTCTGGCATGACGAGCCGTGACGCCCGCGGGCGTCGTAGTCGTGGGCGCGTCCATCGCCGGGATGCGCACCGCCGAGTGCCTGCGGCAGGGCGGCTACGCAGGGCCGGTCGTCGTCTTGAGCGCCGAGGACCAGCTGCCCTATGATCGCCCGCCCCTGTCCAAGCAATTGCTCGCCGGCACGTGGGGTCCCGAGCAAGTCCGGCTGCCGGTGGCCCGGCGGATCGCCGAGCTTCGCCTGGACGTACGCTACCGGTCGCGGGCCGCCGGCCTCGACGTCAGCTCTCGCCTCGTCCACTTGGCGGACGGCGCGCCGGTGGCCTATGAGCAGCTGGTGATCGCCACTGGAGCCCAGCCGAGGATGGTGCCCTGGGGCGTTGGCGTCCCGGGGGTACACGTGCTCCGCAGCCTCGACGACGCGCTCGGTCTAGCTCCGGAGCTGCGCGCCGGGCGCCGGGTCGCCGTCATCGGCGCCGGCTTCATCGGGGCTGAGGTTGCCTCCGCCGCCTGCGGGCACGGCTGTGCGGTGACGGTCGTGGAAGCGGGTGACGCCCCGCTCCAGCGAGCGCTCGGCCGTGAGGTCGGCACCGCGGTCGGCCGGCTGCATGCCGAGCACGGAGCGGCCCTGCTGACCGGGACGACGGTCACCGGGATCCGCGTCGGCACGAACGGGCACGTCAGGCAGCTCGAGCTGAGCAACGGATCGGCCCTGCTTGCCGACGTGGTCGTCATCGGCATCGGCGCCCGCCCGGCGACCGGCTGGCTCGAGGGGAGCGGGCTCACCCTGCGTGACGGCGTTGTATGCGATGCGCACTGCCGGGCCGCGCCGAACGTGCTCGCGGCGGGTGACGTGGCACGATGGGACCATCCCGTCCTTGGGCCGGTCCGCCTCGAGCACTGGACCAACGCACGGGAGCAGGCGGCCGTGGTCGCCGCCAACATCCTCAATTCCCGCCAGCCCGTCCGCTACGAGCCTACTCCGTATGTCTGGTCCGACCACTACGGGCACCGGCTTCAGGTCATCGGCCAGCCCGACGACCAGGCCCCGGCCCAGGTGATCGAGGGCGAGCTCGGCCGGCCCGGCTTCGTCGCCGCCTACCTGCGGGACGGGCACATGGTCGCCGCGGTGGGACTCGACGCCGGGGCCAGGCTGGTCGGGCTGCGCCGGCTGGTAGCAGCCCGGGCGCCGATCGCCGAGGTCCTCGCTTTCACCGCCAGCCGCTGAGCGGCCCGGCGGGGCCGGCGGTCGCTCAGCGGGCGTCCAGCCCGGCCGCCCCCGGATTCGGCTGGATGCCGGCCGCGTTCTGCGTCCAGGACACCAGGTGATAAAGCCCGGCCAGCATGGTGAACTCCAGGAGCTGCTCCTCGGAGTAGCGAGCCGCCAGGACCTGCCACGCCTCGTCACCGATGGTCGCGCTCGCGTGGAGCTGATCCACCGCCCGCACGATGGCCCGGTCGAACTCGTCCCACCCGGTCGCGTCGGGCCCGTCCACCACGCGCTGGATGTCAGCGTGGTCAATGCCCTGGGACTGGGCGATCCGGACATGCTCCGACCAGGCGTACGCGGACTGGCACAGCCAGGTCGTGCGGAGCACCACGAGCTCGCGGTCGCGCAGCGGGATCGAGCTGTGCACCCACAGTCGCCGGATGAAGCCCATGAGGAGCGCGAGGAGGGAGGGGTCACGAACGAGGGTCGTGAGGAAATTCGAGGTCTGGCCCTCACGTCCGCCAGGTATGTCGCCCCCGAGCAGTTCAAGCGCGTCCGTACTCCACCGAGCGGGGGGGAGCGGCGCGATCCGCGGCTGGCCGGCGCCCATCACGACGGCGGCACGCGCACAGGCTCGTCGAGGAACACGCGGCTCAGCTCCTCGCCGACCTGGCGGGCCGAGAGCCGGCCGGGCCGGAACCAGCGGTGGACCCAGTTCATCGCGCCCAGCAGCGCCATCGCGAACAGCCGCGGGTCAGCGTCGGCCCGGATGTCGCCCTCCCGCTGCGCCTGAGTGATGAGGTCGATGAGCCTCAAGCGGTCCCGCTCCTCGTACACGAGGATTGACTTGCGGCGGGCGGGCTCGAGGGCGTTGAGGTCGTGCAGCCATACGGTGACGGCCGCCTGGTGGTCGGCCACGTAGACGACGTAGGCGATGATGAGGCGGCGCAGCCGGCTCGCGGCGGTGTCGTCCTCGGCGGCGATGGACCAGATGGCCTCCTCGGCGCCCTGGTAGACACCCTCGACGATGGCGAAGAGGAGGTCGTCCTTGTTCTTGATGTAGTGGAACAGGCTGCCCTTGAGGACCCCGAAGCGGTCGGCGATCTCCTGCAGGGACGCCCCGTCGAAGCCCCTCTCGGCGAACACGCCGCACGCGATCTCGATCAGCTCTTCACGCCGGCGCTGGTTCTCCGGCACCGCCACCCGAGGCGAACGACGCCCAGCGGTCCTAGCTGCCTGTGCCTGACCTTTCGCAGCCATTTGCATCACCCTAACCCGCGCACTCGCACCCGCCGACCGGGCTCTCCCCGATCGGCCTGCACCGCCGTCGTTGGCGCGCAACCTTCCGCCAGGCCGGCCAGTGCACCTCCAGAGAACGAGGAGATCACGTCGCTACCGCGTCACGGCGAGCTTGCCGACCTTGCCACGAACCTGTACTGTACCAGACAAACAGTTGGTTGTTCAAAGTGGAGAGTTGGCCCATGAGCGCGTCAGCCATCGAGGCGGAACCGCCGCCGTGGCGTCCTACGGCGGCCGGGGTCGTCCAGTACCAGCGGGTGCCTGTGCACGACGGGCAGTGCGCGGCGCTGCTTAGCCTGAACCGCCCAGATCAGCTCAACGCCATCGACTGGGAGACGCTGCGGGCGCTGCGCGCCGCGCTGGACGAGGCGGCCGGGGACCGTACCGTCCGCGCCGTGCTCGTCACCGGCCAGGGCCGGGCATTCTGCGTTGGGGGGGACATCAAGGGCTTCGTTGACATCCAGGCCGATCCGGTCGCCTTTCCCCGGTTCGTCGATGCGTTCATCGACATCGTGACCACGATACGCACCTTGAGCAAGCCAGTGATCGCCCTGGTGAACGGGATCTGCGCCGCCGGCGGCCTGGAGCTGGTCCTGGCGTGCGACTTCGCGTGGGCGGCGCAGTCGGCCCGCATCGGCGACCTGCACCTCAACTACGCCCAGATCGGCGGGGCAGGCGCGATGACCCTCCTGCCGCGCCTCATCGGCCCGGCCAGGGCCCGCGAGCTCATCTTCTCCGGCCGCCTCCTGTCCTCGGCCGAGGCGCTTGACTGGGGCCTGGTCAATCGCGTCCTGCCCGACGCTGACCTCCTTGGTGAGGCCATCGGATTCGTCCGCGGCATCGCCGCGAAGAGCCCCGCAGCGGTCGGCACGGTAAAGCATCTCATGAACTCGGGCACCACGACCGACCTCGACGGCGCGCTGCGCCACGAGCGGACCACGGCGCTGCTGCACTGCCTGACGCTGCCCGACTCCATGGAGGGCGTTACCGCCTTCGCCGAGAAGCGCGAGCCGCACTGGCCGGCCGGCTGAGCCTTCAGGGCAGGACCTAGCGGGTCAGCGGATCCCCTTGGCGGCCCGCTGGACGAAGACGACTACGGCGACAGCAGCGACCGTCCGCCGTCGAGGAGGTACGTCTCGCCCGTGACCCACGCCGACTCATCCGACGCGAGATGGGCCACGGCGCCGGCGACGTCCTCGGGCGCGCCAAGCCGGCCGAGCGGGAAGTTCCTGCCCAGGTCGGCCGCGGCTGCCTCGGCCGACCGCCCGTGCTTGCGCGCCAGGTGGTCGATGTAGCCCTCGGACATCCTCGTCCGGATGAAGTCGGGGCACACCGCGTTCACGCGGATGCCGTGGCGGGCGTAGTCGAGCGCCAGTGACCGCGTCATTCCGACCAGCGCGTGCTTGCTCGTGACATAGGGCATCTGGGCCGGGCGTGCCTGGAGGCCGGCCACGGAGGCCACCATCACCACTGAGCCGCTTCCCTGCGTGATCATCGACGGCAGGAGTGCCCGCGTCATGAGGAACGGGCCCATGACGTTGATGCGCAGCTGACGCATGAGGTCATCCTCGGGCACGTCAAGGGCGGCCCCGGTGATCGCGACCCCGGCGTTGTTCACCAGCACGCTCGCGGGGCCGAAAGACGACTCGGCCGCGGCGACGGTCCGCTCGCAGTCCTCCGCGACGGTGTGGTCCATCCTGATGGCGATGGCCGAGCCGCCTGCGGAGATGATCGCGGCTGATACGGCACTGGCGGCATCGGCATCCAGGTCGGCGCAGACCACCCGGGCGCCCTCGCGGGCGAGCCGCTCGGCGATGGCCCGGCCGTTGCCGGCCCCGGCCCCGGTGACGACGGCGGTGCGATCGCGCAGGCCGTTCACCCTGGCCGCCCGCAGCGCTCCGCCGCCGCCGCGGCCAGCGCGCCCCGCTGCACCTTGCCGAGGGACGTCTTCGGTATGTCATCGAACGGGAGCACGACATCGGGCCACAACCCGCGTCCGATCCCCCGTGCCCGCAGGTACTCCTTGACCGTCTCCAGGGTGGCTGTCCCGATCACGCACGCGCAGATCAGCTCACCCAGCCGCTCGTCGGGCACCGCGCAGACGTACGCCTCCCCCACGCCCGGGCACCCCGCGATCGCCGCCTCGACGTCCTGGGGGACGACGGTGGCACCACCGCGCAGGATGACCTCCTTAAGGCGGCCGACGATCCGCAGGTTCCCGTCGGCGAACATCCCGAGATCGCCGCTGCGGAGCCATCCGTCCTTCGTGAACGCGGCACTGGTCGCCGCCTGGTCGTCGTAGTACCCCAGGCAGACCGTGGGCCCGGAGATGACGACTTCGCCGACATCCCCCTCGCCGACCGCGCGGCCGGTCTCCGCCGAGCGGATCGCGAGTTCGACGCCGGGACACGGCCGCCCTACCGATCCCGCCAGCACCTCGATGGGATCCCCGTCGCGGGTGAAGCAGACGGACTGCCCCTCAGTCATGCCGTAGCACACGACGGGCTCGGCGCCCCACTCATCCCGGATGCCGGTGATGACCTCCCTCGGGACCGTCGACCCGCCCACTAGGACGTACCGCAGGGCAAGGCGCCACCGCCCGGGTTGCGCCCGCCATGCCGCCAGCAGGTCGCTGGCGTGCGTCGGGACCAGGAACGTGGTGGTCACGCCCTCCCTGGCCAGGATGTCGAGCATGCGCTCCGGATCGCCCCGCCCGACGAACACCGCAGTGCCGCCCGCGTACAGCCCGAGGAGATAGGAGTACCCCCACCCGGCGTTGTGGTGCATGGGAGCCACCACGCCGACGACGTCGGCGGCGGACAGGTCGAACGCCCGGCGGAAGCCCCGCAGGCCGGCCAGCTTGGTGTTGGCCGAGTTCATGACCCCCTTCGCATGGCCTGTCGTGCCCGAGGTGAACATCACCTCCATCAGCGCGTCCGGGTCCGGTGCGGGACCGTCGCCGGGCGGCGCGCCAGGCTCCCAGACTGACGCGTCGTCTAGGTCCAGACGCGGGAGGCCGGCCAGGCAAGGCCAGTCCTCGGAGACTCCGGCATAGGCGCGCGGATGTACGCGCCCGATGATGGTGGCGATCTCGAACTCTCCCGACGACGCAGCGACCGGGACTGCCACCGCGCCGATGGCATGCGCGGCGGCCGAGGCGGCGACGAACTCCGCGGAGTCTGGGAAACGGATCAGGACCGCGTCGCCCCGGTCGATGCCGGCCGCCAAGAGCTGCCCGGCCGCCCGCTCCATCGCGGCCGCGAGGTTGGCGTAGGTGAGCGACCGGTCCGAGTCGACCGTGGCGATGTGGTCCGGGGTCCTGGCCGCGTGGGATCGGATCAGCCCCGGAATGGTGTCAGTCGTCCAGGCCCGCGACTCATGGAAACGAAGCGCTTCCCGCCACGGCTGCCGCAGGAGGGTGTTCATGGCTGGCCGGCCTGTCCGCGCTCGGCGTCCGGTGGCCAGCCCGCCGGGCGCCACACCGGCACGCGCATGTCACCGATGTCCATGAACGTCGCCGTCATCTCCAGGCCGGCCACGAGATCGGGCTCCCCGGGAAGGTGACCGACCAGCCGGGCGGCCGGAAGGTCCGTCAGCTCGACCAGGACAACGGTATAGGGGGCCGGAAAGGCCGGATGGATCTGCCGGTACACCGTGGTCCACGAGTACAGGATCCCACGGGGAGCCACCACCTGCCACTTCGTATTCCAGCCGCCGCACGCGTGACAGTAGGCCGTGGGCATGTGAAGCACCTCCCCGCACCCCGCGCAAACCCTGATCGCGATCTCGCGGCGGAGCACGGCCTGCCAGTGGCCCCCGGTGTCGATGTCGTCGATGACCGGGAGCGGGAACTGCGCGCCCGTCATCGCGTTCCTCGAGTCAGGATCATCGCGCTGGAGGCGATCGGCAGGCCAGAGGTCACCAGGCACACTTCAGCGCCGGCCACCTGCGAGGTCGACACGTGCCTGACCTGGCGGACCCCCTCGACGATGTGATTGAGGCCGTGAATGTACCCCTCGGACAGGTGGCCGCCGGCGGTGTTGATCGGCAGCGAGCCGTCAAGCTCGATCGCACCGCTGGCGGCGAACGGCCCGCCCTCGCCCTTCTCGCAGAACCCGTAGTCCTCGAGCTGAACGAGCGCGGTGATCGTGAAGCAGTCGTAGAACTGGGCGACGTCGATGTCCTCCGGCCCGAGGCCCGCTCGCTCGTACAGCCGCCTGGCCACGACCGCAGACGGCATCGTGGTGATGGAGTCGCGCATCAGGGTGGGGAAGGCGACGCCGGGCTGCATGCCGCATTGCACGCCCTGGGCCACCGCCCGCACGACGCACAGTGGCTGGGGGAGGTCACGGGCCCGTTCGGTGCTGGTGACGACGATGGCGCAGGCACCATCGGTCTCGACGCAGTAGTCGAAGAGCCGGAGCGGCGCCGTGATGGGGGGCGAGGCCAGGTAGTCGTCCAGAGTCATCTCCCGTCCGTGCATCTGCGCTGACGGGTTCACGTTGGCCCGCCGTCGGCAGGCGACCGCGATCGCGCCGAGCTGTTCCTGAGTAGTGCCGAACTCGATCATGTGACGGCGGGCCATCAGCGACCACATCTGTCCCGGCGTGCTCAGCCCGAACGGCACGAAGAACTCGTTGTATGTCCCGTTCCCGCCCTGCTCGGCGCCCTGCCCGTCGCCCTGGCCGTAGCGAGCGCCAGTCCGGCCGTTGAGAGACCGGAACACCAGGACGTTGCTCGCCTGTCCCGAGAGCACCGCGCCGATCGCCTGGCCGACCATCCCGCACGGTGCGCCGCCCCCCGTCCCCGTCTCCCCCCAGTACGACAGCCCGGGCAGCCCGAGGGCGTGAGCCAGGTCATTGTGCGCTACGAAGTCCATGTCGCACTTGACGATGCCGTCGATATCGCGAACGGACAGCCCCGCGTCCGCGATGGCCGCCAGGGACGCCTCGACGGCCAGGGTCAGCTCGCTGCGCCCTGAGCACCGGGAGAAATCCGTCGCTCCGATACCCACGATCGCACCGGCATTGCGGTGCCCTGTCGCGCTCATCGGCGTCCTCCACGGTTCGGGCAGCGGGCTGCCGCGATACTCTTATCAACCATACGATCGGTTGGTATCATATGAAGTGGCCGCCGGGATCGTCAAGGCGGCCCGCCCGTGGGAAACCACCCGAACCAGGGAGATCTCGTGTACTACGACTTGCTGCACTCGCCGGACGCCGTAGTGCCGGACGTGGCGCGGACAGCGCGGGCGATGGTCGAGCGGGTTGGGCTGCCAGAGCCACGGCCCGGCTGGTTCCAGTCGTCGGCATGCCACGGCTACCGGGCGCTGTTCGCGAGGGTGCACCCGTCGCGCCTGCTCGCCCCGAGCCGCCTGGAGGTAATCACGCCGGGCCCGCGAACGTCATCGCCGGGCGTGGCGGACATCCCGGCCTACATCGACGAGATCGCGGCGATGCAGGGGGACCGTCCTCTCAAGACCCACGCCACCGTGCTCACGTCGTCGCAGTTCCCCGAGCTAGTGGAGGACCTGCGGCGGAGCGGGGTGCGGCACCGGGTCGATCCGCCGTCACGGGAGCTCGGTCACGAGCGGCTGTGGATCGGGTTCAGCCCGGGCGGCGGCTCTGACTACTCGCCAGACGACGACGCCGGCCTGTTCTTCGAGGTGATCCCCACGCAGTGCCTCGGGCTCCCGGAAGCCGTCCGCGACGGCACGACGGCCGGTGCGCCGGCCGTTGCCCCAGGCCAGATGGTCCGCGTGGCCGCCCGGTCCTACCTGGTCGACGACCTCGACCCAGTGCTGGCCATCCTTGAGAAGCGCTTGTCGTGGCCGGCCGAGCGGGTCGAGGGCGCCAGCGGGGAGCGTCGCGCCGTGATGGCGGTGAACTTCCCCAGGAGCGCGCGATTTGAGCTGGTCGAGCCGCGCCGCGATCCCGACGCCGCCGCGCACTTCGCCCGGTGGGGACCGGGCACCTACGCCACGCGCATCACCGTTCGCTGTATCAGCGCCAAGGCCGACGACCTCCAGGCGAGGGGGACGCCGTTCCGTATCCTGCCCGCCCGGGGGGCAGCGGCCGAGATCCTCCGGGTCGATCTCGGCGTGGTCCCCGGCTTCCTCTTCGACTTCGTCGAGGACGAGGCCGAGGGCGTTGCCTGAAGGAAATGGAGTCAGCATGAAACCACTTGCCATCCACCACGTGACGATCAACGTGGGCGACATTGACGCGGCCATCGGCTTCTACACCGGCGTGCTCGGGCTCACCGAGCGCGACGACCGTCCCGACTTCGACGCACCGCGCGTCGTCTGGCTGGATGCTGGAGGCCAGCAGTTGCATCTCGTCGAGCGGGAGACCACGCCGGCGTTCGGGCAGCACTTCGCCATCCGGGTCAGCGACATCGCTGCCGCCATAGCGGACGTGCGCGGGCACGGCGTCGAGGTCCGTGATCCCAACGGCGTCGGCGCGGCCGTTCAGGCGTTCCTCAACGACCCGTGGGGCAACGTGATCGAGCTGCAGCAGGTGGCGGCACCTGATGGCGATCTTCCGCGTCTTACTTGGCCGGCTGGGTGATGTTCTTGACCCGCTGGTAGGTGCTAACCGGGTCGAGGCTGCCGTCACGCCCGAGGCCGCTGTTCTTGTAGCCTCCCGGGTTGGCGCCCGGGGCGCCGGGCGCCCCGTTGACCACGACTTTGCATGTCTCCATCCCCCGCGCCAGTTCCCTCGAGTGCTCCGGGTCGGCGCTGAACACGGCGCCGGAGAGCCCGAAGGTGGAGTCGTTCACCAGGGCCAGCGCCTCCTGGTCGTCGGCGAAGGGGACGACGACGAGCACCGGCCCGAAGATCTCCTCCTGGTAGATCCGCATCTCGGGGCGTACGTCGAGGAAGACCGTCGGCTCGACGTAGTAGCCCTTCGGCAATCCGGGAGGCCGGCCCCCGCCGATGGCCAGGCGCGCGCCCTCGCTGCACCCGGCCGCGATGTATCCCTCCACCCGGTCGCGCTGGACCGCGGAGACGAGCGGCCCGAACAGCGTCGCGGGGTCGGTGGGGTCACCCAGTGGCGCCTTGCGCAGCACCGTCTCGAGGAGATCGAGGACCTCCGCGTACCGCCGCTGATGGACCAGGATCCGGGTCCAGGCGTAGCAGACCTGGCCGGAATAGGGTAGGCACGACTGGACGACGGCCTGCTTGAACTGCTCAAGGTCGGCATCGGCGAGGATGACGGCAGCGGACTTGCCGCCGAGCTCCGCGCTGACCGGCTTCAGTTGCTGGCCACACGCCGCCGCGATGACCCGGCCGGTGGCGACGGACCCCGTGAACGAGATCTTGTCGGTGCCCTGGTGCGCGACGAGCGCGGCCCCGGTCTCCCGGCCCCCGGTGACGATGTTGACGACACCGGGCGGGAACTGCGCCGCGGCGATAATCTCCCCGAGGACGTACGCGTCAAGCGACGTCTCCGGAGACGGCTTGACGACGACCGTGCAGCCCGCCGCCAGCGCCGGTGCCATCCGGACGGCGAGTAGTCCCTGCGGCGCGTTCCAGGGCACGATCACGCCGACTACCCCGACCGCCTCCCGGCGCAGAAGTGACCGCCCCGCGCCGAGGACGAGCTCGGCTTCCTCGACGAGGTTCCCGGCGAGGTGGGCAGCGCCCCGGTAGGCGCCGACGGGCAGGCTCTCGTTGGCGAGCTCGGTCCACCACAAGGGCGACCCGTTCTGGCTCGTGACCAGCCGGCTGATCTCGTGCGCCCTGGCCTGGTACTTGTCGGCCAGCGCGGCAAGCAGGCGGGCGCGGTCCGCCGGAGCGGTCGCTGACCAGGGCTTCAGGGCACCTCGCGCCGCCGCGACCGCGTTATCGACGTCCGCCGCGTCGCTGTCGGGCACGGTGGCGATCTGCACCTCATCGGCCGGATTGACCAGCGGGATGCGTCGTGACGTGTGGGCGGGGACGAACGCGCCCCCGAGGAAGAGGTCATTTCGCGAGTGAGTCATCTGCCTGCCTCAGTAGTGGATGGCCCGCGGCGATCCTCCGCCACAGGCCACGGCGTCCCCGTTGATGGCGACACTGCACGGCGACGCCAGGAAGGCGATCACCGCGGCTACCTCGTCCGCCGTGATGAGCCGGCCGATGCTGGTCGTCTCCGCCATCCGGCGCTCGATGTCGGCCCGGTCGACACCCTCCCGGTCGGCGGCCGAGTCCAGCACCCCGGAGGTGCGTTCGGTCTTGGTGATCCCCGGGTGCACGACGGTGACGTTGATTCCCTGAGGCCCGAGCTCGTCCGCCAGGTTCTTGGTCATGGCGGCCACGGACACGTTCCTGACGCTGCCGATGATCGAGCCGGTGGTGCGCGCGGCCAGGCCGCTTACGTTGACGATCCGGCCCCACCCGGCCGACGCCATGCCAGGAGCCAGTGCGCGGATGCAGCGGAGGTAACCAAGCACCTTGACGTTGACGTCGGCCCAGAAGAGCTCGTCGGTGGTCGCGTCAAGCCGCGGCGCCTGGTGTCCGCTGCCCGGCACGGCGGCGCAGTTAACGAGGATGTCGACGCCGCCGACAAGTTCGGCTGCCCGGGCGGCCATGGACCGCACGGAGGCGTCGTCTCCGGTGTCGACGGTGACCCAGTGCACCGCGGACCCGGTGGCCGCGCGGATCTCCTCGGCCGCCCGCGTCAGCGTCTCCCCGGAGCGGGCGGCGATGACCACCTCGGCACCCTCGCGGGCCAGGATCCGCGCGGTGGCCTTCCCGATGCCGCGGCTGCCTCCGGTTACGAGGGCACGTCGTCCGTTCAGCTGGAGGTCCATCTATCGGCTGCGCGCGGCCCGCACGGCGTCGCGGTCGCGCCGCCCGGTGTCGCCGGATTCGGCCACCAGGCGCTGGACCTCCTGGATCAGCTCTTCTGGCGACTTGGTGAAGTCGAGCATCTGCAGGAACGGCTGGCGTGCCTCGATGTCTGTGCGCCAGTAGACCTCGCAGTTGTTGCCGTCCGGATCGGCGAAGTACGCGCCGATGGCGTTACCGTGCGTGATGGTCATGTTGATCGGGACCTCATGGGCGACCAGCCGCTCGTAGAAGCTGAGCACGTCCTCCAGGGTGTCGCAGCGGAAGGAGATCTGCTGCACCACCTTGGCCTCAGCTCCCGCGGTCCGGCCCCGGACCAGGGCGACCTCATGGTGCTCGAAATCGGGCCGGGAGCTGAGGAACACCACCCCGACCTGGTCGTCCTCGTCGGTGACCGTCAGTCCGAGCATCTCCGTGTAGAAGCGCCGGGAGGTCTCCAGGTCATTGACGAAGATCCCGACATGTCCGAGTTCAGCGATGGCTGGCAAGGGAAGGGTCTCCTGTCTCGATCGCGGGGTCTGGCAGGTCAAGCAGGACTTCCCTGCGTTCCCGCGCGGAGCGGAGGATGGCGAGGCACACCTCAAGGGTCTGCCGGCCCCATTCCCCGTCGTGCGGTGCGGGCCGTCCGTGGGTTACCGCGTCGATCAGCTCGTCCAGTACCTCCGCCCGTCCGGGGAGGCCCCTGGATGGTTCGACGCCGACCGTGCGGTAGCCATCGGACCCGTAGATGGCGACCGCGTGGCCGGCGAGCCGCAGGTCGGCGCCGTCGCAGCTGATGAGCGTGAACCCGAACGGCGGGTCGCCCTGGCAGGCACCACCGCCGGCAAGGGCGGTTGCCCGGGTGACGCGGGCGGTGACCTCGCCGCCGTGCTCGGCGGCCACCCGCCCGAGCTGCCGTCTTGCCCAGCCGGGCCGGGGCGCGCGGGCCGGCCCCTGGTCGGGAGCGCAGCTGATGTCGCGGGTGTCGAAGTGGTCATAGCCGCTGTAGACGAGTGACGCCGCGCACCCCGACGCGAAGTCGACGAAGGCGGTGCAGGCCGCCTCGGTGGGCCGCCCGGGATCCCAGGCCCCGACGCTGGCGCGGACGGCGCGGACCGCGGACCCGGTAAGGAAGCGGGCCACGTCCACCTGGTGCGGGAGCTGGGCGAAGACGATGCCACCGCCCCGGGCGGTGTCGAGTTCCTCGGGCCGGCGTGGCCGGTAGAGGAAGTCGGTGAAGTTACAGGTCACGATCATCCGCACCGGGCCGAACAAGCCCGAGGTGATCAGCTCGCGCGCCTTCCTCACGTCCGGGGCGAAGCTCTCGGTGTGGCCGACCACCAGCACGACCCCGTTCCCCGACGCCGCCCGCGTGATGCTGTCGCACTCCTCAGGGGATAGCGCGAGCGGCTTCTCCACGATTACGTGCTTGCCGGCGGTGGCCGCCGTCCGCGCGTGCCGGGGATGCAGCTCGTGGGGTGTCGCCACCCAGACCGCGTCAACGCGGTCGTCGCGGCACAACTCGGCGACGTCCCGGTACCTGGCGACGCCGGCCGGTGCGACGGCGAGCAGCTGCTCGTTCTGATCGGCGACCGCGACCAGTTCAACCCCGGGATGGGCCATGACCGCCGCCAGGTCGCGCTGGCCGGCGAGGCCGAGCCCGGCGACTGCGACTCCGAGTGGCCGTGCCTCAGTCACTGCTGGTGACCAGCTCGTCGTGATGCCGGGCGATGAAGCGCCCTAGGTCCGCCTCGACTTCGATGCTGAGGTAGGGGAGGACGGCGTAGAGGCTCCCGTCGGTCGCCGCCTTAGGCTCGATGCCGTTCTGGAGGTCCCGGGCGGCCCGGATCAGCATCCGGCGGGCGGCCAGGACGCCCCGGTCGGCGCTGCCCAGGTGCTCCTTGGTCCGGTCCACGATCGGGCCCATCGACTCCTGTACCGCCCGGTCCTGGTCGCTTACGCCCCAGATACCGGTGAAGTTGCCGGACCGCTGGAGGCCGCGATCGATCAGGTAGTCGTTGCCCCGGTTGGCCAGGGGCATTGGCGTTCCGGGAATGAGGCGCGGCGGGAACACGGCCCCGGAGAGTGCCTCGTCTCGCTCGGCCTGAGTGAAGGGGCGGTCCAGCCATGAGTAGTGGAACGTCCAGCAGTTCTCGTCGTCGATCGGGACGAAGACGCGACCTCCGAAGACCGGTGACGACGGGACGAGGCTGAAGCTCGGCATGAGCCAGTGGCCGATCCGCCAGTAGTCGCGCCCGTCGGACAGGCTGCGGTGGGCGGCGTACAGGTAACCGTAGTCGGTCTCCCGCACCGCCAGCTCCGGGTTACCGACGCCGCTGTCGCGGATGAGCTTAAGCCCTGGGGAAGGGTTCTGGATCTCTTCCGGGGCACCGTCGAACACGCGGTGCAGGAAGGAGAGGTGACTCGCGTCGATCTCCCCCTCCAGGCCCTGCGCCCAGTTAGACTCCTGGACCCACCGCGCGACGATGCGCTGGTCGGAGGGCACCTGCATCCACGTGAACTGCGGGAGTTCGGGCTCCAGCTCGGGCGGTCCCATGTACACCCAGATCAGGTCGGCGACCTCCCGGGTAGGGTAGGAACGCAGGCGGATCCGCTCTCGGTACCGGCTCGATTCCGGCTCGTTGGGCATGTCGACGCACCGGCCCGCGGTGTCAAACTTCCACCCGTGGTACACGCACCGGATCCCGCGTTCCTCGTTGCGCCCGAAGTAGAGGGAGGCCTGCCGATGAGGACACCGCTCCTCGACGATCCCCACCTTCCCGCTGGTGTCACGGAAGGCGATCAGGTCCTCGCACAGGAGCCGAATCCGCACCGGCGGACCGTCGCGCTCGGGTAGATCGCTTACCAGCATGACAGGCAGCCAGAACCGTCGGAACAGCTCGCCCATCCCCGTCCCGGGGCCTACTCGGGTGTACAGCTCGTTGTCCTCTTTCGACAACATGCTCAGTGCACCTTCCGTTCTACTCTCACGGACGTGGTCTCGCTGCTCGCAGGGAGCCGGCGATCCAGGATCCGCTCATCTCGATTGGCTGTCGTTGCGCTCTGCCCAGGCCCGCGCCGCCGCCCGCGCTGTCGCGTCGGAGACGCCTGTCCACGCTGGCGCGTCGCCCTGCGGCATCTTCTGCTCGGCGGCGATCATCCGCTCGACGATCCGGCGGGACTGCAACGGGCCCGCGTCCACCTTGATGTTCAGCTCCGCCGGGTACGAGGGCTCCCAGGCGGCGATGATGTGCTCGATGGCCTCACAGGCCCCGATGTCCTGGAGGATGACCGTGCGCACGGCGTTCGCCATGTACTCGGTCACGGCGTCGTCGGCGATCGCGTAGTCCCTCGACGTCGACCAGAAGTAGTGGGCCGAGGTGCGGGTCTCCGGGGTAATCCCGTGCATCGCCTTCTGGCGGCAGGCGCGGGCGTCGTCGGCGTCGGCATGAGGCCTGCTCATTGCCGTGGTGATGCCGAACGACGGGGCGATGAACTCAGCGGTCTGGAGGCGGTCGATGGGCTCATCGATCCCGGTGAGCCGGGTTAGGTAGGGGTAGCAGCTGGAGTTGGGCATCTCACGGTGGACGGTCACCGAGCGGTCATCGAACTTCACCGTCACCGGCGCCTCCGCCACCTCGGGCGACCCGATGGAGTCAGCGTGCAGGAAGCTCAGGTGCGACAGGTCGAGCAGGTTCTCGTTCATCAGCTGCGCCCGCGCGTTCATGTGCAGCGTGCCCGAGACGGTGGCCCACCCCGGATCGGTGTACCAGTGGTGGTCGGGGACCAGGCCTGGATCGGCCAGGTCGCGCTGCCCGGGCCAGATCCACACCAGCCCGAACTCCTCGTACAGCGGGTAGACCTGGACGCGGACCCGCTCGGGGACGGAGGTGGCGCCGGGGACTCTCGTGCAGATCCCGTTGGTGTCGTAAACCAGGCCGTGGTACCCGCACTCGATGTCGTCGCCCTTGCGGCGCCCGAGCGACAGGGGCATCTGCCGGTGGATGCAGCGATCCACCATCGCGACGGGCTGGCCGGCCGCGGTGCGGTACAGGAGGACGGGGTCGCCGAGGATCCACCGGGACAGCAGCCCATCACCAACCTCGGCACTCCGTGCCGCCACGTACCAGGCATTTCGGGGAAAGGCCTCCGGGTACACGTTCCACTTCCCAAGTTTCGATGTCAGCTACGAACCAACCAACTGTTTGGCTGATTGACACGCTACACTCCGCCTCCGCGATCCGTCAACAGAAGGCCGCTGGCCGCGATCGCGGTGGCGAAGCGCAGGTCAGGGTGGCCTAGAAGCGGACCACACCCCTGAGGTTCTTGCCGGCGTGCATGTCCTCGAAGCCCCTGGCCACCTCATCGAGCTTGTACTCCGTGGTGGCCAGCTCGTCGATCTTGAGCCTGCCGTCGCGGTACAGCTGCAGCTGCTTGAGGATGTCCCATGTCGGGTTCGACGCGCCGAAGACGCCGCCCTGGATCCGCTTCTGGAACAGGGTCAGCTCGGGCACGGAGATCGGAAGCCCGACGGCAGTGATGTCGCCGACTGCCGTTACCACGACGGTACCCGCCTTGCGCACCGACGCCAGGGCCTGCGCCACGAACTCGCCCGAGACCACGCCGACGGTCACGATGGTGGCGTCGGCACCCTGGCCGTTGGTGACGCTCCGGACGAACTGGTCGGCCTCGGCGATATCGGTGAACGCCCGGGTGGCGCCCAGCTCAAGCGCCTTCTCCCGCTTGAAGGCCACCGGGTCGACGGCGATGACGTTGCTGGCGCCGGCCAGCGCGGCACCCTGGACCGCGTTGATCCCGACCCCGCCGACGCCCATGACGATGATCGTGTCGCCCGGCTGCGCCTGAGCCAGGTAGACGGCCGAGCCCCATCCGGTGCCGACCGCGCACGCCAGCAGGCAGACCTTCTCCAGCGGGAGGTCCTTGTCGACCTTGACCGCGGAGTCGATGCTGACGGTGGTCACCTCGGCCAAGGCGCTGATCCCCAGCGCCTGGCCGACCGGCGTGCCGTCAAGCAGGTGCAGCCGGTAGCTCGTCGGGTCGTCGAACCGGGCACCGCTCAGCATGGCCGCCCCGAGGTCGCAGAGGTTCTGCCGGCCCGATGCGCACCAGCGGCAGCGACCACAGCTGGGCATGAACGAGAAGATGACATGGTCGCCGGCCTGCCAGCCCGGCGTGTTCGGCCCGACGGACTCGACCACGCCGGCCCCTTCGTGCCCGCCGCACACCGGGTACGTGCCGACGGGCATGTCGCCGGTCGCGACGTGGTCATCCGAATGGCACAATCCGCATGCGACCATCCGAATGCGCAGCTCGCCCTGGCGCGGGTCGTCCACCTCGAGGTCCATCACCTCGTAGCGGCCAGGGGCTTGCATGAGGACTGCTCCACGAGTTCTCACGATTCGATCTCCTTCCTTGAGTGGTCGTTCCTGGGTCCGGGTTTCCCGAGGATGCCGTCTAGGCTGGCGCGCTGAGGGGCCAGAGGACCTGCTTGGTCTCGAAGTACTCGGCGAACCCGAGCACCCCTCCCTCCCGGCCCTGGCCGCTCTGCTTGCACCCGCCCCACGGATGGTCCGCGAGCATGGGACCGCCGCCGTTGATAGTCACCGTCCCCGCCCGGATGCGCGCCGCCACCTCGACCGCTTCCGCTGTTGGCCCCCAGACGTTGCCGGTCAGGCCGTAGACGGTGTCGTTGGCCAGGGCGACCGCCTCGTCGATGTCGTCGTAGGGGAGCACGACGCCCACCGGTCCGAAGATCTCGTCCTGGGCGATCTCGGCCTGGCTGCCGACGTCGACGATGATCGTGGGTTCATAGAAGTAGCCTCGTGAGGCCCCCTCAGGAACCCGGCCGCCCACGAGCACCTTGGCCCCGGCGTCCGCGGCACGGTCGACGTATCCGGCGACCTTCGAGCGTTGCGCCGCGGATACGAGCGGCCCGACCACCGTCGCCAGATCGTGCGGGTCGCCACACCCCATGGCGCCCGCGAGCCCCGCCGCGGCATCGAGGTAGTGCTGGTAGTCGGAACGGTGGACGAGGGTCCGGGTACGGGCGCCGCAGTTCTGCCCGGCGTTGATCGCCCAGCCGAGCACTGAGGGAGCCACGATTGCCCCGATGTCGGTACCAGGGAGCACGACGTCGGCGGACTTGCCGCCAAGTTCGAGGATGACCCGCTTGAGCGTGGGCGCGCCCAGCTCGACGATCCGCTTCCCGACCGCCGCCGAGCCGGTGAACGTCACGAAGTCGACGGACGGATGGCTGCAGAGGCGCTCGGCGACCGCCGCCGGCCCGTACACGAAGTTGAAGGCACCCGGAGGGAAGCCGGCTTCCTCCACCAGGGCGGCGAGCGCGGTCGTGGTGAGCACCGCCTTCGGCGAGCACATCAAGACGATGCTGCAGCCCGAGGCCAGGGCGCCACCGAGCTTCCACGCCGCGATGTTGATCGGGAAGTTGTACGCGGCGAGGCCGGCCACCACGCCGATCGGCTCTCGCGTCATGCGGGTGGCCGTGGACGAGGCGGCGGTGGTCGTCGGGAGCCATGGATCGGTCCCGCTCGCCAGCCCGATCGCCGCGTCGCCGTACCAGCGCAGGTTGTTGATGGGCAGGGGCAGCTGCATCATGTTGACCACGATCCGTGGGGTGCCGATCTCGTCGATCATCAGGTCGGCCAGGCGATCGGCGTCACGCTCGATCAGGTCGGCCAGGCGGTGCAGCATGGCGGCGCGCTCGCGCGCGGTGACCCGGCTCCACGGGCCACTGGTGAACGCACGGCGGGCGGCGTCGACCGCGGCGTCGACCTGGGCGATGGTCAGGGCGGGCACGGTGGCCAGGACGTCCTCGGTGGAGGGGTTCACCACCTCGAAGGGCTCCCCGTCCCCCTGCACCCACCTACCATCGATGTACCCGCTTGCGGCAGAGTCGGACATGCGTACTCCTTGGAGATTCGTGGTCTTGGAGGATTCTCGGGCAGTCCCCGGCTCCGAGCCGGCGCTCATTGGCCGGTCACGATGGCGAGGATCTTGGTCAGGTCGTCTGGCAGCCGGCCACCGCGCCACGCGACATGGTGATCGGGCCGTACCAGCACGTAGTCGGCCCCGTAGAGCTCGCGCGCCTCTGGGACGTCGATGCCGAGGGTGTCGAGGGGCCAGCCGCGGGCCGACGCGCACTCGGCCAGGCCATCTATCTCGTCGGTGCCGCCGAGCCGCACCAGGGTGAACCCTCGTCCGAAGTGGTCGAAGATGGAGCTGCGACCCGGGAGCCACACGTGCGGGGCCCGGCCGCCGGGGCACGCGCTGGGCGTGTAGACGTGCGGATCGTCGGGGGGCGGCTCGGTGCCGTCGGGCACGATGACCGGCGATCCGTCGTAGCGGGCGCCGAGTTGCACGCCCAGCGAAGCGAATTCCTGGTCGAACCCGCCGAACACCGCCCCAAGCCGCTGTCGGGCCCGGCGGCCGGCCGGGCTGTCCTCCTCGACCTCGTCCGGGACGGGGACGGCGGCCAGGCTCTGGGTGAGCAGCCGGGCGGCGGCCGTGTTGCGGTGACCGATGGGCTTGCGCTCGGCCTGGTAGCTGCCGAGGAGCTGGCGCCCTCCCCAGCCCTGCACCATGGCGGCCAGCTTCCACGCCAGGTTGGCGGCATCGTCGATCCCGGTGTTCATCCCGAATCCGCCGGTAGGGGTGAACAGGTGGCACGAGTCCCCGCACAGGAAGATCCGGTCGGTGCCATAGCGGTCCGCCACCAGCGCCTGGGCGGCCGTCCACTCGCCCCGGCTGAGGACCTCCACGTCAACCCGGCGCCCGAGTGCCAGCTGGGCGAGCCGGACGATGTCGGCGTCGGTGGTGGTCGCGGTAAGCCGGTTGGTGCGGAAGGTGAACTCGTCAACGCCGTTCAGGCTGCCGAACGTGGCCCGGAGCTCGGGGTTGACGACGAAGTGCATCCAGCCGAGACGGTCAACGAGATCCCTGAACATCGGGATGCGGACGTGGGCGGTCAGCATCGGCCCTTGCATGAAGGCCGTCCCGAACTCGCCCTCGCCCTCGAGGACGGCTCCGATGGCGTCACGGACCATGCTGCGGCCACCGTCGCAGCCCACCAGGTACGCGGACTCGACCAGCTCGCTGCGCCCGGTCGAGACCTGCTCGAGCACGGTCATGACCCGGTCCGGGTGCTCTTCCACGGCGACGCAGCGCCATCCGAAGCGGGCGTCGACATTCTCGGTACCCAGGATCGCGTCGTACAGGACGCGCTCGACGTACATCTGGTTGCCGCGGTGCAGGGGCTCGGGGACCTGGTCGGTGACAGGTGCGCGGGCGGCCGCGGCCGTCGCCTCGAGCGACGAGGGCATCGTGATTCGGGCGAGCCGATGCCCGGCGATCCTGGTGAAGTACGTGATGTCGGTAGGCTGGTCCGGGCGCAGCCCGGCCGAGCGGACCCGGCCGGCGAGGCCCAGCCGCCGGTAGTGCTCCATGGTCCGGGCGTTGTGCCCGTTGCCCTTGGGGTACCACCGGCTGTACTCCCCGGTGTTGACGAGGACCGACCGCACCCCTTGCATGGCCAGGTCCAGTGCCAGCACCATGCCGACCGGGCCACCGCCGACGATGAGCACGGGCTGGAGTCTCTGATCGGGGTGCATGACGCGGCTCAGGCCTTAACCACGACGTTGCGAAGGGACCCGATGGCCGGCGACGCGACCTCGACCTCATCGCCTGGCTGGAGGAACAGGCCGGGAACGGCCCTGCCATCGGGGCCAAGCGGGCTGGAGTCGTGCGCGGTGCCCGCGGGCGTTCCCGAGCTGATGATGTCCCCTGGCTGCAGCGTGAGGTCGCGGGACAGGTACTCCACGAGCTCCCCGAAGCCGAAGATCATGTCGCTCGTGTTGCCGCGCTGGCGTACGGTGCCGTTGACGGTGGTCGAGAATGGCACGTCGTGGGCGTCGGGGATCTCGCCCACGGAGATCCATGGTCCGAGGCTGGCCGCGGTGTCGAAGTTCTTCGTGTAGCCGAAGTCGCGCGCCGAGTTGGCATAGTCGCGTACGCTCCAGTCGTTCACCAGCACGTACCCCCAGATGAGTTCGGGCAGATCGGCCGCTGGGATGTCGCGGCCGGACCGGCCGAGTACGATCGCGACCTCGCCCTCGTAGTCAAAGCGCTCGGTACGCGTCGGGTGCCTTACCGGGTCGTCCGGGCCGACGATCGTGCGGACGTGCTTCAGGAAGTGCGCCGGCCCGGAGCCGCGAGCCGCGCGCACCACCTCCTCGATGGTCAGCGTCTCGCCAAGGCGGTGCCGTCGGTGGTCGCGCACGTGATCGGCGAAGTTGGCGAAGCTCATCATCATCCGGGAGTCGGCCGCCGCGACCGGGGGGTGCAGCCGGACGGCATCGAGCGCGAACCGGACCGGCTTGCCGGCCGGACCGGTGTCGTCCTGTGCCTCGGTGTCGAGGTAGGCGACCGCCTGCTGTACGCGCTCAAGGGCGTGGGCGCCCTCGACGATGAACTCGCCGAGGGTGGCAGGGACGTGAGCATGGCTCCAGGCCATCCACCGCTGGACGCCGGTCTCCGCCAGGAACTTTGCGTACGCCCCGTTGATGTCGACGATCTCCTTCCCCCGGACCAGCCCGACTCGCTTGTCCGATCCGTAGACCGCGATCCGCATTCTCCGACTCCCTGCCCAAGCACAACCGATTGGTTGGTTGGCACTCTATTCAGGCGGCGGCCGGGTGGTCAAGGGGCTGTTCCCGCGGCCGTAGCAACCATTCGATTGGTTGACACTCGGCCCGCGTCCGACCTAGCATCGAGGCGTCGCGCCGAGGGCGCCTTGGCCATCGACGCGGCGGCGCTGCCAAGACGCGGCGGGCGGGCCAGCCGCATGAGGTTGCTGCGGCCGGAATGAGGATAAATGGCGGTTTCAAGTGATCAGACGGTGGGTTTCGACCAGCTTTTCTCTAGCGACGAGCTGACGATCCGCTGTCCGTACGCCGTCCGGCCGCCCGCGGCGGTGGAGTGGGCCGGCACCATCGCGGCCTTCGTCGTGAGCAGCGCCGACGCTTGCGCCGAGGTGCTCAGGCACCCGGAGGTGTACTCGTCGGCCAATGTGGAAGGCGCCCACACGGAGCGGATCCACACCGAGGTCCTCCGCCGGGCGGCCGCCGACCCGCGCATGGCCGGCCTGCGCGCCCGCGGGTACGGCACGATCGAGACCCTGCGGGTGCTGCTGAACGCCGACCCCCCGGCGCACACGCGTCAGCGAAAGCTCATCTCGCGGGCCTTCTCCGCTCGACGGGTGGCCGGCATGGAGGCATTCATCCGCCGGATCACAGAGACTCTCGTGAACAACCTGGTCGACGGGCAGGCCGACCTGATGGCGCAGCTGGCGATCCCGCTCCCGCTGATCGTGATCGCGGAGGCCCTCGGCGTGAACCCCGAGGACCGGGCCCTATTCCACACCTGGTCCGACGCATTCCTGCTGGCCACCGGGAACCTCGACCCATCAGAAGACGAGCTCAGCGAGATGGTGGAGACGCGTATCGGCTTCGACCAATACATGATCTCGGTCATCGACAAGCGACTGCGGTCACCCAGGGATGACCTGATGCAGGACCTCGTCGACGC
>Ga0335073_10002619_pt1 | contig 24725 bp, 21 predicted proteins | sample Lox_Sample_22_FD_207093 | JGI IMG/M metagenome (GOLD analysis project Ga0335073, IMG submission 207093) | Soil microbial communities from Loxahatchee National Wildlife Refuge, Florida, United States - Lox_Sample_2.2 | ecosystem: Environmental > Terrestrial > Soil > Wetlands | place: USA... | reverse complement strand
TGAATCAGCAGTGGCGGATCTGTTTCCGGTGGACCGACGCCGGGCCGCAGGACGTTGAGCTCACGGACTACCACTAGAGGAGGGTAGGGTATGGCGGCGGACACGATCATGGGACCGGTGCACCCGGGGGAGATCCTGCTGGAGGAGTTCCTCAAGCCGCTGTCGGTCAGCCAGTACCGCCTGGCAAAGGAGATCGGGGTGCCGGCCCGCCGGGTCAACGAGATTGTTCATGGCCAGCGGCGGATCAGTGCCGATACTGCGTTGCGGCTGGCGCGGTTCTTTGGCACGTCGGAGCGGTTCTGGACCAATCTGCAGTCGCGTTACGACCTGGAGATGGAAAAGGACCGGCTGGGCGATGCGCTCGAGGGCATCCGCCCGCTGACGGCCGCCAGCTGAATCGAGCCAAAGGAAGCCAAAGGATAGGCCGGACGAGCGGGTCACCAGGCGTTTCGCCGACGTAGAGTGTCTCGTCGGCCGGGAACAGGCCAGCGACTCAGCGCTCTTCGGCAGCGTCTATCAGCCCAGCGACTCGCTCGCCGATCATCACTGCTGTTGCAGCCGGACCACGTCGCATCGAGGGAACGATGGAGAGGTCGGCAACTCGCAGGCCGTCCACTCCGTGGACGCGGCAGTGCTGGTCTACGACAGCTGCCGGATCGGTGACCGGGCCCATGTGAGCGCTGTGGATCGAGTGGAACGCGCTCCCGATATTCGCCCGGATCCAGGCGCTCAGGTTCTCGTCGCTGCTGAGCTGCTGCGGGCCTGGGCCGACGACCCTTGTTTCCAGCGGCTTGAAGCTCGGGGACTCCAGCAGGCTGACGGCGAGCCGGAGGTTGTCGCGCAGGCGGGGCAGGTCGTCGGGATGCGCCAGGTACCCGAGGTTGATGGCGGGCAACTCGGCCGGGTCGCCGGACTTCAGGGCGATGACGCCGGTGCTCTTCTCGGCCTCGAGGCCGACCAGCATGGTCAGATTGCCCTGTTCTCTGGCCTGCTTGAGCACCATCCCTGGTTGCAGCCGGCTCAGCGCCCGGACCGTGGCGAGAGGCCTGCGCAGGTAGGAAGGAAGAACTGCCGCCTTGCCGCTCGCGTTGCGTGCCCTGATCGTCCGGCTGTAGGAGACCACACCGCAGAGCAGGTGCACGTCCGAGGTCACGTTCGATCCGGGTGCCGTGTAGTTCAGGCAGGTTTCAAAGGGCTGCAGGTCGGCCGGTATCGGCAGGCCGTCCTCGCGGATCTGGAAGTTCACGAAGATTACGGGATGGTCCTTGACTCCCTGCCCCACGCCGGGACTGTCGTGCACGACGTCGATCCCGTGCTCGCGCAGGTGGGCGGCGGGGCCGATGCCGGACAGCATCAGCAGGTGCGGCGTCTTGATCGCCCCCGCGCTGAGGATTACCTCGGCGGCGCTGAAGGTGACCGGTCGGCCGTCCTGCACCGCCTCGACCCCCGTGGCCCGAGTGCCCTGAAACAGCACCCGCTGCACGAAGGTATTGCCCAGAACCGTGATATTAGGGCGGGAACGGGCCGCCGCGATGTAGGTCATGCCGGTGTTCATCCGGATGCCGTGCAGAACATTGCGAGGGATGCGGCCCACACCGTCGCCGCCCGGCACGTTCTTGTCGGGCTCCTCCGGGAAGCCGGCGCTGGTGCAGGCCTCCATAAAGGACGTCGACACCGGGTGAAGCTGCCCGGACGGCACCCGGGCGACGGGCGTGGGGCCGTCCTGGCCGTGGTAGGGCCCGCCGAAATCGAGGTCCCGCTCGCTCTTGCGGAAGTAGGGCAGCACGCGCTCGTACGACCAGAGCTCGTTGCCGGCCGCCGCCCACTGATCGAGGTCCTCACGGCACGCCCGGATGAAGTAGGTCCCGTTGATGGCGCTGGACCCGCCGAGTATCTTGCCCCGGGCCACCGGGAACGAGCGGCCGGGGAGCAGTTCACCCACGAAGTTCCAGTTGCTGGGATGCCCGGGAACGGTCGCGGCCATCGAGCCCGCGACGGCGATCTCCCGAGGGAAGTCGTCAGCCGTGGGGTAGTCGGTCCCGGCCTCCAGCAGCAGAACCTGGCGCGCGCCGTTCTCGGACAGACGGGCCGCGAGGGCGCACCCCGCGGATCCCGCCCCCACGATGATGACGTCCCACTTCTGGTCGCCGGTCACCGGACGCCCTCCTTACACCAGCAGCAGGCCGGCATCAACGGGCAGCACGACACCCGTGACGTAGCGGGCCTCGTCGGACAGCAGCCACAGCACGGCCTCGGAAACGTCCTGCGGCTCGATCAGGTCGACGCCCATCGTGTTCGCCATCCAGCCGGCGGGCGCAGACCCGCGCCGCCCCTGGAAGTACTCGTTGACCACCATCGGCGTGCGCACGCCCATGGGCGCCACCGCGTTAACACGGATCCCGTGATGGCCGAGGACCGCGGCGAAGTTCCGGACCACGCCCAGCACGCCGTGCTTGGCGGCGCCATAGCCGACCTGGCCGGGGCTGAGCGTCTCCAGGTCGTAGGCGGCTCCGCGCAGCGACCCGACGGACCCCGCGACCACAACGCTGCCCTTGGTGCCGGCCGCCAGCATCGCGGCGGTGGCGGCGCGGACCGTGTAGAACGTGCCGCTCAGCATCGTGTCGATGGCGTCCTGCCACGCGTCCAGGGACTGGGCGGGCTGTCCGGTGGTGGGAAGGATCCCGGCGTTGGCGACCACTAGGTCGAGCCCGCCGAGTTCCTCGATCGTGCGGGTCACCGCGTCTTGCACGCTCGCGCTGTCCCGCACGTCGCCCTTGATCGCAAGCGCGCGGCGCCCGGTCGCGGTGATCGCCCGGCTGGTCTCGTCGAGATCCGCGGCCTCGGCCAGCGGATACTCGACCGACAGGATCTGGTCGCAGATGTCCAGCACGGCGACGTCGGCGCCCTCGCGGGCGAGGCCTACCGCGTGCGATCGTCCCTGGCCGCGGGCACCGCCGGTGACCAGGGCCACCTTGCCGTCGAACCGTCCCATCGGCTTCCTTCCGCTCTGGCCACTCCGGCGAGCTGTGCCCACCGTAGCCGCGGGCCCGTTAACTCCTCCGTTACCGTCCCGGGTCGCGGACGGTGTTCAGGTGCGACTGGCTGTGACGCACGGTCGGCAGGAAGCCACCCGTCGTGTAGTACCGCTGCCCGGCCACGAGCAGCGTCTCGGCCGGGAACTTGGTGATGACCTCGGCTCCGGTCTCGGTCACGACAAGTTCTTCCTCGATCCGGGCCGCGCCCCATCCGTCGCTGGCCGGCCAGTACGTCTCCAGGGCGAAGACCATGCCGGTCTCGAGGACTTCGGGATGGTCGAGGGAGACCAGCCGGCTGAAGATCGGCTTCTCCCAGATCGACAGCCCGACGCCGTGCCCGTACTGCAGGGCGAAGGCCGCTTCCTCGTCGGCGAACCCGAACTCCTGAGCGGCCGGCCACACCGACACGATGTCCGCCGTGGTCGCTCCCGGCTTGACCAGCGCGATCGCTGCGTCCAGGTACTCGCGGCACCGCGTGTAGGCGTCGACCAGCGCGGGGGAGGCACCGCCCATAGCGAACGTGCGGTAATAGCACGTCCGGTAGCCGTTGAAGCTGTGCAGGATGTCGAAGAACGCGGGATCGCCGGGACGCAGGATCCGGTCGCTGAACACATGCGGGTGCGGGGAGCATCGCTCACCCGAGATCGCGTTCACACCCTCGACGTGCTCGGAGCCCAGCTCGAACAGCCTGTTGGCGACGAGACCCACGGTCTCGTTCTCGCGCACGCCCGGCCGCAGGAAGCCGTAGAGGTCGTCGTAGGCCGCGTCCACCATGGAGGCCGCGGTGGTCAGCAGAGAGATCTCGTCGTCGGTCTTGATGCGGCGGGCTTCCAGGAACACCTGCTGCCCATCGACGACGGAAAGACCGCGGGCCTGAAGCGCGAGCAGCACGGGCATCTCGGCCAGGTCTATGCCGACCGGCTCGCCGGTCAGGCCGTACCGGTCGAGTTCCGCGTAGATCTTGAGCGCCACCGAGTCGGCGACTCCGGAGCCGGGGTGGAAGGCTCCCCGGAGGACGGAGATGCCGGCCCGGGCCCCGGACGTCCCCTTGGCCGGCCCCGTGGCGTCGCCGGCCGTGCGGTAGTCGAGCCACGGCGCGTAGAGCTGATGGTGGCGGGCGGCCGAACCGAAGTCCCAGACCACGGGCTCGCCACCGCGCGGAAGCAGCGCGAACCGGATGAACTTGTCCATCGCCCAGGTGCCGATGTGGGTGGCGGTCATGTAGCGGATGTTGTGGAAGTCAAACGTCAGCAGCGCTCCGAGGGACGAGCGCTCCAGCTCGTCCTTGAGCCGGCGCAGCCGGTCCGCGCGGAGCCGCTCAACATCGACCCGGGTTTCCCAGTCAACGACGTTCATGCCGAATGTTGCGGTTTTCATGCCGGACAGTGAAGTCTGGTCCGCTTCTGGCCGTCAACAACGCGCATCACCGCGATCACGGGTCCCGTAACGGCGCGTCCGCAGGATCGGTCGGGTCAGCGAAGGCCTGATTTTGGCGCGCCCCGGGAGTGCTCGAATGCAAGATCGGATCCTGATCGACGGACAGTGGCGGCCGGCCTCGGACGGGTCGACCGTCCCGGTCTGTGACCCCGCGACCGACGAGGTCCTGGCCCGGGTGCCGGTCGGGACCGCCGGAGATGTGCGTGCCGCGATCGACTCGAGTTCCCGCGCACTGCCGGCCTGGCGTGGGCTGCCGGCGGATGAGCGCGGGCGCCTGGTCGGGCGGTTCGCGCAGCTGGTGGACGAGCAGTCCGGGGAACTGGCCGGCCTGATCAGCCGAGAAGGCGGCAAGCCGCTGCCGGAGGCCCGCGGCGAGGTTGCGTACGGCCAGTCCTTCCTGGGCTGGGCGGCCGGGGAGGCCGTTCGCGTCTACGGTGAGCTCGTCCCGTCCTGGGACCCGGCGAAGCGGATTCTGGTGCAGCGGCAGCCCATCGGGGTGACCGCCGCCATCACCCCGTGGAACTTCCCGCTCGCGATGATTACCCGGAAGGTCGGGCCCGCTCTCGCGACCGGCTGCACGCAGGTCGTCAAGCCGGCGACCCTGACCCCGCTGACCGCCCTGGAGCTGGGCCGGCTGGCGCTGGAAGCAGGCATTCCGCCGGGCGTGCTGAACGTGGTCACCGCGCCCGGTTCCGTGACCGCGAGGGAACTGTTCGCCGACGCGCGCGTGCGCAAGGTGTCGTTCACCGGATCGACCTCGGTCGGCCAGGAGCTGATCCGGCTTTCGGCGCAGAACGTCACCCGGCTCTCCCTGGAACTCGGCGGCCACGCGCCCGTGATCGTCCTCGACGACGCCGATCTTCCCGCGGCCGTGGCAGGCGTGCTGCGGGCCAAGTTCCGCAACAACGGCCAGTCCTGCATCGCCGCCAATCGCATCTACGTCTCGGCAGGCATCCACGACGACTTCGTCGCCGCCTACGCCACGGCGGTCAGGGGCCTCGTTGTCGGGCCCACCAGCGGCGCGGCGGACGTGGGCCCGCTGATCGACGACGACGCGGTCAAGAAGGTGCAGGAGCACGTTGACGATGCCGTGGCGCGCGGCGGGACGCTGGCGTGCGGCGGGAAGGTCCGCGACCTCGGTCCCGGCTACTCCCAGCGGTTCTACGAGCCCACGCTGATCACGGGGGCCACCGACGACATGCTGGTCTTCACCGAGGAGACCTTCGGCCCGCTGGCCGCTGTCGCCTCCGTCGCTAGCGACGAGGAGGCCGTCGACCGGGCGAACAATTCGCCTTTCGGCCTGGCCGCGTACGTGTTCGGGCGCGACCTCGGCCGCGTGCAGCGGATCTTCGAGCGCCTGGAGTACGGCGTGATCGGCGTCAACGACGGCGCTCCCTCCACCGGCCAGGCGCCCTTCGGCGGGATGAAGCTGTCCGGATACGGCCGCGAGGGCGGCAAATACGCGATGGCCGAGTATCTCGAAACCAAGTTCGTCTCACTGGGTCTCTGACCAGTGCCGGAATGGGCAGCCGGGCGCGGTGGCGCGCTCAGCTGTGCAGATGGGCGGCCAGCCAGCCCAGCGTGCGCCGCCATCCATCCTCGGCGGAGGCCCGGTGGTACAGCTCCGGGCGGGCGTGGCAGTGGAACGCGTGCCCGGCTTCCGGGTAGCGGACGATCTCGGTGGGGACGGCCGCGCCAGCGGCCGCGCGCCGGAGCGCCTCGACCTCCTCGACGGGGATTCCGGCGCCGTGGTCGGACGGGAGATCCAGGTCGCCGTACAGGCCGAGCCACGGTGTCTGCAGCTTGGGGGCGAGCTCCGCCATGGGCGGAAAGCCGAACCGGCCTTGCGCTATGCCCCCGCCGTAGAACGTCACCGCGGCGCCGAGCGCGTTATGCACGGCCGCGGCAAAGGACACGGTGCCGCCCTGGCAGAAGCCCACGACCGCGGTGCGCGAGGGCGTGAATCCCGAGGCAGCCAGATGCCGAAGGCTCGCCTCGATGTCCCCGAGCAGGCCTTCCTCGGTGAGCGTCTGGATATACGGCGTGACGCCTTCGGCCGGCCCGTACTCGAGGACGGTCTCCTCAGCCCGGTGGTAGAGGTGCGGTGCGACCGCGTGGTAACCCTCGGCAGCGAGCCTGCCGCAGACCTCTTTCAGGTAGTCATTGACCCCGAACGCGTCCTGAAAAACGACGACCCCGCCGAGCGCAGGGCCTTCGGCAGCGATCTCGAAGAGGGGCATGTCACCGCTGGCAGTCGCGAGCGTCAGTGTCCGAGACAACTTTCTCCTCAGGTGAGGTCGAAGAAGAACTCGTTGTCCAGCTTCGGCATTTCGCCCGGCCCGTAGTAGCGGCGGTCAACCGGGAACGTGAAGCCCTCGAGCTCGTCGGTGTCCTTGCCCAGAATGCGCCCCGTCTTCTCGTACTCCTCGTAGACGGCGGCCAAGCCGTAGGCCTGCACGGGGCAGACCTTCATGCAGACCGCGCAGCCCCCGGCCTGGGAGACCAGCGGCAGGCAGCGCCTGGTATTGATCTTCGCCTTCTCGACGCCGCGGTGATACGCCCGCCGGCGGGGGATGGCATTCGCCGGGCACCGGCGGACGCAGACCTGGCACTCTTCGCAGATCTTGTTGATCCCGTAGTCTCGCGGGGCGTCGAAGTCCAGCGGGGCATCGGTGGTCATCGACACCAGCCGGCAGCGCGACCCCGCGAAGGGCGTGAGCAGCTGACCGTTGTGGCCCAGCTGCCCCAGGCCGGCCTGGACCGCGTAGTGGATCATCGCGCCGGTGCCGTGCGGGCTCGTGGGCGCGGCCTTGTACCCGAGGTCCTGGAGGTAGGTGGCCAGGCTGGCTGTCATCTGCATCAGTTCCGAGTAGGCGCTCATCACGGCCCGCTCGGCGACCGTGTCAGGTGCGAGCTGCGTCGTGGCGTAGTTCTGCTCGAGAACGCAGATGATGACCCGGTCGCCCGCGTTGCGCCCGAGGAACGGCTCGAACTCGTACTTCGGGTCGTACGGTGCTATGCCGATGGCGTTCAGGCCCAGCCGCGCGGCCTCGGCCTTGACCTTCCTCGTCAGCTCGGCCGTGTCCACCAGCTTGCCGGCTCGCGAACCGGCGAGCTGCCTGGATCGCGCGGCGGCTCGCTCGATGGCGGCCTGGGCGCGCATGAACCGCGGAGAGGTCGGGATCAGTGCCCGCGCCATGCCGTAGTACTGCAGTTTTGTGCCGCGAGGGTAGAGCGCGGGATAGTCCTGCAGCGGCTGTTCCTCGTACGCGGCCTGCTCCGCCTCGGGGTCACGGCGGATGCCCGGCACTCCCAGCAGCGCCTGCGGCGTCTGCGGGGTGAACTCGCCCCACCAGCCAGCCGGAGCCCGGTACACGCGCCGGTATTTCAGGAACCGGACGGGCGGAATGAACTTTAGCTTGCGCCGGGCCGGCATGTTGTAACTCAGCCAGCCGAGCGCCGCGTCAATCACCTTCACTTGACCTCGTCACCTCGCCTACTGCCTCCAAACCGTAGGCGACACCGCGTTACGCACTGCATTAACTCAGCGCGCCCCGAGCCTGCTGGCCTGGGCTTCTGCTCCTGATCTGGGGTCTAGGATGCTCCGATCTGTTGTGGTTAACTACCGCGGTACAGATCGTCTGATGCAGGCATGAACGCTGAGAGGGAGGACGTTGCAGCTGGTCGGGCAGCCATCGCAGGCGCTGCGGCACAAGTTCCGGGCACCAGGCGTACCCCGGGGTTCCCTGGTCCGGCCGCGGCTTGACCGGCAGCTCAGCGAGCTGTTCGACGCCTACTCGGTTGTCGAGATGATCGGCGCACCCGGCTGCGGCAAGACCGTGCAGGCCCAGCTGTACGCGCCGCATTCGGGCGGCAAGCTGGCCTGGCTAACCCTGGATCAGCATGACCTGTCCGCCTCTGGCCTGGTGTTCGACCTGGCTACCGCGCTCGCCCCGGTCGCTGGCGACACGGTCGAGACCGCCCGGCGCGCGCTGCAGCGCGAGGGGACCGCCGAGGAAGCCGCGGCCATCCTGGCCAGCGAGGTCGGAGGGTCGGACTGCCTGTTCGTCATCGATGACTGCCAGCAGATCGTCGATTCTGCCGACGCGGCGGCGACACTCGACACGTTCCTTGAGTACGTCCCCGAGCGGATGCGCGTGCTTCTGCTCGCCCGCGAGGAGATGCCGTGGCCGCTGCAGAAGCGCTACGTGCACGGCCAGATCGCCCAGGTCGACGACGCCACCCTGAATCTGACCTACGACGAGACTGTCGAGTACGTCAGGGGGCTGGCCGGCTCGGAAGAGCAGGCCGGGCGGATATTCGCGTCAACCGGGGGGTGGGTGGCGGGTGTTGCTCTTGCCTCCCGGTTCGGGGTAGAGCACGAGCCGAACCCCCGGGACCTTTCCACCTATCTGCAGAAGCAGGTCCTGGAACCGCTCCCGCTCGAAGAGCAGGATTTCCTGCTCGACACGTCGGTCGCCGACGCGGTGACCAGCGAGGTCGCGGTTGCCCTGTGCGGGACCGAGGGCCGGCGGCTGTTCGGCGCCGCATTGTCCCTGCGCCTTCCGGCCACCAGCATCAGCGGCAACACGATCGTCTACCATTCGCTGTTCCGGTCGTTCCTCCAGGCCCGGCTTATCCAGCTGAGCCCCGAGCGGCACGGCGCCAAGCTGCGGTCCTATGCCGCGCACCTGTCCGCCGCGCACCATTTCACCGAGGCAGCCGAGGTCCTGTTCTTGGTCGGTGATCTGAGCGCCGCCCGTGACGCCGCCAGCCACGCACTCGCCTCCCTGTTCGCCCAGGCGAACTGGCCCGTGCTCGAGCGGTGGCTGGGTGCGCTCGGGGAGGAGATCGTCCGGAGCGATCCGCTGCTGCTCGGCGCTCAGATCCGCACGGTCCATGGCCTGCGGGAGTTCAACCGCGCCCGCAGCCTCGTCCGGCAGCTCGACGGGGAGGGGCGGCTGCGCGGCGCCATCGAAGCCGACCCGAGCCTCCTCGCCACCGCCGCCTGGGCACTGCAGTCGCACCCCCAGGAAGTCCTCACGCTGCTGGACAAGTTCGACGGCGACCAGCGTGCGGATGTGGTCCGCTACATGACGGAGACCACGACTGGCAGCCGCCCGGCCAGCCCGCCGATCGTAGACGATGTGGGCGATGTCGAACGGATGCTGAGCTGGGGCTTTTTCCTGCAAGGGCGCCTCAGCGATCTGACCCGGCTCGAGGTCAGCGACGGCAAGACGCCGGTGCTGAACCCCAACGTCGTGCTGGCGCCTGCCATTCGCGGGCAGGCGGATGCGGCGCGCAGCCTGTGGCTGCGGGTGCCGGCCGAGATCCGGGAACGGCCGCACTCTCGTTTCATCGAGGCCGTGGTTGACCTCGCCACCGGTGAGCGTGCCGCTGCGCTGAAGCACCTTCGCCAGGCCCTGGCGGACTCACACCGCTCGGGCTTTGCGCTCGGCCCGGTGTACGAGATCTTCGTTGGCTACACGCTGCTGGCCGACGGATCTCCGGATCCGGCGATCGAGCAGCTCCTGCCTCTGCTGGACGCGATGTCTCGGTCTGGCGAGACGGCGTACGTGGAGTGGGCGCAGTGCTTCCTCGGCACGGCCTACCTGCACGTCGGCCGTGAGGCCGAGGCGCTGCTGATGCTGCGCGAGGTCGTCAGGTCGATGACGCGCTGCCAGCGGCGCCTGTTCCTGCCGATGGCGGCCGCGGCGCTGGCAGAGGCAGAGGCACGAACCGGCGGCGAGGAGGCGGCCCACGAGGCCGCCCAGCACGCATACCACATTGCGCAGCTGACCAGCTCGTTCGCGGTGCTCGTGCAGACCGTGCGAATGTTCCCGGACGTCCAGCGACGTGAGGTCGCGCACAACCCGGAGGACTCCCGCTGGCGTCGGCTGGTTGCGTCGCCATCAGTGCGCGCGCGACCCGAGCCGGCCGTGCAGGTGCACGAGACGCCGGCGTCGCCGCCGCAGCACGGCGAGCACGCCGCGCTCCGCATCCAGCCGTTCGGCCGGGACTGGGACCTGTATCTCAACGGCGTCCCCGCTCGCATCGGCCGGACCAAGATCCTTGAACTGGCTGCCGTGCTGGCGCTGAACCCAGACGGGATCGACCGGCTCCAGCTCCAGCAGCGCCTCTTCCCCGAAGCCGAGCAGGCCAACCGCGGCAACCACTTCCGGCAGATCGTTTACAAGCTGCGGCACGGCACGGGCGTCTCGCTGGAACGGCACGGCAACCTCGTCCGGCTGCCCGAGAGCCTCGCGATCACCGCGGACGACATAGCTTTCGAGCGCCTGCTGGAGACGGCCAACTCGCTCACCGGCAGCGCCCGGATGGAGCAGCTGCGGGGCGCCTTGAGGCTGGTCACCGGCAGGTACCTGGAGGGGAGCGTGCTGCCCTGGGCAGAGGAGCGGCGGCACTACCTCGACATCGTCTTCGAGGAGGGCCGGCTCGAGCTCGCCCGGCTTTTCCTGGACGCGGGCCAGCCCGACGCGTCGCGGGCCGAGTGCGAAGCCGTCCTCGAGGCGAATCGCTACTCCGATCCGGCCTACCGGCTGCTGTTCTCGATCGAGCGCCAGGTCGGAAGCGAGAGCGCCGCGCTCGCGGTCTACCGGCGGGCGACCGAGGCGCTGGCGGAGCTCGGCCTGAAGCCCGGCGACGCGCGGCGCATGCTCGACCGTCCCGCGCCCGCCGCAGGCGCCGCCGACCGTCGCGAGCGTGCGCGGCGCCGCGCGGCCCGTGCCGGATAATGACGGGCGTAATGCCGATCACCTGACTATGTGTGGGTGACCGAAGCCGCGCCGCCGATACCCGACGATCCTGCAGCCCTCCCGCTGGCGGGAACGCGCGTCATCGAACTCGGCCGGTTCGCGGCCGGGCCGTCGTGCGCGACCCTGCTCGCCGACTGGGGCGCGGATGTTGTCAAGATCGAGCCGCCTTCCGGGGACCCCGCACGCGGTCCGGGATCGGTCGCGGCGGCCCCGGATGTCGGCAGGCCCGTCAACCCGCGCTTCGACGTGCACAACCGAACCCGCCGCGGTCTGGCCCTCGACCTGACCCGGGCCAGCGGCCTCACCGCCCTGCACCGGATCCTGGAGCGCGCCGACGTCTTCGTCACGAACCTCAGCCCGACCGGACTGGAGCGCCTGTCCATAGCGCCAGCAAAACTGCACGAGCAGCATCCGCAGCTCGTCGTGGCCCAGATCAGCGGCTACGACCTGGACACTCCCGAGGCCCGGCAGCGCAGCTACGACCACGGCGCGTACTGGGCTTACTCGGGAGCGGCCTCGATGTTCGCCGGGCCAGACGGCGAGCCGCCGCAGCCGGTCGGCGGATTTGGCGACCGTGCAGCGGGCTCGGTCCTGGCGGGCGCCATCACCGCCGCGCTGTACGCGCGCCAGCGCACCGGAGCGGGCAGCTACGTGCGGACGTCTCTGGTGAACACCGCGATGTGGCTGCTGGCCTCGGACGTCAGTGACGTCCTGGCCACCGGTCACCTCGCGAGCCACAGCAACAGGCGCGAGGCCGGAATCCCGACGCTGAACTGCTTCCGCACCGCCGACGGACGCTGGCTCTGGCTGCAGGTGATGGTCCCGGAGGACAACTGGGACGCTCTTCTGCGAGCACTCGACGCCGAATGGATCGATGACGACCCGAGATTCCGCGGCGGCGATTCGGCGAAACTGCGCGCGGCGCGCGCGCCGCTGATCGAGCTCCTCGACGAGATCTTCCGTGATCGTCCGCTGGCCGAATGGGAGAAGCGGCTGGCGGAGCACGGGATCACCTGGGCACCGGTCCGGAGCCTGGAGGAGACGGTCAATGATCCGGCCATCCGCGCGAGCGGCGCATTCGTCGAGGTGAGCAGCGGCAGCAGCACGCACCTCAGTGTCAATACGCCCTGCAGCTTCGAGGGATTCCCGTCCCGCCCGGCCACGACAGCGCCCTTGATCGGCGAGCACACGGCAGGTGTCCTTCAGGACTACGGCTTCACGGCAGCCGAAATAGACGAGCTGTACGCCTGCGGTGCGGTGTCCGGGCCCGATCTGCCGAGACGGCGAAGGAGCGATCAAGATGGCGGTACTTAGGCACGTGCTGCTCATGAACTGGGCGCATCCGCTGAGTCCTGCTGAGCTGGCCGACGTCCAGGCGGCGATCGACCAGCTCGCGGACCAGGCGGAGTCCGTGCGTGCCCTGTCGCACGGGGCCGATGCCGGCCTCCGGGACGGCCGGTACGACTACGCGCTGGTGGTCGACTTCGATGACGGTGACGGATGGGCCGCATATAGCGCGCATCCCGCCCATGAAAAGCTCCGCCAGCTCCTCGAGCCAATCAAGAAAGACACCTGCGTCACCCAGTTCTACGTCGAGGACGCGCACAACCACCCGAGGAGATAACCGCTTATGACGGTGGATGAAAGAGCAGCCACAGCGACGCAGGGCGCCGTCACCGGCGCGCAGCTCCTGGCCCTGTACGAGCAGATGGAGGTCATCAGGCGCACCGAGAAGGCCGCGCACGACCTGTTCCTTTCTGGGCTGGTCAAGGGCACGACCCATCTGGCAGCCGGGCACGAGGCCGTGGCGGTCGGTGCGAGTGCGGGGCTGCGACCCGGCGACTACGTGTTCGCCACGTACCGCGGCCACCATCACGCGATCGCGCGTGGTGCGTCGCCGGAGGAGTGCCTGGCCGAGCTGATGAGCCGCGGCACCGGCCTGTGCAAGGCCAAGGGCGGCTCGATGCACCTCACCAAGACGTCCACGGGAATGCTGGGCTCCTATGCCATCGTGGGGGCGCACCTCCCGATGGCGGTCGGGGCTGCGTGGTCGGCCAGGCTGCGCGGTACCAGCGAGATCGCCGTGGCCTTTTTCGGCGACGGTGCCACGAACATCGGCGCCTTCCACGAAGCGCTGAACCTTGCCGCCGTGTGGTCCCTGCCGGTGCTGTTCGTCTGCGAGAACAACCTGTACATGGAGTACACGCCGATCGGGCAGGTGACCGCCGTAGCCAGCCCCGCTGCCGACCGCGCCCCCGCCTACCGCCTGCCCGCCGAGGTGATCGACGGCAACGACGTCGTGGTGGTGGCGGACGCGGTGGCGCGGGCCGCCGTCCGCGCCCGGTCCGGGGACGGGCCTACGGTGCTGGAGGCACGGACCTATCGCCACTTTGGGCATAGCCGAACCGACCCCGCTAAATACCGTTCCGTCCAGGAAGTGGAGCAGTGGCTGGCACATGATCCGCTGGACCTTGCACGGGAGCGGATGGCAGCGGCCGGAGTCGCCGCCGAGGCGGTAGCGTCCGCGGCCGAGCGCGCGGCCGCCACCGTGGCCCAGGCTGTGGCCGCCGCCAGGGAAGCGCCGCCGCCGGACCCGGGCGAGGCATTCAGGGACGTTTGGGCGGACGGAGGCGCGCAATGGCGGACGTGATCACCTACCGCGAGGCGGTCGCCGAGGGGGTCGCGAGGGAGATGCGGCGCAACCCGGCGGTGGTGTGCCTGGGCGAGGACATCGGCGCCGCTGGCGGCGTGTTCAAGACGATGTCCGGCGTGTTCGACGAGTTCGGCCCGGAACGGGTCTGGGACACCCCCATCTCCGAGCAGGCCATCCTGGGCGCGGCCATGGGCGCGGCGATGACCGGCTTGCGGCCCATCGCCGAGATCATGTTCTCGGACTTCTTCGCGTGCTGCTGGGACTATCTGGCCAATGAGATTCCGAAGATACGGTACATGACCGGCGGTCAGGTGAGCGTCCCGCTGGTGGTGCGGACCGCGAACGGTGGCGGCCTGGGCTTCGGCGCCCAGCACTCGCAGGCCGTGGAGAACTGGGCGCTGACCATCCCCGGGCTCAAGATCGCCGCCCCGTCCACCCCGGCCGACGTCGTAGGAATGATGGCCGCCGCGGTCCGCAGCGACGACCCGGTGGTCTTCCTCGAGCACAAGGGCCTGTTTGCCAGCAAGGGCGTGCCCGCTCCCGAGGGTCACCTGGTGGAGCTTGGCCGGGCGGCGGTGGTCCGCGACGGCGGCGACGTCACCCTGGTCGCACTGGCATCGACGGTGCCGCTAGCGCTGGCCGCCGCCGAGCAGGCGGCCGCGGAGGGCATCGCCGCGGAAGTCATCGACCTGCGCTCCCTGATCCCGCTGGACATGGCGACCGTTATGGCGTCGGTCCGGCGGACCTCACGCCTGATCGTCGTGGAGGAAAATCCGTATCAGGGCGGGTGGGGCGGAACGGTGGCGTCGATCGTCGCCGATGAGGGGTTCGAGGACCTCGACGCGCCCATCCGCAGGGTGGCGGCGGCATGTGTGCCGCTCCCGTTCGCCGATGTGCTCGAGCAGGAAGTGATTCCGACCGGGGAAAAGGTCCTGACCGCGATCCGGTCCCTGGCCAGCTACTGATAACGAGCCAGATAACGCGAAACACCGAGACTTATGACCCGAAGGCCCGCCCGCAGCCTGCTGCCGTGGCGAAATCGCCTTCCGGTGTGAAGTCGGGTCGCTGTGCGGCGACCATACGCTCGAAGGGGCTGCATAGGTGACCTGTCTGCTCAGTGACCGCGAAGTGCGTGCCTTGTGCAACATGGCCGGCATGATCAATGCCCTCGAGGATGGACTGCGCAAGGAAGCGAAGGGGCCGGGCCCGGTTATCCCTAACCGGGTGAATATCGGCCACAACAGCACGTTCCTGCGGGTGATGCCGGTCCTGCTGCCGGAAGCCGACCTGATGGGCCTCAAGTTTTTCCAGGGGTCGATGGCCAAGGGCGTGCGCTACGTCGTGGCGCTCTCGTCGCTCGGAACGGGGCAGCTGATGGCCCTCTTCGACGCTGCTTACCTCACCGCTGCGCGTACCGGCGCCACCAGCGGGGTCGCGACGCGGCTGATGAGCCGAGAGGACTCGCGCAGCGTCGGCGTGATCGGATCGGGGCTCGAAGCCGAGACGAACCTGGAAGCGGTGTGCGCCGTGCGCCCAGTCGACTCGGTTAAGGTCTACAGCCGGTCCCCGCAGCGCCGTGAGGGTTTCGCCGCCCGGATGTGCGAGCGCGTCGGCGCCGAGGTCGCCGCGGTGAACAGCGCTGCCGAGGCCGTGGCCGGGGTGGACATCGTCGTCGTGGCGACGAACACCGGGCCGGATGGAGTCATCGCGTACCACGGCGCGCACCTGGAGCCCGGTCAGCACGTCGTCTCGATCGGGTCCACCACCCCGGTGCTCCGCGAGGTCGACGCAGAAACCTTCCGCCGGGCGGATGTGGTGGTCTTCGATGCCGACTTCAGCCAGATCCGCGAGGAATCGGGCGACGTCGCGGCGCTGCTCACCGAGGCACCCGGCTGGGACTCCGGCATCGCCCTGAACCAGCTTCTCGTGGGCTCGGCACTGAGCCGGACCAGGCCGGAAGAAATCACGTTGTTCAAGTCCGTCGGTACCGGCGCACAGGACCTGATCAGCGCCTCTTTCATCCTGCAGGAAGCGCGGCGGCGTGGAGCCGGAGTCACCGTCGACGAGATCGCGCTGCCCAAGCAGTTCTGAGCGCGCACTCCGCAGAAAGGATTCCCATGGCCAGGTACGTCAAGTCCGAAGCGCGCGACTGGGCCCTCGCCGAGCTGCGTGGCGTATGCAACGTCATCATCCCGTCGTATAGCTCTGATCTTCGCTCGCTCAATGAGCAAGGCATCCGTCATGACGTCCGGCGTGATATCGAGCTCGGCTTTCGCGGGACCCTTCTCGTGAGCGAGACGGCGCTGTCCAACGACGAGTACAACCAGTTCGTGGAATGGTCTGCGGACGAGGCAGCGGGCAGGCTCGTGCTTTTCTTCCACGCGAGCTTCAACACACTGGAAGAAAATGTCGAGATGGCGCGCCAGGCCGAGCTGGCTGGTGCCGAGATGGTGCTGCTGTCGTATCCGCCGTCCTTTTACCCGCGCTCGCTTCGTGAGATCTACGACTACACCGAGGCGTTCTGCTCGGCCACGAACCTGGCGGTCATGCTCTTCCCGGTCCCGCTCTGGGGCTTCGAGAGGCTTCACCCGGCATCGATCCCGATTGAGATGCTGCAGGAGATGGTCGATAGAATTCCGAATGTAGTAGCGATCAAGGGAGAGGGAGGCATGCCGTCGATCGCCGGATTCACCGAGACCTGGAACCGGCTCGGGGACCGTGTCGTGGTGACGATGCCTCTGGAGCAGCAAGCCATCCCGCTCGCGACGATTCTTCCGCTGCGGCTCATCGCGACATCCAACACCGAGTGCCTTGGCGGCGCCGTGCCCGAGATGCTAGCGCTGTGCCAGGACGGCAAGTACGACGATGCCATGAAGCTCTTCTGGCGGGTCGATCCGGCGCGCCGGGCGAACGAACGCATCGGGGTGGCCGGTGCCAACTCCGTGCACCGGATGGCGTGGAAGTACCAGGCGTGGCTCACCGGATTCAACGGCGGACCCCTGCGCATGCCAACCCAGCGGCTGGTGTCGACGCAGATGGCCGCCTACCGGGCGGGCGCACGTGACGCCGGCATCTTGGCCGCCGCGGAAACCGACGAGGAGTTCTTCGTCGGACGCAACCCCTGCTGACCGGCAAAGGAGCTGATCATGGCGTTGGTTCAGGAGTTCGGATACGTTGCCTACGGCGTGACCGACCTGGAGGAGTCCGTGGACTTCTTCCGGAACGTGTGCCTGCTCGAGGTATCAGAGCGGCGGCCCGACACGGTCTTCCTGACGGGTGACGCCAGGCACGCATGGCTCCGCCTCGAGCGCACCACGCGCCCGGGCCTGATCAGGGTCGGCTTCCGCGTGGTGAACGCGGCGGCGCTCGACGAGATCAAGTCGCGGCTCGGCGGTGAGGGCATCGAGTGGTCCGAGGGCGGGTCCGTCAAGGACAACCGCATCGACAACGCGATTCGCTTCCGCACGCCGCAGGGATTCGAGCTGGAGCTTTACGAGGAGCAGGTGGTCCTCCCGGCCTCCCCGGTACCGGCCCGCGGCTTCGACCGCGCTCTGCACGCCGTGGTCTTCGTCGAGGACATCGTCGCGGGACGAGAGTTCTTCAAGCGGGTCCTGGGTTTTCACCGGTCCGATCAGATCGAGGACATCGTGGTATTCCTCCGCTGCGCCAATGGCTACCATCACTCGGTCGGGCTGGCGAAGGGTGAGGCCGGCCAGCTCGATCACATGGCCATACTCCTCGACGGCGTCGACACGGTGGTGAAGTTCCGCAATCACGCCCGTGCGCTCGGCATCAAGAGCGAGGACCTCGTCAAGCACGCCGCCTCCGGCTCGGTGTCCGCCTATGTCGAGGATCCGGCGTCCGGCATCGGCATCGAGTTCTGCACGGGGCATGACCAGATCTTCGACGAGACCTATAACGGCCGGCTGCTCAAGGCGGGCCCCGCGACCGCCGACATGTGGTCGGCGGGCTTCGCCGACGTGACGCCCAGCGGCGTGTTCCAGGGCCGCGGCGGCGGCACCCGGGCGGCCGACTTGGCGTCCCGCCCGGACGCGTGACCGGTCCGGCGGTCCGGATAGCGGGCCAGCGCGACACATCGCCGTCACACGCCTGTAACGCATCCGATAACGGACCCGCCACTACGGTCCAACCATCTTAGCCACTGACTTAGAAGCAACCCTGAACCACCGCTGGCACGCTCTTGGTCAGCGCATCGGCACACCGGCCGCCCGATAGGCGAAAGCATTACCCGAAGGGATACTTGCAATGGCTGTCTTTTCCAGACCAAGGCTGAGGCGCAGTATTGCAGTGCTCGCTGCCGGCCTTATGGGCGCCATCGCGCTCGCGGCCTGTTCCAGCGGCTCTACGTCGTCTGGTGGTACCGCCGGAGACGCCACGGAGACGGTGACGTGGGGCGCCGACAGCGTCACCATGATCGACGCGATCGCCTTCACCGGCATGGGCATCGGCGCGTTCCAGAAGTACCACCTCAATGCCGAGTTCGTGAACGGGACGACGGCTCCTACGACGCTGGAGACCGGGGGCGCCGACATCGTAAGGACGGACTTCTCGACCGGGCCGCTCCTGACCAAGGAGGGCAAGGGCGTTAAGATCTTCGCCACTGTGGCGGTGAATACACCGGTCGGTCTTCTCGGCACCAACTCGGTGAAGTCGATCGCGGATCTCAAGGCGATGGGCAGCAATTGCATCCTCGCCTCGTTCACGAACGGCGACTTCTACACGTACCCGAACTACTGGAGCAAGAAGTTCGGGCTGCGCTGCAAGATCGACCAGGTGTCGGACTACGGCCTCGCGATCAGTGGCGTTGCAGCCGGCCGCTACACGGCCGCCCCCGAGCTCGCCAGCAACGCTGGTTCGGCCATCGCTGCGAAGCAGGCGCACTGGCTTATCAGTCCCGGCAGTGACCGGCTGCCGTTCGACGTGATCAGCTCGGTCTACATGACCACCTCGTCTTACCTCAGCTCGCACAAGAGCGAGGTGCAGAACTTCGTCAAGGCGCTCGAATACACCGAGACGAAGATGAAGACGATGTCCAATCAGCAGATCGCGGCGGCGATCAAGAAGAGCGGGGCCACCATCTGGACGTCAGAGTCGGCTTCCGACATTGTCGAGCAGCTCACCGGAGACGGCCAGGCCAGTAACGTCTTCAGCCTAGACAAGGTGAACATCGGCCCGCTCTCCCAGACGCTGTATAACGCGAATCTCCACGCCCAGCCCGAAGAGAACATCCCGGTCGACCCAGGTTCGTCGGAATTCTCTTACGCCGCACTCGTCAACAACAGCTTCGTGGGCTGAGTGGCGGACGTGAGCGTTCAATTCTTCACGGGAAGGGGAGAGCGGCATGAACGAGAGGCGGGCGGTCGGCCGGCTGGATGTCCTTCCATCGCAGCGCCCTGAGCCTGCCGCCGGGCGACAGGGCACACGGACCGGATCGGCCGATTCCATGAGCACCGCGACTTCTCCGGAAGACGTGCTACTGGAACTGGCCGACGTGTCCTTCAGCTATCCCAGCGGCCTGAATGCGGTGGCCGGTCTGTCCATCTCGGTTGGACGGGGAAGCCGGCTGGGAATCGTCGGGCCGAGCGGCTGCGGCAAGTCCACGCTGCTTCGCCTCATCACCGACCTGGCCAGGCCCGACCAGGGGCGGGTCACCCGGAATTACGGGTCCGACGGGGACCGGGCGCCGGTCGCGATGGTGTTCCAGGAAGACACTCTGCTTCCCTGGCTCACTGTGCGGAAGAACGTGGGCTACTACTACGCCTTGCACCCCCGTCTGCTCTCGAAGGCCGAGGTGAACGACCGCGTCGGTCAGCTGCTGGGAATGGTTGGCCTGGAGCGCTTCGGCGATTCATACCCGCGCGAGCTGTCGGGCGGCATGAAGCGGCGCGTTGCCTTTCTTGCCGCTATCGCCTGTCGTCCGCAGCTTCTCCTGCTTGATGAGCCGTTTTCCTCGGTTGACGAGCCCACCCGGGTGGAGATCCACCAGCAGGTGCGCGACATCCTGGACCAATTCAAGATCACCACAATCCTGGTGACGCATGACCTGGCCGAGGCGGTGTCGCTCATGGACGCCGTGGCGATCCTCTCGGCCCGGCCAGCGCGCGTAACGAAGGTCACGCCGGTTGCGCTCAGCGATACCTCGGACCTGCTCGAGGCCCGGGGTACCCGTGAATTCCTGGACCTCTACGGGCAACTCTGGGAGGCGCTGAGCCACGAGATCCGGGCCGGCCGCGTCAGCGCCGACAGGTAGGCCCGCCCAGGCACGCCCCCCATCGGCCCGCCAAGAGCAGGGATCAGGACATGACAGCAACGCAAGGCGAACTGGACCTGGCCGCAGTTCCGGAACCGCGGTCATCGCGGCCGGCAACGGCTGGCTCGAAGAAGCACGGGCGCCTGGTCATCTACGCCTGCCGGGTGGCGGTCCTGGTTGCGTTCCTGGCGGCGTGGCAGTATCTGCCCAAGGTTTCCGTCCTGAGCCACCACTTCCGCTTTCTTGATCCTTTCTTCATCAGCTCTCCGGAGTCCGCTGCCAAGGCGGTCTACGACTACGCGCTGGGCCGGAACGGGTCTCCCATGATCTGGTCTTACCTGTGGGTGACCGTGCGCTCCGCTCTCGAGGGGCTGGTGATCGGGACCGTTCTCGGGTTCGCGCTCGGCTTGTTCATGAGCAGCTCCCCGTTCTGGTACGAGGTTTTCGGCGTGTATATCAACGCGATCAATGCGATTCCGCGTATCGCGCTGGTCCCGATCATCATTGCGATCGCCGGCGTCGGTTCAGCGGCGGAAGTTATCGCGGTCGTGATGATGGTGTTCTTCGTGATGTTCTTCAACTGCCTCGAAGGCGGCCGCAGCGTTCCTCCTGCTGTGCTTGACAATGCGAGGGTCCTGGCCGCATCGCCGCTGCGAATGATGATGCGCATACGCATCCGGTACGTCTCGCTCTGGGCTTTCGCCGCGATTCCGAATGCGGCGGCTTTCAGCATCCTCGGAGTGATCTTCGTGGAGATGATCGCCGGCACCGGCGGGATCGGCCTGCTGCTGCTGGAGGCAACCAACAATATTGATACGACGTCGAGCGTCGGCCTGATCGTGTTCCTGAGCCTCACTGGCGTGATCATGGTGCGGCTCGGCGAGCTATCCAAGCGCCGGCTGCTGCACTGGGCCGACAGCAACCGAGGCTGACCACGGACAACAATCAGAGGTGCACGGAATGAAAATGAAAAATGCGTCAGCCTCCATTGTGAGAACGGCAGGACGCGCGTCGATGGCCTATATGTTCATCCGGGCGAGCACCGACGTCTTTCGCGATCCGACCCGGGCAACGGGCACCGCGTCGCCGTTCCTGGGCAGGGTGCGCGAGCGGTCCCCGATCCCGATTCCCGCCGACCGTGACCTCGTCCGGTTCAACGCGGCGACGCAGGTGGTGACCGGCGCGATGATCGCGGTGAACGCCGCCACCAGCTGGGCGGCCGCCGGCCTGGCCGGGTCGATGCTTCTCACGACGCTGGCCGGCCACCCGTACTGGGAGTTCGAGGATCCCCAGGTGCGCCGCACTCAGCAGCTCCAGTTCAACAAGAACCTGGCGATGATCGGCGGCCTGCTGCTGCTTGTCGCCGAATTCGGCTAGCACTGCACCCGACTGGACAGTCGACCGCAGCAAGCCCCCAGGAAAGGCGTCATGAGCGATCAGAGAGTTGCCCTCGTCACCGGCGGTGGCACCGGCATCGGCCGCGCGACCGCCGCGGCCCTGGCGAAATCCGGCTACCGGGTCGTCATCGCCGGCCGCCGTCTTGAGCGCCTCGAGGAGGTCAGCCGCCAGACCGGCGCCGCCGTGTACCGCTGCGATCTGCGCGTTCAGGAGGAGCTCGCGGCGCTCGCTGACTCGGTGCTGGGGGACCACGGACGGCTCGATGCGCTGGTGAACAACGCAGGTGTGGCGCTGAGGAAGCCGTTCGAGGACGTAACGCTCGCCGACATCGAGGAAGTCATGCGCACGAACCTCTACGGGCCGATCCTGCTCACGCAGAAGTGCCTCGGCGCGCTGCGCCAGACACACGGGGCGATCGTCAGCCTGAGCTCGTCGCTCGCGACGCAGCCGCAGCCGATGCAGGGCATCTACGCGGCCGCGAAGGGCGGGATCGAGTCGTTCTCGCGTGTGCTTGCGCTGGAACTGGCTGCTGACCGGGTCCGCGTTAACGTCGTGAGCCCGGCGATCACACGCACCGACATGATGACGGGAGGCGGCCCGGATGCGGATGCGGCGAACGCCTACCTCGACCTGCGCGGCCGAGAGTACCCGCTCGGCCGGATCGGCGAGCCCGAGGACATTGCGGGAGTCATCGACTTCCTGCTCTCGTCGGCAGCCTCCTGGATGACCGGCCTCACACTGAGCGTAGACGGGGGGCGGATGCTGGGCACTGCGATCAGCCCACCGCCTCCGCCCGTGCCGTGAACCCTGTGACCGCGCCGACGAAGGGGCCTTGATCGTGAAGATCGGAATCGGACTGCCCGCCATGATCCCTGGTATCCCCGGGAACCGGGTGGCGGAGTGGTCGCGGGCGGCAGAGGAGGCGGGCTTCGCTTCGCTCTCGTGCACGGACCGCGTGGACTACGAGACATTCGATCCCTTCGCCGCCCTGGCGGCAGCTGCGACAGTGACCGAGCGGATTACTCTCCGTACCGCGATCTTGCTGGGTCCGCTGCGGTCGGCCGCGCTGATGGCGAAGTCCGCGCTGACGATCGACCGGCTCAGCGAGGGACGATTCGAGCTGGGTCTCGGCGTCGGTTCACGGCCAGGCGACTATGCCGCGGTCGGAGTCGACATCCACCGCCGGGGCGAGATTCTCGACAGCCAGGTCAAGCAGCTGGTGAGCATCTGGCGCGAGGGCGACGATCGGACATCCGGCGGCGTCGTCGGCCCGTGTCCGTTCACGAAGTCGGGCCCTCGACTGATGTTCGGCGGCTCGTCCCAGGCGACGTGGCGGCGGGTCGCCGAGCACGGCGCCGACTGGATGTGCGGCCACGGCGGTCCGGACCACTTCCGGAAGTGCTCCGAGGAGCTCGAGCGCGCGTGGATGGAGGTCGGCCGTTCTGGGCGCCCCAGGCGGCTGATGGCCGTATATTTCGCCCTCGGCGACAAGGGTGCGGAGGCGGTAAGGACGTTCATCGAGTCCTACTTCGGCTTCGCCCCGTTCAAGGAGATCCTGCTGACCGCGACGCCGAAGTCCAGGAGCGACGTCGAGGCGGTGGTCGAGAAGTTCACCGCAGCCGGATGCGACGAGCTGGTTCTGTTCCCGTGCGCGGGCGGACTCGAGCAGGTCGAGCTCCTTGCTGAGGTGGCCTCCAGATGGTAGATGGCTCTTCGGAGCAGGTCATTGCCAACGGCAAACGCTACGGGCGCCCGCTCGGCTGCCACGCGGGACACGGCATAACGACTTGAAAGAGTATCCAAGGCCTGAGACGGTCACGTGGTGGCGACATCGTCTTCGATCGCTCTCATTTTCGGAGGGCAGTCTCGGTTATTATTAACTCGTTGAAACAAGGTCAAAGTGAATGTCAGATTGAGTGTCAAAGCTGTGCTCGCGAGGGCTTATCTGGTGCTTGTGAGTGCTCGCGTGGGCTCGTGTTTTTCCTGGTCAGCGCGGCCTGCCTGCGGTAACGGAACTTGACGGGGGTTCATGGTAAGGAGAAGGTCTACGGTTCGATTCCGTAAGGGGGCTCGCAGGTCAGGTGGCTTTTTCGAATGTCACCCGATGACCTCTTTTGGCTGCGGGCGAGAGCGGGGATAAGGTCACGGTTCGCTCGGCGTGCGGACTGGCAGGTCAGCGCGGGTTACGGCACTCGATGAGCGTCGTGCGGGGGCACTTCAGGGGGCAATCGCAGACGACGATCGACCGTGAGCCTCCTGCGGCGCATGTAGAGGGGGCCCTTGGCGAGATCCTGGTGCCTCGGGCTGTGTCCGGGGTTCCTGGTCTGAGCTTGTGCCTGGCCGGGTGGGTCGTGCTGGCTCAGGGCCTCCGGGCGCGGGGGGATGAGCGGGTCGTATGGCTCGGGGCAGAGTCGGCTCGGCTGGCGGAACTGTACGGCTGAGCCTGGTCTTCAAGGCTTCACCTGTGCTGGGGGGTGTGCGCGTGAGCCTGGTCAGATCATGTGGCCGGGCGCAGGTGACCGGCTCAATTGTCGCGGTCCAGGTGCTACGTCGATCGATATCATCAGGCTGAGTGACAGTGATGATTAAGGGAGAACGCTGGCCGAGCCACTCTGGACGACGTCCGGCGACTCCTCCGCGATCACCGGTTGAGGCGTACAGATTAGGTCACTCTGCGCGCCCGCCTCAGCTGGTTCCTGATGGTCTGGGCCAGTTAGAGCCGGCTGGCTACGGCGAGCACGTGCCCTCTGTACGGCTGAAGATCTACTGTGATGGAGGCTTCAGCCACGAGAGCACCGGCCGCTGCCGCGCCCAATTCAGTCTCGAGTGCTTGCCGCGCGGCAATGACTGCGGTGAAGGTCGCCATCACCTGTTCGCGCCATCCGGGAAGCTCGTCATAGCCGAGGACGTGGAAGCCGCCGCGCTCAAGCAGGGGCCGGTAGTCGCTCACAGGGTCGCTCCAGACCGGCAGTCCAGCCACGCGGCTCGCTTCAAGTTCGAATGCCGTGAACGCGAGCCTGCCGCCGGGGCGCAGTACCCGCTGGATCTCTGCGAACGATCGCGCTATGTGCGGCGCGTATTGGATTGAGTCGACCGACATAACACCGTCGACGCTCGCCGGGTCGAGGCCGGTTCGCTCGAATGTTCCCTGCCGGAAG
>Ga0335073_10002617_pt1 | contig 24726 bp, 20 predicted proteins | sample Lox_Sample_22_FD_207093 | JGI IMG/M metagenome (GOLD analysis project Ga0335073, IMG submission 207093) | Soil microbial communities from Loxahatchee National Wildlife Refuge, Florida, United States - Lox_Sample_2.2 | ecosystem: Environmental > Terrestrial > Soil > Wetlands | place: USA... | reverse complement strand
GGGCGAGCTGATGATGCGTTAAGCGACCCTCGGCATAGACCGCAAGCCCTTGCCCGACGACAAGCTCGACGCTGCCGCGCTCGCCGACAACCTCCAGACGATCCGGCGGAAGCTCGTCGCCCGGAAAGGTCCAGGCGGTGCGCAGGTCGCAGACCACGCCGGTCTCAGTGATAGCCGAGACCGCCGTCAGCGATCGATAGCCCGCGCCCCTCCGACGGGCGCGGACCGAACGGAATCGTGATTGCGCGATCCAGTGCGCAAGATCGATGTCGTGGATCAGCGTGGTATAGATCGGGTCGATGTCGGCGTAGCGGACCACGTGGCTCACGTCGCGGTAACGACGCGAGTTCACGTACAGAACCTCGCCGATCAAGCCGGAACGCACGACCTCGACTAGGTGCTGATGATCGCGCGAAAAGCGCAGCACATGGCCCGACAGGACGAAGCCCGCGGAACGCTGAGCCGCCGCGACGAGCGGCCCGGCCGCACTGGCCGAAGGGGCGATTGGCTTCTCGATGAGCGCGGCCAAGTTTCGCTCGAGCGCCTTGAGGCCAATCTCGATATGCGTCGCCGCCGGCGAAGCGACGATGATGGCGTCGGCCTCGACTTCGTCGATCAGCCGCAAAGGATCGGCGAAAAGCTTTGCGCTCGCGGCGCGCCAACCCGCCCGCTCGAGCGCGACGGGGTCGATGTCGGCGACGCCCGCCACGGCCACGTCGTGTCGCCCGGCGAGCCTCGCGAGATGCTCGGCGCCGAACGCGCCGGCCCCTGCGACGAGCACGCGGAGCTGCGCCTGGTCTTTGCTCATTGCCGTGGTTTCCTTGCTGAGGCTGCGGCCGCGGCGCGATCGGCCAAGGTCGCCGGATCATTCTTTGGGCTTTAGCCCCGCGTCAATGCGGCGTCGGACATTGCCGCGACGCTCAAAACCCTGCAGTGTGCGCCGAGGGATCGAACAGGCTTCGCATGATCTGTGAGATATGCGTGGATTCCATCGCTGGCGTCCGCGCCGCCAAGGCCGCCGGGGCCCAGCGCGTCGAGCTCTGCGCCGATCTTCTCGAGGGGGGGATCACGCCGAGCCGAGGAATGATCCATGAGGCGCGGACGATCGAGGGCGTCGGCCTTCATGTGATCATTCGGCCGCGCGGCGGCGACTTCCTGTTCGACGGCGACGAGTTTGCAATCATGCGCGCCGACATTGAAACCGCTAAAGCGGAACGAGCCGACGGCGTCGTCATCGGCCTCTTGACCGCCGACGGCGAAATCGACACCGAGCGGACGCGCGCGCTAATCGCGCTCGCCCGGCCCCTCTCGGTGACGTTCCACCGCGCCTTCGACGTGGTGGCTGAGCCGTTCCGGGCGCTCGAGACGCTGATCGAGCTTGGCGTCGATCGCGTGCTGACGTCGGGTCAGGAAGCGACTGTGCTCGAAGGCCTGCCGCTCATTGTCGAGCTCATGAAGCGGGCAGGCGGCCGCATCGTGGTGATGCCGGGCGGCGGAATCACCGCGCGCAACGTCGGTCGGATCGTAGCCGAAGCGAGGCCGAGCGAAATCCACTTCGCCGCGCTCGAGCCCGCTGCAAGCGGCATGCGGTTTCGACGCGAGCATGTGTTCATGGGCGGCGAACTCAGGCCGCCGGAATATGATCGGCTCGAGTCTTCCGCGGCGACGATCCGCGCGATCGTCGCGAAGGCGTCGGGCGAGCGCTGAGCCCCCACGCGAAAACTCGGTCGCGCTACCAGAGCGTATAGCCGCCGTCGATGACGAAGGCGGCGCCGGTGACGTAGCTCGAGGCGGGCGAAGCGAGAAAAACCGCGAGCGGGCCGATCTCCTGTGGCTCGCCTGCGCGGCCCATCGGAATGGCGCGCACGAAGGTCTCGATCACCGCCGGATTTTTCTTCGCCCATTTCCGGTTCGGCTCGGTCATGAACAGGCCGGGGCAGATGGCGTTGACGGTCACGCCGCGCGGCGCCCAATCGGCCGCGGTCGCGCGGGTGAAATGGATAAGCGCAGCCTTCGCCGTTTCGTAGTGGCGCCCGCCAATGCCGCGATTGGCGATCATGCCGCTGATCGAGGCGATGTTGATGATCCGCCCCTCGCCGCGGTCGAGCATGGCGGCGCCGATCATCTTGGTGCAGATGAAGCAATGCGTGAGGTTGAGGTCGATCAAGCGGCGCCAGGTCGCAAGGTCGGTCTTCTCGATCGGCACGTCGACGCTGCGTCCGCCGACATTGTTGATGAGAACGTCGATCGGCGCCCCTTCCGCCAGCACGCGCCGGCAGAGATCCTCGCAAGCCGCGGGATCTCCGACATCCGCGGGGTAAGTCCCCGCCTCACGTCCGCGCTCGCGCACCTCCTCCGCGGTTCGGGCGAGCGCCTCCGGGTCGCGCGCGACGAGCGCGACGTCCGCGCCCGCCTCCGCGACGGCGAGCGCGATGGCCCGACCGAAGCCGCGGCTTCCTCCGGTGATGAGCGCGCGCTTGCCGTCGAGCCGGAAGCGATCGAGCACGGTCATGACGCTATCCCCATCGGTCCTTGCCGATTTCATTGTAGCTGATAACGTTCAAGGGCAAATTGCCGAAGCTCGGACTTGAGGGTTGAGAATCACGCGACGTTTTGGGGCCAAAGGCATGAAGCCGTGGCGCCCCTCTTGCACCGCGGATTCTACCCGCGCCGGTTATGACGCCGGCCGCGGTTTCGCTCGAGACGCCGGGACGCGCCAGAGAGGAGGAAGAAGCATATGAACGAACGCAACGAACAGGGGCGCCTCTTTCGAGAGGCCGCGCACCGCGAACTCGCAACGGGTCGCATCGACAGGCGCGAATTCCTCAGTCGCAGCCTCGTCGCTGGTCTGGGCGCGGCTGGCGTGGGGGTGGCCGCGAAGTCAGGCGTTCAGCCGGCGTTCGCGGCCGACAGCCGTCCTCTGACGCCGACATTCTATCAGTGGATCCAAGACCTTCACCCTGCGATCCCCGAGGTCAACAAAAGGTTTCCCGGCATCAACTACCAGATCGCGCCGGTCGAAGGCTTCGGGATCGAGCGTTTTGTGGCCGAGGCCAAGAACCAGCAAAGCACATGGGACGTCTATGTGGGCCAGACGCCGTTCGTCGAAATGTCAGCCTTCATCAAGGCGGGCGTGATCGAGCCGTGGGACAACTACATACCTAAGGAGGTGATCGACGACATCATCCCCTCGATCCGCGCGGAGTGCACGGTCGACGGCAAATTGTATAGCTGGCCGTTTCTCCTCGACGTGATCGGCTCGGCTTGGCATTCAGGCATCACCAGCAAGGCCGGTCTGCCCAACGCGGCGCCCGCGACTTGGGACGAGTTCCTCGCCAGCTCCAAGAAAATCGTTGATTCGAAGGCTGCGCCCTGGGGCGCGACGTTTGACTCGCATGGCTGGCGGTCTCTCGTGCCGATCACCCACAGCATGAGCACGAAAGTATACACGGATGGTTTGTTCGACTTCACCAGCGAGCCGGCGATCGAGGCCTTGAAGCTGATGAAGCAGATCATGGCCTATTCGAATCCCGACATCCTGCTGGAAGGCTCGTCCGACGCCGGCGTGAACTCGACCCCGGATGAAGTCGCGTGGGCTGCGCAGCGCGTCGGCCTCTATTTTAAATACTTCAACTCTCCGTTCCGCTTCGCAGCGAGCTGGGACGATCCGAAGCTTCTGGGCGTCGGTCCATTGCCCAAGTTCACAAACGGCGAGGGCTCGACCGTCTTCTGGACGACAGGCTGCGCTTTGTTCAAGTACGGCCAGAACAAAGAGAAAGCCGCCGAATACATCAAGGCGCTTACCTACGATCAGCAGATCTGGAAGGACTCGATCGTCGGCACCCCGGGCGTCCATCCCTTCCAACTGCCGCCATACAAGTCGTTCTACACTGATTGGGCCGCCAACAAGCCAGATTGGGTGCCTCCGGCCGTCGGTTTGATTCGCGGGCAGCTCGATCGGGCCAAGGCGATCGACAACAACCTGTTCGGACTGCAGCAGTTCGTAATCGGCAAACCGATCTGGGAGACCTACCTCAAGGGCCAGGAACCGGATCCAAAGGTCGCCATGACCAAAGTGGTCGAGGCCGTTCAGGCCGAGATCAAGAAGGGCTGATCGCCTGGGGAGCGGCGGCTTTGGCCGCCGCTCCGTCCCCGCCTTGCAGGGCGGCAGACGCGTTGGATTTGCGAATGGCGCAAGCGATCGTCAACCGTGAAACGGACATCGGCGCACGCGCGGCGGGCGACCCCATCGAGCACATGCGGAAGGGCCTGGGCGAGTGGTTGTTCCTGGCGCCGGCGCTGATCTTCTTCATCGGCTATCAGGTCTGGCCGATTGTCCGGGTCTTGTGGCTGAGCTTCACCAACTTCCAGTTCCTGTCGGACAAGCCTGCGCGGTGGGTCTGGTTCGGCAACTATGCGCAGGCGCTTCAAGACCCGCTGATGTGGACGAGCCTGTGGCGGGCGGCGCTGTTCACCATGATGTTCCTGCCCGGAACGATTATCCTTCCCCTTCTTCTGGCCATTCTGGTCGACCGTGTCGCCAACCAACGCCTCGCGACGGTCTACCGCGTGATCCTGCTGATTCCGGCGGTAATTCCAAGCACGCTGGTCTTCGTGCTCTGGAAGTGGATGTACAATTATCAGAGCGGGCCAATTAACCACCTATTGGTCAACACATTCGGACTGTTCACGCTGCAAAACGCGCCACAATGGCTTGGCGGCACAGCGCTTACGCTTCCAGCGATTGCTGTGATGGAAGTCTGGTGGGGTCTCGGCTACCACACAATCTTCTTTATCGCCGGCCTCGCCGCAATTCCGAAGGAAATGGGAGACGCTGCGCGCGTCGACGGCGCGAACGAGTGGCAGGTCTTCTGGCACGTGACGCGGCCGGGGCTTGCTCCGATCATGATGATCCTGGTCGTTCTGCGCTTTGGCTCGGCGATGGCGGTCCTCGACGAATATTTGATCTTCGGCGGCTTCAACCGCGCTTCGCCCACCTATACGTGGACGATGTTCATGTACGACCAGGCGTTCCACACCGGCCTCTGGCGCCAGGGCTATGCCGCCGCCATCGCCATGATTGGCGCAGTCGCAATGATGTTCGTCATGGCGGGGCTCATCTGGATCTTCCGTCCGAAAGGTTGATGATGACGGTCGAAGCCGATCATGCCGATATCAGCGGACTGAGAGACGAGGCCGACTCATCTGTCGGGAATGTGGCCCTTCGCCACGTTGTGATCAACCTGTTCAATCTGGCCATCCTGCTGCCGCTGGCCTGGGTGCTGCTTATGTCCGTGAAATCGCTGCCCGACGCAATGCAGGGTAATTTCTGGCCGAAGCATTTCGATTTCACGCACTACGCGTTTGTATTCCATCGTATAGCGACGCTGCCGATCAACCTGTTCAACAGCATCTACGTCACGGCCGCGACGGTGCTGATCACGACGGTCTGCGCCGTGCTTGCGGGTTACGCACTCGTGCATATCAAGCCGCTCGGCGCGGCGCTGATGGTGACAGCTTTGCTCGTCTCGCTCTATTTCCCGGTGCGCGTTGTCTCGATCATCAGCATTTACGAAACACAGCATTGGCTGGGCCTGATCAACAACACGGCCGGCCTCATCCTTCCGTACATCACGCTGCAGCTGGCGATCAGCATCCTGATCATGCGCAGCATGTTCCAGCTCGTGCCGCATGAGATGTTCGAATCGGCGAGGATCGACGGGGCTGGCCATTGGCGAGCGCTCTGGGAAGTCGGCGTGCCGATGGTCCGCAACGGCCTGGTGGTCATCTTCATCGTCAATTTTGTCGCGGCTTGGGGCGAATATCTGTGGTGCTTGACGCTCATCGATGACGAGGCCAAACGCACCATGCCCGTGGTTCTCGCCGCCGCCCAGGCGGGACAGGGACAGTGGGCGTGGCCGAACCTTGCTGCGGTCTACGTCATCGTCGTCACCCCTGGCATCATTGCCTTCACGTTGGCGCAGAGGCTGTTCTTCAAGGGGCTTCTGGAAGGGGCGCTCAAGGGGTGACGCCAGGGCAAAGGCCGTGGGCGCGGCTTCTCAAGGACCGATCATGACATTCAGGGGCAAGGTGGTCGCCGTAACGGGCGCTGCGGGCGGAATCGGCGAGAGCCTGTGTCGATTGTTCTTCGACGAGGGCGCGAAGATCGCCGCGATCGACAAGAAGGCGAGCCTCGAGGGTCTCGCCGCCGAGTTGAAGGCCGAGCCGACGAATTTCGCGCATGCGGTCGCTGACGTCAGCGATCCGGCGGAGGTCGCGCGCGCTTTCGCGTCACTCGCCGGCGCGCTTGGCCCGATCGACATTCTGGTGAACAACGCCGGCGGCTCGGACCATTCCACCTTCGCCCGCACCGACCCCGCCGGCTGGCGCAGCGAAATCGACCGCAACGCGAGCAGCGCCTATTATTGCGCGCACGCCGTCATTCCGGGCATGCTGACGAAGCGCGCCGGCGCGATCGTCGGGATCGGATCGGTCAACGGTTTGAGCGCTCTCGGCGACCCCGCCTATAGCGCGGGCAAGGCGGCGATGATCTCGCTCACCCGGTCGCTCGCGCAAGAATATGGCGGCCACGGTATCCGTGTGAACATCGTCCTGCCGGGCACGGTGCGGACTCCCGCCTGGCAGCGGCGAGCGTCCAAGGACCCCAAGGTCCTGGAGACGTTGAGGCGCTGGTATCCGCTTGGCCGAATCGTCGAGCCGATCGACGTGGCGAGGGCGGTTGTTTTCCTGGCTTCCGACGCCGCCTCGGCGATCACCGGCGCTGCGCTCCCGGTCGACTGCGGTCTCACCTCCGGCAACATGGTGATGGCGCGCGAATTGACGCTCGAAGACTTCTGAGACGCGGTCACGGACAAAGTTGGCGCCAACTAGAAAGGCAGTGGAGGATCAAAGGCATGGCCAAGAGAGTTCTCGTCGTCGGCCTCGGCAATATGGGCATGAGCCACGCACTCGCTTACACCCGCATTCCCGGCTTCGATGTGGTTGGCGTCTGCGAAAGGCGCATTGCCGAGCGCAAGCTGCCGCCTGCCCTCGGCAAGGCGAAGAAATTCGACAACTTCGACAAGGCTCTCGCGGAATTGAAGCCTGACGTGGTGTCGATCAATACGCTGCCGGACACGCATGCGGAGTTCGCCATCAAGGCAATGGAGGCCGGCGCGCATGTCTTCGTCGAGAAGCCGCTCGCGGACAACGTCACGAACGCCGAAAAGGTGGTCGCGACCGCTGAGCGAACGAAGCGGAAGCTCGTGGTCGGCTATATCCTCCGCCAGCATCCGTCGTGGATCAAGTTCATCGAGATCGCGCGGCAGCTCGGCTCGCCGCTTGTCTTCCGGATGAACTTGAACCAGCAATCGAACGGCGAGACTTGGAACTGGCACAAGCGGCTTATGGACAGCTTCCCGCCGATCGTCGATTGCGGCGTCCATTATGTCGACGTGATGTGCCAGATGACGAAAGCCAAGCCGGTCAAAGTTCATGCCGTCGGCGCGAAGCTCAGCAACGAAGTGAAGCTCAACAACTACGGCATGCTGCAGGTCGCTTTCGACGACGGCTCCGTCGGCTGGTACGAAGCCGGCTGGGGACCGATGATGAGCGAGACGGCGTTCTTCGTGAAGGACGTGGTTGGCCCGAAAGGGTCAGTCTCCATTGTCATGGCGGAGACCGCGGGCAAGGTGAAGTCCGACGACATCAACGCCCACACCAAGACGAATCAGATCTTGTGGCATCACGCCGACATGTCGAAGCGCGACGAACGGATCGACATGAGCGACGAGCCTGATCACGACGCCCTTTGCGAACGTGAGCAGCGCTACCTGCTCAAGGCGATCGACGAGGACATCGATCTCGCCGATCACATGAACGACGCAGTCAAGAGCCTGAAGATCGTGATCGCCGCCGATCAGTCGATCCACACGGGTCAGGTTGTCGCGCTTCAGTGAGCGGTCGCTCGCGACCGCGTTCACGGTGGATCGATGCGATAGACTCGCCGAGCGTTGTCGTAAAAGAGCGCGCGCTGTTCCTCCTTGGAGAAATCTCGGACGATCGTTTTGAAATCGTCAAAAATCGCGTCGAAGGTCGTCCATAGTCGGCCAACGGGGAAGTCGCTGCCGAACATCGACCGGTTGACGCCAAAACTCTCGATGCAATGCATCGCGACCTCGCGCAGGCTTTCCGGCGTAGGAGATGGATCGTAGGCGGTCAGCGCCGATATTTTGACGCTGACGTTCGGCAGACGCCCAAGCAGCTTCAGGCCCTCCTTCCAGCGCGCCATGCCCTCGGCGTCGCGATCGATCGGACTGCCGCAGTGATTGATGACGAACGGCTGGTGGGGGAAATTGCGCGCGAGCCGCGCAACATCTTCCGCCTGGTAGGGGTAGAGCATTAGCTCGAGCGAGAGACCCTGCTGGGCCAGCAAGGAGACGCCGCGGCGGAAATCCGGTTCGTCCGCGATGCCTGACCTCGGCGCGAAGTTCCTGGCCGGCTGGGTTGGGTGCCAGCTCAGCATTTCCCGAACGCCGACGCAGCGGCTCACGTCGGCCAGGCGATCGAGCGTTTTAGCGGCGTTCGGCGACGCAAGATTGGCGTAGCCGACGTAGCGCACGGCCACTCCCGACGACTTGTCGAGCGACTCGAGCCAACGAAGCTCGGCAAGGGGGTCGTCGCTTCGGTCCCAGGCCGCCTCGACATGCACGCTGGCTGCGACATTTTGGTTCGCGGCGTCGCGCAGGTAGTCATTGACGAGATAGCTCCTCCGGATCGGGGCCAAGTCGCCGAGCGCTCCGATCGCGCCCCCGACTGGCCGCAACCACGGATGTCGATCCATGTCGAGGTCCCAAAGATGGTGATGGGCGTCGACGATCGGCCCGCTATAAGGTTCGCTCACGCAAAGGCTCCCGTATTCCAGGCGGCGCCTGCGCCTTCGGCGCCGCGACCGCGGCGACGCTGCTCAGATCGGCGCCGTCCGCCTAGGTAGACATACGCAGTATAGGCTCGATCGCGTTGACATGACGACGCGCGGGTCGATAACGTCTATGACAAGACCTTTGCATGCGAATGTTCGGTTGGGGCGCCGAGAAGAGCCGCTTTTCATGACCTTGCGCGAGCCCGGGCGGGGTGAGCCCATGCGGATACCTACGCAAACGAATGGGAGGATGTTGACATGAAGAGGACGAATTTCTTGCGCCTGGCGATTGCGCCGGCGGTCGCCGCTGGTTTTGCGCTCGTGCAGCTGGCCGGGGCCGGAGCGGCGCTTGCGGCGGCGAACTGCGTCAAGGGCGAGCATAAGCCGCCCTATAAGCTGGGCTGGGCCAACATCTATTCGATCCCGACCTGGATGAAGGAGACGACGGGGACAATCGAGGACATGGCGAACGGGCTCAAGAAGCAGGGCCTGGTCGAGAGCCTGACGATCACCGACGCCCAAGGCAACGCCAACACGCAGATCCAGCAAATCCAGTCGATGATCGACGCCAAACTTGACGCCATCATCGTCGACGCCGGTTCGGCGACGGCGCTCGACCGCGTGATCGCCGACGCCTGCTCCAAGGGTATCGTCGTCACGAATTTCGACAGTCTCGTCGACACCAACGACCTCACCACCAAGATCGACACCGACCAGGGCCAGTGGGGCAAGCTCGCGGCGGAGTGGCTGGTCAAACAGCTCAACGGCAAAGGCAACATTCTCGTCTTGAACGGACCGGCTGGCGTCTCGGTCAGCGACGATCGCCGCAAGGGCGCCGATCCGGTGTTCAAGGCCAATCCAGGCATCAAGATTCTGGCGGAGACCAACACGCCGTATAACGCCGCGCCGGCGCAGGAGGCCGTCACCAACCTGTTGTTCAGCAATCCTCAGATCGACGGTGTCTGGAGCCAGGGCGGAGCGTTGTCGGCAGGGGCGGTGACAGCGTTCGAGAAGCAAGGGCGCAAGCTCGTTCCGATCACCGGCGAGAACTATCGTCCGTTCCTCGAAATGTGGAAGGCGAAGAAGCTGACCTCCTGGGCGACGCAGCAGCCGAACTGGCTTGCAGCTTTCGCTGTCTACGCCGCCGTGAAGGCGCTGCAGGGCGAAGACATTCCGCGCTACATCGATGTGCCGCTGCCGGCCATCGACGAGAGCAATCTCGACAACTACCTTGCCAGGGCAAAGGACTTTGCCGCCGACGGCTACATCTATTCGCCATACGACACTAAGCTGTTCGACGATCTGATCGCCAAGAGCCTGAAGAAATAGCTCGCCGGCGTAAGCCCACGGCGGCGCGTCGCGGATCATGAGTAGCCGGCAGGCGATTCTCGAAGCGCGCAACGTTTCGAAGGCCTTCTTCGGCAATCAGGCGCTCCGCAACGTCTCGATTGAGCTCATTCCCGGCCGAATCCACGCCCTGCTCGGCGAGAATGGAGCGGGTAAGAGCACTCTCATCAATCTGCTGTCGGGCGCGCTCACTCCCGACAGCGGAGAAATCCTGGTCGATGGGCAGGCGGTTACGCTTGCGCCACGCGACGCTCACCGGCTCGGCGTCGCCGTGGTGCAGCAGGAGTTGAGCCTCGCCCCGCATCTTTCGATCGCAGAGAACATCGGGCTTGGCGCCTATCCGCGCCGGTGGGGGCTCGTCGACTATGGCCGGCTCGCGGCCCTGGTGGAGGAAATCGGCGGCCAGCTCGGCCTGATCGAATCTCGGGACACGCCGGTCAACCGGTTGCCTACCGGCCGTCGGCAGGTGGTCGAGATCGCCAAGGCTCTCGCCATCAAACCGCGCGTTCTGATCCTCGACGAGCCTACGTCGTCTCTCGCTGCGCCCGACGTCGCCATGCTGATGAGCCTCATCCGACGGTTGCGCGGCGAGAGCGTGGCGATCCTCTATATCTCGCATCGGTTGAACGAGATCATCGACTTCTGCGACTACGTGACCGTGCTGAAGGACGGAGCTGTGACCGCCGACCGCGCTCTCGTGGGCCTCGATCCAAGCGGTTTGGTGCGTTTGATGGTCGGCCGCGATCCGCAGAATTTGTTTCCGCACTACGCTCCGCAGTTTGCCGAAGATCTTGTCCTCGAGGCGACGAATTTTCGGAGCGGCGGCGCGACCGGCGTCGACTTTCGCCTCCGACGCGGCGAACTCCTAGGGATTGGAGGCCTTGTCGGTCACGGGCAGGAAGACTTCATGCTCGGGCTTTACGCCGCGGCGCCGGCCAAGGCGGATCACTTTTGGGCCCGTGGGGGAGACGGTTCGGTGCGTACGGCGCCTTTCGCCGGCGTCACGGAAGCGAACATGAGCGGCGTCGCCTATGTCCCGGCGGATCGTCGAAAGGAAGGGTTGTTCTTGCCGCATTCCATCGACTTCAATCTGCTCTTGCCCTCCTTTGCGCGCCATGCCGCGGAGCGCCGGCAAAGCGCGAAGGAGCAGGGGATCACCGAGGCTCTTGCGCGCCGGCTCAACATCCGGGGTGACCGCCGCCGGCCGGTCCAGGTCCTCTCCGGAGGAAACCAGCAAAAGGTCGTCGTGTCCAAATGGCTGCCGCTCGAGCCGTCGGTGCTGCTGCTCAACGACCCGACCCGCGGCGTCGATGTCGAGACGAAGCGGGAGATCTATGTCGCCTTGCGCGCGATGGCGGCCGAAGGCAAAGCGGTGGTCTTGCTCAGCACGGACACCCCCGAGCTTGTCCATCTTTGCGATCGGGTGATGGTGTTTCACAAAGGCAGGATAGCCGCCACGCTGGACCACGCCGAAGCGTCGGAGGAAGCGATCGTCGCCGCGGCGATGGGCCTATCCAATGCGCACGCGCGTGAAGGGGCGACGGTTTGATGTCGGCGGAGGGACGTCGGCTCTATTGGTTGATCCAGTGGCGGCGGAATGACGGGTTGGGCGCGCTGTTCCTCGTCCTTGCCGCGTTCGTGGTCCTCTACGCGGTCCTCTTTCCGGGCATCTTCGCTGTCGGCGCGCTTGCGAAATTCGTGCAGGGCTGGTTTCCAACCGCGATGGTCGCCGCGGCGCAAACGATCGTCATGCTGACCGGCGGCATCGATCTGTCCGTGGGGCCCATGGTCAGCCTGGGTTCGGTCGTAGCTGCATCCACGATGCAAGGACCATTGGGAATCTTTGGCGGCGTCCTCGCGGTCCTCGCGCTCGGCGCCTGCGTTGGGGCCATTACTGGTTCATTCGTGGCGATCGGCCGTTATCCTGCGATTATTGTGACGCTGGCGCTTTCCTTCGTCCTGCGGGGAGTCGCGCTTCTCATCCTTCCTCGGCCCGGCGGCTTTGTCCCGCCGTCGTTGTCCGAGTTTCTCGCCGGCAGTCATCCGACCGCGGCGTTCCTGCTTGTGCTCTTCGTCATCCTCTGGAAGCTTTATCAGGCGACGCCTTTGGGCATCGGCCTGATCGCCGTCGGCGACAACGCCGAGGGCGCCTACCGCTCCGGAGTCAATGTAACTGCCGTTCGCCTGACCGCTTACATCCTGAGCGGCGTCCTGGTGAGCCTCACCGGTCTCTACGTCGCCGCTCAGACCGGCTCCGGCGACCCGGTCATTGGCGAGCCGATGACCCTTGCCGCCATCGCGGCCGCCGTCCTCGGCGGCGTTGGGTTCCTCGGCGGACAAGGCACCATGCGAGGCGCGCTCGCCGGCAGCCTGCTCATGAGCGTGCTCATCAACGTCATGTTTTTCATGGGCCTGCCTTTGGTGGCGCAGTATGTCGTCCAGGGATTGATCATCGTCTGCACCGTATCGCTGCCTCTCCTCCGCTCCACATGGCAACGGGCGTCGTGAACACTGTTTTTCGTTTGCGCAGCTTCCTGGCTGCCTATGCTCGCTCGCTCGTCGCCTACGGCGTCGTGGCCGCGCTGTGGATTGCCGCGTCGCTCCTCATCGCCGGCTTCGGCGCCTATGCGCATTTGCGCTATATCGTCGAGCTTGCGGCCGTGATCGGCCTCGTCGCCGTCGGCCAGACGGTAGCGGTGATCGCAGGCGGCATCGATCTCTCGGTTAGCGCGGTCATCACCGTAACCGCCATCATCCTCCCGCTGCTCAGCTTCGACGTCGACGTTTCCGGCCTCGGCGCAATCGCGCTCGCGCTCGCCGTTGCGGCTGGCATCGGCGCTGTGAACGGGTTCGCGATTGGCTTTCTCGGGCTGCCGCCGCTGATCATGACACTCGCTATGGCGACCATTCTGCAAGGCCTGCTCGTGCTCATTGCGGGAGGCAGCGCCATATCGGTGAGCAACGCGACGCTCGATTGGCTGGGCTCCGCGCATGTTCTGACTGTGTCGGCGGGCATCATCCTGTGGCTGGCTGTGGCCGGCGCCTGCCTGTTCTGGCTCCACGGGACGCGCAGCGGTGCGCTGGTCTTTGCGATCGGCGCCAACCCGATAGTGAGCCGATTGTCGGGCGTGCCGATACCGCGAATCACGTTGGCGATCTACGTCTTGTCGGCGATATGCGCCGGGCTCGCCGGCCTCCTGCTCCTGTCGATGAACGGGCAGGGCTATGTCGGCATCGGCGACCCCTATCTCTTGTCCTCGATCGCTGCGGTCGTCCTCGGAGGAACCTCGATCCTCGGCGGCCGAGGCAGCTATCTCGGCACAATCGCGGGCGCCGTCCTGCTCGTGACGATGACCGCGCTGATTACCGTCGTCAACGCGTCGGAGGGATGGCGAAGCGTCATCCTTGGCTGTCTTATTCTCGGCATGCTGCCCTTGTCCGGACGGGATCAGTCGCGCTAACCGGCATAGTTGACCGGGCAGCGTCGCATCAAAAGGGAAAGGAGAAGCGGATGCTTGTCCAGGATCTCGACACGCCGTGCGCGGTGGTCGATCTCGATGTCATGGAGAACAATCTGAGGCGCTGTCAGACCTATCTCGACCGTCATCATCTGAACCTGCGGCCGCACATCAAGACCCACAAGATTCCCGAGTTCGCCCATCTGCAGATCCGGCTCGGCGCAAAAGGAGTCAATTGCCAGAAGCTCGGCGAAGCCGAGGTCATGGTCGATGCGGGGATTGCAGACGTGCTCTTGACCTACAACATCATCGGCCAGGCCAAGCTCGACCGCCTCGTCGCCCTCGCGCATCGCGCGGAGATGAAAGTGGTGGCGGATTCGGCGGACGTGGTTGAAGGACTGTCCGCCGCAATGTCGCGCGCCGGCCTCACCCTGCCAGTGCTGGTCGAATGCGACACGGGAGCGCATCGTTGCGGCGTGACGACGCCGACTGAAGCGCTCGCGCTCGCGCAGACCATCGACCGTGCGCAAGGACTCGCGTTCCGCGGGCTCATGACCTATCCGGCAAAAAAATCCGTGGCCAAGACGAACGCATGGCTGAGCGAGGCCGTGAGCTTGTGCAAACGCTCTGGGCTTTCGGTCGGGGTCGTCAGCAACGGGGGAACGCCCGATCTCTACAGCGCCCACGAGGTGACCGTCGCAACCGAGCACCGCCCAGGAACCTACGCCTACAGCGACCGGTCCCTCGTGGAGATCCATGGTTTCGGCGATTGGGCGGATTGCGCGCTCAGGGTTCAGGCGAGGGTGGTGTCGCACGCGGCGCCGGATCGTTGCGTGATCGACGCGGGATCCAAAAGCCTTTCCTCCGATCTGCTTGGCCTTCAGGGATATGGCCACATTGTTGAGCACCCGGACTGGGAGATCGTCGGGCTGAGCGAGGAGCACGGCCACGTGAGCGTGCCGCAACGCGCCGGGCGGCCGAAAGTGGGCGAACTCATCAGCGTCATTCCCAACCACGTCTGCGTGGTGACCAACCTGTTCGACCGAATCTATGCCGCCCGGCAGGGGCGCGTCGAAACCTTCTACGAAGTTGCGGCGCGGGGGAAGGTGCAGTGAGCAAAGCCTGTCAAGAAATTGTCGATTCTCCCGTCGAGCGCCCGGCGCCTCGACCCGGTCCCTTTCCCGCCATCGGAAACGCCGGGCAGGCCGCTTAGCCAACCGGCTACGGGGTGCCCGGCGCGCAGAACGACGCATAGAGCGCGGCGATGATCGACCGCACCTTGTCGCTGGCGATGCTGTAGTAGATCGTTTTGCCGTCTCGGCGCGCGGAGACCAGGCCCTCCAGTCTCAGGCGCGCCAATTGCTGCGACACCGAGGACTGCCTCCGCGACAGAAGCGCCTCGAGTTCGCCGACCGACTTCTCGCCGTGCAGGAGGTCGCACAGGATCATCAGCCGCGACTCATGCGCCAGCGCCTTGAGGAAGTCGCTCGCCTCGCGCGCATGCTCGCCCATGCGCTCGACGTCCACATTCGGCAGCGTCCAGGTTGTCTCCGCGAGCGCCATCGGCCCTCACTGCTCCCGATAGTCTTCGAGCCGGCCGATCGCCGGCTGCCGGGTCTTGCGCAAGGTCGCGCCTACCGTCTCGACCCGCCGCAACACGCGCAGCATGTTTTTTGACGACATTTTCTCGAGGTCGCGCTCGGAGAAGCCGCGGCGCACCAGCTCCGCAAAGAGGTGCGGAAACCGACTCACGTCTTCGAGCCCGATCGGCGAAGCCCCCCCGAAATAGTCGGAGCCCACGCCGACGTGGTCGAGGCCGGCGGTGTCGACCAGGCGCACAATATGGTCGGCGACTTGCTCGAGGCTCGCCTTCGGCGCCGAGCCGTGCTTGGCCTCGAGCTCGGTCATTTGCGCCTTGGGATCGGCCGCTGGCGGCGCCTTGCCATATCCGTCGCGCGAACGGCGCAGCCAGTCGCGCAAAGCCTGCGAGATGAAGCCCGGCACGAAGGTCGCCATGACGATGCCGCCGTTGGCGTTGAGCCGCTTGAGCACGTCGTCGGGCGCGTTGCGAGGGTGGTCGCAGAGCGCAAAGCTGTTGCAATGAGAGAGCGCCACAGGCGCCTCGGACACATCGAGCGCCTTGCGCATCGCGTCATGCGACGTGTGGGCGAGATCGATCACGACGCCAAGACGGTTGAGCTCGCCGACGACCGCGCGTCCGAAGGCGTTGAGCCCGCCATTGCGCGGCGCGTCGGTGGCGGAATCGACCCAGTCCAGGCTTTCGTTGTGGCAAAGCGTCATCAGCCGCACGCCGGCGGCATGCCAGATTCGGAGCGGGCTTAGCGAATTCTCCAGCCCTACGCCGCCCTCGACTGCGATGAAGGACGCAATCTTGCCGAGCGACTTCGCCCGGCCGTAGTCCTGAGCCCGCCGCGCCGGCAGGAACACATCGGGATGAGCTTCCTCGATGCGGCGGATAAGGTCGATCTGCTCGAGCGTGGTGCGCGCCGGGTGCGGCGCGTCGGTCGGCTGGAACGCGGCCCAGAACTGGGCTCCCACCATGCCTTCGCGCAGGCGTGGAATGTCGGTGTCCGCCCGCTCGTGAACCCGGGTCAGATCGTAGGCTGTGACGTCGCCTCGCGCCGCCCTGTCGACCCGGATGACCCAGGGGAGATCATTGTGCCCGTCGATCAGCGGCGCGCGCTTGAGGACATCGCGCGCCACCGCGAGCGCGTTGTCCGCCGTTGGGGATTGGTCGGCCATCGCGCCGCTCTCCCGTGCTCAATCCACCGGCACGGCGACGAAGCGCACCTCGCCCTCTCCGTTGGAGACGAGCAACAGCGCCGGCTTCTTCGAGTCCGTCTTCGCGCTGTCGATCGCCTTGGCGACGTCGCCCGGGTGCTCGACCGCCTGGTGATTGACCTCCTCGATCACATCCCCGGGCCGCAAGCCCCTTTCCGCAGCCGCCGAGCCGGGCTCGACCGACGTTACGATCACGCCCTTGATGCTGTCCTTGATCTTGAACGTCTTGCGCGCCTCGTCGCTGAGGGCGGAAAATTCCATGCCCAGCGCCTTGGTGACCGCGTCCTGCTTCACCGCCTCATCCTTCTCGGTGGCAAGCGCGGTCTTCTTTTCTCCGTCCTCAAGCCGCCCCAGCGTCACCGTCTTGGTGACTTCCTTGCCGTTGCGGATGACAACGACCTCGACCTGCTTGCCGACCGGCATCGAAGCGACGAGGCGCGGAAGATCGCGCGACTCCTTGACCTCCTTGCCGTCGAACTTGACGATCACGTCGCCCGCCAGCAGACCTGCGGGTTTCGCCGGACCCTTCTCGTCCACGCCGGCGACGAGAGCGCCGCGCGCCGTCCCCAGATTCAGGCTGTCGGCGATCGTGTCGTCGACCGGCTGGATTCTGACGCCCAGCCAGCCGCGCCGCGTCTCGTGGAACTCCCGCAGCTGCGCAATCACCGGCACGACGGTCGCCGAAGGCGTGGCGAAGCCGATGCCGATCGAGCCGCCCGAGGGGGAGAGGATCGCGGTGTTGATGCCGATCACCTCGCCCTGCAGATTGAACAGCGGGCCCCCCGAATTCCCCTTGTTGATCGAGGCGTCGGTTTGAAGGAAGTCGTCATACGGGCCGCTGTCGATATTGCGGTTGCGGGCGGAAATAATGCCCGCGGTCACGGTTTCGCCGAGGCCGAACGGATTGCCGACCGCCATCACGCCGTCGCCGACGCGCATCTTGTCGCTGTCGCCGAACTTGACTGTCTTGAGCGGCTTGTCGCTCTCGACCTTCAACACCGCCACATCCACCTTGGGGTCCTTGCCAACGATGGTGGCTTTGAGTTTGCGGCCGTCGGTAAAGATGACGACGATGTCGTTGGCGTCCCCGACCACGTGATTGTTGGTGATGACGACGCCGCTCGGGTCGATGACGAAGCCGGAGCCCAAGGATTGCGCTCGGCGCGCGCGCGGCTGCGGATTGATGCCGTGATTTTTGAAGAACTCCTCGAACATCTCATCGAAAGGCGTGCCCTTCGGCAAGTCGGGAGCGACATCCTTGTCCTCGACGGTCTGGGTCGCCGAAATGTTGACCACGGCGTCGGCGACCTGATCGACCAGATCGGCGAGATTGGTCGGCCGCGCCTGGGCGGCGGCCGGACTGGCCGGCGCCATTGCGAGCGGAGCGCCAAGGAGGATCGAAGCGACTGCGAGCGCGCGCGCCGATCGGGCCGCGCGGCGACGCGTCGTCGAAATTCGCAACCCGTCATACAGCATGGGCTTCTCCTCACATTCGTCGATCGGCCCGGCGGGACGTCCCTTCGCCGGGGATATCAGTCCGCTTTCGCGGACGGCGTGGGATTCACTGGCGCCACCGGAGCCGTCGCGGGCTCGGCGGCCGGCGTCGGCGTCGAGAAGTAGCGGAAGAAGTCCGACTTCGGGCTGATGAGAGCCTGCGTCCGGCCGTTGGCGAAGCTCTTCTCATAGGCCTGCATCGAGCGGTAGAACGCGAAAAATTCAGGGTCCGCGCCATAAGCCTCGGCGAAGATGCGGTTGCGCTCGCCGTCGCCCTCGCCGCGGATCTGCTCGGCCTGCTGCTGAGCCTGCGCAAGGATGACCGTGACTTTGCGGTCGGCTTCGGCCCTGATCTGCTGGCTCTGTTGCGACCCCTGCGCGCGGTAAGAGGCGGCGCGCTGCTGCCGCTCGGTCTGCATTCGCCGGAACACCGCCTCCGAATTCTCCGCCGGCAGGTCGGCGCGCTTGATGCGAACGTCGACAACCTCGAGGCCGAAGCGCTTGGCGCCGACCTTCATCTGGTCGCGGATATCCGCCATCAGGGCGTCGCGCTTGTCGCGCACGATGTCGGTGATCGAGGCCTCCGACAAGGTGCGGCGCAGCGCCGAGTTCAGCATTCCCCCGAGTTGCGCGTCGGCGCCGCGGGTGTTGAAGACGGATTGATAGAAGAGCAGCGGATCGGCAATCCGATAACGCACGAAGGCGTCGACCTCCAGGCGCTGATTGTCGGACACCAGCACTTCCTGGCGCTCGTTGTCGAGCGCGAGAATGCGCTTGTCGATGTAAACGACCGTGTCGATGAACGGCCACTTGAAATAAAGGCCAGGCGCCCCGATGAGGTCGCGCACCGGCTGGCCGAACCGCAACACGAGCGCCTGTTCGGTGGGGTCGACGACGAACAGCGACATCGACGCGATGATGATGGCGACGGCCGCGATCGCCGCGAGGGCGACGCCGCTCAGGGACCTCATTTGCCGCCTGCTCCCGTCCTGGACTGCAACGGATCGAGCGCGATATAGGGCACAGGCGGGCTCGCCGAGTTCTGATCGACGACGGTCTTGTCCATGGGGCCGAGCACCCGCTCCATCGTCTCGAGGTACATGCGCTCGCGCGTCACTCCGGGCGCCTTCTTGTATTGCTGGTAGATCTGGTTGTAGCGCGCGGTCTGGCCCTTGGCGTCGAGGATCGTCTGCTCGCGGTAGGCCTTTGCCTCGGCGACGATCCTCGCCGCGCCGCCTTCGGCTTCCGGCACGACCTTGTTAGCGTAAGTCTCCGCCTCGTTCACGGCGCGCTGCTGGTCCTGCTGGGCCGCGGTCACGTCGCGATAGGCGGAGATGACCTGACTCGGCGCGTCGACCGACTGCAGCTGAACCTGCTTGACGAGAACGCCGGCCCGGTACGAGTTGAGCACGTTCTGCATCCGCTTCTGCACGTCGGTCTCAACCGACGCACGGTCGGTGGTGAGGATGCCGTCGATGGTCTTCAGGCCAACGACTTCGCGCATGATGCTCTCGGCCACCGCCTTGACCGTCTCGCGTGGGTTGAGAATGTTAAACACGTAGTCTTCGGGCTTGCCGGGGTCGATCTGCCAATTCACCCTGAAGTGAACGTTGACGATGTTCTTATCCCCGGTCAGCATCTGGCTCTCTTCAGGGATGTCTTCGCTCGCGCCGAGACTGCGATAGCCGACTTCGGTGATCTGCTGATCCCAGACCGGAACCTTGATCACCGAACCGATTGGCCATGGCCAATTGGTGTTTAGGCCGGCGGCCGTCTTACCGGTGTAGCGGCCGAAAACGAGATTGATGCCGACTTCGCTGGGCTGGACGGTATAGAACGTTCCCCAGGCGAACCAGAGGAGCAGCGCGGCAAGGGCGAGGAACAGCGCTCCCCGGACGCCGCCCAGTCCTTTGCCGCCAGGGCCCGATCCCCCGGGCGTCAGCTTGCCAAGCGCATCCTGGACGCGGCGGATGATCTCTTCAATGTCGCCCGTCGGCGGCGGCCCAAACGGCCCCTGGCCCCACGGGCCACGCCCCGGCGAGCGCCACGGTCCCCCGCCTTGATTATTCCACGACATCCAAACCCCTTGCGGCCGCTGGCCGATGCGTTGGGCGCTTATATAGGTAAGTGTGGCGAATCGGCAACGGAAGCCAGCGGCTCCCCCGACCGCCGGAGGTCCGCGCGACAGGACCTTGCCTCAATCATGGGACGCCGTTTCTCCGTCCTGACCAACCGCCGGAGAGTCCGCCGCGCGCTCCGCGAGCGGAGTGATTCTCAGCGCGGCGATCCGATTGCGCTGCTTGCGCAGCACCTCGAAGCGGAAGCCGTGAAAGCTGAAAGTCTGACGCGGTTCAGGGATCGACCGCGCCTCGTGAATCACGAGGCCGGCCACGGTCGTGGCTTCCTCGTCGGGCAGATTCCAGCCCATCGCGCGATTGAGCTCCCGGATGGTCGAGGAGCCGTCGACCACGACCGACCCGTCACGCAGTTTCCGCACGCCCTGCACCGTGACGTCGTGCTCATCGCGAATATCGCCGACGATCTCCTCGATGATGTCTTCGAGCGTCACCAGGCCCTGCACGACGCCGTATTCGTCGACGACGAGCGCCGAATGGGTCTTTCGGCGCAAGAACGCCTGGAGCTGGTCGCGCAGCGTCGTCGATTCGGGGATGAACCAGGGGTCGAGCGTCAGATCGGCGATGTTGAGTTTGCTCGCGTCTCCGCCGGCCGCGACATAGGCCCTCAGCAGATCCTTGGCGTGAAGGACGCCGACGATATTGTCAGGCTCCCCACGCCAGAGCGGCATGCGGGTGTAGGGGGAAGCGATCGCTTCCCGCACCAGCTCCTCGGGCGGCAGGTCGGCGTCGATGAGCCGCATCTTAGTGCGATGAACCATCACGTCGGACACCGGGATCTCCGACAGTTCCAAGAGGCCCCCGAACATGTCGCGCTCGTCGCGCTCGACTTCGCCTTCGCGATGCAGGATGTCGACCGCGCCCATGAGCTCCTCGTGACCGGAAACGCCGGCGTCGTGATCGACCAGCGAAACGCCGAACAATCGCAGGACGCCGCGCACCAGGGCTTCGACCGCACCGACGACGGGAGCGAAAATCCGCACGAAGAACAGCACCAGCGGCGCGATGACGAGCGCCACGCGATCGGGATGGGCGATGGCAATAGTCTTGGGCATCACTTCGCCGAAGACCACAATCACAGCGGTCATGATCGCGGTCGCCGCCCACACGCCGCGCTCGCCGAGGACCTGGAGCAGAACGCTGGTGGCGATCGCCGAGGAGCCGATGGTGACGAACTGCCCCCCGAGCAGCATCGCACTGATGAGGCGTCCGCGCATCCCGATCAGGCGGGTGACGAGCTTCGCCCGTTTGTCTCCGGCCATTTCCAGCGCATGCATCCGCGCTCGCGACGCGGCGGTGAGCGCCGTCTCGGCCCCGGAGAAGAACGCCGCGGCGGCAACGCTGAGCGCGATCACGATAATGTCGAGGGTGTAGTACGCCATGGACCGGTTTTAGCACGCGCGCATTCGCGCGTAATGCGCCTGGCTTTCAGGCTGATGCGGCAAGTTCGCGCGCCAGGAAAGCCGAGACGCTTGCTTCGTCAACGTCGCGGGCGACGAAGGCCCCGCCGATGCCTCTGGCGAGAATGAAGGTCAGCCGGCCGTGCTCGACCTTCTTGTCCTGGCGCATTGCGGCCAGCATATCGCCGGCGCCCGCGTCAAAGCCGGGAATGTCGCGCATGCGGGTCGGAAGGCCTACCCCCTTCAGGTGAGCCTCGACCCGCGCGACGTCCTGCCCCGGGCACAAACCCAGATCGCGTGAGAAGCGGAATGCCGAGACCAAGCCGATGGCGACGCCCTCACCGTGCACGAGCCGCGCTGGATCGTAGCGAGTGAGGTTCTCCAAGGCATGGCCAAAGGTGTGCCCGAGGTTGAGCAGCGCGCGCTCTCCCTGCTCGGTTTCGTCGGCGGCGACGACGCGCGCCTTGGCAGCGCAGCTGACCGCGATCGCTTCGGCGCGGGCTGGCCCGCCGGCGAAAACGTCGCGCCAATTCGATTCCAGAAACTCGAAAAAGCTGCGGTCGCCGATGAGCCCGTATTTGACGACTTCGGCGAAGCCGGCGTGAAAATCGCGCGCGCTGAGGGAATTGAGACACGCGGTGTCGGCCAGCACCAGCGACGGCTGATGAAAGGCGCCGATGAGGTTCTTTCCATAACCCGAATTGATTCCCGTCTTGCCGCCCACACTGGAGTCGACCTGAGCGAGCAGCGTCGTCGGGATCTGCACGAGACGTACGCCCCGGCGCAGCGTCGCGGCGCAGAATCCGGCGAGATCGCCGACGACCCCGCCGCCGAGCGCAATGACGACGTCTCGCCGCTCGACGCGCGCCTCGATCAGCGCATCGGCGACGCGGGCGAATTCAGAATAGGATTTGGCGCCCTCGCCCGGCGGACAGACGACCGATGTGGAGCGCAGGCCCGCTCGATCCAGGCTCGCGGTCAGCCGATCGAGATAAAGCGGCGCGACCTGGGCGTCGGTCACCACGGCGCAATTGACGCCCGGCGCGATCCTCGCGATTTCGGCCCCCGCATCGTCCAGGACGCCAGGTCCGATCAGGATCGGATAGGCGCGCGGCCCGAGCGGAACTTCGACCCGGCGCCTCGCCTGGGCCGGAGCTCCGGCATCCTTGCCGAGCGTCTCATGGAGGTGCTGGAGGATAGCGTCGACGACCGAGTCGTGCGAGCCGTCGAGCGATTCGATGGTGAAATCGGCGAGCGCATAGGTCGGCGACCGCTCTTCGAGCAGCCGGCGCAGCGTCTGTTCCGGGTCAGGGGTCTTCAACAGCGGGCGATTGGACTTCTTGCGCACGCGGGTGAGCAGAACGTCAAAGCCCGGCTTGAGCCAAATCGAGACGCCGCGCCGCGCGATATTGTCGCGCGTGGTCGCGTTCATGAACGCGCCGCCGCCGGTCGCGAGCACGAGCGGTCCGCCGTTGAGCAGGCGCGCGATCACCTTGCGCTCGCCCTCGCGGAAGTAAGTCTCGCCGAACCGCTCGAAGATCTCGGAAATGGTCAGTTGAGCGCCCGCCTCGATCTCCGCGTCGGCGTCGACGAACGGCAGTCCGAGCTTCGCTGCCAGCCGTTTGCCGACCGAGGTTTTTCCGGCCCCCATCATGCCCACGAGAATGACCGAGCGGCCGCCGAGCGCGGCCGCCGCCCGCCCGGCGTCGATCGATTGGTCCTGACCCATGAACCTTCAGCCTCGGCCGCAAAAACGAGTTCGCGCCGTCCCATATAGGAGGCGCGCGGCGAATGCGAGCCCGTCCTCGGCGCTTGGCGACGCCCTCGCAAACGGCTTGCGCGCCGCGCCTGTTCTTGCAACCATGTCGTTTGCGCGACAGCAGGTCCGTAGCGGTCGACGAAGCCCGCGCCAAGACAGGAAGGCGCGGCGATAACTGAGAAAGCGCGTCCTTAAGGGACGCGTTCAGGTCTAGGGAGTCGATCGCCTGGCGAATGGACCGCCCGCGGGGCGTCGCCGCGCGGCGCAACGCTTGAGGGAGGCGGATATTGAACGCAGTCAATCACGAGAACCGCGTCGCCGGTCCCCGTCTTGTGGCGATCGTCGGGCCGTTTCAGAGCGGGAAAACCAGCCTTCTTGAGAGTATCTTGGCGCGCGGCGGCGGCGTCGCGCGGCAAGGGTCGGTGCGCGAAGGCACCACCGTCGGCGATTCGAGCCCGGAGGCGCGCAGCCACGCGATGAGCGTCGAGCCCAACGTCGCCAGCGTCGACTATCTTGGCGACCGGCTCACCTTCTTCGATTCCCCGGGCTCGATCGAATTCATCCATGACATGCGCTACGCTTTGCCGGTCTGCGACGCCGCCGTCGTCGTATGCGAGGCCGATCCGCGCAAGATCCCAGCGCTTCAAGTCATTCTTCGCGAACTGGAAGACATGGGCTTGCCGCGCATCCTTTTCCTCAACAAGATCGACCAGGCAAACGGGAGCTTGCGCGAGACGCTCGAGCTGCTCCAGCCGGCTTCGCGCACGCCGCTGCTGCTGCGTCAGATTCCGGTATGGGAGAACGGCGTCGCCACCGGGTTCATTGATCTCGCGCTCGAGCGGGCGTTCGTCTATCGCGAGGCCGCGCCCTCCAGCGTCATCGAGATGCCGGCCGGCTTGGCGCCTGAGGAGAAACAGGCGCGCTACCTCATGCTCGAGAAGCTCGCCGACTATGACGACGCGCTGATGGAGCAATTGATCAGCGACATAGACCCGCCGAAGGACCTCATCTTCGACGATCTGGCGCGTGAATTGCGCGACGGGCGCGTCGTGCCGGTGCTCCTAGGCTCGGCAACCGGCGGCCATGGCGTCACCAGGCTTCTTAAGGCGTTGAGGCACGAGTCGCCGGGCGTCGTCCATACGCGGAAGCGGCTTGGCGTTGAGGACAAGGGCCCGGCTCTGGCGCAAGTGATCCGCACGATCCACACGGCGCACGGGGGTAAGCTGTCGCTGGCGCGGGTGCTGCGCGGCACCTTCGCCGACGGCGCGACCGTCGTCAACTCGCGCGGCGTCGAGGAGCGTATCGGCGGACTGGCCCGGCTCATGGGCGCGGTGTCGTCGAAACTGACGCGCGCCGAGGAAGGCGACACCGTCGCTTTCGCGCGGCTGGAAGACCTCGCAACCGGCGACCG
>Ga0335073_10002615_pt1 | contig 24730 bp, 39 predicted proteins | sample Lox_Sample_22_FD_207093 | JGI IMG/M metagenome (GOLD analysis project Ga0335073, IMG submission 207093) | Soil microbial communities from Loxahatchee National Wildlife Refuge, Florida, United States - Lox_Sample_2.2 | ecosystem: Environmental > Terrestrial > Soil > Wetlands | place: USA... | reverse complement strand
TGGTCTGCAGCACAATAAACGCACTCTTGCAACAATAGTGTTGAAAACTTCGACTCCAAGTTCGCGGCAGAGAATTCTTGAGACCGGGAGATCTGAATAAATGATGGAGAAAATCTGAACCTTTCGAACCGCTACTCCAGAATAGTTCTCATGAAATCTACTTCGTCAGATGGGACCCCAAAAAATGTACTTTGATCTTGTGAGACTCTCTGAAGGGTTCAACCTTCCTGATGTTTATCGATAACAATATCAATCCCAAAGTGAATCAGGGCACACAAGGACGATGTTGCAGTAAAATCCATTTGAAATTCTGGATATCATCCTCAGCGTACCCAACAACGAAGACGATTGATTCACTACGTCAGATAAGATATGAGGAGATAGGAGATGTACACTGTCAACCCGGAATAGAGATGGGATCTTATCGGTCCAATTCTTGCAAGTATCTATCTGTAGATCGGAATGTTTCAATGTTCTTCGAATACACAATATCAAGTCTTTCCTCCGACATAACCCGAATCGGCTATTTCAAAGACGATGTCGGGTTGACGTTATGCTCTCGCAAAGCTGAATTTGTGTGTCCAAATCTCTATCAGAATTGACGGTCACCTATGATTGCCAGCAAAATAAGTAAATGTGTTCCCCTTCAATCTCCGAGAAACACTTGCGAAGTGAGTACCAAAAGCCCCATGATTGTTTAAATTAGCTGTGAGCGAATGTTTAGTGAGATAAGTTCTGTCGCACTAGATGTTGCAATTCAAAATAATTTGATATAATCGTTGACTCGCTGTCTGATTGGACTTTGACAGCTTTCCAGACTTGGACATCAAGTATGTCTGAATCCATTCAGACTGTGATGATGCATTGAATTAAGCATGATGATGTTGTTGGACTACGATTGTGCATTCGTTTGGTGTACCAGCATATCGATCGATTTTATATTTCGTTGACGTTTGCCGTGAATTTCTGTAGCAACTTTAAGGAAAAATACAATATCCACCCACAGAGAAGCACCTAGTGACTTGCACTGTAAATGACGTTTCGAAAACCTCCTGGGCGAATGGCAGCGACGTGACAGTCGTGTAATAAGTTACACTTCGTGATGTATCGTATATAGAGAATCGAGTGGTCGACCTATTGTGAGTGACAACTTCATAATCTGAATAGAACACTCTCTCGCAATCATTAAGGTTTGTTTTGAGCTCTCTGGAATAATCTCCTTCCAGATAGATATAAGAGGATATATAATCTTCAGTCAATGAAAATATTGGAACCAGTTGTGTATGTTTTTCGTTGAGCTGCAATTATAAGTGGTGCCGCATGAGGATATTTCAACAGAGATGTCGGGAATCGGCTGTCCCTGCTCCCATCTGACGCCTCGAATGCGGGGCTCATTCATTATTCTCGGAGTCGAATAAGTTTTCTAGGTTCCATGCAATCGGATAACAAATTTCCAGATATATACTAACGAATGTGATTGCGTCGTCCAAATGAAGTTGTAGGAACATCAGCAGGCCAAGGAGCAATATTGCATTTTGTAGAACACGAGATGGTATTGGTTGTACGTTTGACGATTGCAGAATACCATTTGTTCAAAGCTAAGGGACATTCTCTGGATATCTCAATTCAGTAGATTGGAGATGGCCATGGATGAACGGAAAATTTCTCGTGACTGGAATATGAAGATCATCGTCGTCCGCACTGGGAAATGGATTGTTGCACGGACCCCGTCCGCTGCTTAGAGCGTCTCAACAGTAAGGTAATTAAATAGCACCGGTAACGTATGAAATTCGATTTTTGGTTTTCGTCTAGCTCGTTATCTACTTGGATGAGCTGATGCGATATTGGTCGAACCGAAACTTCAATTTCACCATCGAATCCTCGATTTCTAATCTTCAGGATGTGAATTGCCTCCCAACTGCCCAGCATCATCTCCATGAGCCATCAAACAAGGTTCTGCAGCCAAGTCATTTCCCTCTCCCTCGTTCTCACATTCTCTCTTTCGGTCGGTGATCCTCCGGCCATTGCATCTATTTTCAGCCCTGCCCAGAAGCAGCCAGTGCGCCCTGCATCAAAGCGAGATCAGTCTTGGCATACACGCTTCCTAAATGAGAGCGTGGTAATAAGCATATAAGCACAAGACAAGAAACGAGAGCGGGACGATGCCAAGACTTGGCATTGACCCTACAGTGGCTGCACGCCAATCGCTGTGCCTCCCCTTTTCGGATGTGAGGCCAGTCAATCAAATCGTCTATGGCTCCAAAGCAATATTTATTGTCGGACACAGCCTCCTTCAGCGACATCCCCGCAACACCTCAGCCTACTCAAAGTATAAGTATTCGTTCTGACGCTGTTTGAGAACTGCAATGACCGTCATTCAGAAACAGGAAAGTGGACTCGTTCCTATGGAGGCAAATAATCCTCATGATCCACCTCCTTCCTACTCGTATACTCCTCTGTCACGAACAACTTCTTCAATGCCAGTGACACCAGCTACTTCTCCCCCATTATCGCCTCAGCCGCGTCCCAATGCGAAAACTGTCCTTGCTCCTCAACCGATTACTCCGGTTCCTGTAATCAACACTGTTCCTAGAACCGAAGATCGCAGACCCGTTATGATGAACGTTCTCAAGGAACGACAACCATTGTCAACATGCGACAGTCGTTTTGCAGATTTAATTCTTACGCAAGCTATTCTACCGAGATTGAGAGTTGGAGTATTGAAGTGGAAAGATCGAGAGACTTTTGAATATATTCCTCAGACTAAAGATGATGTACCCTCCCTTTCCCTTACATTGCCACTCTTGCCTTTTTTGTGCAAAGGTTTTGGATGCGAGCTTACTTGGATAGAAGAAACATCGTATTCGAAGGACAAAGTGGGATGATTCACTTGGCTTTTTAGCATCAGAATATACTTTTCGCTTTCACAATGTAGAGGCCTTGGTTGCAGACGAATTGTCGAAAGCTGGATTCAGAGTTAAAAAGGTCAAGATTAGTGAGAAGGATAAGAAGTGGATTGTTATTAAATGGAGGTTGAAGGAGCCAAGAGGTCGACGAGGCCAACAACCTGGATGTTGTGCTTAGCTAGTGAACTGGACGAGCAGATGGTCAATCATGTTTAATGGAGGGACATATCATTGAATGTTAATATTAATGAGGATAAATATGCAAAGGTGTTGTACGTATCGATAATTGAGATTCTCGTCAATGCGTTGAGATTTGAGGCAGGCTTCGACTGGAAATCTGGCCATATGTCGGACGAGTGTCTGTCCTCATATGTACGTGGAAATCGCGAGAAGTTTACCAAACCTTTGACAATAGCCCTCATCCCTCCAGCATCCTAATCCAAATGGGAATCCCAATTGACCTACTCCTCTCCCCTCCCTCCTCCTCCCCCACTCCCACATCAACCACTTCACCAACCCCACCACCCACCACAACCCCTGTGTCGTCTACTACAGCTCAAGCAGAATGGCGCAGGACTTCATCCCCCGCCTCGCCACCCCCGCAAACATCATACGTGCGTTCAAACTCGACGTGGACGGGTCGTCCATTGTACAGCGACATTGTCAGAGTCAGACAAACACCTCGATCTGCTTCGCAGTTACAAAACGCTTCTTCGAGTGGGAATTCGTCTGGCGAGAGGGAGAGGGAGAGTAATAGTCCGCCTTCACCGCAGGAGAATAGATTGCGTTGGAATTTCGAGTTGGATGACGACTACCGTGCCAGACTTATGAGAGATGAGGCATATCGTGCTAGACTTATGAGATTAGTTTGAGGATATGGTGAGGGGGACACTGTCTTGGATGTTGAAGTGGACTGTGGGAAGGAGGTGATGCTGGTCAGCAATTGACGTATCCTTCTAATTTGAGGGTTTTGAGGGGCATTGACGGAGAAGTTTTCTTTCAAGATGTTATATGCATATTTATGTGAGAGACATGCAAAGTAGAGAGATGGTTCGAATGTGAGCAGTAGTGATATTCAATTCAAACGGCATTCATTTATCTACACCAAATGCTATCATATCCACAAGAAAGAGTATATGTAATGTATTTATGAATGTGTATATGCGTCAAGAAACAAATGAAAGAGAGAAAGGTCTCGCAAATCCAGGCGACACGTTTCATCAAATGCATCCCAAATTCCCAAGAATATGTACAACCGCCAATTGGACTTACCTCCCCATAACTCCTATCCCACCCCAGCTTACTATATCCTCAATCCATCCCCATGCAATCCCAATGTCCAATTCAACCCGTAGACCCCAAACCCATCATATATACAACCCCCTGCCCATTCGTATACTGTCGTGAGACTAACTCGGACTAGTCGAACTAGTCGACAATCTCTTCTTGCATTTATCGACGAGTGTCTCGACTTCCACACGTTCAACAGCACTTATCTGCATCCCCGATCCAGCCTGTACAGCTTTCAATACTTTCTCACCAACATCCAAAGCACCCGCATAATCGCCCTGGAAATAAAGCAATTCACAAGCTGATTTCAGAGTAATCACATCGAACTTGTTCTTCGGCGGATATAGTTTGGAAATTGCGTTTAGAAGTTCCTATACCAGAATACGTTAGTCACAAGCAACATCATCAAGACGAATGCAGGAGCGCCACAAAAACATAAAGCGCAATGCAACGACCAGCCAGAAGAGAGACAGGAACAGTAGGAATAGGGCAGGGAGGAATGAGGGAAGTACATCTTTGGTATCGACTTTAGGAGTCCAATTGGCTTTTTGTTGTTCGAAGTCTTGTTCGGACTGAAATGTTCTCTGTTCTCTAGACTGAGTCGAATATTTTTGATTGGAAGACGATGAATCATTGTTATCATCGTCTACAGTGATATTCGCTCCGAATACTGAATTCGGATCGTCATCCGTCATCCTGCCCTCCTTCGTGAATCAGAATTCTCAAGCCAGCTCTTTGTCGTCGCGATGTATCAGTGAGTTATCTCGATACTCCACGGTGATGCGTTAAATGTTGAATTGAATTAGCTTTCTGAGTCCGCCTTGGCGTTACGTGGGGGGCGTCGTACAGCCAATACCACACAAATATTAAGCGCCAGTAAGCTATACACTGCAGATATTGAAGTATTTGATTGCAAAGACTGAATAATCTGAAGATCGTATCATCTTTTCTAGGGTTAGGGCTAATCTCGAGTCACGTTTTATTCGGCTCCGTTCCGAATAACCGGCTATAAGGTGTGCAGCCAATAGAATATCTTCCGATACATCCAAAGTACCGCTCTCCGTCGGCCCCGCACTATTTCAGAAAATCACATTGAAAAGGCCATCCGACAATTCTTCAAACAACATCTTCGACGACTATTTATACAAGAAGGCAATCGCTTCATCTTGCTCGTATTGTCAAGGAGAAACGCTATTGAACACATCCGCGGATCAGTTGCACTTTAAGATAAAAGACCGAGAACAGGAAGGAATATATCAGTCGCAAAGATGTCAGGACACAAAGCAAATCCTCAAATTGTGGTCCCTGACCATCTCCCTAAACTCCTCGATCTCACAATGCACAAGTACCTAACCTCCTTTCTCTCCATATCATACTAACATTCCCACAGTATCACCGAAAACACAAAAATCATCAACTCGCAAGGTATCCCCTCCCTTCCCTCACATACTGGTCCCCGGCATCCATCGGAGGCCTCCACACTCTCTCTCAAAACGGAACATGCTAATTCTGTACAGGCAACGATGAACGTCTTACATTTCTAATCAACAAACTAACCGAACACCTCCACGACTTTGCCCGCGAAACAGCACTCACAACAGAAGAATGGATGACAGCCCTCCAATTCCTCACCGCAGCCGGTCAAATCTGCAGCAGCACCCGTCAAGAATTCATTCTCCTCTCCGATGTCCTCGGTTTATCCGTCCTAGTCGACGCTCTAAATCATCCTAAGCCAAAAGGCGCTACTGAGAATACTGTCCTTGGGCCGTTTTTCACAGAAGATGCCGCTGACTTTGAGTTGGGAGAGAGTATTGTCAAGGATACAAAGGAGGAGAAATGGTGTCTTGTTAAGGGCAAGGTTACAGATGAGAATGGGAAACCGATTGAAGGCGCTGTGATTGAAGTTTGGGAAACGGATGAGACGGGACATTATGACACCCAGTATTCTTCAAGGGAGTTTCCCGATTACAGAGGACGATTGAGATCTGATAAGAATGGCGATTTCTGGTTTAAAGCTATTCGTCCAGTTCCTTATCCTATCCCTCATGATGGTATTTCCTCCCTGCACAGTCGCAGAGTTACGTCTTTGCTCATTAGTGTGCAATGCTAATTGGTGACCTAGGACCGGTTGGAAAATTGTTGAAGAGATTGAATCGTCATCCTTATAGACCTTCACACATGCACTTTATGATCATCGCAGAAGGTTTCGATACCCTCGTAACAGCACTCTATGTCCGTGGCGATCCTTTCGAAACTTCTGATGCCGTCTTTGGTGTGAAATCTTCTCTTCTCATCGACGTCAAGACTGTTCCAGACGAAGAGATGGCCAAGAAATATGGTGTCTCTAAAGGAGATTGGCTCATTGAATGGGATTTCGTATGTCCCCTGTCCCTAACCCTTTTCGTCGTTGCTGTTATTGGCTTCGTTATGGGGACACAGGCTGACGGTAGGTTCTCGTGAGTAAGGAGCTTGCGGATAAGTTGAGGGCCGATCTACGTAAGAAAGTTATGAGTGGAGAAAAGGATATTATGTAAAACACATGAACAAAAAGCGTTATCAACTAACTTTTTGTGGAGTGAGTTATACAAGTGAGGTAGACAACATCAATGCTATTTTTTAGTTATTTGTTAACGATACTTCAACGTTTCGTTGTGGAAAATTGTAATAGGAGGTTGTTCTTTGCATTATGTTTTCTTTATTAGTTTCGTTGCTTTTGTAGGAATAGTAGTTTATAAAAATTCAACTCTCGTTCATGAGTTTTGAAACGAATACGTCTCGTCAGATGACCTGAATTGTTTTGAGATGATTCAGTCGATCTGACCATTTCCGGAATTTCGAGTTCCGCAAGGATCTGCACAGCAAAAAAAGAAATTTTCTGATTTCGGGAACTTGGTCACTCTCAACCGAGCAGTCAACAACTGCAGTGACCGGCTCAGCTCCTCTTGAAGGGCGATGCTTCGCCATCGCTTTGTTTTCACCGTCCATTGCCCTTCTCAATATTCTCCATTACTGCGTCCTTCATTCCAATCGCATTGTCTTCATGCCAGAATCCCGTCTTCACTTATCAGAGCACAATCACCTGCCAAACGACCGTCATCAACATCCTCGCTATCACCGCGTTCCTTCTTCCCTCCCTCATTACACAAACCACGAGACCGCAAAGTCCGTAAAACAAAACCATTACCACTATCTCCCTCTCGCATCCCGTACAACCGTCGTCAAAGTCGTCTCATTCTGTACACTCTCGCATTCCTTCTGTCCGGCGCTTTAACATATACCGCTTTACAACCCGATAACCACGTGAATCATGTCTTTCACGGGATCGTTCGGTGTTCAAGGATAGGAATTGCCTTGGTGCAGTGTGTATATGATTATCGAATGACGATGAGGAGAAAGTATACTGATGAAGAGGAAAAGAGGATCGATTTGAGCGAATGTCATACGAGATGTGCTACGAGAACGTTGAAAGTATTTGAGAAGAATGGTGGGATTTATATTAAATTGGGTCAGCATTTAGCTGCTCTCTCCTACCTCATCCCAATTGTATTTCCCCCTTCCCCCATCTACATTTTGCAGTAAATCGAGTAACGGTTGAATGCTAATTCGTTGTAGGAATGGGTATCCACAATGTCAGTGCTGCAAGATGCTTGTCCGCCAACTCCCCTCTCCGAAATCTCAACCCTCTATCTCCACGACACAGGTCATCTCTTAACCGACGACTTCACATACTTCTCCTCAACACCCCTTGGCGTGGCCTCCCTAGCCCAAGTCCACCGCGCAACCCTCAAACCTACCTCCCCCTCCGAACCGCCTCAAGAAGTGGCCGTCAAAATCCAACATCCACAAGTAGCCCGTTTCAGTTCCATTGATATAGTCACTACACGATTTATATTCGCAACGATACAGAGATGGTTTCCGGAGATTGAGTTGCGTTGGCTTGCTGAGGAGATGGAAATTAGTTTACCGCAGGAATTGGATTTTGAAAGGGAATTGGAGAATGCGAATACCACTAGAATGTATTTTGAAAGGATCCCTGAGAGTATGTTGAAGATTCCTGACATGCTTTGGGCAAAAAAGAGGATCCTTGTGATGGAATGTACTTCCCCTCCCCCTCGTTCCCATTCAACTGTGCCTTGTGTGATGGTGTTACTCTGACGGATGGAGACTAATTGTAGATATTGAGGGAACAAGAGTGGATAATTTGGAATACTTATCACAACATAACATCTCTCCTATGGCAGTATCGTCCGCATTAGCGGCAATATTCGACGAAATGACATTCATCTCAGGACACTTACACTGCGATCCCCACCTAGGCAACGTCTTTATCCGTCCCAGTCCTCCAGCATCCTCCACAACTTCCTCTCAAAACTTCGAAATCGTTCTTCTTGACCATGGTCTCTACCGGCAACTACCCAACCAACTCCGTGTAGACTATGCCCATCTCTGGCTCAGCATAATCAAAAACGATATTCCTGCGATGCGTCATTATGCAGAAATTGTAGCTGGTGTGCCACCTGAAAAGTTCCCATTATTTGCGAGTGCGATTACAGGTCGTGATTATGGTGGGATTCTTAAAGGTGGCGATGTGTTGCAGGTTCCAAGGAGCATTGAGGAAGTGAGGAAAATTAAGAAGGCTAATGTTGGTGGTGATTTAATGTTACAAATTGTGGATTTACTAAGTCAAATGCCGAGGATAATGCTCCTCCTTCTCAAGACTAATGATCTCACAAGGTACCCTTCTTCCCTTCTCGTTCTCTTTCTTTCCCGCGTCTTATGAGTTTCCTGTTTTGCTGGTGGCAGAGTGTTAATGACAGGGCACTGGACGAGTCATTACATATCGAATCCAGCGAACGCAATTTCCTAATAATGACAAAATACTGTGCAAAAGCAGTCTTCCTAGACCGTCTTTCGAAAGAAGGCAATTGGGGTAAGCTAGGTGCATGGTGGGAATACCTGAATACCTTGGGGAGAGTAGCAGTGTATGGATGGTGGCTTGATTTACGATCTAGACGGTACCGATTTTTTGTGCCGAGATTGTTTGATACCTTCTGGATTCAATAGTAGCAAGTAAATGTACATCAACATAAGAGGATGTGGAGAGGTGTTTGTTGCTGGGTGAGATATTATTGTGATGCATACCCTCGTATATAGCTCCATGTATAGATACAATGCATAATTACATGTCCATATCCCACCCTCGGAATACATGCTATAATACATTATTTGCCTACGAATTGATGTTATGCGGTATCCTCATCGAGTTGCGCTTGTTCATCCTCCCACAACTCCTGCTGTTCCGTCCACCAAGACGGTAAATTCGTCTTGCCAGGTAACACAATACTCGTCTCATCAAACAACTCCATAAAAGTCTCTTCATCAAACCGTGCATTGGCACCCGCAAAACTCCTATACTCGAAAATAATACTTGAAAACGACCAATGTTGAAGTTTTCTCAGTATCCCGATTAATATGCCGACTTCATGGATTCCGCTTCTACCACATGAGTCTTCTTCGCTTGAGTCGGGGAGATACGTTGAAGTAACCAGGATAGGATGAGTTTTTTGACTTAGTAGAATGCGGAGGGAATCTTGAATTAGTCCTTCTGCCATTGTAGACCATGCATGATCCGGTTTCCATCCCTGTAATCCAAGATGAATCTTCCATTAGCCGCCATTCAAAGTTGTCAGATTATGTGAGTGTACCAACTTTATAGAGTTTTCTTCGGTGAACGAACGGAGTGCTCTAGAAGGTTTTTCAGGCGAAAGGACTAAAATCGTGTTCAATTCTAGTGTTTGGAGGTATGGGAAATTTATCGCTTGGGGAGTTTCTGAACTAGTTCGTTAGCTTTTGGAGTCGAGTAGGAGGAAACCGGTAGATTTGAGGTTCTACAATGCCATAGAATTGAGGAAGATCGAATGTTCTAGGAGCATGGGAAGGGAGTGTCTTTGAAGGAGCATCTTTTGTTGTTTCTAGAGGTTGGGCTGTCGACATTCCATCAAGCGCCGATTCCTCAAGTTTGGAAAATGAAAGATCGACATCAACGTCAATTGCAGCAGTATTCGAATTGCGGTAATCAATCTCATCCCAAGCAAAATTACATATAATATTTGAAACACTATGTACGATTATGATGTTCTTCAGGTATCAAAGCAGGATCATACCAAGAGTACGGTCTAGCCATAAAAGAATCCGGAGTCTCCCTCGCGTTTTCCCCTTGTCCCATTTGTCTCCTTGCCACTCCTCCCACAAGACCAGTACTTTCTTCCTCATTCATTTCTGTAGGCGTGCTTCCTCCTACAGCTACATTACTTCCCACTTCAGTCAAATCCACATCTTCCATGTGAAAGTCACTTCCCTTCACACTAGTCTCCTCAAAACTGGAATGGGAATAATTCCTTGCAACGTCAAATTGGATTCTTCCCTCCTCATCGGGATTCGTAAAGAGTACTTTCATGGCGAGTGGTGTATCTCCCAATGTTGATCTGAGAACTTCGACGGGGGAGGTTAATTGTTTGTGGAGGTTTACTATTGAGATTGGATTGCCGTTTAGAGTTGGTGGGAGTGAAATTGACCATAATGCTGTGAGACCGAGAATTGTTACAAAGGTGAGGAGGATGAAAATTGTTATTATGAGGAAGATTATTGGAGCGAAGGGAATTCGTGAGAGGACTTTGAAGGTTGTTGATTGCTTATATTAGTTACACTCCAACTAGAGAAGAAGGCAAGTACCATGAGAGCAGGTGCTGTAGAAGTTTGGGACGACAGAAACGAAACGAGGAATTTTGACAAACCGTCTGTAAAAACAGATGGTGTTGTTGTTATGCCATCAATTTGAGTAACAAGAGTTGCTTGTCCAAGCATATTGAGAATACTTTGAACAACCGATTGATTTGCGACAACTTCCAAACTCAACTCATTCCATAGATCCAACAGAGGCTGAACACTAACTGCTTGCAAGGAAGTAATATTCAATTGTCCTGAGATGGAAGTATAATTGATATTCTGCACGGATCCAAAACATTGAAAAACTTGTGCTGCGAGAGTTGTACTGGATGCGTTGAACGGTGATGGTAATGCCATTGAAGCTAATAACTCGAACGATGTTGAATTACTCCCATTCTCAGGTGAAAGGAAAGTGAGGTTGGCGTTTCCCAGAGGACCATTTGCCAGTGGTGAGATAGTAGGACAAAAGAACGACCATGGGTCGGAAAAATTCCAAAACGTACAATCCAAATTAACTAGATTGCAGTCTAATGAGATTCCAATGGTCGCTGCTTGCACTGAAACATCATGGGGGATCGAGTTTGGTATCAGGAACGTCGTATTGCTGATTTGCGTCACCGCATTCGAAGGCGACAATCCCAAAAAGGTTTGAAATCCTCCATCCAAACTTTGCGACAAGTCTTCATCTACATTTCCAAACACTCTCGAGAAGTTCCCAAAATCAGCTTGAGGCACCGTCCATAAAGGTTCTCCAACAACAGTTGAAGAAACTAAATGGATCCACACATCCGCAATTACAAGCATCGCACTCGAAAGAACAAGAATCACCAAGACTGCGGCACTCCGCGTAAACACAGGACTCAAACTAGTCTGTCTGTTTTTGATATACTTGAGTGATTTCCACAAGGATGTAAAGGAAGGGATCCCCAGGTTGCCCACTGCAAGGAGGTATTGCGGTGTTGAGGGGAGAAAGGAAGTTGTTCGGAAGGAAGTTCCTGCACTTGCGGAAATCCATCGTTTTGCGAGAGACGTTGCGAGGAGTTTAGTAGCTGGTTCTGCAATCCAAATGTTAGCATATTACCAAAAAGTATCGCAAGAGATAAGGAGGAGGGGGGAAGTACGATAGATGAATGGTGTTAGGATGGCTGCCAGGGATGGAAACAGGAGTAATGTTCCAAGTCGCAAATCAACGAACACCGCCCCGTTTGACAGAGAATGCGTGTATCCTCCTATTAATCCTAGCAACAAGGCTGTTGGAGCAATAACCAAGACCAACGCTATCAAAACATTCGCAATGACTTTCAGGAACAATTGATCGCGACTCATCGTGCTAGTCTTTGGACAACGACAGAGTTGCGAAGAGCACACGATGGACTAGGGATGTTATCAAGGCAGACAAATCCCTTCTTTTGGAGAGCGGGAATCTATATCCCAATCCTTCGTTAAGATGCGCAAAGACTAAGCATATGATACATCATCAAAGGAAAAGTAGACACTTCTTTGTCGGTGTTTCAGAACCGCTAAGGATCTCTCCATAGGGAGGAATTGCCGAATATATAACACCGAGTAGTGGCTGGTATCATATGCTCCGCAAAGCTTGAGCTAAGTTGGTTTGCGGGCTGTGGGTCCAGTTACAGTGAGTGTAGCGAAGTCTGTACGGTGGATGGCATCCATGATTCCAGAGACAGGCGGCGGCCCGCTGGATGATTGCGAAATGTATGCACTACCTGTACGCTTGCAGTGCAGTGCAGTGGGCGGTGAAAGGAGACGAATCGCTGGGAAATTAAGGTTGAAACCGTAAGGCTTGTCCCCAGCGCCGCCTCATTGGCTAAAAATAGAGCCACTCGTCAGATCCAAACCGTTCAGAGAATCAAAGCGAAAGCGGTGCAAATCCGTCCTTGAGACAACAAGGCAGTCAGAAAACTTATAACACGAGTGCGATATTCAGCTGGTAATCTGGTAGCATATCAAAGTAATATAATACATATTCCGTCCATCATTGCTTTGCATGGAATTATAAATATCCGAGTTTCAAATAATAAAAATGGCTTAAGAATGCCATAGACGGTCTCTTCTCTCGTAGGATGAGAAAATAGCCCTGTCCTTAATGCTCCCAGTTTCCAGAGACCCACGAGCAATGGAGTTTCAGTACTAGGTAGATCAATGTTCCGTTTCTGAGAATTTAGTTTCGGTCAATGTCCTTGCATTGTCACCTTCATTCCCTTCCTCGTTGCGACATTCTCAGTTTTGGGAGTACAGAAGATATGTTCGCCAGTATTCTCATATTGGCGAAACACGTGGACAATTTTTTCGGACTCAATATTTGTGTTCCTTGTGCTTCGACGATTATAACAGAGGCGCGTTGAGGGCGAATACATCCACCGTGTTGCTCAATGTTTGTCAGTCATCAGGGTGTTCGTATTCCGTTTGTCCTTGGATCCAGAATTCGGATATAGTCGCTACGTCAGATCCTTCAACAGTGCTAATTCCAGGACTTTCAGACAGGCCTAGGTACAGCAAAAGAGTACTCATTTGCTAGGATGGCGAACACAGGATTTGGGCGGGTCGTTTTCTTCGTCGTCGAATGCATTCTTGAATCACAACGTGATTCAGATCTTTGTGTAATGCAGAGTCGCCGATTTTGCTCTGGTTTCGAGAGGATAGGATGTAGTGAAGGAGGATGGCCCGCCCTCTCTTTAAGAACATGTCCAACAATGAAAACAGTCATGCTGACAAAACATCGAATGATCTGAGATGTCGTCTCTCGATACGCTTTGGATTCTTTCGCTTAGGATTACTGAGGCGAATCCTACGTCCAATTCCATGTGGTATAAGAGGTTTCATCGGCTATGACATAAAACCCAACATTATCTTGAAAAATAGCAGCCTGAACAAAGAGATCTCGGACCTACCATTAGTGAGAGAACAGTGCTATACCCATACCTGTTTGACTTGATCGGTCTGTATTGCTCATTTTCCTCAGATGGAGTAGCTTTGAGCCAGATGTCGGTGAATATACCAGAAACACATGTATCACTTGGTTCTCCTCGATCTGAACTTCCTGTGATTGTTCCTGTTTCGTGAAGGTCAGAGACTGCCACATCGTTTCCGGGAGCCGAAACACGATCAAGAATAAAGCGTAATATGTCAAAATGAAAGTCTCGATAACAATTGCTGAATAAGTTGACAATCGACAGCCGGAATAGAACGTTGCGATATTATTGGCGAAGGGAATTGCCACCGACCCTGACTCTAGTTGAATCGCAGTAACACGAGACGACATGAGAAATAGTGAAAGATGTAAACGACCTCCATGAATACGCATAGCATAGTCCTAGTCCTGTCAGAAGAGAAATGAATTCAATCATACGCTGAACGGGAAGACTTGCGAATACCATCTCTCGCTCCGCCCAACGAGCTGATGTCATCTCTTTGTGTATGCTGAAGTTGAACGAGTCGACTCTGTGAATATAGAACGAGGGGTGTACTTAAGATTGATAAGATGGGAAGAACTCGTGGAAAATGGAGGTATTGGAAAAATTTTGAATGCTCACCTGGTTTCTGTTTTCCCTCGCCGAACCTCGCGAATATTGAACGATTTCGCCCGAGGTCTTTGCGCCTTTCTCCTACGACCTGACCAAGGCTGGAAAGTCCCGCAGAATATTGATGTTCTGATCGGTTTCCGCAGAATTCAGGCTGTGGGATTGACGCTTTCTCTAGTGCAGAATAAGGCGATGTTGGGCCTGAACTTGTGGTTTGATGACGAGTGGTGGAAGTGCTTGGCTGGCGGTGCCTGGTTTGAGTCAAAATTAGAAAATTTAAAGTTTCGCCTCCGCCAAGCCTCCGCGAATTAATTAGAGACGGCGGTTTGGAACAAAGAACATCCTAGTTGTAAACTCCGGCACCGGTAATAGAACAAGAACGTATATAGACCTCCGACCCCCCTTCAACATGGGGCTCAGTTGCCATCCTCGTCAAAAGTGGGTTGCAGCATTGCCTAGCGCTACCATGACTGCCGATCCGAGACGGTGAGATGGCATACAGCAAGCCGCGTCATCATGGAACGAGTTAAGTTAAGGTTACGCCGGACGAGAGTGGGAGTCGGAAGTTTCTTGAAGAGGATTATGGGATGTCGACGTGCCAAGTCCGATCCGACGCGCACTTCTTCGAGTAACAATAGGACGCGTTACGGAAGTCCTCCATCCAACGATTGGGCCAAAAAGGGTGAAATCCAAAATCTATATTTACAGTATTCATATGATAGTTCGTCGTACAGTATTTCCCCTTCCTCTCACTCCTCCCGTTACCACGTTGTCACTGATATGCTCACTAGACTGTGCCCAAACATCTTCTATTCAATAGCAGGGGCACTAACAGTTGGTTCAACCCTCCACATACACCAAGCACCCAAACTTCTATAAGGTCTCCACTTGTCACCCTCTTCAAGCATCTCCTTTTCAGACATATATTTCCATTTATTTGTCTTTCCTTTTGCATTTGCAATGTTTTTCCCGACCCACATCGCCATGCCGCGCTGGATGCCCAAGTCGCCTGTAGAGAGCACATCAGGTCTTTTAAGAGCAAACATAAGGAACATCTCTGCACCTACACAGTATTAGCAATATTCACGAATGGGAAATACTCCACTGCCCTATGCCTCGAACCTCGACTAACTTTTCAATAATCGTTTCGTCAGAGTCATGAATCATATCTTCGGCTTTTAATCGGCCATCTGCGAATCTGCCTGCCAGATCCAGTACGTATTCGACTTTCCTGCCGCTAAGTCCTGCCGTTCTTAATATCTCAGGACTCTTCCCTAATACCATGTGTGGAGTGGGAAACCACCCCTTTGGAGGTTCTTCCTGTTCCTCTTCACCATTGGCTTTACTCTCTTGTTTGGTATCCGGAGGGAACTGTTCCTTGAAAAGTAGCAAGAATTTCCGAGTTATACTTCGAGCAGCAGCTCCAGAAACTTGCTGTGAAAAGATCCCGGAAGCCAGAGCTTTGAAAGGATCAACACCCTCCGAGAGACCTTGCGGAGAATAAAGATAACAATGATGCTGTTCTAGAAGACCTTTGAATCGTGGATCCACTGAAATTAGATGTTGACTTGCTCGTTGTAAGAAGGATGCATGTAAATCTGAGTGGGGTAAGTGTAATAATCGATGCGAAGTCGGCGATGTGAGAGTAGCTAATGTAGGATCACTCGAACTTGCCAACTTGGAGGTCGGAGTGACAGCACGAGGCCCAGCTGATACAGCTTCGGTGGCGCCTTTGGACTTCCTCTTTGCCTTCGCCTTCGATACATTTCCCGTTTTGGGAGACGAGTCGGCTTTGTCCTGTATTCAGCCGAGTCAAATCGGATGGAGCGCTACAAGTTCGAGGGGATAAGAATCTTCACCGCCACCGGTTCCATTGGCTTTGCCATTGGCAAGAGGCGTCACTGCCCCGACCACATTACTGCTTACAATTGTCCTTCTAGCAGTTTTCTGGACTCGTGTGCCCGCCCCCTTTTTAGGTTTCAGGACTTTGGTAATTTGCATTAGCGCTGTCGCTGTGCTACTACGGCTTCTCAACTGCATTTCGTCTCTTGACGTCGGGATTCTGTCGTTATTTCGCTTTTGCTGTCGTCACAACTTTCAGGTGGTCTAGACAGACTACGCTAGACTGGTGATGAGTCAAAGCTCAATTTCGGAATTCGCTCGATTCTGGTTCGCAGTTCGGCTCCACCACGTACGCCTGCCAGACACACGTCACACGTATTTATTTAAATACGTGAATTACGGCTAATTAAATATTTAGACAGCAAGATTTTTGTAAACTATTTCGGAACATGCGCCCCGCATCAATCAGCTTGATGCTTCCGCCGCACGACCCCTGAAGGCCTGAAGCCTCCTGTTCCGAAGCAAATGTGCTTGCTTTCCCCCCGAGTTCATTCAAAAGAAAAAAGCACAGACTCCATCTGTCTAATTTCGGCTTACTAACATAAAGGGGCCGAGAGGCTTGTCTCAGCTGCACCACCTGCAGAGCCGGGCGCAACCAACCTTATTTCCAAAATGGGCTCGTGAAAAAAGTAAGTCAACGATCTGAGGACAGTAGCCATTGTCGCTGTAAATCGCAATGCGTACATACTTCGACATATTTACTTTCCTGCCTTACCGTTCATCCGGCGTAAAAATAGCAATCTGAACATTGTCTTACCGGCACACAGGTAACAATGGCACACTGATTTCTTTGTTCCTATCGCTGGGACCTCTCATAACTCCTGGGAATCAATTTTATCCGTTTGAAGTTCACAGTTCCATGGTTTCGAGCAACGCACCTCTGGAGGGGGCACCGTTGAGCGTTGCTTGGCAAACCTTAGCTCAATGTGCTTACTTTCAGATGCAGCATCCTTTTTGGGCCAATGTGGCTAAGTTGCCATTATCACAATTAGCTATGGCAGTACGCTTTCACAGCCTATATAATTGCGACTTGATGGCACTTCACAGCTTCATTCACCTTTTTTGCATTACTTCAAGATTTCCTTCTGTCGACCTGAAAAAAAGACGTACATCTTAACGACAGATATTCAACGACATTTCGATGCAAGGCACGCGTCAGTCTAGGACATACACCAGCGCAGCTGGAGATACGCTCCCTCCGAACAAAAGACGTTCCGACGACAATGATGATCCTAAACAGTACGTAGTCCCGAGAACTCCTCTTTTCCCTTAACTAGCCACTGTCTCGCAAGGTCGCTGATGTACAGAAATAAAAGACCGAAGCAAGGTAACAATTCGCAAGGTAGACGCGGGTTGCCAAAATGTCAGAGTTGTAGAGACAAAAAACAACGGGTATAGATTCCTTTCAGTCCCAAGTTCGATTGCATACTAACGAAGTAGTGTGTTTACAACTCACCAAATGAAGTCTGTCAACGTTGTCGCAAAAGGGGCGCTACTGCCACTGAGTGTGGAGAAAAGCTCGTCCCGCCCTGTCAGCTAGGAAGGAATGATCGAGGAGCTAGTCTCATATCTGGGCCATCGCCCAACCACTCTACATCTTTCAATGAAAACCAACCCTCTCACATCCCCGGTATTCAGACCACAAGCCTCAGTCGTACTCCTTCTCACGAACATCATATTCTGGATCCAAGACTAGCATCGTTGCAAACACCACATACACCTACGAATTCTCGACAAGAACTTTTGATGGTACTGAGTTCTGCAGCTCATCCAAGAGGTCGAAACGGACAAACATATCTGTACATGCTGCATGATTTGGAACAGCGACTCTCTCAAAGCCATCCTGAGTCACTTTCCCAGCTGCATAATCACATTTACAACCTCTACGAAGTTGACTTGGACAACCCCGAGGCACAACACCACGTTTACCATCCGCAAGTAGGCGAATCTACTCAAGTTCTGCAACTTCCTCCCACTTTGACTGGAAGTTCTGCAACACCTACCACCACCCCCGGCCAAGGTCAGGGACCGCAAGACTCGCAACTTCTCCCTACTCCTCCTATTCATGGGACGAACCTCGGTGCACAACCAGATGAAGAGGAGACTGGCAATGTCGAGATCTCAGAGACCGCATTATATGGAGATCCGCTGCACGACTTTTTCGCATATGATCTTCGAAGTGGCCCATAAGGATGAGTGAGCATTTCAGAAAGAGACTTTGCAAATGAGTGTGTTTTTTTTATTAGCCTACATTATGAGGGGTATTTCTATTACAATTGGACACTAGGGACTTTGTAGCTTCGTAGCATTAGGGAGGTCTGAGATCGTTGATTGTGTTTTAAGGTTTTCGTTAATCTAATGTATCAATAGCCGGGGATTGAGTTGCATTCAATTTAGCTTGAAGCCAGCACTTAAATTAACGCCATACCGATAACCTCCACATCTAATTGAAGCCTCAACTCCTAAATTAACTAATCCTGCAAGAAGGTGTGGATTAAGGGAAGGGCCCCTCGCTAGAAAGACTATTTTCGCCCGTTATTTCGATATTTCATCACGTTATTTCAGGTTACTTGCTGAGGCAGAGAAATCTGACTGCTCAGCCGCTAATCCTAATCCTCGGATTGCAGCGCCTCAGAAAGACTTTTTCTCAACTTTCCGCCCACTAAACTCAATTTGCAACTCTAAGCCTTCCCTGTACGACCAACGCGCACCGCCACGGTGAGCGGGTCGCTTTGGCTCATTTGCGACGACGATCGCCAAGACCCCAAAGATTTTCGTCCCTTAATCAAATCGCGACGGTGCGATAATCGCGCAGGGCGGTCGATGCCGCTCATCGGGTACGTTCATCGACCAAGTGACATGTAGCACAATGTATAGCCGTAACTCATGCGGCATTACATAGTGCCATCCGCTGTACTTTTCGCGTGGCAATGTCGTGTGGGAGGTTTGGGTGTGCAGCCATAACGTACGCAGTGGATTAGCGATGAAACTGCGCTACTGGCGGACATTAGATTAAACCATTCCATTGCGGACAACTGCGCATGCACGCTTTAAATAAATTGATGTTCTTCATGACTGTCATGACTTCCCACAACTAGATGGCTAATGTCCCTTTGTCACTTACGCGCAGTCTAAGTACTAAACGGTTTGATATCTCAAATGATCAAAGTTGACGTTAGAAATGTCCCTGCGGGGAGGCGTGGTCAAGGCGCGGGGGATGAGGACGACGATGAACAAGATGAACCACGTGCGACAAGGGGGAATAATCAATGGGGTGCGACAGGAACGTTGAGATGTATTCCATGTCGACAAAGGAAATGCAAAGTACCTTTCCTTCCCTTTACCACCTCACAAGCTAACACTTGGGTAGTGCGAGTATGATCGAAGTAATGTCAATGACAAGTGTCGTCGATGTCAAATTAGCGGCGGAGACTGCGGTGAAAAACTCACAGCAAAAGAATACAGAGACCTTCGAAAAGAAGAACAACTTGCTCAACAAGCTCGAGAAATCATCTCACAACCCGGTATTTACGATTTCTCAGGCCGTTCCGAAAGAGATATACAAGTTATGGATTTATTAGTTGATATTGTTAAAAGTATCCTTGAAAATGAAGGGCTGGATGTAAATGGTTCGCTTTCAGGGATTGCTGGAGAAATTAGTGCCAGATATCCTGTTGTTGGTCAACAAGGACCACCTGTACCGTTAGTACCATCACCACAAACTTCGGCAACACGACATGTCGGTCAATCTCCTCAAGTACAGACACATCCTCAACAACAGTTGATGTATCCTCAACCACAAACGTCAATGTTAGGACACCATCTGCAGATGTCCCCGCAATCTTTTCAACCGGAAATATCGGTACCCATGGGAAGAATGGCAAGTGAACCTTTGTCCGTTGGACAATCGTCTCTTCCACCTCCTAATCCTCCAACATTTTTCAGTCCTACTTCACAACCGCTACAGACCCATCAGCCGGGATTCCAACCTTACCCTGCTGACCGACGCCGAGGAAGAGGTCCACGACAACAATTGATGGGGCTCGGTCGAGGAGGTGTTTCTACGGATTTCATGGGACAAGGTCTTGTGGGACAGGGGTATGGGGTTCCTGGCGGTGCTCCAGGTGGAGGAATTCCTAGTGGCACTGTGCAGAGCTCTCCTCCTCATGCTCCTGGGTTACAGCCGCAACATTCATATGGACAATGGAGTGGATATCCGTGGTCACAGATGGTATCTTATCCCTTTTCCAATTCATCTGACGTGTAGCCTAACCCAGATGATCCCAACAAGGACCCCAGAAACACACGATAACGAACAAGAATCCCATGAAAAATACTTATATAATTATGGTATCCTCACGGCGTTATATAGCCCACAACTCCAATGAACAATAACAATCCTATTAAGAAATTCTCCGAAAAACCGTATCTCACTTCCCAAACGAAATATACTCAAATGTCTGACATATCAAGTTGCTGTGACTGCAGTCGTCCCATCAGATATCTTCCAGATAGCCAAATCCGAATGACAAATCCCACATCGATGAACTCTATTCCCATATTTGGAAAGATACCAACATGGCAACGGTGCAAGAACTCCTGTGAGATAACATACTCCAGCAATAGGATAATAAACTGCATGTGCAGGGACATTATGTGTAGTCGTATACGTCTGATTCTTACAGCGAGGACACTACCATTAACACCCATCATAAAAAAACAACATCCTTCTATTCATATCGAGCAGAGGGGGGAGAAAGGAGGGAATATACGCTTACAGGACCAGAGTATTTTCCAAGCATGCTGAGAGGGATAGTCATTCCTTCCAAAGTACTTGAAGAAGAATACTTTCTGACGGATTCAGGAAGATCTATGTGATCTATGTTCATGGTCTTCAATTGACTTTCGTTGTAAGATGGTGGTTCCGAATATGAGAACATGTCGTCTACTGGAGTCTTCTCAAATACTTGGACTTGAGAGACTGTAATTTCATTGCTTTGAACGGGTGGGAGAATGGTAGGAGCGGTCCTGAGTTGTCTCCTTGGACGTGTTGAACAGGAAACGGCGCGATGTCGACCACATGAACGCCGACCTGCACGAGTGTAATTACCGCGATACTTCGATTTACAGCACATCCCAAAAACCTGAATTCAAATGAGTCTTTTCAAGTCCCGCAGACCTTGACACGTTGAGGAGTACATCTTTGAGTGCAACTGACGTGGTCTTTATATCTGTGAATAGCCTTTGAGGCGTGGTCGGGGTTGACTGAACGGATTCCTCTTGGCAAAGACTCGTGCCGAAAAAAAGAAGAACTGAAATTACCCGATTTGGAAACCTTACCTTCGTCGGATCAATAGAGGCCCGTTTGTAAGATCATCTGATCTAAATGATTGGACGATTTCGCTTAACATCTCATCACAGCCACTCAATTTCACTTTAAACTTTCTGCAGTCTTGGCAATTCCCGGCAGTTCCAACGACTGTTTGGTGGAGATGGGGAGCCATGTAGTGTAACTAAGATTCATCTGATTATGAGTCTGGAGAGAGAAATCCCCCATCGGAGGTACTTTAAGTTTTTCCAAATGGATTATTCCCTCTGCTCAAAAGAAAGATACTCTCTCTGCTCAACGCTATCACTGCCAATCTGATACACACCACTAACTGGAAACAAGCTGTGGGACGTAAACTGAGATCTTCACCGTTCTCGAACAAAATCCCCACACTTTTCCGTTGCCTGTTTCCATCGGACCCTTAGCATCCCTCAGAATCGTTACAAATTATTCTAAATATTTACAATGAATAAATATTTAAATACTTACATCTGTACTACCCCTGAAACCTCATTGAAAGGCACTAGAATTCGCGGAGCATTAGAGCGCAGCTGTCGACGCTGAAATGAGAGGTAACCCATTCACACAATGTCAAGGTTCACTATCAGACTTCATGACTCGCTGGAACGACCTTCCATCCGAAATCAAGAACGCGATTGTACGCGCGACGCTTGCAAGTCTTGCTCGTGACTGCGAATCTCGAACTTCTTACTACGAACCTTCTCCATCTCTCCAACTCAAAAGTTTCCTAGCAATTCTGCTTACGAATCGCGAATGTCATTACATGGCTATCAACACTCAAATGACCGGAGTGGACTCGTGTTCGTACTTTCAATCCCGCCAAAGGGAAATGATATTGAACTTGAGCAAATACGCACTGGGAGGCTATGATCCCCCTTGCCCGTTTTTGGACTATCGAGACGTCGAGGATGCGGCAGGTCGGTTCTGGCAGAATCCCTTAATCTATCGCGACTTTGGGTTGGTCGACATGACACTTCTCGCTTTCAAGGAAGGATCAACTCCACGATTGCTCTCTTACATGAAAAGATTTTTCGAAGCAAATTTCGAAGAAACTCCAGAGCGATTCACATTTCACAAAAACGTCGGTAAAGGCGAAATCTTGCGTCCTGGACAAATACAACGCCAATTAACAGTGACAACCGGTAATCTGCAAATACAGCCAACTTTCGATCGCAAAATCTACAGCATTGCGGATATTAGCCTTTCCCCTCCTATCGGCCCTGACGACAGCGATCAATGGACCACAGAATACCCTCGCATGAAACAAAACCTCTCGTCCTGGGTATTTATATCCTTTGACGCAGAAGGTCAGTTCCCGGACGACTGGTATTTGTGCAATTATGAAGAGCAATGTGTTTATGATGAAAGGAGGATTGGGTTCGAGCGAGGTGAAGAGATTCAAAATGCAATAGAGCATTGGCGGGTTGACTTGAATTCACTGATGAACTATGCTATTCAAGTAGCCGAGAGGCATCGAGCGGAGTAAGGAACAAGAGTCTGAAGTAGATATTATAGAAGCTAGGCTAGCTAGTTACTGATCCACTAGTCTCTCAAATCACCATAGTACAAACTATTTTTGCTTCGCGGCCTTTTTCAGAGCACGTTTCCTGATATCCTCATGCATTTTCTTGTTAATCCCTACAACAACACTTCCTTCACGTCCCCCAATCAACAAAGCAGGAACAGCAATCACCCATTCGTACAATGCGTGCGACCAGTAGGTAGCACCATCACGACCAATGTTGTGTAATGCGCTGCGGACAAAGGCGTTTTCTGTGGGCACTAGGAGCGATGGACGACGGATTTTGGCGAGTTTGGTGGTTACTAGGTATGCATCTGACTGTCAGCATCATATGATATACTTCGCCAATATAAACGAAGGGAAAGGGGACAGTGGGACGTACTAAGATGTTGAACGACGATATTTTTGGATTTGAGTTCTGATTTGAGAGCATATGACCATGCTGAAAGAAAGGCTTTTGTACCGCTGTACGTAGCAAGTAACTACACAGCATTAGTCTGTTCAGGTACAAAGGATGTACAGGAGTAGGAGTGAATCCAGCAAAACTACCCACATTCACAATCAACCTCTTCTTCTTGCGATCATTAAGCAAATAAGGTAATGTAGCCTTTGTAATCCTCAGCACACCAGCAGCATTAACAGCCAATATCCCCTCCATCTCCTCTTCAGCAGTCTCCTCAAAAGTAACAGGCATCGAATGACTCATTCCCGCATTATTCACTAGAACTCTAATATCTCCACCATCTTGATTATGTACTTCATCTAGCACATCCGCATACTTATCACTCAAAGGTTTAGCACCAATGTCGATATCCACGAGTTTGATTTCGGTTTTGGGATACTTGGCGAGGATCTCGGTGCGGAGTTCTTCGAGTTTGGAGAGGGAACGGGAAACTAGGATGAGATTGAATTGGGCTTTTGCAAGGGCGAAGGCATATGATTTTCCGATACCGGAGGTGGGACCTGTGACTACTGCGTATGGGGATCCTTTGCCTTGACGGAATTTGGTGATCTGGACTAAGTCAGAGAGGTTCCTAACAGAGAATTTGGGAGGAAGAATTGGTGGGATAGTACAGGAATTCCTGGAATGACGATCCGATATAGTACTGCTAGAAGAGAAAGAGCGAAGTAAAGATAGCCAATGATGCCGGATACAACGAAGAAAAGAAAAAGGGAAGAGTAAACTGAAAAGTTCGTAAGCCAATTGTCAAAGAACGAGCACATGTGGGGACAAGAGATATATATCCTAGGGAAAAGATAAAGAACTTACGTTTATTCAAATGTTCATTGTCATGAAAAGTAATGTCCATCAACACCATCTTTGAAAGGAAAGACTTGTTGATAGTAAAGAGTTGAGCCAGGAGTAGAGAGTTGATCTTCGCGAGAAGGGAAACTACACGACATTGGCATATTAAATGGCGTACCACGTTACACAAAATGTTGGGTAAATCCGCTTGAGCCATTTTGCTCTGGTTCCTGACCATCAAATTTG
>Ga0335073_10002613_pt1 | contig 24740 bp, 21 predicted proteins | sample Lox_Sample_22_FD_207093 | JGI IMG/M metagenome (GOLD analysis project Ga0335073, IMG submission 207093) | Soil microbial communities from Loxahatchee National Wildlife Refuge, Florida, United States - Lox_Sample_2.2 | ecosystem: Environmental > Terrestrial > Soil > Wetlands | place: USA... | reverse complement strand
GGCAGATGGTCTTTTTGAAATGCCCCACCCCGTCGCGGTTTCTGCGACAGGGTGGTTCTTGATTTCTCCCTTGTCCTCAGGAACAAGCGGTCATTCCTGCGATTAATTTGCCGTCCTCAAAAGCAGAAGCGCGAGCGCCAGTTTTGCGTCCCCGGCGCTGACATTGCAGTGGCCAAAGGCAAAGACCGGAAGCTGATTGAGCCGGGAAAGCGAGTTCTGGTTCTGCACCTTGGCTCGATAAAGGGTTTCCTGCCAGAACGGAACCTGCGGATCGGCGGTGGTGTGCAGGGTCACCAGCGGGTTCAACAGCAGTCCGTCGGTCTCGTAGTTGGTTATGTCAGCTTGCGCAGTGGAGTCCTCCGTAAAACGCGCTACTGAAGCATTGAGCCTGGCATCGTTGAGCGACCCTTTGTAGGCGTGGCCGATGTTGCTATACGGATTGCCGCCCAAGGTAGCAATGGCATCGTTGGTGGCGAAGACGTTGTACCAGAGCGCATCCACGATCGCATCCCCGGCATTTGACGGATTGAGACCGGTAGGAATCTGCGAAACATTTAGATACTGAAGAGCGGCAAGAGGTTTCTGGCTGATGGCCTTGCGTATCGCCGGGTCGTATATGGTGGTCCAGTCGACCATGAGCTCGGCGGGAATGGTTATGTTGGTCTGCGTCCAGGCGGCCCCGAGAATTCCCGGAAAGAAATAGTCGAAAAGCACGCGCGCATCGCCCAGGTAGTTGATTTGCTGTTGGAAGCTGCCGATGGGACCGCAGACGGCCAGGCCGCCGGCGTAGGAAGAATCGGATTCGATGGATTTGGTGGTGATCAGCCCGCCTTCCGAAGCGCCGGTGAGAAGCACTTTTCCAAACCCAATGTTGAGGCTGTTGAGTACGTTGAGAAGCGCCTTGGTGTCTTGAATTCCCTGCGCTATGGCCAGGCCATCTTTGGAAAAACTGGAGGCGGCGAAGGCGAAGCCGAGGCCGTTGACGAGCGCAGGAATGCTGGTGCCATCGGGGAGTTGGAGCTGAGTGAGCCAGGTTCCGGCGGGAGAGCCCACCGGGACATATCCGTGTGCGAAGAGAATTACGGTGCCGTTGAAACAGCTCGCCGGTTGAGGCAGGTAGACGACATACTGGGCGTTGCCGCTGGCGCCCCGGTCAGTTCCGTACACGCCGGAGGCTGCCAACGTGCTGGAACACTGAGCGGCTGCTGCTCCAGTGAGCAGCGCGGTGAGCAAGAGCAGGGCGATCGAAATCTTCTTCATTTTTCTGACCTCCGGATTTGCCAGAAGGGATTTGCTATCTTGGACATTCCAGTGGGGGATGAGTATACCTCGAATCGGCGGCGCAGGCGGTCCGCGCCCGAATTTCCTCAACGTTCCACAAAGAAGTTTCGTCGTCCACAGCTTCTTCACAACGGGGCGAAGTTTTTCTGTTGCCGGACGAGAGGTTCTGCCCCAGAGTGTGTGACAGCGAAAACGTGAAGCTTTCAGGCCTGCCGGACGAACAGCAAAGCCAGCAGTAGCCGGTGGTTCCCGAGGGTGAATCGCCGGGGGCAACCCGGAAACGCGCGTGAGCGCGGGCTGGGCGCCCGGGCGTTGCGGCCTCCTCTTCCGACTTGCTCTTGAGCATAGTTGGGCGGCTGGCATTGCGCAGGTTGTGGGACGATGGTGCCGGAATCTCGATTCCGGGATTATGGTTCGCGGCCTGCCGGCAGAGCGCACCGTTCGCGGTTGCAGCATGCCGGTGCCGTCGCTCCGCTGCCTCAGCAGCGGAATGGCAGGACGGAAAGTTCACGAACGATGCGGCCCGGGTGGCTGGCCTGGGCCGCATTTGTTTTTCGGCGGCTTGACGGCGATCCGTGTCAGTACTAGCGGCGGAAATGTGGGCGCGCGGCTCCTCGTCGCCTGCGACTACTTCGATCTGTTGTGTTCCCGAAGCGATTTACCGAACTCGAGTTCGACAGCAGCGGCCAATGTCGCCGGGCCGGCGAATCCCTGCCAGCGGCGAACTAACTTCCCCTGCGATGTGAGCAACATTATGGTGGGGAATTCGGCCACGGCGAAACGCGATGACAGATGATGGCCACGATCCTCGACAATGGGAATGTCCAGGTGCCAGTCATAGCCGGCGTTGATCAACGCCTGATGTTGTGGATGAGGGCCGGCAGGGCCAGATGAGTCGACGACGGTTACTTTCAGGCCGCGCCAGCGATATTGATGGCTCAGGCTGTGCAGAAAAGCGACTTCGCGGCGTGAGGGAGTGTCTGCGGTGTCGGGGGTGGTTTGCAGAAACGCGAGCAGCATGAGCGCGGGAGGATGCGAACGCCGGGAGAAATTGCTGTGGCGAATGCGATGTTTCGATGCATCGGTAGCCGGCGAACCCTGCCAGGCCCCGATGTTGTATCCGCTGCCGTTGGGCAGGGTGTTCCCCCAGAAGTCCTGCGTGCCCATTGAACATCCAGCGTTTGCGCCACACACATTGGCTCCTTTGCCGATGGCGGGAGAACCTTGCAGCAAGGTGAAGGCGGACGTGGGTTTACCGACCGCATGATAGGTGGGGTCGTTGAGCATGGGATCGACGTTGTAGCTGTGCGGGTCCTGAGTCGAGCCTGCCTGATAGGCAGCGAAACCGGTGTAGGTTGTGCTGCCGATCTGCCATGTGGCCGGGGAGGAGGAAGTGGTCCAGTAAATATTGTTATCGAGCGTGAAGGCTGAGGGGACCTGGATCATGCCGGGAACGGCGGCATAAATGATGTTGTTCCTGAAAAAGACGGGGTGGTTTCCCGAGAAAGTCGCACTGCCGGCGGAGAGCGCGGGGGCGTTGCCGGCGGGGTTCCAGTAGAAGGTGTTGTTATAGATCTGGACACCGTTAAGTGATCCGTTATCCCAGGTATAGAGGTCGACTTCGCCCTGCTTGGAGAGGTCGCTGCGCTGGCCATTGTTGGAGCAGACGTTATAGCGGAAGACGTTGTCGTTGCTGGCCTGTCCGCCCGCGCCGAAGAAAGCCACGCAGTAGCCGGCCGAATCATGCCCGTAGTTGTATTGGACGATGTTGTCGTTGTTGTAGTAGTCGATGTCGAAGTCGCCGCCATCGCCACCCCAGCTCTGATTGGAATAGGACTCGTTGTTCTGCACGGTGCAGGTGTGGCAGTACCACTCCCAGAGGCCGACGGGCGTGCTGCCAGTGCAATTGGGGCAGAGTCCGCTGTTGTAGACGACGTTGTTCTGCAGCAGGCCATTGTTGGTTTCGGCGACGAGGATGCCGTCGCCGTAGATGTCGTGGGCGGTGGAATTCTGCACGGTGATGTGGTTGCCGAGGGGCTGGGAGACGCGGTTGCTTTCGATCCAGGCGCCGCCGGCGCTGACGAGAATGCCTTCGGAGACGTGGCTGTCGTGGGCGGTAACGCCGTCGATGAGAACGTCGGTGAAAGTTTCGCCCGAGCCGTTGTTGCTGAGGAAGACTTCGCCGGAGTCAGAGCGCTTGGCGGAAGTGAAGGTTGCTCCATGAACGTTGAGGTTGGTCAGGTGGATGTGATTGATGGGGACGTTGGGCGTGTTTCCGGAAATATAAACGCCATAGAGATTGCCGCCGACGATTTCAAGATTGCTAATTTCCCAATATTGCTGGTTGAAAAGTTTGAGGGCCTCTTCGGCGGAGCCTCCGTTGATGATGGGTTGCGCCCCGACACCATAGGCGTCGATGACGATGGGCGCGGCGGAGGAGCCGGAGCCGTGGGGAGTGAGAGCGCTGTTGCAGGTTGTGCCGCGGTTGAGCAGGAGATGATCGCCGGGGATGAAGGTGAAGGCGTTGACGCTGGCCGGAGAATTCCAGGGCGAGGCCTGTGTGCCGCTGCCGTTGGCGGCGGCGGAGCAGTCGAGATAAAAAGTGGAGGCGGAGTGAGGACTCGGTGGAGGCGCAGCTGCGGGAGAGGTGCGCGAGCTGGAGCAGGAGTTGAGCGAAGCCAGCAGTAGCGCGGGGATGGCGCGGCGGAGGATATGGGTTAGAAGAGGCATGAGGGTTCCGAGGTGAGGCCGGTAAAAGCAGGTTCCTGACCGCCGCTTCGCGCCGGTTCGGAATGACATCGAAGGGAGGGAAATAGTTCGCTTTTTGTTCGCTTGTATGGCATACTGCGGCAACGTCCAGCGTATCAAGAGAGGTTGGGCCGGGTCGAGGAGCTCTCATGAGAAACGGAAAAAAATAATTGGGCGGAGTTTTCCAACGCAGTTCACCGCGCTGCACAACGGGGAGCGAAGTTAAGATGACGACGCGATCCTGAAACATCGAGAGCGATCCACGCGAGATCCCCCGCCGCGCAGATGAAAGCGCGCGGCTTCGGGATGACCCGGTGTGGTGGCTTTCGCGGGCAGGAGTGCTCGCGCCAGACGATCAGGCTTGGATGGGAAGGTAACGTTGGCGACTTCGGATTACAGCATCAGCAGTCTTCCGGCGAACGTAGAGGCGGAGCGCTCGATTCTGGGCGCGATTCTGCTGGATAACTTTGCCTACAACCAGGCTGCGGAACATCTGAAGACGGAAGATTTTTCGCTCGACTCGCACCGCCGCATTTACACGCGCATGGTCGATCTGGCCGAATCGTCGCGGCCGATCGACATGATCACGCTGATCGAAGAGCTGGAGCGGCACAAGGACCTGCAGTCGGTTGGAGACGTCGCCTATGTGTCGAGCCTGGTCGATGGAGTTCCCGACCGGCCCAGCATCGAGCATTATGTCAAGATCGTGCGCGACAAGGCCCTGCTGCGCGGCCTGATTCATGCGGCAAACTCAGCGATCGCGCGAGCGGCCGAACAGACCGACTCGGCGGAAGAGGTTCTCAGCGATGCAGAAGCGGCGATCTTTCAACTCTGGGACAAGCGCATTGGGCGCGGTTTCCTGGGGGTGCAGGAGATCGTGCGCGAGTCGTTCGGGTCGGTCGACGCGCTGCTGCAGCGCGGGCAGCGCATCACGGGCCTGGCCACGCACTACACCGATCTCGATGAGATGACCAGCGGATTGCAGCGGTCGGATCTGGTGATTATCGCGGCGCGGCCTTCGGTGGGCAAGACGGCGTTTGCCATGAACATCGCCGAGAATGCCGCGATCGAAGACGGGAAGGTGGTGGGCGTGTTCTCGCTGGAAATGTCGCGCGAGGCGCTGCTGCTGCGCCTGCTCTGTTCGCAGGCGCGGGTTGATGCGCACAAGATGCGCACGGGATCGCTCTGGCAGGACGACACGCGGAAAGTAGTGCGGGCGATGGAGCAACTGGCGCATGCCCCGATCTACATCGACGATACGCCGGGCATTTCCTTGAGCGAAATGCGAGCAAAGGCGCGGCGATTGAAGCAGAAGGAAAACGGCAAACTGGATTTGATTATTGTGGATTACCTGCAACTGATGGCGGGCGGCGGACGTCGCTACGAGAATCGCACGCAGGAAGTCTCGGCGATTTCGCGCGGCCTGAAGGCGCTGGCCAAGGAACTGGTTGTGCCGGTGATTGCGCTTTCGCAGCTGAGCCGCGCACCGGAGAGCCGGGGCGGCGATCATCGTCCTCAACTGGCAGACCTGCGCGAGTCAGGTTCGATCGAGCAGGACGCGGACCTGGTGGCGTTTATTTTTCGCGAGGAAATTTACAAGCAGGATGATCCCGATCTGCAAGGCCGGGCGGAGATCATTATTGCCAAGCAGCGCAACGGGCCGACGGGAAAAATCCAGTTGGCGTTCCTGAAAAGTTGCACCAGGTTCGAGACACTGGTGGAGGGCGGCGTTGGGCTGGATGAGTGAGTTTCCTGACTACCGGGATCACCGTAGTTTTGGTCCGGTAAACACTGTAGACAGTGAGGGTTGTGTGATTGGCGAGATGGACTGTCGGGCTGTGGAAAAGCTTGTGGAATTGAAGACGCGTTGGAGAATCTCTCTGGGCAAAGATGGCTTGCGGGCCGGGCGATTTTTTGCAGCACGGCTTTAAATGTATGAATAGTAATCAGTTAAGCAATTCATATGGAATTAACATGGGCAGGGTGAGCTCGGGCCGGGTGAACGGGTGAAAGGGAGATTTGCACATTTTCGTGTAGCGAAGCGTAGGTTTTCCGGGGAATTCGAGATTGGGAGAGTGAGGTGCCGGCGCGGCGGCTGAAGCCCCGGTTTAGTCGAGGTCGTGATCTTCCCATTGGGGAGGACCCACCCTTGCCGCTTAGTGATGTGAGCAGACGCTTGCGGCGGGAAATGCGGCAAACGGGGCCACCCGGCAGGAAGCCGCGCCCCCCTTCAAAGCGCTGCTGAAAGCGGGGGCGTTCGCGATGAAGGCTTATCGCACCCACCCGTTTTGCTCGCGTCGGTTCGCGTGTGGTTGCAAGGATCCTTCGACTGTGGTTGGCTTTTGCGCGAAGCGCAAAGGTCAGTGCTCGCTCCGGATGACAATGGATAAAAATGGGCTATTCGCCTTCGCCGACTTTGAGGACGGCGAGGAAGGCCTCTTGCGGAATATCGACTCGTCCGATGCGCTTCATGCGCTTCTTGCCTTCTTTTTGCTTCTCTAACAATTTGCGTTTACGCGTGATATCGCCGCCGTAGCACTTGGCGAGAACATTTTTGCGCATGGCAGAGACGGTTTCGCGGGCGATGATTTTCGCGCCAATGGAAGCCTGGATGGCGACCTCGAACATCTGGCGAGGAATGAGCTGGCGCATTTTGCTGACGAGAGCTTTACCGCGCTCGTAGGCAAAATCTTTGTGCACGATGATGGAGAGTGCGTCGACGGGATCGCCCGCGACCAGAATGTCGAGCTTCACCATGGGCGACTCCCAATAACCTGCGAGATGGTAGTCGAGCGAAGCGTAGCCGCGGGAGACGGATTTGAGACGGTCGTAGAAGTCGAGAACAATTTCGTTCAGCGGCAATTCGTAGTGCAGCATGACGCGCGTAGAGCTGACGTATTCGAAGGTTTTTTGCTTGCCGCGCTTTTCTTCCACCAGCTTCAAAATTCCGCCGACATACTCTTCGCTGGTGAGAATGGTGGCGAGAATCACCGGCTCTTCGACTTTGGTGATTTCGCTGGGATTGGGCCAGCGCGAGGGATTATCGACCTCGATGAGCTCGCCGTCGGTTTTGGTGATCTTGTAGCGGACGCCGGGAGCGGTGGTGATGAGGTCGAGATTGAATTCGCGCTCGAGGCGTTCCTGAATAATTTCCATATGGAGCAGGCCAAGAAAGCCGCAGCGGAAACCGAAGCCGAGGGCGGCGGAAGATTCGGGCTCGAAGAAAAAAGAAGAGTCATTGAGGCGAAGCTTTTCGAGGGCTTCGCGGAGTTGGGTGTGCTCGTGGGCATCGACGGTGTAGAGGCCGGCGAAGACCATGGGCTTGATTTCCTCGAAACCGGGCAGGGCCTCGATGGCGGGATTGGCATCGTCAGTGATGGTATCGCCGATTTTTGTATCGGCAACGTTCTTGATGTTGGCGATGAGAAAACCGGCCTCGCCGGCCTTCAATTCGTCGATGTCGACCGGTTTGGGGGTAAGAACGCCGAGAGCTTCGACGTCGAAGACGCGGTTGTTGGACCACAGACGAATCTTCTGGCCTTTGCGCAGCGTGCCTTCGAAAATACGGGTGAGGACGATGACGCCGCGGTAGGGATCGAACCAGGAGTCAAAAATCAAGGCCTGCAGGCGATGATCGGGATCGCCTTTCGGCGAAGGGATGCGCTTGACAATGGTTTCGAGGACATCGGGCACACCCTGGCCGGTTTTGGCGCTGATGAGAAGGGCATCGGAAGCGTCGAGGCCGACGGCGCCTTCGATCATTTCTTTGGTGCGGGGAATGTCTGCGCTGGGCAGATCGATCTTGTTGATGACGGGAATGATTTCCAGGCCGTGATTGATGGCGAGATAAGAATTGGCCAGAGTCTGCGCTTCGACGCCTTGCGAAGCATCGACGACGAGGAGCGCGCCCTCGCAGGAGGCGAGCGAGCGGGAAACCTCGTAGGAGAAATCGACGTGGCCGGGAGTATCGATCAGGTTGAGCTGATAGGTTTCTCCGTCCTTGGCCGTGTACATCATGCGGACGGCGTGGGCCTTGATGGTGATGCCGCGCTCGCGTTCGAGGTCCATGGAATCGAGGACCTGGGCCTGCATTTCGCGCGCGGTGAGCGAGCCGGTGAGCTCGAGCAGGCGGTCGGCGAGGGTCGATTTGCCATGGTCGATGTGGGCGATGATGGCAAAGTTGCGGATGTGGGAAGCGTCCATGGAGTGTGGGCTAAGGATTGATTCTAGCAGGGGGAATGCGGTGTTCCGGTTTCGGGCTGAGGCTTTGTGAGAATGTGACAAGCGACCGTGACTGGCTCCCGTTGGAAGCGCAATGTGCTGCATTCGAGGCCTTTCGTCTTTTCTGATGATTCCAGGCCGAGTTAGTCTCCGCTCAAGCTAACATCTCCTTATGAACGAACCGTCATTCCTCGCCGTCGATCACGTGCAGTTGGCCATGCCTGCGGGAGAAGAAGAGCGCGCGCGGAGGTTTTACCGCGACCTGCTGGGTATGACAGAAGTGCTCAAGCCTCCGGAGTTGGCGAAGCGTGGTGGGTGCTGGTTTGCGAGCGGAGGCGTGCAGATTCATTTAGGAGTGGAGAAGGATTTTCGCGCGGCGAAGAAGGCGCATCCGGCATTGCGGTGCCGCGATTATGACGGGCTAATTCTTGGATTGCGTGCGGCGGGAGTGGAAGTGATGGACGATGAAAGTATTCCCGGCGTGCGGCGATGTTATGTGGAAGATCCGTTTGGGAATCGGCTTGAGTTGATGGGGTGAGCACTGGAGCGTCTGCCCTACGTTCGATCATGGTGCTCGCGAGATCCCTCGCCCCGCTGGTGAAAGCGTGGGGCATCGGGATGACGCCGTCAAATGGACGAGCGAATTTATTCCTGTACAATCTGTGCGCTTGAATATTCTTGCGCAGGTGATCGATATGCTGAAGCGCTTGCTAGTCATTGTTTGTCTGTTTTTCTCGAACGCGGCATTTGCGCAGATGCTTTCGCCGCAGGTGAAAGAGTTTGTGAAAGTGGATGCGCCCGTGGTGGCGCTGACGCATGTGCGGGTGATCGACGGCACGGGCGCGCCGGCGCGGGAAGACCAGACGTTGATCGTGAGCCACGGAAAGATCGGATCGGTGGGCGACGCCGCTTCGGCGAGCGTACCCAAAGATGCCCGGGTGCTCGATCTCCACGGGTACAGCGTGATTCCCGGCCTGGTGGGAATGCACGATCACATGTTTTATCCCATGGGGAACGGCATTTTTGGCGAGATGGCCTACAGCTTTCCGCGCTTATACCTGGCCGGCGGCGTTACTACCATTCGCACCACCGGCGCGCTCGAACCTTATACCGACCTGGAGATGAAGAAGGCCATCGATGCCGGCGACATGCCCGGACCGAAAATGCACGTTACGGGGCCGTATCTCGAGGGCAAGGGATCGTGGGCGCTGCAGATGCACCAGCTTGGCGGACCCGAGGACGCGACGAAAACCGTGAACTACTGGCTCGATGAAGGCGCCGACAATTTCAAAGCGTACATGTTCATCACGCCGGCGGAGCTCTCGGCTGCGATTGCTGCTGCCCACAAACGGGGCGCGAAGGTGACAGGACATCTGTGTTCGATTGGATTTCGCGAGGCGGCCGATCTAGGGATCGACGATCTGGAGCACGGCATTCTGGTGGATACGGAATTTCTCCCGGACAAAAAGCCTGGGGTGTGTCCTGAGAATCCGGAGAATCCGAAACTGATCGCGCAGCTCGACGTCAACTCGGGACCGCTGCACGACACGATCCTTTACCTGGTGCAGCACCACGTTGCAGTAACATCGACGCTGCCCGTCTTCGAGATGGGGAGCTTCAGCGGCCGGCCGACTCTGGAGAAGCGCGTGCTCGATGCGCTTTCGCCGGATGCCCGCAGCGCTCTATTGTGGAATCGAGTGCGCTCCAGCGATTTTGGGCGGCTCAAGAAGTCCTATGGCATCGAGGACTCGCCCTGGCCGGCGGCCTTCAAGAAAGAAGAAGAGTTCGAATACGCGTTTTCCAAAGCGGGCGGGTTGCTGCTGGCGGGGCTCGATCCCACGGGCATGGGCGGAGTGATCGCAGGCTTTGGCGATCAGCGTGAAGTCGAGTTGCTGGTCGAGGCAGGATTTACTCCTCTCGAGGCGATTCACATCGCTACAGCGAACGGCGCGCAGTTTCTGGGAGAACTGGACCGCATCGGAACCATCGCTCCCGGCAAGCAGGCGGATCTGGTGGTCATCAAGGGCGATCCTTCGACGAAGATCGACGATATCGAAAATGTGGAGACGGTGTTCAAGGATGGGGTCGGCTACGATTCGGCCAAGCTGATTGAGTCGGTGCGCGGAGTGGTCGGCAGCAGGTAGCAGTTTTCAGTTGCCAGTAGGGACCCGGATCGCATGCTCGTTCTCGCTTCCTCTTCGCCGCGCCGCCAGGAACTTTTGCGCAATGCCGGGATTTCGTTCACGGTGCAAGCGGCGGACATCGATGAAGCGCCGCGGGATCGAGAGTCTGCCAAAGACTGCGCGGAGAGACTCGCGCGGGAGAAGGCGCTGGCGGTTTCCGCCAGGCGGCCGGGAGATTTCGTGCTGGGGGCGGATACGGTGGTGGCGGTCGATGAGGTTATCCTGGGCAAGCCTTTGGATGCCTCTGATGCCGCGCGCATGTTGGGAATGTTATCGGGACGGACCCATGAGGTGATTACGGGAGTTTGTCTGGTTGCGCCGGCCCCAGGGATTCGCGAATGGACCGAGTCGGAGAGCACGCTGGTTATCATGAGCGGGCTCACCGCGGATGATATTCGGAGTTACGTCGCTACGGGCGAGTCGATGGATAAAGCCGGCGCCTACGCGATCCAGGGAATGGCTTCGCGCTGGATTCCACGCATCGAAGGCGACTACAGCAACGTGGTTGGCCTGCCGGTGGCGCGGGTTTGGAAGATGCTCCGGAGGTTCAAGGCAATCTGAGAGTGCGGAAGCCGCGAGCGGAAAAACTAGGACTTTTTCTCGGCGTCGTCTTTTTTCTTGTTCTCTTCGCCTTCCTTCATGGCCGATTTGAAGTTGCGGATGCCTTCACCGAGGCCCTTGCCCAGCGAAGCAAACTTGCTGGGCCCGAAGAGAAGAAGCGCGATGGCCACAATGAAAAGAATCTCGGTGAGACCGATCTTGCCTTCCATATCCGCAGCTCCTTCCGGGCAGCTCCGGCATGCCGGTGCGCCCCTGACAAAAATTCTAGGCTAGTGCGAGAACGGAGTCAAAACGGGGTGATTCCGGGGCTGCCTGGCTGGTGTAGAATCTTGGTGGTGAACCCCGCCGCCGGTTCGGAAAGCCAGTAAGGGCGCGCGTTGAACCAGCGGAATACCACCTTGTCGGGACGTGGCTCAGCCTGGTAGAGCACTCGCTTGGGGTGCGAGGGGTCGGCAGTTCAAATCTGCCCGTCCCGACCAATTGTTTATGGAGATCCTTCGCTGCGTTCAGGATTTCGGCAGCAGGCTCCCGCTCGGCTTCGCCATCGCTGACGCCTGCTAAGCGCCTCAAGTTCAAATCTGCCCGTCCCGACCAATTTTGTGGCAGGCGTTAACTATCGCCGATGTTCCCCACCCAACGAAAAGCGCGTTGGGTGGGCCACCCGCCCGAAGCACGCAGCGATCTGTAGCGACCCGACTGTCATTACGGTGTCGCCAGCCGACACCGAAGTAACCTCCACTTAAAAAACAGGAAGGGTCATCATGGCACATATGGCTTTGCCGCTGCTTCAGGTCACCGGACTGCGTGTCCGCTATGCGACGGATACCGGCGATGCCGTCATCGCGGTCAACGATCTGGCCCTGTCTGTTCACGCAGCCGAGACAGTCGGGCTGATCGGTGAGTCAGGATCAGGGAAAAGCACACTGGCCAATGCGATCATGAGGCTGCTTCCGCGGAGAGCGGAGGCCGCAGGCAAAGTTTTTTTTGACAACTGCGACCTGCTCGCCGTTCGCGAGAATGAGTTGTCCGGAATTCGCGGTTCTCGAATTTCCATGATTCCGCAAGACCCCGCGGTTTGCCTGAATCCTGTGCTCACGGCCGGAACGCAGATTTATGAGGTGCTGCGGGCACACTTACAACTCACGCGTAGCCAGCGGAAGCAGCGGGTGCGTGAGTTGCTCGGTGAAGTCGGGTTTGAGGATCCCAACACGATCGCTGCCGCATACCCTCATCAGCTGAGCGGAGGGCAAAGGCAGCGCGTTGTGATTGCGCAAGCCATCGCTTGCCGGCCCGCCCTCGTGATTGCCGATGAGCCGACGAGCAAGCTGGACTCACCGCTACAGGTACAGATTATGGCATTGATGTCGGCAATTGTTCGCCGACACTCGACGGCGCTTCTTTGGATCACTCACGATCCGGCTACGCTGGCGGGCTTTGCCGATCGCGTTGCGGTAATGCACCAAGGCCAAATTGTGGAGGAGGGTAAGACCGGTTCAGTCTTCGCCCGCCCGGGACACGCGTATACGAAGAAACTCATGGAGTCGGCCGCCGAATTTGCTCTCGCGTCGTCGTGAATTGTGAGCCTGATTCAAATGTCAACGGAGTCCCAAACTCAAAGTGGTAATTCTCCCGCGTTGCTTCGTGTTGTGGGACTGAGCAAGTGTTACTGGGCGCCGCGCCGTGGGCCCTGGGAAAAACGGAAGAAGATTCAGGCCGTTGCCGACGCAAACTTCGAAATCGCGTCGGGAGAAACACTGGGACTGATAGGCAATTCGGGAGCGGGCAAGTCTACGATTGCCAGGTGCGTGGCGCGTTTGGAAATGCCGGATCGCGGAGAGATCCGCTTGGAAGAAACCGATATTGCGCGTCTTTGCGGCCGCGACATGCGCCGGCTTCAATCCCCGATCCAGATGATTTTCCAGGATCCGATCACGGCAATGAATCCGCGAATGTCCGCCGCGGAAATCATCGAAGAACCATTGTTGATTCGGAACCAAGGCACTCCAGTGCAGCGGCGAGCCCAAGCCTTCGAATTGATGCGCGAGGTTGACCTCTCGCCCGATTGGCTGGATCGGTCCATCGGTCAATTCAGTGGCGGGCAGCGGCAAAGGATTGCGATTGCGAGAGCGCTTACGCTGAAGACGAAGGTGCTGGTGCTCGATGAGGCGCTCGCGAACCTCGATCTCTCGACGCAAGCCCAGATTATCGATTTGCTGCGCCGGCTTCAGGTTCTGCACTCGATCTCCTACCTTTTGATCTCGCATGATCTTGCGCTGGTCGCAAGCATGGCCGAGAACATTGCCATTTTGTCGGGCGGCCGGATTGTGGAGCAGGGCCCGACGAGGGAACTGATCTCGAATCCGATGCACACTGCAACCAAGGAGTTGGTGCGCGCGACCCAGGAGCTTCGAAAGGGCTTCCCGCTGTCTCGACGAGCTTTCGCATGAAATTCCTCCTGCAACGGCTGCTGCGAACTCTGCTCCTCCTGCTGGGATTATCGGTGCTGTGTTTTCTTTTCACGGAAATGGCGCCCGGCAGTTTTTTCGATGAAATGCGCCTGAACCCGCAGATTTCGCCAGAAACGATTGCTTTATTGCGTTCGCGCTATGGCCTCGACCAGCCGCTCCCCATCCGTTATGTGCGATGGACGCTGGCCGCAGCTCACGGCGATTTTGGCTACTCCCTCGCGTATGACGCTCCTGTAGGCAAGCTTCTGTTGCCGCGGGCTAAAAATACCCTGCTTCTCACTTCTGTGGCTACTGTTCTCAGCTGGATCCTGGCTTTACCTCTCGGTATCTGGAGCGCGAGCCGGCGGGGGAGATTGATTGATCGGGTGATCGGAACGGGAACTTCTGTGGTGATCTCGGTTCCGGAGATCGTCATGGCGATTGCGCTGCTCGCTTTAGCTGTTCGATTCCGGTTAGGACCGGTCGGCGGAATGATGAGTTTATCGTTGGAAGACCAATCCCTGTACGAGAGAATTGGCGACGTCTGCGCGCACATGATGTTGCCGGTCTCGATCCTGGTGCTGGGAAGCGCGGCAATCATTGAACGGCATGTTCGTGCCGGCGTCCTGGAAGTTCTGGATTCGGCCTGCATCCAGGCCGCGCGCGGCTTGGGAATCGGCCGAATGAGGCTGTTGGTTTATCACGTACTGCCGCTGGCTGCCAATTCGGCGATCTCACTCCTGGGGTTCTCCCTGGCTGGTTTGCTCGGCGGCTCCCTGCTGGTCGAAGCGATCACGGGGTGGCCTGGACTGGGTCCATTGATCCTGGAAGCGACCCTGTCGCGCGACCTCTATGTCGTGATTGGAGGGGTCATGCTCTCGGGCGTTTTCATGCTCGGGGGAAACTTCGTCGCCGACGTCTTGTTGCTGGCCTGCGACCCCCGAATCCGCAGTGGAGAATCCAATGAAGCTTAGGGTTCGCACGATGGCCGTAGTTCTGGTCGGTCTACATTTGGCTATCCTGCTGGCGGGATTTGTCGCACCCTACAACCCGGCAACGCAGAATCGTGACTTTGCCTATATACCACCCGCACACATCCACTTCCGCGACTCTCGAGGCTTTCATCCAGACCCGTTTGTTTACGCCGCCGTACCCCGGTTCGATGGGTACGGGCAAGATTCGAGCCGCGAATATGCACTGCACCTGTTTGTCAGGGGCGACAGTTACAGACTACTTGGTGTGCTCCCGACCAACCTTCACTTATTCGGAGTCTACCCTCCAGCCCGGATTTTTCTGATGGGAAGTGATGCTTATGGCCGTGACGAACTTTCGCGGCTGTTATACGGAGGACAAATCTCTCTGGCTTCTGGACTGATAGCGACTCTCATTACTCTGGCGGTTGCGACTATCGTGGGTACGATATCCGGCTACTACGGAAAGTGGATCGATGAAACCCTGATGGGCTCAGTCGATTTATTCCTATCCTTACCGTGGTTTTATTTTCTATTGGGAGTGCGCGCATTGTTACCACTTCATCTCAGCCCTGCCAGCACTTTCCTGCTGATCATCTCGATCATCGGGATTATCGGATGGGCGCGCCCGGCACGCCTGGTGCGAGGCCTGATCCTAAGTGCCCGAAGCCGCAATTATGTGTTGGCCGCTCGCGGATTTGGGGCGACAGACTTCTATTTGCTGCGGCGTCACGTAGCCCCGGAGGCATTTGGAGTTCTATTGACTCAAGCAGCGCTGCTGGTACCGCAATATATAGCTGCGGAAGCAGTGTTGTCTTTCTTCGGTTTGGGGGTGGGCGAACCCGTCCCAAGCTGGGGGAATATGCTGAGCTCGCTGCAGCAGTATCAAGTGCTGGTTTCTTATTATTGGCTTCTTGCGCCAGCCGCCGCGTTGGTAGTTACTTCGGTTATGTATTGGCTTCTGGCCGATACGATTCATCACTGGTTACAATCAAAATCAATCTGAATCCGTTCTGTGGGAAGGCCGCTTATGAAAACCATAGCTCGTCTTGCCCTATTTCTTGGTCTGCTCGGAACGGTTTGCGCGGCTGAAGGGCCGGCGCCCGAGCCGCTGAAGCCCTCGGAACAGATTCAGTTCGTAGACGGCGAACTCGGCCAGTACGGCGGAAGGCTTGTCATTGGCCAGCGTTCGGAGCCGAAGACCCTGAATCCGGTGACTGCGACCGATGCGGTCTCGCGAGAGGTGATTGGCCGCTGTAATGCCGATCTGATCAGCATTAACCGGCTTTCACAGAAGACGGAGCCTGCGCTTGCCGAATCGTGGAAGATTTCTCGCGACGGGCGTGAATTTATCCTGCATCTGCGCAAAGGCCTGCGTTTTTCCGATGGCGAACCTTTCACCGCCGATGATGTCGTTTTCTCATTTGCGCTATACCTGGACCCAGCAATCGGCTCTCCACAACGGGATCTTTTGATCATCGACGGCAAGCCTCCCGTCGTGACCAAAATTGATGACTATACTGTGCGCTTCGACTTGCCCCGGCCGTACGCGGCGGCGGAGCGGTTGTTTGACGGACTGGCGATGCTGCCGAAGCATCTGCTGGAAAAATCGTACAAAGAAGGACACTTTGACCAGGCCTGGTCGTTGAATACACCACCCTCGCAGATTGCGGGGCTCGGACCTTTCCGGGTGAAGCGATACCTGGCGGGCCAGAACATTGTGCTCGAGCGTAATCCTTATTATTGGCGGGCGGATCGTGAAAAGCGGCGGCTGCCCTATCTGGATGAACTCGTATTCGTATTTGTTGGAAGTGAAGACCAGCAGGTGATGCGTTTCGAGGCGGGCGAGACCGATGTGATCAGCCGACTGAGCGCAGAGAACTTCGCCATGCTGTCGAAGGATCAATCCCGCGGAGGGTGGCAACTGGCCGACCTCGGCCCCAGTCTCGAATACAACTTTCTCGTCTTCAATCTTAACGACCTGGATGCAAAGAGGCTCGGGGATATTGCCGCCAAACAGGTGTGGTTTCGGAATCTAAGATTTCGTCAGGCGGTTTCTTCGGCGATTGATCGCGACTCCATCGTGAAGCTCGTCTACGGCGAGCGAGGCACGCCACTCTGGGGCAACGTGGGTCCGGGAAGCAAACTGTGGGTTGATCAGAAGATCCCCCATCCAGAGCGTTCTTTGGATACGGCCCGGGAACTGCTGAAGTCAGCCGGATTTTCATGGAACACCGGCGGTGAACTGCTCGACACCTCGGGCAAGCCGGTGGAGTTTTCCATCATGGCGAGTTCATCGAACACGCAGCGCACAAAGATGGCGACCTTGATCCAGGACGATCTCGCGCATCTCGGAATCCAGGTCCACGTGGTCCCACTTGATTTCCGCGCTATGCTCGACCGCGTCTTCCAGAACTTCGACTATGAAGCAGCGATCATGGGCTTGGGTGGCGGCGATCCCGATCCTAATCCGGAAATGAACGTATGGCTTTCGAATGGTGCGACACACCTTTGGCATCTCAACGAAGCGCACCCCTCCACACCCTGGGAACAGGAGATCGATCGCCTGATGCAAGAGCAGATGGTCACGATGGACTATGCGACGCGCAAGCGCCTCTATGATCGGGTGCAGCAATTGATCGCGGAGAATCTGCCATTCATTTTCCTGGCCAGCCCGGATGTACTGGTGGGCGCTAAGGACGAAGTGCGAAATTTTCATCCTGCTGTGCTCGACAACTACACCCTATGGAACTCCGATCAGCTTTATCTGCGGAACCAGAAACCGTCGGAGCGAGCTGGTCTCCAGTGAGTGTTGGGGTCAAACTGAAAGCCGTGCTTCAGACCGATTGGTCTGACGAGCGCCTTGTTTCCGCGTGCTTGAAAGGCGATGCGGAGGCTTGGTCAGCTCTCATTGCCAAATACAAGAATCTCATCTATTCCATTCCGATCCGCATGGGAATGTATGAAGAGGCAGCAGACATTTTTCAGTCGGTTTGCCTCGAGTTGCTCAGTGGACTGAGCCAACTACGCGAACCCCGCGCTCTGCCAAAGTGGCTGATGCAGGCCTGCTATCACGTTTGTCTCCAGCAGCGAAGAGAACCGAATCGGGAAGTGCCTCTCACCAACGAAACGGGAGAAGACCTTCCCATCGCTTCTGATGAGCCGATCCCCGAGCAACTGCTGGCAGAACTGGAAAAGGAGCAGATGCTCCGCGATGCCATCGCACAACTGCCGGAGAGATGCCAGCGGTTGGTCCACAAACTCTTTTACGAGAGCCCCCCGCGTCCGTATGAGGAAATCGCGCGCGAGCTCGAATTAGCAACGGGTTCGATCGGATTCATCCGCGGCCGTTGCCTGCAAAAGCTGAAGAAGCAGCTATTGAAGATGGGGTTCTAAACATGAGCCTCAAGGCGGCGACCCAAACCGAAGTTGCGGCGATGGTGGAGCGCCTGCTTGCCGCCGAAGGCGACTCGCAGCGCCGCAGTCTGATTAGCCAGCATCCCGAGGCGGACTGGGAGGAGGTCATCTCGATTCTAAGTGATCGGGTTCGCGAGGAAATCCATGTCAACACGACAAAGGCGCAATTGCTTGCCGATCTCGCAATGCTTGCGGCCGAGACCATCCACAGTGACATCGGGCTAGCCAGGAGCCACCGCGCCAAAGCCAATGCCCTGTATGCCATGGATCGTCATGCCGAGGCGATCGAATTACACCGTTGCGCCGCCGAACTATTCGAAAGGATCGGAGAAAAACAAGAACTGGCGCGCACTCTAAGCGGGTCGATCCAGCCTTTCCTGCTGCTTGGTCGATACGACGAGGCGCTGGCGGCCGGGGAAAAAGCCAGGGCGATTTTTTCCGAAGCCGGCAACGCATGGCGACTGGCCCGGCTCGAGATCAACATCGGCAACATTTTCCAGCGCCAAGACAGATTTGCGGAGGCCTTCGAGCACTACACGCGCGCTTATGAGGAACTGATCAAACGCGATGATGCTGAGGGTCTGGCCGCAGTTCTGAGCAACCTATCTCTCAGCTGCATCTTTCTCAACGACTTTCCCAAGGCACTCGAATTCCATCGGAAGGCTCGCGGCCATTGCGAGGAGAAGGGATTGTCAACCCTGGTCGCCTACGCGGATTACAACATCGCGTATCTGTACTTCCTGCGCGGGGAGTATGGCCGGGCGATTCAGATGCTTCGCGGAGCAGCCACCAGCGCCAAGAAAGCCGGAGATGCCTATCAGCTGGCGCTGTGCGACCTGGATTTATCCGAAATCTATATCGAATTGAATCTGAATGCGGAGGCGACTGAACTGGCTCGCCGGGCCCACGTGCAGTTTCAGAAGCTCGGCTTCGGCTACGAAGGGGCAAAGGCGCTGGCCTTTGCCGCCATCGCAGCAAGTCGTCAGGGGCAAGCCTTCGAGGCCGTCAAACTGTTTACCCAGGCGAAGGAGATGTTCCTGCGCGATGACAATCAGGTCTGGCCTGCGCTCATTGACCTCTACAAGGCGTTGGTTCTATTGAACGAGGGCAGATTGTTCGAGGCGCGCCAACTCTGTATCAATGCCTCGGAGTTCTTTCGGACTTCGGCTCTACAGCGGAAAGCGGCATTTGCGGAGTTGCTTCTGGCCCGAATTCTTTTTCGCATGAGTGATCTTGCCGGAGCACGTCAACGCGTTCAAGCGGCTTTCGAACATGTCGCTAAGCTCGACTCGCCAGTGCTTATCTACGACGGCGAGTTTCTGCTGGGAGAAATTGCACGAACGGGTCGAGACCAGAATGAAGCCTATGCGGCATATTCGCGGGCGCGAGGGGCACTCGAAACGCTGCGAGGGAGCCTGCGTAACGAAGAGCTGAAGATCGCTTTTTTCAGCAACAAATCCGAGGTGTATGAACGCCTTGTTGAATTATGCCTGCAACGCCCGGATGGAGCCGAGGAGGCGTTCAGTTACATCGAACAGGCCAAATCACGGACTCTTACGGAACTCCTGGCACAACCTGTGCACAACGATCAGGATAAGCATACCGAGAGCGACCCGGGACAAAGCGATCTGGTGCGATCTATCCGCAATCTACGGGAAGAATTGAACTGGTATTACAACCTGATTGAGCGGGAGCAATTGCAGCCTCAAGAAAGCTCGCCGGTGAGAATCGAAAACCTGGAACGGCAGGCCCGCACACGGGAAACGGCACTGCTGCGCAGCTTGCAGGAGGCCACCGATCTGGAAGCGACTCAAGCGGGCTTCCAACGGACACCGAGCGTTGCGCTTGAGCAGGTACAGGCAGCACTTCCTGAAGGCGCAGCCATGGTCGAATATTTCTGCGCCCACGACCGTGTGCTCGCCTGTATTCTGAACCGCTTGGAACTCCGGATTGTTTCGGTAACAGTGCAATCCCGGATTCAGAAGCTGCTGCAGTTGCTGCAATTCCAGCTTTCGAAATTCCGGCTCGATCCCCAGTACGTTGCGGCATTCCACGATTCTCTCTTGCAATCGACCCAGGCCCATCTGAAGAATCTGTATCAGGAATTGATCGCCCCGTTGCCTCCGATCCAAGCCGAACATCTGGTGTTTGTGCCCCACGGCTTACTGCATTACGTGCCTATGCACGCCTTGCACGATGGAGAGAAGTACCTTATCGATCAATTTGCAATCTCCTACGCTCCGAGTGCCTCCATCTTCACGATCTGCCAAGGAAAAACGGCGAGTGCTGAGCGCGGCGCGCTGGTTCTCGGAATTCCGGACCCGCAGGCGCCCGCCATCGCCGAGGAAGCGTCGGCGCTCGGCAAAATACTTTCGGAGTGCCAGGTCTTTTTGGGCGAAGCCGCGACCCATCGTGTGTTGGAGGAGTATGGACGACACAGCCGAATTATTCACATTGCGACTCACGGTTACTTTCGGCAAGACAATCCAATGTTCTCTTCGATCCGCCTGGGAGATTCGTACTTGAGTTTGTACGACCTATACCAGCTGAAATTGTCCGCAGAACTGGTTGTGCTGAGCGGGTGCGCAACGGGATTGAATGTGGTGAAAACAGGCGACGAACAAATCGGGCTGGTGCGCGGACTGTTGCAAGCCGGAGCGCAATCGATGATCTTGAGCCTGTGGGACGTTCATGATGCCAGCACCAGGGACTTCATGGTCGCCTTCTACACCGCGCTGCAGCGGGGAATGTCTAAGCCCCTGGCCCTGCAGGCCGCCATGCTGGAGCTTCGCAAAAAACACCCCCATCCCTACCACTGGGCTCCTTTCCTATTGATTGGAAAGGCTTAAGTCCGACCCCAGATTTTTCTTCGCGACCCTATATTTTTTCGCTTGTTGCGGCCCCTTATTCACTATCCCCCCCGATATCGCTGCCGCGGTCAAAAACGCAACCATTAGCAAACACGAGGTCGAGATGGAGCACTTTTCCAATCAGGCGTGGGCTGATCTGATCCGAGGGATCAACCCCCCGCAACAGAAGGAGATGGAATTGCATCTCGCCAATGGATGCCTCGAGTGCATGGTGTCTCGCAACACCTTCACGAAAGTGCAGACCATCGCTCTTCGGGAAAGCAAGTTCGCTCCTCCAGAGAACACGGTCCGCATGGCAAAGCTGATGCTTGCAGAGAACTCGCGCGCAGCTCAGGCTCGCACAGAGGTAGCCAAACTGACATTCGATACGTACGCACAGGCTGCGCCGGCCGGCGTGCGGTCTGCCGGCGCACCGGCAGCGCGACACATGGTCTATGAGGCAGATGGGCTCGCTGTTGACCTGCATTTCGATGCATACCACCCGTCGCAGTTGCTGAATCTGACCGGGCAGGTTCTGGACAAGCGAAGGCCATCAACTTTGATCGAAAATTCAGAAGTGATCCTATGGACGCAGAAGGGTCTCCCCGTCGCAGAGACGAAGGCGAATGCTTTTGGCGAGTTCAATCTGAGGTTCGTGCCAGAGAATAACCTGAGACTTTCGATCCGGGTAATGCAGCGTGCTCATTTTCATATTTCTCTGGCAAATTTTCAGCCCGACCCCGATTCCGAGATGACTCAATCGGAAATTAGTAACTAGTGAAGAGGTTACAGCTGTAAGTAGCGAAAGGGCAGCAGCAAACATAGACTTTTCAGAACTGCCCTTGGGGGGAGTGGGGAGAATGAACATCAATTTTGTCAGTCGGCGCGAGACGCTCTCGTGGAGCCGATATATCGCGGTTGTTCTGCTGCTGTTTGTGATGGCGGCGGGTGCGACTCAAGCCCAGGCGCAAACGCGACTGGTGGTGCGCGATTCTCTGGGTCTTCGCGGACTGAATTTGACATGTCTGCTTACAGGCTGCCAGGTGGTTCGCGGACTGGGAGACCCGCAGGGGCAGTTGTTTCTGGTGACGTTTCCCCCGATTTTGAATCCTGTCACCTCCATCCTGAAGCTGAGTCTGCAGCTTGGCATCGTGGACATTGAAATTGACCAGACGGTGAACTCTACCGATCCGAACGCCGGGGCCGTCCCGTCGTATCTGACAGACGAGACACCGACTGCCTACTACGGCGCTACTGTGTGGCAAGGATACCTGACGCAACCCGGAAATCAGCTGGTAGAAACCTCCAAGGCGCAGTCCTCATTCCGTGTGACCGGTTCCGGCGCGACGGTGGCCATTATTGACACCGGGGTTGATCCCAACCACCCGGTTCTTAAGGGTGTTCTGGTGAATGGGTACGACTTCACGCGAAACGTGGCCGGTGGATCGGAGGATGCCGATGTGAATGCTTCTCCGGATCCCAGCGATGCGCAAACCGCAGACGTGAATCAGCGTACGGTGGCCGTACTGGACCAGCGCACGGTTGCCGTGCTGGATGGTGGAGATTATGACGCGTTCGGCCACGGGACCATGACGGCCGGAATTGTTCACCTCGTCGCACCGCAGGCCAAGATCATGCCGTTGAAAGCGTTCCAGGCCAGCGGCGCCGGATACGAATCCGACATTCTCCGGGCGATCTACTATGCCGTGCAGAATGGCGCGAACGTGATGAGCATGAGCTGGGATTTCCCAACTTATTCCGGCGAATTAGCCAGTGCCGTCAAGTACGCACGGGGCAAGGGTGTGGTCGCAGTGGCTTCTGCCGGCAATGACGGCGAATACGAGTTTGTTTACCCGGGGGCATTGCCGGGAGTGATCAACGTCGCTTCCACTTCCAATCAGGATGTGCAATCTACCTTTACGAATTACGGAACGCCTCCTGTGTTCATGGCTGCGCCAGGCGAAGGCATTATGACGCTGTATCCCTGGGGAACCTATGCCGCAGGCTGGGGAACTTCGTTCAGCACACCGTTCGTTGCCGGAACCGCAGCCCTCATGCTGGGCAAGAACGGCGGCTGCAATTCGGCGAACGTCGCCTCCGGCTTAACGCATGCGGATGTGATCTTTAATCCGCAACTGGGATGGGGTCGCCTGGATGCATATTCGGCGCTGACCGCTTGCCATGGTCTGCTCTAAGGCCATGAGGGCAAACTCAGGAACTACGTTTTCCGAATCCGGATTGTTGCTGTTTCGAGTGAAGGAACTTGAGGAGCAGCAATCCGCGTTTCGCGACTCGGTGGTTTGCGCGTTCAATCAACTTCTCGATCTGAAAGATATCGGGACCGGCGTTCACAGCACGCGGCTCGCCGAGTGGGCGATCCGGGTCGCGAGAAGACTTAACATCCCCGAAGACCACATGCATGACGTGGAGGTGACAGCGTTGTTGCACGATGTGGGGAAAGTCGGCGTGCCCGACGCGATTCTGAAAAAGCAAGGCCCGTTAACGGCGGAGGAGCGAACGCTGATCAACCGTCACCCGGAATATAGCTGGTCGATTCTGCGGCTGTTTCCCGATTTGCAGGATGCAAGTTTATACGCCCTGCACCATCATGAGAACGTGGACGGCACTGGCTATCCCGCCGGCTTACAGGGCAGCGACATTCCGCTGGTGTCGCGCATTGTTTCCGTGATCGACGCCTATGATGCCATGGTGTCCAACCGCTGCTATCGCGACGGACTTCCACATTCCGAAGCGGTTCGCCGGCTGCTTGAAAGTTCAGCCGCGCAATTCGACCCGGATGTAGTCCACGCGTTTATTCCAATCGCGGAGCAGGAATCGGCCGATGTTTTTGCGGCCGTCGGCACCAGTTCCTCCGCTAAATTGTAAGGCCCGCAGAATCCCCGCCGATTCCCGGTTTCACCCCTGCTCCTCCAGTCGATGCTGGTTAGAATTCGACGTTTGTCGATGCTTGACGATCCCGGTAACAGGAAGCCGAGGCGTTCCGCCCTCCTAGGTCCAAAACAGCCCGGAATTGGCGTTTGCCGATCCAAACCACCCTTGATTTTCATTCCTTTCTTGAATCCGGTCCCGTCAAGGATGCGTGCCCAAACCAAAGTAAGGCGTTTGTGATTCTAATCACGAACTTGATGACGGGATGGCCATACTCTGCCTTGAACCCGGCCGTTCGTCCGAACCGGAGGAGCTAATGGGGAAAATGCTGATCGCCGGGCTCGATGAGAAAGGATTTCTTGCGCTGATAACAGAGGATTCCAGTGCAGGCTGGGAGGTATGCCGTGACGCGATGGTCTCAGTATGCCTGGTGGACTGAAGTTCCGAGGGAGGAACGATTCTTGAGGCGCGAAAGGCCGGGATGGGCATGCGATTGCGACAGAAATCATGATACCACTGGGAAGTCAGCGCTAATGAAGACGGCAAAGGCCGCACGAGGTCCCAGCCTGTCCGGATTTCGTGACAGAGTCTGTATTTTGGACGGCGTCTTCCCGACGTATCCGCCAGAGCTGGGTTTGCGATGGAGGACCGCGCGCGGGATGAATCTGGTCTCCGAGTCGCGAAAATCGGTTTACCGCACGCTAAGCGAAAGGCGTGCTAAACCGATTATCTGCAACAGAGCGGAATGAGTACCACAAATGCAAAATGTGATCCCGAGTCCGGATGGCTCAGGCTTCGAATTCGACACCCATAAGCCGGCGCCTGCCACGCTGTGCAATTGGAAGGAGATCTCCCTATTCAAAAGATACTTACTATCCGTGCTTTTCATGATCGCTTTCCTCATTCTCGATGGTTCCTCCACGACGGCGCAACGTTGGGAAGGAGCTCCGCCTTGGTATCTGCCGGTAGGACTCAGCTTGGCCCTGCTGCTATGCGCAGGAGCTTGGTCTATCCCATTGGTTTTTTTGAGCAGCGTAATCGCCGCGTATGTGAACTACCATTGTCCGCTGCTGTCGTGGTCCGGAATTCCGGGCGCGGTCGGAGTTTATGTCGGATATGTGGCGGCGGCGATCGTTCTGACACGCTGGTGGCGCACCGACCTTGTTCGTGCAA
>Ga0335073_10002612_pt1 | contig 24745 bp, 23 predicted proteins | sample Lox_Sample_22_FD_207093 | JGI IMG/M metagenome (GOLD analysis project Ga0335073, IMG submission 207093) | Soil microbial communities from Loxahatchee National Wildlife Refuge, Florida, United States - Lox_Sample_2.2 | ecosystem: Environmental > Terrestrial > Soil > Wetlands | place: USA... | reverse complement strand
GGATGGCGGCGACGCGCTCACGATGCGCGGGGTCGCCGACCAGATCGGGGTCTCCGCGTCGTCGCTCTACGGTTACGTCGCCAACAAGGAGGAGCTGGTCCAGCTGGTGCTGGACCGCATCTTCGAGGAGATAGAGGTTCCGCCCACCGGCAGCTGGCAGGAAACCCTCAGAGAGTACGGCCGGGCGATGCTGGCGATGTACCGGCGCCATCCGGGCGTGGCCGCGCTCACCCTGGGCCGCGTGGCGGTCACCCCGTCCATGCTCCCGCTGGGCGAGCGGGTCGTGTCCGAGATGCGCGCTGCGGGCATGCCCGACCAGGTGGCGGTTTTCGTCGGCGACCTGGCGGGCCTCTACATCGGCGCGTTCGCCTACGAGCTGGACGTGACCCCGCTGGCCGGGCACGAGAACGAGTTCCTCGACCAGTTCACGACCTGGATCAAGTCGCTGCCCGCGGACCGCTTCCCCAACACGATCGCGCTCGCCGACACCTCGGTCGCGGGCAGCCCGCAGGAGCGGTTCGAGTGGGGCATGGACGTCATCATCCGCGGGCTGGCGAGCTACCTGGTCGTGCCCCCCGACCCCGCGGACGGATGGCCGTCCGGTTAGGCGCCAGCCGTCCGGCTGGTTGTAGCCGCTGCTGCGCCGTTCCGCGTTCTGCCGCGGTTCCGCCGTTCCTGCCGCCGTTAGTCACTGTTCGGCTCGAACACCGTCGGGATCGCCGGGTACCCGCGCGACAGCTGCAGCGCGAACGCCGGAAGCTCCGCCACCGCCTCGCGGTGGCGGGCGCGGGCGGCCGAAAGCGGCTCGCGGCCGATGATCTCGCCGCCGCGCACCAGCTGCCGCAGCAGCGCCCGGTTGCGGCCGCCCGGGCCGGGCGGGACGGTGGTCACCAGCTCGGCCAGGGCGGTGCCCGACTCGTCGCGGCGGCGCACCGCCCACTTGCGGCCGCCGCGCCCCGGCTTGCCCACCGAGCGCTTGGCCACCGGTTGCAGGGAGCCGGAACCCTCCGGGCCGGCCGTCCGGGCCACCAGCTTGTACACCAGGGCGGCCGTCGGCGCCCCGGAACCGGTCACCAGCGAGGTGCCCACGCCGTACCCGTCCACCGGGGCGGTGCCGAGGGCGGCGATCGAGTACTCGTCGAGGTCGCCGGTCAGCACGATCCTGGTCTTGGCCGCGCCCATGGAGTCCAGCAGTGCCCGCGCCTGGCGGGCGACGACGGGCAGATCGCCGGAGTCGATCCGGATCGCGCCCAGCCCCGGGCCGGCCAGCTCGATGGCCGTACGGACCGCGGCGGTCACGTCGTAGGTGTCGACCAGGAGCGTGGTGTCGGGGCCGAGCGTGTCCAGCTGGGCGGCGAACGCCTCCCGCTCGTTGTCATGCACCAGCGTGAAGGCGTGCGCGCTGGTGCCGCTGGTCGGGACCCCGTACTGCTGGCCCGCGCGAAGGTTGGACGTGGAGGCGAACCCGGCTATGTAGGCCGCGCGGGCGCTGGCCACCCCGGCACGCTCGTGGGTGCGGCGCGAGCCCATCTCGATCAGCGGCCGGTCACCCGACGCCGTGACCATCCGGGACGCGGCCGAGGCGATGGCGCAGTCGTGGTTCAGGATCGACAGCGCCAGCGTCTCAAGCACGACGGCCTCGGCAAAGGCTCCCTCAACCACGAGGATCGGAGAGCCGGGGAAGAAGCAGTCGCCCTCCGCGTAGCCCCAGATATCGCCGCCGAAGGTGTAGGACTCCAGGTAGCTCAGCGTGGCCTCGTCGACCACGCCCGCCTGCCGCAGGAAGTCGAGTTCGGCCGGGCCGAACCGGAAGTGCTCCAGCGCGTCAAGCAGCCGGCCCGTGCCGGCCACCACCCCGTACCGCCGGCCATGCGGCAGGTGCCGGGCGAAGACCTCGAACACCGCGCGGCGCTGCGCCGCGCCGCTGCGCAGGGCCGCGCGCAACATGGTCAGCTCGTAATGATCGGTCAGCAGGCTGGTGGTCGTCACGAGGGGAAGCCTACGGACCGCCGGCCGCCGCCGCGGGACCCAGATGGTGCCCAGCCGCGGGCCGGGGCGGAATTACGGACGGGATCCACGGGAATCGGACGGGTCGGCCCCCGGTGCCGGGTGCCCGAAACCCGGGCGTCCGCCATCCCGTGGCTTCGGAGGCGCTCCAGGCGGCCGGACAGCCCGGCATATGGGGCATAACGGGCCAGCTCCGTGCTCACCATCCCGCATCGCCGCCGAGTCGACGGAATCCTGCTGTCAAAACAGTCACCGTGTTGGACCAACCACGTTATTGGGGAGCCTTCCGAAACCCCCGATGGCTCGGCCGGCCTGGGCTGCGGTGCTCGGGGTTGCCTGGCCGCGGTGCTCGGGGTTGCCTGGCCGCGGTGCTCGGGGTTGCCTGGGCCGCGGTGCGCGGGGTTGCCTGGCTGCGGTGCTCGGGGTTGCCTGGCTGCGGTGCTCGGGGTTGCGCGTCCGCGGCGTCCGCGGCGCGCGTCGCCCGCTTGCGGCTGTGGATAGCGGCGTCCTGGCGGGGGAAGGGTGATATCTGGGGAGCGGAAGCCGGGAGGCTCACACCTGACCCGTGGTGAGGGGTGTGCTGGGGATGTCACAAGTGCGGCAGGCCTTTGGCAGACTGAGGGTCTACGCACAGGGAGGTGACGGCCTTGAGCACGGCGCCTGCTGAGGTTCAGCGACCGGACACCGAGCAGGAGTTGGCGCCTGATCTGCCATGGGTCACGATCGTGTGGAACGATCCGGTCAACCTGATGTCGTATGTGACGTATGTGTTCCAGACAGTGTTTGGCTACACAAAATCGAAGGCCGAGAAGCTCATGCTTGACGTCCATCACAAGGGCAGGGCCGTCGTGTCCTCTGGTGCCCGCGAGGCCATGGAACGCGACGCCGAGACCCTGCACGGTTATGGCCTGTGGGCCACGATCAGCCACGACTCGTGACTGACGAGGGACTGGAACCGGACGAGGGCGGGAGCCCGGAGGATCTGATGGCTAGGTTCCGCCGTACCGGGGACGGCGCCACCGCCCGGTTCGCCGCGGTCGAGGCGGCCATCATCCGCGACCTTGTCGGCCAGGTCGTGGAGCTTATCGGCGGCGACACGCTGGATGACGGCGACGCCTGGCCTGACCTGGGGGAGGCGGGTGGCGTGGACGGCGCCGGAAGCGGCGCGCAGAACCCGCAGTCCCCGGCGGGCGCCTCTGGCCCCCTGGCCGGCGGCATGCCCGCCGACGGGCTGGCGGACGCCGATGCCCTCGCGGCCATGATCGGGCTGAGCGAGAACACCGAACTGCCGGACGACCCGGTTCTGGCCCGGCTGCTGCCCGACGCCTACAGCGACGATCCCGAGTCCTCGGGCGAGTTCCGCCGGTACACCGAGCACGGGCTGCGCTCCGGCAAGGCCGCCGCGGCCAGGACGGTGCTCGCCACTCTGCCGGCCACCGGCGGACGGATCCGGCTGACCGAGCCGGAGGCCCAGGCCTGGCTCCGGGCGCTCAACGACGTCCGCCTGGCGCTCGGCGTGCGCCTCGAGGTCACCGACGACTTCGACGACCAGGTGGCGCACATGGAGTCCGACGATCCTCGTGCCCCCTACATCGGGGTGTACCAATGGCTGGCGTACCTGCAGGAGACGCTGGTCCGGGCGCTGTCCTGACCCAGGCGCGCCGGCCGGGCGGCCGCGGGACAGGCGGCCGGGGGGCGGGACGCCGCTCCCCGCCGGTTACGCTCGCGTCCATGCTCACCTTGCCAGGCGCGCTGCGCGCCGCCATCATCGCGCACGCCAGGGCGGACCACCCCGACGAGGCCTGCGGGGTGATCGCGGGCCCCGCGGGCAGCGACCGCCCGGAGCGGTTCATCCCGATGACGAACGCCGAGCGGTCGCCGACGTTCTACCGGTTCGACTCGATGGAGCAGTTCCAGGTGTGGCGGGAGATGGACGAGCGGGACGAGGAGCCCGTGGTCATCTACCACTCGCACACCGCGACCGAGGCGTATCCGTCCCGGACCGACATCTCATACGCGAGCGAACCCGGGGCACACTATGTGCTGGTGTCCACGCGCGATCCCGAGGAGGCCGAGTTCCGCTCGTACCGCATCGTCGACGGAGCCGTCAGCGAGGAGAAGGTCCGGGTCGCCGATGACGAGCCGGCCGACGCGGCGAAGGAATGATCCCGGGCCGCCGAGGGTTGGACCGCACGACTCCCCGTACATCAACCCTGCGTAACTTGGAGCGCTCTTCATGGCCATCGAGGTACGGATCCCGACCATCCTGCGCAATTACACCGGCGGGGCCAAGTCGGTCGAGGGTTCCGGCGACACGCTGGCCGGCCTGATCGCCGACCTGGACTCCCGCCACAGCGGGCTGCAGGAGCGCCTCGTGGACGACTCCGGTTTGCGCCGGTTCGTCAACGTCTACCTCAACGACGAGGATGTGCGCTTTCTCGGCGGGCTCGAGGCCCCGGTGAAGGACGGCGACACGGTCACCGTGCTGCCCGCCGTGGCCGGCGGGGCGCGCTAGCCGCCGAAAGAGCCTCATGCGCTTCGACTCGCTGCTCGACTCCCTGGGCAAGACGCCCCTGGTCGGGCTGCCACGGCTGTCACCCGAACCGACGGCCAGGCTGTGGGCCAAGCTCGAGGACCGCAACCCGACCGGCTCGGTCAAGGACCGGGCGGCGTTCTACATGGTGGCCCAGGCCGAGAAGGACGGGCTGCTCAAGCCCGGGTCCACGCTGCTGGAGCCGACCTCGGGGAACACCGGCATCTCGCTGGCCATGGTCGCGAAGCTGCGCGGCTACCGGATGATCTGCGTGATGCCGGAGAACACCTCGGCCGAGCGCAGGCAGCTCCTGGAGATGTACGGCGCGGAGATCATCTTCTCCCCGGCGGCCGGAGGATCCAACGAGGCGGTCCGCGTGGCCAAGCAGCTGGCCGCCGAGAATCCGGACTGGGTGATGCTGTACCAGTACGGCAACGAGGCCAACGCGCTGGCGCACTACGAGACCACCGGTCCGGAGATACTTGCCGACCTCCCCTCGATCACCCACTTCGTGGCCGGCCTGGGCACCACCGGCACGCTGATGGGCACCGGCAGGTACCTGCGCGAGCACGTGCCGGGGGTGGCGATCGTCGCGGCGGAGCCCCGCTACGGGGAGCTCGTCTACGGGCTGCGCAACATCGACGAGGGCTTCGTGCCGGAGCTGTACGACGAATCGGTGCTCACCTCGCGGTTCTCGGTGACCTCCACCGACGCGCTGCGCCGCACCCGTGAGCTGCTGGACCGCGAGGGCCTGCTGGCCGGGATCTCGTCGGGCGCGGCGGTGCACGCGGCGCTGGCCATGGCCGACAAGGCCGTCGCGGCCGGCCGGGAGGCCGACATCGTGGTCGTGATCGCCGACGGTGGCTGGCGGTACCTTTCCACCGGCGCCTACACCGGGACGCTGGAAGAGGCCGAGGCCCGGCTGGAGGGCCAGCTGTGGGCGTGACACCGGTCACCGCGACACCGGCGACGAAGCGGCGGCGGGCATGAGCGTCTTCGACGAGGCGATCGCGGTGCGGCGGTCCGGGGACGGCCGCTACCAGGTCAGGTTCGACGAGCGGTTCGCGATCGTCGCCCAGGGCGGCACCACGCCGGCGGCGATGAACGGCGGGGTGACCGTGGCGATGGTGCTGCGCGCCGTGCTGGACGCCTCGCCGCATCCGCACCCGGTCGCGACCAGCGCCCACTTCCTGCGGGTGCCGCGGCTCGATCCCGCCGAGGTCGAGGTGACCTGGCTGAAGCAGGGGCGGACCGCGGCGACCGCCCGTGCCGCGCTCGTCCAGGACGGCCAGGTGCTGCTCGACGCCACCGTGACCACCGGCAGCCTCCCGGCCGGCCCGCGGACCAACGGCGAGCTGAGCTGGACCGGCGAGCCGCCGCGGCTGCCGCCGATCGGGGAGTGCGTTAACCTCGGCCCGTGGCCGGGGACGGTCGGCGCGCACGGGACGGCCGGCTACGCGGCCCAGGTCGACCTGCGCATGGACCCGGCCACGACCGGCTGGCGACGGGGCGACCCGGCCGGCCTGCCGGAGATGCGCGGGTACTTCGGGCTGCGCGAGGAACGCGACCCCGACGCCTACCTGCTCGCCCTCGCGGTCGACTCGCTGCCACCCGTGGTGTTCGGCCTCGGCGCCGCGGGCTGGGCCCCGACCGTCGAGCTCACCTGGCACATGCGGGCGGTCCCGTCCCCGGGGCCGCTGCAGGTCGCGGCGCGCTGCCGCCACGTCAGCGGCGGGTGGTTCGACGAGGAGGCGGAGGTCTGGGACGCGGCGGGCCGGCTGGTGGCCCAGAGCCGGCAGCTCGCCCGTGTCGGCCGCGGCAGCCGCCGCCGCGAGCAGGCGCCCGCCGCGGACTGACCGCCGGGCGGCCAGCCGGCGGTTACGGCACGCTCTTGATCCGCCAGACCAGGATCGAGCCCAGGAACGCCACGACCGCGGTCCCGGCGAACAGCGTCGGGTAGCCGCCCAGCGAGACCAGGGGCGCGGCGATCAGCGCCCCGATCGCCGACGGGCAGACCAGCGCGATGTTGATCACGCCCAGGTCCTTGGCCCGGTCCCTGGCGGCCGGGAGCACCTGGGTGATCAGCGCCTGGTCGACGGCCAGATAGGCGCCGAAGCCCACGCCGAACGCCGCGGCGGCGCCGATCGCGGCGTCCCAGGTCTCCACGAACGCGAGCAGCAGCGCGGCGGCCGCGATCACCAGGCCGGAGACCGTCACCATCGTCTTGCGGCGGCCGGACCGGTCGGAGATCATCCCGCCGACGATCGCGGTGATCACCACGCCGGCGGTGTAGATCACGATCAGGATCAGCAGCCCGTCCGACGCGGTCTGCCCGGGGAACAGCTGCGCGTAGTGGATCTTGTCCCGGAGGAAGTACAGCAGGTACAGGGTGCCCATCGCGATCGCCAGCGACATCAGGAACCGGGTGAACCAGGCCCAGGCGAAATCCGGGTACTCGCGGGGGCTGACCCAGTACGAGCGGCCGAGCTGGCGCCACGACATCGGGGTGCCGTGCGCCGCCTCCAGCGGGTGGTCCGGGGTCAGCAGCACGAACGGCAGCGCGAGCGCGGCCAGCAGGACGGCCAGCACCAGGTAGCCGCTGGTCTGCCCGGTGAACACGATGACCACCAGCAGCGTGCCCGCCACCAGGCCGAGTGCCTGGGGCATGCCCACCCAGCCGGCCACCGTGGCCCGCTGCCGGACCGGTACGTGATCGGGGATGGCCGCGCTCAGGCTGGCGAACTCGCCGTTCTGGAACGCGCTGAACAGCACCCACAGCACCGTGACGCCGATCACCGTGTCCTGCTGCGACAACGCGATCAGGCAGAGGGCGCCGAGCAGCGCCATGCCCAGCGTCCACCGGTGCCGCCGGCCGGCCATCCGGCCCCAGGCGTACCGGTGCGTGGTGCGGTCGGACAGCGCCCCGGCCAGCGGGGTGGCCAGGCCGGAGGCGATCGCCCCGAAACCGGTCACCACCGCCAGCGCGACGATCTTGTGACGCGGGGTGATGTGCTGCAACTGCAGCGGGAGCAGCACCTGGAGCGGTGTGTAGGACGCCATCCACATGCCGAGGCTGGCCAGGCCCAGGCCGGCGACCCAGCCGTGCCGCACGTGCACGGTCGGCTCGGCCAGGGCACGGGGCAGCGCCTGCGGCTGATCGGTGGTCTGGTCGGCCATCGCCACCCCTCCTGCTCACGGGCGCACGGCCCCCTTTGCAGGGATCATGCCGTATTCGGCGAGGATATGGGTAGGGGCACCACTGCGCCGGGCCGCCCGCCGCCCGCGTACCCTGAGCCCGTGCGGATCACGATCCTCGGGTGCTCGGGCAGCTTCCCCGGGGCGGGCAGCGCCGCCTCCTGTTACCTGGTCGAGGCCGAGGGCTTCCGGATGCTGATGGACCTGGGCAGCGGCGGGCTCGGCGCCGTGCAGCGCTACGCGGGGCTCTACGAGATCGACGCGGTCTGCCTCAGCCACCTGCACGCCGACCACTGCCTGGACGTGTGCGGCTACGCGGTCGCGCGCACCTTCCACCCCGACGGCCCGATGCCGCGCATCCCGGTCTACGGGCCGGCCCAGTCGGAGGTCCGGCTCGGCCGGGCCATGGCCGCCGATCCGGCGGCGCAGGACGCCGGGTCGGATTCCAGGGACCGGGTCACCGACGCGTTCGACTTTGCCACGATCACCGCCGGGACCGTCGAGATCGGCCCGCTGCGCGTGACGGCCGCGCGCATGAACCACCCGGTGGAAACCTACGGCTTCCGGCTGGAGCACGCGGGGCGGTCGCTGGCCTACTCCGCGGACACCGGCGAGACCGACGCCCTTGTTGAGCTCGCGCGCGGGGCCGACGTGCTGCTCAGCGAGGCCTCGTTCGTCGAGCCGGGCGCCTCGGGGCCGGCGCTGCCGGCCGGCCTGCACCTCACCGCGCGGCAGGCCGGGCAGCACGCCGCGCGGGCCGGGGCCGGCCAGCTCGTGCTCACCCACCTGGTCCCGTGGAACGACCCGAACCGCAGCCTGGACGAGGCCGGGCAGGCGTTCGGCGGCGCGCTGTCGCTGGCCGCGCCAGGTCTCGGCTTCGTGCTCGACTGACCACGAAGCGGTGCGTAGCAGACTGCAAATGGGCATTTAACGCATCCTCCCGGCGTGCCCGGCACGGGCGGCGTCGCGGCCTAGACTCCTGCCTATGCGCGTACTCGTCACCGGTGGCGCCGGGTTCATCGGCTCCCACCTCACCGACGCTTTCCTGGCCCGCGGTGATGACGTGCTGGTGGTAGACGACCTGTCGCGCGGCCGGCACGCCCGCCTGGACGACCAGGCGATGCTGCACAAGCTGAGCATCACCGACGCGGACCAGCTCGGCGCGCTGGTGACGCAGGCCAGGCCCGAGCTGATCTGCCACCTGGCCGCGCAGATCGACGTCCGGGTGTCGGTGGCCGCGCCCGCCGACGACGCGCTGACCAACGCGGTCGGCACCGTGAACGTGCTGGAGGCGGCGCGCGCGGCCGGCGCGCGGGTGCTGTTCTGCTCCACCGGCGGCGCCCTGTACGGCCGGGACGCGCCGATCCCGTCGCTGGAGGACGTGCTGCCGCTGCCCGAGTCGCCGTACGGGGTCGCGAAGTACTGCGCCGAGCAGTACGTCGGCCTGTACAACCGGCTGCACGGGTGCGGGCACACGATCCTGCGCCTGGCCAACGTGTACGGGCCGCGGCAGGACCCGGCCGGCGAGTCCGGCGTGATCCCGATCTTCTGCGCCCGGGTGCTGGCGGGGGAGCGGCCGGTCATCTACGGCGACGGGACGCAGACCCGCGACTACGTCTACGTCGGCGACGCCGTGGCCGCCTTCCTGGCCGCGGCCGACCAGGGCCGGCCGGGGATCTGGAACATCGGCACCGGGATCGAGGTCAGCGTGCTGGACCTGGCCGGCCTGATCGGCGCGGCGGCCGGGCGCGAGGTCAACCCGCAGTTCGCGCCCGCGCGCCCGGGCGAGCTGCAGCGCAGCGCGCTGGCCGCCGAGCGGGCCCACCGCGACCTGGGCTGGACGCCGGCGGTCCCGCTGGCCGACGGCGTGAGCCGGGTGTACCGGTGGATCGAGGCCGGCGCGCCCGACCGGGCCGCCTACTGAGAGGTAGCGGTACGCTGGCCCGCATGTCTCGACCGGACGGGCGCAGCCCGGAGCAGCTACGTGAGGTAAAGATCACCAGGGGATGGCTCGACCACGCCGAGGGATCGGTGCTGGTCGAGTTCGGCGCCACCCGCGTGCTGTGCGCGGCCAGCGTGGCCGAGGAGCTGCCGCGATGGCGCCGCGGCAGCGGGCTGGGCTGGGTCACCGCCGAGTACGCGATGCTGCCCCGCGCAACGAACACGCGCGGCGACCGGGAGTCGGTCAAGGGCAAGCAGGGCGGCCGCACCCTGGAGATCTCCCGCCTGGTCGGCCGGTCGCTGCGGGCCTGCATCGACGCCAAGGCCCTGGGCGACAACACGATCATCGTCGACTGCGACGTGCTGCAGGCCGACGGCGGCACCCGCACCGCCGCGATCACCGGCGGGTACGTGGCGCTGGCCGACGCGATCTCCTGGCTGCGCGGCCGTGAAGGGGGACGGGGAGGCGGGCGGGGGCTGAAGGGGGACCCGCTGGTCGCGTCGGTGGCCGCGGTCAGCGTCGGCATCGTCGACGGGCAGCCCCGGCTCGACCTGAACTACGAGGAGGACGTCGCCGCCGAGACCGACATGAACGTGGTCTGCACCGGCGACGGCAGCTTCGTCGAGATCCAGGGCACGGCCGAGCGCGAGCCGTTCGGGCGCGAGCTGCTCGACGAACTGCTCCGCCTGGCGGTCGCCGGCTGCGGTGAGCTGACCGAGCTGCAGCGCCGCGCCCTGTCTGGCCCATGACGGATCAACGATCAGTCTCCGCCCGGACGACGCCGCCACGGCTGGTCCTGGCCACGAACAACCGGCACAAGCTCGTCGAGCTCGGGCGGATCATGGCCGCCGACCGGGTGGAGGTCGAGCTGACCGGGCTGGCCGAGTTCCCCGGGGCTCCGGACGTGGCCGAGACCGGGGCCACGTTCGCCGAGAACGCCCTGCTGAAGGCGCGGGCGATCGCCCGGTTCACCGGGCTGCCCGCGGTGGCCGACGACTCGGGACTGTGCGTGGACGCGCTGAACGGGATGCCCGGCGTGCTGTCGGCCCGCTGGTCGGGCCGGCACGGGAACGACGAGGCCAACCTGCGGCTGGTGCTGGCCCAGCTGGCCGACGTGCCGGACGAGCGGCGCGGCGCGCACTTCTTCTGCGCGGCGGCCCTGGTGCTGCCGTCCGGTGCGGAGCACATCGGCGAGGGCGCCGTGTACGGCCGGCTGACCCGCGAGCCCCGCGGCAGCAACGGGTTCGGCTATGACCCGATCTTCGTCCCGGACTCGTCGGACCTGACCACGGCGCAGATGACCGCGCAGGCCAAGGACGCGATCAGCCACCGGGGCCGCGCGCTGCGCGCGCTGGCCCCGGCGATCGAGGCGGCCATCGCTGACCGGCCCGGCGCTTAGCTGCTGGCGCTCCCGGCGAACGCGCTCGCCGGCGGCGGGGTTCAGGCGCGGCCAACGCCGCCGGCGCCTGCGGCCGGTAGCGTTGGTCCGACGGGCCGGTCGCGCCGGCGGCGAGGTTAGGAGAGCACGCGTGAGCGAGGATCGGCTGGCACCGGGAGACCCCGCGCCGGACTTCACCCTGCCCGATGCCGACGGCAACGAGGTGAGCCTGTCGAAGCTGCGGGGGAAGCATGTTGTCGTTTACTTCTACCCGGCCGCGATGACGCCCGGCTGCACCAAGCAGGCCTGCGACTTCCGGGACAGCAAGAGCGACCTGTCCGGTGCGGGGTTCACGGTGCTCGGCATCTCCCCGGACTCCCCGGCCAAGCTCGCGAAGTTCCGCGAGAAGGAGGGGCTGACGTTCCCGCTGCTGTCCGATCCCGGCCGCGAGGTGCTGAAGGCCTACGGCGCCTACGGGGAGAAGACGATGTACGGCAAGAAGACGGTCGGCGTGATCAGGTCCACGTTCGTCGTCGGCGAGGACGGCCGGATCGAGCACGCGTACTACGGGGTCAAGGCCACCGGTCACGTCGCCCGGCTCCGCAAGGACCTCGGCGTCTGACCCCGCGGGTCGCCGCGGCCGAACGAATATAGTGCACGTGCGCGGGTGTGGCGGAATTGGAATACGCGGCAGGTTTAGGTCCTGTTGGTGGCGACACCGTGGGGGTTCGAGTCCCCCCACCCGCACGATCAGTTGTTCTGCGAGGCTGAGGCGGCGGTCGTGGAGACCAGCGATGTCGCGCGCTTGGCCGAGGCCCTGCCCGGTGTGCGCCGCTCGGCGGCGGAGGGATGCGCCGAGTGGCGCTACCACGGCCGGCTGGTCGCGCGTCAGCTTGACGAACGGCATTTGCTGATACGCGCCGATTTCGGTTACCGCGATTGGCTGGTGCGGCAGTTTCCCGGAACGTTCAGCGTGCCGTCCCGGTACATCAAGCACATGATGGTCGTCGCCGACCTGGCAGCAGGCGACGCCGGCGCCATCGAGGACGCCCTCGAGGCCGCGTGGCAGCTCCAGCGCAGTGCGGACTGAGGTGCGGCTGACCGGGCAGGAGTTTCGACCACGGGCCGGGGATTCGGACGCGAATCTGAACCAGCAACTGCTGCCCAAAGTAAAGAGGCGGACCGAAATGCGCAGCGGGCCTTTGGTTTGACCCTATTTGTGGCTGATTCGCGCGACGCCATCCGGGCCGGTCAATGACGTGGAAGGACCATTGGGTACAAGACAGTGACAGCGTTGGGACATCGCCGCTGATGGAGCCAGGTCAGGAACGACGCTGCGAGACTGGCTTCATGCAGGACGGGATCGATCGGCTGGACTCGGTGTTTCCGGTGGCCGCGGCGGTCGCGCTGGACCTGATCCGGCGAGACGAGGTCCGCGAACAATGGCTGTTGCCGAGCGTCCTGCCGAAGATGTCCATCGGAGCGCTCGCCTGTCACCTCGGACGGCAGGTGGTCCGGGCCGCGGAGCTTTTGCCGGCGGCCACCGAGGTCCCACCGCTGGACTCGGTCGATGCTCACTACCAGCGGGCGGCCTGGGTAAGGTCCGCCTCGCCGGACGACCCCGCGAACGACCGCAGCGCCGACGACGCGCAAGCGGCGCTCGGCGCGGCCGCGCTCGCCATCCGCAGCGCCGCGGCACTGGAGACGGCGCGCCGCCTGCTCGCCGCCGGCGCGGTCTGCGACGTCGTGGAGATTCCGTGGCAGGGCTGGTCCCTGCGCCGAGACGACTTCCTGCTCACCCGGATGCTGGAGATCGTGGTCCACGCCGACGACCTCGCGCTGAGCACCGGCGTCCGCACGCCCGAGTTTCCCGCAGAGGTGTTCGCGCCGGTGCGCGACCTGCTGGTGCGCCTGGCCGTCAAGCGTCACGGCCAGTCCGCGGTGATCGGCGCGCTCACGCGCAGCGAGCGTAACCGCGTGATTTCCGCGTTCTGATACCACCGGTCGGGCCACCTCGGCGTTCCGAAACGAGGCGCTGGCCGAATCCTGACCACCTACCGTGCTGACCGTCCTGAGCAACCTGGGCTGACAACAGCCTTCGGCGGCCGTGGCCGGAGGCGGAGCGCTCGTCGTCCGCCGGTCTAGACGTCCGCAGCACCGGTGCCTGGGCCGGCCCGAACCGGCCCATTCGCGCCGCACACCGGCGGCTCATCGGAGTAACAGACTGTAATCAGTCGGTACGTATCTGCTGTCAGCGGGTATGTGACCTGGGAGTTCGTGGGTTCTTCGGCGCCACGGGGAGCAGGAGGCGGGGCAGCGAATGCCCGGGCAGCTGCTGAGCAGGTCGGCGCGGCGCTTCGCCGTGGTCAGCGCCGTGGTGGTGGCCGTGATCGCCGCCGCGGTCGGCATCGCGATCTGGCGCTACGAGGATGCCCTGAGCCGGGCGGACACGGCGCTCGACGCGCGCCATGACGCCCGGCAGACCGCCCAGCTCAACGCGATCTTCTGGCACGAGCACGAGGCGATGAACGAGGACCTGCTCAACCCGTTGCCGGCCACACTGCTGGAGATCAGCGGGCAGCACGCCGAGTTCGCGGCGGTCTCGGCCAACCTGGGCCAGAGCCAGACTCCGGTGGAGACCCGCTACCGGCTGCTGGCCACGACCGCGAACGACGCCTTCTACGCGCTTTTCACCCGGATCCAGGGCGCCGCGGGCACGACCAAGCCGCGCGAGGCGGCGGCGCTCTCCCGGCTGGCGGCGCAGGAGGGCACCGTCCTGCGGCCGCTGGCCCTGGAGGACCGCGCGCAGGTCGCGCGCGCGGACACCTCGCAGGACGCGGCCAATTCCGCGGCCGACCAGGCAACCGCGGTCGGCATCATCGCCGCGATCCTCGCGGTGCTCGCGGGCGTCGCCGTCTCGCTGTTCGCGATCAGGCTGCTGCGCCGGGCCGACCAGCGGGAGGACGACCTGAGCGCGGCGATCCGGCGGCTCAACGAGCTCCTCGGCCGGCTCCGCTCGACCTCGGCGGTGCTCGGCGAGGTCACCGGCGAGCTGCGGCTGGCGGCCAAGAACGCCGAGGCGGTGGCCGGCGAGCAGTCGTCCGCCGTCGCGGAGACCTCGGCGACGATCGAGGAGCTGGCCACCGCGGCGGGCTCGATCGCCGACAACGCGCGCGCGGTGGCCAAGGCGGCCGAGCGTACCGGCGACACCATGCGGGACATGCAGGAGAAGGTCGAGGCGGTCGCCGGGCGGGCGCTCTCGCTCGGCGAGCGGGCGCAGAAGATCGGCGAGATCCTCGAGCTGATCAACGAGATCGCGGCGCAGACGAACCTGCTCGCGCTGAACGCCGCCATCGAGGCGGCGCGGGCCGGCGAGGCCGGGAGGGGCTTCGCGGTCGTCGCCGCCGAGGTGCGCAAGCTCGCGGAACGGTCCGTGCACTCCACCGAGTCGATCAGCAAGATCATTACCGGGGTACAGGACGAGACCAACGCCACGATCATCGCGACCGAGGAGGGAACCAGGCAGGCCCGCGAGGTCGGCGACCTGATGACGTCGACGGCGACCATGCTGGAGCAGTCGATCCTGGCCACGCAGCAGCAGAAGTCGGCGGCCGACCAGGTGGACACGGCGATCCAGCAGATCCGCGAGGCGGCCGGCCAGCTCGCGTCCGAGCAGTCGCAGTGGGCGGCCACCGCCGGGCGCCTGGAGAGCGTGGTCGAAGACCTCGACACCGCCCTGCGCGACGACCACGGGACCGCACGTGCGACGTGAACCGCGCCGGAGCCCGGCGCGCTGGGTCGCCGCGGTCAGCGTCGCGGCCATCCTGGTGATCGCGGGCGCGGGCGCGCTGGCGACCTGGCGCTACCAGGTGGCCCGCTCCCGGGCGGCAGCGGCGCTCGACGAGCGCACGGCCGCGCTGACCACGCAGAAGCTCGTGACCACGTTCTGGGAGGAACGCAACGCGCTCGACACGTACCTGGCCCGCGGGCCGTCGCCGGCGACCACCGGCCCCGTGGACAGCTTCCGTAGCCAGTTCGCCGGGCTGGCCGCGCAGATCCGGAGCACCTCCACGGCCCCGGAGGCCCGGGTCCTGGCTCGGGCCGTCGCCGCGGACGCGCGCTACTACGGGCGCTTTCTGAGCCTGCGGGGCGCTGCGGGCAAGGGCGTGGTCCGGTCCAACGCGGCGATCGACTCGCTGGAGGCCGCGGCACCGGGCGTGGTTCCGTCGCTGAACGCGCTGAACCGCCTGCAGAACCAGAGCGCGGACGCGGCAAAGGCGAGCGCCGCATCCGCGGCCGATCAGGCGCTGGCCATCGCGATCGCGACCATAGCGATGTCCATCGCCGCCGGGATCGCGTTCGCCGTCTACGCGATCCGGCTGATCGGCCGTGCTCTCAAGCGCCAGGACGAACTGACCGAGGCGCTCGGGCGGCTGAGCGACCGTGATGACCTGCTGGCCCGGCTGCGGTCAACATCGTCCGTGGTCAGCGACGTGACCGGGGAGCTGCGGCTGGCGGCGAAAAACGCCGAGGCGGTGGCCAGCGAGCAGTCGGCCGCGGTGGCGCAGACGTCGGCGACGATCGAGGAGCTGGCCACGACCGCGGGCTCGATCGCCGATAACGCGCGCGCGGCGGGGGACGCGGCCGACCGGACCGGGGACACCATGCGCGCCGTGCGCGGAGATGTCAAGGCGATCTCCGAGCGAGCGCTCTCGCTCGGCGAGCGGGCGCAGAAGATCGGCGAGATCCTCGAGCTGATCAACGAGATCGCGGCGCAGACCAACCTGCTGGCGCTGAACGCGGCCATCGAGGCGGCCCGGGCCGGCGAGGTCGGCAAGGGCTTCGCGGTCGTCGCCGCCGAGGTGCGCAAGCTCGCCGAGCGGTCCGTGCAGTCCACGGATTCGATCGCCGTGATCATCACCGCGATCCGGGACGAGACGAATGCGATGATCATGGCCATCGAGCATGGCGCCCCCCGGGTCGGTGAGGCCGGGGACCTGATGGCGTCGACGGCGGCCATGCTCGAGCAGTCGATCCTGGCCACGCAGCAGCAGAAGACGGCGGCCGACCAGGTCGAGGCCTCGGTCCAGCAGATCAGCGAGGCGGCCGGCCAGCTCGCGGCCGACCAGTCGCAATGGGCGGCCACCGCCGGTCGCCTGGAGACCCTGGTCGAGGAGCTCGACGAGGCCCTGCGGGCCGGGAGCGAGGCGAACGGCCATGGGCGTTTACGTGCGGCTGGCGGTGGCCGCCGAGGCCTACGCCATCCCGGTCGAGAACGTGCTCGAGGTGGCCGACCTCGGGCAGGTCACGGCCGTCCCCGGTGGGCCGCCCGCGCTGCTGGGGGTGCGGAACCTGCGCGGCCGCATCCTGCCGGTGGCCGACCTGGCGCCATTGCTCGGCATCGCCAGGGCCGCGCCGCCCGGCCGCCTGCTGGTGGCAGAGGACGGCGGGCGGCAGGCCGGGTTCGCGGTTGACGAGGTGAGCGGGATCGCCGACCTCCCCGATGCGGTGCAGGACACCGACTCGCCGTTGCTGTCCGGCGCGGCGCTCAGCGGAGGCGACCTGGTCGGCATCATCGACGTGTCCCGGGTCTTCGCCTCGCTGGACGCCGCGCGGCCGAGAGCGGACCGGGAAGCACCATGAGCGACCTTGACACCGAGCTCGCCGGCATCTTCCACGACGAGGCCACGCAGCGGCTCGACCAGATGGACGCGGTCCTGCTGGAGATCGAGTCGGGCAAGGCCGGGCCGGGCGGCGTGGACTCGCTGTTCCGCGACGCGCACACGATCAAGGGCGCCGCCGGCATGCTGGGCCTCGACGACATCCGCACGCTGGCCCACGCCGCGGAGGGTGTGCTGGGGCGGATCCGCGGCGCCGGGAGCTTCCCGCCCGGTCTGGCCGCGCTGCTGCTGCGTTGCACTGCCGCGCTCCGGGCCATGGTCAACGGCTCGGCCGGGCAGCCCGTCGACGATCTGCTCCGTGAGCTCACGGCGGCCGGATCACCGGCCGCCGTCCCGCCGCCCGGAGAGCCGCCGCCCGCCGCCGAGCCGTCCGCCGCGGAGCCCGCCGAGCCGCCGCCCGGCAGATCGCCCGCGGCGCAGCCGCCGGGCGCCGCCGCCAAGACCGGCACGCAGCCCACGCTCCGCGTCCCGGCCGCCAAGATCGACCACCTGATCGACGTCACCGGGGAGATCACGCAGTACCGGCACCGGCTCGAGCACCTGATGGGCCGGCAGGCGCGGCTGCCGCCGGAAATGGCGGAGATCGTCTCCCGCGGCGGGCGCATGCTCGACGACCTCAAGGACACCGCGGTGGGGATGCGCACGCTCCCGCTCGCGGTCATCACCGCGTCGCTGCCCCGCGCGGTCCGAGACATGGCGCACGCGGCCGGCAAGGAGGCCGACTTCGTCGTCGCCGGCGCCGGCACCGAGATCGACCGGGTCATCCTGGAGAGCCTGTCCGAGCCGGTCACGCACCTGCTGCGCAACGCGGTCGGGCACGGCATCGAGCCGCCGGCCGAGCGGGAGCGGGCGGCCAAGCCCGCCCGCGGCCGGATCGAGCTGCGGGCGGTGCCGCGCGGCCGCATGGTCGAGATCGTGGTCGCCGACGACGGCCGGGGTGTCGCGCCCGCGGCGATCGAGGAGGCCCGGCGCGAGGGATCGCTCGCTGCCGTGCTCACCCGGCCCGGGTACTCGACGGCGGCCGGGGTGAGCGACCTTGCCGGGCGCGGCGTCGGCCTCGACGTGGTGAAGGACTACGTGGCCTCGCTCGGCGGCAGCCTCGAGGTCCGCAGCGAGCCCGGCCGCGGGACTCAGGTCGCGCTGCTGCTCCCGCTGGCCCTCGCCCTGACCGAGGTGCTGCTGTTCGAGCGCGGCCCGGCCGCCTTCGGCCTGCCGCTGGCGGCGGTCGAAGAGGTGGTCATGGTGGCGAAGACGATGATGCTGCAGGGTCGGCCGGCCCTGGATGTCCGCGGCAAGTCGCTGCCGGTCGCCGACGTGGCCGCCGTCATCGGCGCGCAGGCGCCGCCGCCGCGCGACCGGCCGCCCGCGATCGTCGCGTCGGTCGGCGGCCGCCGGGCCGTTGTCACCTGCGACGCGCTCGCCGGGACCGAGGAGGTCGTGGTCAAGCCGCTCGGGCTGGCCGCCGGGCCCGGCTATCTCGGCGCGGCGATCCTGGGGGACGGCCGGATCGCGCTGCTCATCGAGCCCGCCGCGCTGGTCCGGCGGGCGCTGCACGGGCGGGGTCAGGCGACGCCCGCAGCCGGCCCCGGCCCGGCGCAGGCGCCCAGGGTGCTGGTGGTCGAGGACTCGTTCACGGTCCGCGAGCTGCAGCGCAGCATCCTCGAGGCGGCCGGCTACCCGGTGGCGACCGCGCGGGACGGCCGGGACGCGCTGGGCGTCATCGCCCGCGACCCGCGGATCGCACTGGTGATCACCGACGCCGAGATGCCGGAGCTGGACGGGATCGGGCTGACCCGGGCGATCCGCGCCGACCCCGCGCGCTCTTCGCTGCCGGTGGTGATCGTCACCGCGCGGGGGACCGAGGCCGGACGCCGCGAGGGAATCGAGGCGGGCGCCGACGCCTACATGACCAAGTGGAGCTTCGACCAGCAGACCCTGCTGGCCACCGTCGAGCGCCTGGTGGGGCGGTGACCGATGGCCGTTCTGCGGGTTCTGATGTGCGAGGACTCACGGCTCTACGCGGTCGCGCTGCGGCGGATGCTCGAGTATGACGGTGACATCGAGGTCGCGGCCGTCTGCGGCACCGCCGAGGAGGCGATCTCCGCGCTGGGCCGGGTCAACCCGGACCTGGTGACGATGGACGTCGAGCTGCCCGGCATGAACGGGCTCGAAGCGGTCGGCGAGATCATGAGTTCCCGGCCGCTGCCGATCCTCGTGCTGTCCGGCTACGTCGGCGCCGGCAGCGAGAAGGCGGCGGCCGCGCTCGCCGCCGGGGCACTCGACGCCATCGCCAAGGACGACCTCGACCTGCACGATCCGCAGGGCACGATGGGCGCCGCGTTCCGGCACCGGGTCAAGGCGCTCAGCCGGGCCCGCGTGATCCGGCACCCGCGCGGCAGGCTGGCCGTCCCTGGCGGCGCAACGCGGCCGGGGCATCGCGCGTCGGTGGCCGGGATCTGCGCCTCGGTCGGCGGCCCGGAACTTCTCACGTTCCTGCTCAGCGCGCTGCCCGCGGACTACCCGGTCCCGCTGCTCATCGTGCAGCACATGGCCGCCGGGTTCACCGACGGGCTGGCCCGGTGGCTCGACCGCGCGGTCGCCATGCCGGTCGCCGTCGCGGCGGCCGGGATCCCGGCCGGACCCGGTGCCTGGATAGCACCGCACGGCGCGCACCTGATCGTGACCGGCTCGGGCCGGCTGGCCCTGGACGGCCGCGCCGGCGCAGGCCACCACCGCCCGTCCGGGGACGTCCTGCTGCACAGCATCGCCGCGACCGCGGGCGGGTCCGGCGTCGCGGTCGTCCTCAGCGGGATGGGCCGCGACGGCGCCGCGGGCGCCGCCGCCGTCCAGCGCCGCGGCGGGCTCGCGATCGCGCAGGACGAGGTGTCCTCGGTGGTGTTCGGCATGCCGAAGGCCGCCATCGACGAGGGCGTCGACCTGGTGCTGTCGCCCGGGGAGATCGCCGGCTGCCTGCAGCGGCTGCGTTGCGAGCCGCTGACGCGAGCACGGTCATGACCGCGCTCGCCCAGATCGCCGACCTCGTGCGCCGGGAGACGGGCATCGTGCTGCCGGCCGGGCGAGAGCGTGCCATTCTCGCCGCCGTCGACCGCGCGGCCCCCGGGCTCGGGCCGCGGGAGTTCGCGCGTGCCGCGCAGGGCCCGCGCGCCGACCCGGGCCTGGTGAGCCGGCTGATCGACGAGGTGACGGTGCAGGAGACCGAGTTCCTCAGGGACCGGCGCCAGCTCGACGCGATCGACTGGCCCCGCCTGCTGGGCGCCGCCCGCGCGGCGGGACCGGGAACGATCCGGGTGTGGAGCGCCGGCTGCGCCAGTGGCGAGGAGGCGTACACGCTGGCGCTGCTGGCCGCCGAGGCGTTCGCCCCGGCCGCGCCGCCCGTGGACGTGCTCGGCACGGACATCTCCGGCGCCGCCCTCGCCGCCGCGCAGGCCGGCCGGTACCGCGGGCGCTCCGTTCGCGGCCTGGCGGCCGCGGTGCGCCGGCGTTACCTGGACCCGCAGCCGGACGGCAGCTATCTGGTCGGCGGATCCCTGCGCGGCCTGGTCCGGCTGCGCCGGCACAATCTGGCCAGGGACCCGGTCCCGCCGCCGGGCGAGTCCGGCTTCGACCTGATCGTGTGCCGGAACGTGCTGATCTACTTCGAGGAGTCCATCGTGCCCCGGGTGATCGACTCCCTCGGGCGCTCGCTGCGGACGGGCGGCGAGCTCGTTCTCGGGGCGGCGGACGCGCTGCTGCGCGCCGGTGACCGGCCCGCGGCGCAACCTTCCGCGCAGCTCAAGCCCGTGACCGGTCCCGCCTGGGGCACCGGGCACCGGAGTCCCTCGCGCGCCGGCGCCAGCCCGCGCCGGCCGCCCCGCGGCGAGCCTGCGCCGACCCGCGAGCAACGGCTGGCGGCAGCCCTTGACGCGGCGGGCCGCGGCGACCGCGACGTCGCGACCGCTCAGGTGTCCGCGCTGCTGGCCGCCGATGCGCTCGACACCGACGCGCTCTTCGTCGACGGCCTGGTGAGCCTCGAGGCCGGCCGTCCGGCGGGAGCGGTGACAACCCTCCGCCGCGCGCTCTGCGCCGATCCCGGGTTCGGGCTCGCGGCGTTCACGCTCGGCCGGGCCTACGACGAACTCGGCGACCGGGGGGCCGCGCGGCGCTGTTATGAGACGGCCCTGCGCACGCTCGACCCGGACGACGACCGGCACGGGCAGATGCTGCAGCAGGTCGACATCGGGGACATAGCCGCCGCATGCCGGACAAGGCTCCGGGGGTAGCCGTGCCACGGGATGTCACGTATTGTAATCAGAGTATTGCTGATTGCAACAGACAGCAGGTCAGTGCCTACGGTCTCGGGGGCGACTGGAAGCATGACTAGCAGCGATCACGACGAACCGCCCGGCCGGATCCTGGTCGTCGACGACGACCCGGTTGCCGGGCGCTTTCTCGTCCGCCTCCTGGGCGACCGCGGCGGGTTCGACGTCACGCACACGCCCGATCCGGCCGTCGCGCTCCGGCGGGCCAGCTCGGAGCCGTGGGACCTGGTGCTCACCGACGTCGAGATGCCCGGAATGAGCGGCCTTGACCTGCTGCAGGCGCTGCGCATGGCCGCGCCCGGGCTGCCGGTCGTCGTCATCACCGGTCACGCGTCGGTGGACTACGCGGTGACCGCGCTGCGCGACCACGCCGACGAGTTCCTGCAGAAGTCGATGCCGCCGGACGAGCTTCTCGCGGCGGTGGCGGCGGCACTGGCCAAGGGCCGGGCGGCCCGGCTGGCGGCCCGGCAGGCCGTGCTCGCGATCGGCGCCCACCCCGACGACGTGGAGATCGGCGCGGCCGGCACGCTGCTCGTGCACCGGTCCATGGGGCACGACGTGTCGATCCTGACGCTCAGCCGCGGCGCCCGCGGCGGCACCGAGGCCACCCGGGCCGGCGAATCGGAGATGGCCGCGCTGGCCATGGGGGCCACCCTGTTCCTCGAGGACCTCACGGACACCAAGATCAGCGAGGGCGACCCGACCATCGGCGCGATCAGCCGGGTGGTCGAGACCGTCTGGCCGACCGTGATCTACACCCACTCGCAGCACGACATCCACCAGGATCACCGCAACGTGCACCGCGCGGCGATGGTGGCCAGCCGCAGCGTGCGCCGGGTCTACTGCTTCCAGTCGCCGTCGGCCACCGTCGATTTCCGGCCCACCCGGTTCGTGACCATCGACGATCAGATCGAGCGCAAGCTCCTGGCCATCCAGGCGTTCGCGTCCCAGGCCCAGATCCGGGCCTACCTCGAGCCGGACCTGATCCAGTCCACCGCCCGCTACTGGTCGCGCTACGGCGACGGGCGCTACGCCGAGGCGTTCGAGGTCATCCGTGAGGCGGGTGCCGAGGGCCAGCCCGCGGGCCCGGCCCCTGGCATGGCCGCGCCCGCGCCGAAGGGCGAGCTGGCCGACACGCCGCAGCCGGCCTGAGCCACCACCACCGCTGGAGGTGCCACATGGCAGGTAACGTCCCGAACGTTCCGCTGCGAGCCGTCCGGGTCCTGGTCACAGGCGCCGGGGGACCGGCGGCTGTCTCGGTCATGAAGTCGCTGAGCGCCGACCCGTCGGTCACCCTGATCGCCGCCGACATGGACCCCTGGGCGGCCGGCCTGTACCTGGTGCCGCCGGACCAGCGGACGCTGGTCCCGGCCGGCGCGGCCCCGGAGTTCGTCGACGTGACCATGGACCGCTGCCGGGCGCTCGGGGTCGACGTCCTCATCCCCACCTGCGACGCCGAGTTGCGCCCGCTGGGCCGGGCCCGTGCTGGCCTGCGCCGGGCCGGCGTGGGGTTGCTGGTCGCGCCGGACCGCGCGCTCGACGTCTGCCTCGACAAGCTGGCCCTGACCGAGTTGTGCGCCGGGCACGTTCCGGTGCCGCGGACCGAACGGCTCGACAAGGTCGCCGACCCCGGCTCCTGGACCTACCCGGTCATGGTCAAGCCGAGGCGGGGCAGCGGCTCGAGGGGCATCTCGGTGATCACGTCCGGCCAGGACCTGGCGCGGCTGGAGCCCTCGGCCGACTACATCGTCCAGGAGTACCTGCCCGGCGCCGAGTACTCCGTCGACGTGCTGGCCGACGTCACCGGCCACGTGGTGGCGTCCGTGCCGCGGGTGCGCGAGCGGGTCGACTCCGGGGTCTCGGTGGCGGGGCGCACGCTGCACGACGAGGAACTCGAGCGGCTCGGAGCCGCGGTGGCCGCCGCCACCGGCCTGACCTACGTGGCCAACGTGCAGTTCCGCCGGGACGCGGCCGGGCGGCCGGCGCTGCTCGAGGTCAACCCGCGCTTCCCCGGCACGATGCCGCTGACCGTGGCCAGCGGCATCGACATGCCGCTGATGGCGCTGGACTCGCTGCGCGGCAAGCCGCTGCCCGACCGCGCCGGCTTCCGCGACGTGGCCATGGTCCGCTACCTCGACGAGCGGTTCATCGACCTCGGCGAGGTGGCGCGGGTGGCCGCATAGGACGAGGGGAGGGAGAGAGGAGAGCAGATCATGACGGTTCTCGTGCCGCTGGACGAAGATCACCACGTGCACTCGACGTTCTCCAGTGACGCGGTGAGCACGCTGGCCCAGAACGTGCAGAGCGCCGCGGAGCGCGGGCTGCGGGCGCTGTGCCTGGCCGAGCACGTGCGCCGGGACTCGGCGTGGGTGCCGGATTTCCTTGCCGCCGTGGATGAGCTGCGCCCGGTGTCCGGACTGCACGTGCTGGCCGGGGTGGAAGCCAAGATCCTGAACCGTGCCGGGCGGCTCGACCTGCCCGACGGCGCCGGCGGAGCGGACGTCGTCCTGATCGCCGATCACCAGTTTCCCGGCGAGCACGGGCCCGTCCACCCCAGGGAGATGCGGGACGCGCTGCTCGGCGGCCTGGTCACCGCCGGGGAGCTGATCGACTGCCTGATCGACGCGACCGCGGGCGCGCTGACCGTGCCGGACCGGCCGCAACTGGCCCACCTGTTCAGCATCCTGCCCAAGATGGGCCTGGACGAGTCCTGGGTTTCCGACGCGGCCATCGCGCACCTGGCGCGGCAGGCCAGGATCGCGGGCGCCCGGCTCGAGGTCAACGAGAAGTGGGGCTGTCCCTCGGCCCGCGTGGTCCGGGCCTTCGCCGAGGCGGGGGTGTACCTGGTGGCCAGCACCGACAGCCACGACTGCCGTGATATCGGGGTGTACGCCGCGGTCCGGCGCATCGCGGACGGCGCGTTCTCCGGGGTGGCGCGGTGATGACGCAGTTCCTGCTCGCGGTCAAATGGCTGCTGGTGGCGTTCGTGTTCATCGGCGCCGTGCCGCTGCTGGTCGCGAACTACCAGTTCCTGCTGGTCGCGTTGCATTTCCGGTGGCAGCACTACCGCAAGTGCCTGCCGTACTTCCCGCGCACCGCGATCCTGATCCCGGCCTGGAACGAGCACGCGGTGATCGGGGAGTCGATCGACCGCCTCATGATGCTCGAGTACCCGCGCGAGCGCCTGCGGATCTACGTCGTGGACGACGCCAGCACCGACGCCACGCCTGCGGTGGTCCAGGCCAAGGCCGCCCAGTACCCCGGCCGCGTCGTCCACCTGCGGCGGGAAAAGGGCGGCGAGGGCAAGGCCGCGACGCTGAATCACGGCCTGGCCGCCATGTTGTCCGACGACTGGACGCAGGCCGTGCTGATCATGGACGCGGACGTCATCTACGAGCCCGACGCGCTGCGCAAGATGACCAGGCACCTCGCCGATCCCCGGGTCGGGTCCGTCACCGCTTACATCAAGGAGGGCAGCAGGCCAGGCAACTACCTGACCCGGTTCGTCGGTTACGAGTACATCACCGCGCAGGCCGCGGCCCGGCGCAGCCAGGACGTGCTGGGCGTGATCGCCTGCCTGGCCGGAGGTGCCCAGCTGCACTCGCGGGCGAACATCGAGGCGGTCGGGGGCCGGGTCGACACGTCCACGCTGGCCGAGGACACGGTCACCACGTTCCGGACGCAGACCGA
>Ga0335073_10002611_pt1 | contig 24745 bp, 21 predicted proteins | sample Lox_Sample_22_FD_207093 | JGI IMG/M metagenome (GOLD analysis project Ga0335073, IMG submission 207093) | Soil microbial communities from Loxahatchee National Wildlife Refuge, Florida, United States - Lox_Sample_2.2 | ecosystem: Environmental > Terrestrial > Soil > Wetlands | place: USA... | reverse complement strand
CGTGCCGCCTGCTCGTTTTCCGAAATGGCGCGGCAGGATATTCCGCACATATACGGACAGCGTTTTTTCAAGCCAGGCCGACGTGAATACCAAGAGTCTCGGCGGCCTTACGGAGACGTTGATCTCTTGTCCACAGAAGCGTGGGAGAGCTGATAAAAACAGATGCGATCAGGTGTGCGTCGGTCAGACCGATCCCGAGGCTGTACAAACGACGCGCCTCAATCATCCGCCGCACCTCATTCAATTGGGCGACTTTTATCTGCGGCAAAAGATCCAGCAAAGCAAGCGTCTTCGCCCGATCCCGCAAAGATCCCAGCGCAAGCTCCGCGATGATGAAAGGGTGGATCACAATCTGGCCCTGATCCAGATGCCAGCGCAGCTTCTTGTTGCCGGCGCGGAGGTGATCGATCCAGATCGAGGTGTCGGCGAGAATCAACGCCGGCGCCCTCTACGGCGCGGGATGTTCTTCAACGCGGGCATGGTGCCTCCCAAAGAGGCCAATCGGCGCGCGCTTTCGCGTTCGATGAGGGCCTTCAGCGCCTCGCGAATCAACGCCGTTTTTTCCTCTACCCCAGTGAAGTCCTGGGCGATGCGGATGAGGTCGTCGTCGAGTGCAATAGTGGTTCGCATATGGGCACTTATTATAGCATCATATGATGTCGTATTATGTGCCTCACGTAACCGATTTCATCGCTCACCTACACCAGTGACAACCAACCCATAGTCGGCTACAATCCCAGCCCATCCCCCGAGCCCGGCAATGATTGCTCTGCAGGCCTGCGCGACGTACCTGGAGCGGGTGAATCCGGGTTGGTGGCAAGCGGCAACGCAGGCGATATTGGGGGCATGAAATGGTCGGTTAAGCGGTTGTTCCGATCTGGAACAGATGCCCGGTAGTGTTGTTCACTCGTCACAACGAATTCCCGCCACTAGTTCTTACAATTCACTCAGCAGGCAGCGTTTGGAAGGTGTTGCCAGTGGGTACTGGCCGCCGCCTGCGAAGCGGTCGAGTGACATCAGCCACTAGGGTTCAAGTCCCTCGCCTTCCGTAGTCACTCGACTAGAACCAAAGTGTCCTTGACAAAGCTGCCGTTAGAGTTATTCTGGAATTGCTTCGCAGGCGGTGTTCAGTACCCAATTTCAAAGCCCGGCTTAGGCCGGGCTTTTGCTTTCGGGGCGGGTGCCGCACCCTCTTCGCTTCCGTTTCCTTGGAGGGACAGGTTGGGCGGGCCGCGCACTTCCGACGTTAGCTGGCAAAATAGCTCCCGGAATCAGGCACCCCTCCGGTCACTGTACCCGCACACGTGCTACTCCAGGGGATGGATGCCCATCGACGGTCGCGGGTTCGTACTCCCAGCTCATAAGGGCTGCGCGAATAGCTTTAATGAATGAGTCGTCCGTGGTGCCCTGCACCTCGACATCCCGTACATGGCCGTGCTCGTCAATGCTTAACTGACACAAGGCTTTTCCTGTAAAGCCGTGGATCGACGGCGGGAGGCTGTAAACAACTCGCGGGGCAGTGAATCGCTCATAGTCGTCCTTGGTCGTAAAAACAGGCTTCGCTCCAGAGACGTTAAAAAGGCTTTCGTCGGCCTTGTCGACCGGCTCTAGGATGTCGATGCTGATCTCCATCTTGCCCATATCGCCCCCAATGTTCGTAAGCTTACGCGCTATGTTTTTCCCCGCAAACGGCTTCAGATCGTTGTAGATCGTCAACGTTGAGTAGTGGAAGTGGCCGCGGAGAAACTTGGTTTTCTCGTCGACAAAGTAAAGGTAGGTTAAAGCGTCAGGTCTACCCTGTGGACTGATATAGCCACGCGAGACCCGAAGCAGAGGTAGATTGCTGAGCGTCGTATTCGCCACGGTCCAGTCCGCTTCGTGGAAATCTACCTCGCCGTCTCCAGGTATCCCAAATGAAATGGAATCCATCACGTCGTCGGCCAGCCGTGGAGCAAATTTTCCTCCGAAGATTCTGTAGAAGGCGTCTTCCGTACGTACTTCAAGGAGGGAATTGTTGCTCAGCTTTACCTCTCTGCGCCACTTCGCTGCTGAAATCCAAGTCTCCTCATACGTCCCATCCACGCTGTTGTCCGAAGAACGGAAGCTGGCTTTCATATGAAATGCCGGAGCACCCTCCAACCGCAGATCGCTGGTCGCGCGCACGCCGTCGAAGATCGGCTTCGCCAAGGGCTCATTTGCAGATGTGCGATATTCAGGGGGAAACGGCAGAATCAGCGTAGTCTGGATCTGTGCCGGGATTCCGTCCACGTTTTGGGGCTGAAATGTCCATTTCTTAACGGCGGTTAGTACAGCATCCTCGACTTGGTTCTCCACTGGACTGTAGGTCCAGGCTTGCTTCACATTCCCATCGCGTCCAATGACAACCTCAACCTTGACACTTTCAACCGTGAGCTTCTTGTTGACCGGAGGCCATTGAACATCCTCCCTCTTGACAAGGAAGGTACGCGCTTGTCGCTCGCCGACTCTCTCCGTCGTCATTTGCTGCGAGGGAAGAGTCGACTGGGAAACAGCGAACAGCGATTCATCGACATTGTCGAGATCGCGCAAAGTGTCGATGCGAATGTTAATGGGGTTGTCCTTCGTCGCGTATGCCACGATCTTGTCGTGGAACTTACGGTAGTCCGTCATGACCCCATAGCAGCAGGTCGGCGACCAGAGGTAAATCAACAGGCCGGTCTTGCAGTCATAAGAAAGCAGAACCCTGTTCTCGGTGCCCTCCGCGTCGTTGAAGTACTTTTCCGCCATGCACTGGCCTTGTCCCGATCCCGGTTCCGCTCCCATCAGTCCAAGTTGGTTCATCAGGTCAACAGCCGATTTCGGCAACGGGTCAACGATCTCATCGGCCAGCATCTCGTCATAAACCGGGAAATAGTCGCCGTTATTCTCCTCGTGGATCGCATCACCGTTGACGACATGTGTCTGCGAAAAGTCCCTGAGCTTAATGACGCGGCGCCACTTCGTGGGTGAAAGCCAATATTCCTCGACGGTTCCATTAAATTCGGAGCTGGCATTCTCCTTATCGGTAATTGTGGCCTTCAGGTAAAAAGGCCTGCCCCCTGGCTCCGCAAGCGTGGAACGATGGATCATTTGGTCAAGTAGCTTGCCGACAGGAACCTTGTTCGCGCTGGCAAGCGACAGTTGTGAGATAACTAGGAAACTCGCTGTAAGTCGAAAACGCATAGCCGGGCCTCTTACTAGGATCGGGCTTCTATATTATGCACACTTCTCTCACTTGCCCAGGCCCGTCATTGAATCGATGGGCGAGCGCCGTTTGCCCCTTTTTCCACCCACCTGTAAGATTATCTGTTTCATTCTTACCAGCTCACCGCGCCAGCAATCCCGCGCGAGAAAGAGGATCACTCATGGCTTCTCCGGCAGTGGCATTCGCCCGTGACAATCAGCAGCGCTTCTTAAACGAACTCAAAGATCTGCTTCGCATTCCCAGCGTCAGCACCCTCGAAGAACACAAATCCGATGTGCAGAAGGCCGCCGATTTTGTGGCCAGCGAGTTGCGCCGCATCGGCATGGACAACGTTGAGGTCATTCCGACCAAGGGCCACCCGCTCATTTATGCCGACTGGCTGCATGCCCACGGCAAGCCGACGGTGCTGATGTATGCGCATTTTGACGTCCAGCCTCCCGATCCGCTCGACGAATGGAAGACGCCGCCGTTTGAGCCGACCGAGCGCAACAACAACATTTATGCCCGCGGCGCGGTCGACGACAAAGGCCAGCTCTGGATGGAAGTTAAGGCGCTCGAATCACTGATGAAGGCGCACGATGGCAAGCTGCCTCTCAACGTGAAAATCATTTTCGAAGGCGAAGAAGAAGTCGGCGGCGAATCGATTGCTGCCTATGTCCGCAAAGAGAAAGCCAAGCTGAAAGCCGACTTCGCGTTGGTCTGCGACACGGAGCTATTCGCGCCCGATCTTCCGACGTTATGTGTGGGGCTGCGTGGCTTGGTTTACACCGAAATCGAAGCCAAGGGCGCGATGACCGATCTGCACTCGGGCGTCTACGGCGGCGCGGCGCCGAATCCGTTCTTTGCGCTGATTGAAATCATCAGCAAGCTGAAAGATTCGAAGGGAAAGATTCTGATTCCGGGCTTCTATAGCAAAGTCAAGAAGCCGACCAACGATGAGCTGAAAGCCTGGAAGCGGCTGCCGTTTAACGAAGAAAAATATCGTAAGACCGAAGTCGGATCGAAAGTGCTGACGGGCGAGCCGGGATATTCGGTGATGTATCGCACGTGGGCGCGGCCTACGCTCGAAGTTCACGGCATGCCCGGTGGCTTCGTCGGGGCGGGGGCAAAAACAGTTATTCCCGCCAAGGCGAAAGCCAAAGTTTCCATGCGGCTCGTGCCCAATCAGGATCCGGATGACATCTTGAAGCGCTACACGAACTTCGTGAAGAAACTCACGCCAAAAGGAATCGAAACGAAGATTACGGTTCACAGCAAAGGCCCGGCCTGCGTGGTGAGCACAGACAATAAGTACATTGAGGCTGCGACTGAAGCCATGCACGATATTTTCAAGAAAGATACCGTGTTCATTCGCTCCGGCGGCTCGATTCCGATCGTGACCGATTTCCAGGATGTGCTGAAGATTCCATCGGTGATGATGGGATTTGGACTGCCAGACGACAATCTGCACGCTCCCAATGAGAAGTTTCATATTCCGAACTTCTATCGCGGGATCGAATCGATTTGTCTGTTCTTTGAGAAGTTGGGCGGGTAAGGCAGCTGCTGAGCTTCGCTCGGCCGGACAGCCGAGGGCGGCTGTCACACGCAAACTTGAGGCGAGGGCTTCACGAAGTGAAGCTCTCGCCTGCTCAAAAACTGATTGCTTCCGCCCTCCCGCTGCGCTAGCCTGATTCTGCTCTCGCGATTCTTCCCTCCTTCTTTCCTCCGGCACCACTTTCACGGCCATGAGTTGCATTGCCTGTGCAAAATCAGGTAGTTATTTGCATGGGGGCACTATATATAGTGTTATATTGCTTGACCCCGATAAGATTTCATCGTTTAATTAGCTTCAATCTGTGCGTCCTGCCCAGCCGAGGGAGACGTTTTGCATAGGGGCAATGGCTGATGGAATCTAAGTAGTTAACGTTCGTAACAGCAGATCTCTCGGCTGCCGTCGCAGTCGCAAGCGAAGCCGGGCTTCGCGAGAGATGACAAAGTCGTAGGAATCATTGTCGGCGCCACGAAGGAGTACGCATTGCTCAAACTGAAAAAGCTGCAGATTCTCGGCTTCAAGTCGTTTTGCGACCGCACCGAGCTCAAGTTTCACGGTGAGGGCGTGGCGGCCATTGTCGGCCCCAACGGATGCGGTAAATCCAACATCGCCGACGCAATTTCGTGGGTGTTGGGCGAGCAGTCCGCCAAAACTTTGCGCGGCTCGCGCATGGAGGACGTGATCTTCGCCGGCACACGGGATCGCAAGCCCACTGGTATGGCCGAAGTTTGCCTCACGCTAATCGATCCCGGAGCGTATGACGGACCGGATGCGAACGATCCCACCGAAGTTGAGATTCAGGACGAGATGCCGGCGGACCATTGGGATGAAGCCGAGGTACGCGCTAAAGCCGCGGAAGAAGTGGATCGGCTCACCGAAGAAGCGCAGCCAGGACAAACAGAACAAGTTGAAGTCCAGCATTCCAATAGCGAAGCTCTGTGGCGGCTCTATCCGGAAGATGAACCGCGGTTCGCGGTGTTTACGAACCCGAATCCGCCGCAAAAAGTAACGATTGGCGAGTCCCAAGTCGTGCTGAAGATTCGCCGCCGAAAGTTTCAACAGCAGATTCGCGCGGGAGAAATCTCGGTCACACGGAGGTTATTTCGATCAGGAGAGAGCGAATACCTGCTGAATGGCAAGCTCTGCCGCCTGCGCGATATTCAAGAGCTTTTCATGGGAACGGGGTTAGGGCCAGAGTCCTATGCACTGATCGAGCAGGGACGCATCGGGCAAATCTTGAGTAGCCGTCCAACCGATCGGCGAGCGATTCTGGAAGAGGCGGCGGGAATCACGAAGTTCAAAACCAAAAAGCGCCTTGCGGAAGCCCGCTTGGAAGATGCCAAACAGAATCTGGCGCGGGTGAACGACATTTTCGAAGAAGTCACGCGGCAGATGAACTCGCTGAAACGACAGGCTTCTAAAGCAGAGCGCTACGCGAAACTAAGAGAGGAGATGCGAGCCAAGCTGCGCCTGGTGCTGGCGAGTAAATTTGCTCAATTGGAACGCGAGCGTGATGAGCTCGATGGACAAGTTCAGTCGCTCTCGGAACAGGTGCGAGAACAGACCGAGGTTGTCCAGCAACTCGAAGATGAGCATGCGGAGCGTACCCAGCGTGGCTACGACATCGAGGCCGAGGTCAGGGAAAATCGCGAGCGGCTGAGTCAGATCCGGCTGGAAAATGATCGGGCGGCTGCCAAGCGCCGCAATAATGAAGAACGCTGCGCCGAACTGGTGGCTCGAGCGGCAGCGTACGAGACTGAAGCAAATCAGGCGCGTGATCGGCTGACTGCCCTTGAGACGGAGCGGGACACGAACCGCCAGGCTTTGGAGTCCGCAGCCGATGATCTCGCCGAGGCGCAACAACACTTGACCCGGTGTCAGCAAGAATGCGCTGGAGCTACGAGCGCGTTGGGTGGGCTCGAAGCGCGGCAGGAAGCTTCTCGCGTCTCCATTCTCGAAGTGGTCGCGGCGGCTGCAAACCAAAGGAACCAGCTCACACAAGCCGAAGAGCGCATGGCCGGCATCGACCGCGATGCGCAGCGTTTGCAGGGAGAAGTTGCGACCGGCAACGCTCAGATCGAAACTTTCGGCGGTCAACGCCAGCAAACGGCTTTGGAGTTTGAAACCGTCTCTCAGCGCCTGACCGGACTATCCGCTGAAATTCTGCGCGTTCGCGGTCTTCTCGATGGAAGGCGGCAAGAGGAGACGCGGTCGAAGGACCACGCGGACAACCTGCGAGGAGAATACGCCTCCGCCATGGGACGCCGGGCTTCGCTTGAAGCCGTGATCGCGGAACACGGATATTCGACCGAGTCAGTGCGGCGGTTGTTTCAGTCGGGAGCGCTGAATGGCGGCCTTGCGCCGGCCGGAGTGCTAGCAGATTTTCTGGAAGTCGAACCCCGCTATGAGGGTGTCGTCGAGGACTTTCTGCGGGACGAGTTGAACTACATCGTGGTCAAATCGTGGGATGCGGCCGACGAAGGCTTACGTCTGCTGCGCAGCGATGTGGATGGGCGCGCTACATTCCTGGTTCATCCGGAAGATTCGCAGGCGAAATTCTCGTTTGCGGTGAACGAATCCGAACGCGGCGAGACGCCTGGTCAGCTGGTTGCGTTGAAAGATGCCATTCGGGTGCTGAATGGCTTCGGCCGCTCCCTCGAAGTCATTCTGCCCAAGCTCCGCGATGGATACATCGTTCCGAATCCCACCTTCGCGCGGGAGTTGGCGCTCGAAAATCCGCATGCGTTTTTCCTGGCGCAATCGGGCGAGTGCTTTCACAACGTGACGGTTACCGGAGGCAAGCAGCGCGCCGAAGGCCCGCTTTCACTGAAACGCGAGTTGCGAGAAGTTACACGTCAGTTAACCGAGATTGAGTCGGCTTTGCGCAACGAGGAACTACGATCACTGACCTTCGGACGAGAGATCAAAGAGCTCAGTTCCCTGCTCCAACACCTGGAGGATGAAAAGCGCGAGGCCGAAAAGCAAGCCATGACCTCGGGACACGTCTTGCAGCAGATCGATTCCGAGATGAACCGTGTGGCGGATCGATTGCAGACCTGCCGCGCCGAGTTGCAACACCTCGGTTCCGACCGAGCCGAGCAGGAACGATTGATCGCCGCACGAGTGGCGGAGCTCGGCGAGTTGCAGCGAAAGCGTGAGGAACTCGAGCGACAATCGGCGAACGCGAACGAAGAATTGGCAATTCTCCGCGATCATCGCGATCGGGCTGCTGAGGATGCATCGCAGCAGTTGGCGCGGGTCGCAACGCTTGAAGAACGGCATCGTACGGCGGCGGACGTCCTGCAGCGGATCAATGCTTCGATTGCGGAAATTGCCCAGCGGGTAGGTTCGTTAACCTCGCAAATCGAATCGTCGGCCACAGAAAAGCTGCAGCGGGAGCAAGAAAATCAACAACTCGCAACTGTGCTCGAAGATTTGGAGGCCGAGCGCAACGCCGGCGAAACGCGCGAAGGGTTGTTGCAATTCGAGTCGGAACAGGTACGTGCTCGGCTGAACGAAATCGACGAAGCCCTGCGCGGTGCGCGTCAGTTGCTCGATCAAGCGCGCGACCGGCGTGGTGAGCTTTCGGCGAATCTTGCCAAGCTGCAGTCCGATGCGCAATACATGGCCGAAACCTGCCTGAACGAACTGAGCGTGCAATTGCATGAACTGGCAAGCGACCCGGCGATTTCCGCCGTCGATGGAGAACAACTGGCCGCGGAGGACCAAGCGTATCGCGAAATGCGCTCGCGGCTCGACGGCATGGGCCCGGTCAACATGATGGCGCTGGAAGAATACAAAGAGGCTGCTGAGCGTCACGGGTTCCTCGACACCCAGCGCAAGGATCTGCTCGATTCGATTGCCAACACGCAGGCTACGATCAAGGAGATCGATACGTTTTCGCGGCAAAAGTTTGAAGAAGCGTTCAGCAAGATCAATGAGAATTTCCAGGCGACCTTCAAGAAGCTTTTTGGCGGCGGCCATGCGTTCATGCGGTTGACCGACGAGGAAAACAGCGCCGAAAGCGGCATCGATGTAGTGGCTTCGCCTCCGGGAAAGAAATTGCAGAATGTGTTGCTGCTCTCGGGCGGCGAAAAGGCCCTTACTGCATTGGCCTTGCTGGTGGGCATTTTCCAGTATCAGCCAAGTCCGTTCTGCATACTTGACGAGGTCGACGCGCCGCTCGACGAATCCAACATTGGCCGCTTCACCGAACTGGTGAAAGAAATGAGCATTCAGACACAGTTTGTACTCATCACGCACAGTAAGAAGACGATGAGCATCGCTCCGGTGCTTTATGGCGTCACCATGCAAGAACCGGGCGTGTCGAAGCTGGTTTCGGTGCGGTTTGGGGCTACGGCGTAACGGAATACCAAACGTAGACGACGCAGAGGAGCACGGAAGCGGCTCCCATTTTTTCCTCTGTCATCCTCAGCTTTTCCACATAATCTTCCAGAAAAACCCACCCCGAATCCCGCTTACGGTATTTCCTGTAGAGCAACTCTTTTCCCCGCAACACTTCGCTGGAAGCGCGGATTCCGCTGAGTTAAGCGTTGACAAAAATTTCTGAAGATTTAAAATTACGCCCGTTTCTTACCCCGGTTAAAATTAATACATGAGCCCCCAATTGCTAGACACAGTTCTTTTGCGCACTGACTTCTCCGACCTTGAACTCTTCGCCAGCGGTAAGGTGCGAGACGTTTACCTGCTCGACAAGCAGCACCTGCTGTTTGTGGCCACCGACCGCATCTCGGCGTTTGACTACGTACTGGCCACCGGCATTCCGCATAAGGGCCGGGTGCTCACGCAGATTTCTTTGTTCTGGTTCGATTTTCTGCGCGATGTCGTGCCCAATCACCTCATCACTGCGAACGTAGACGAGTATCCAGCGAGTACCCGCAAATATGCCGATCAACTCACTGGGCGATCGATGCTGGTCACGAAAGCTGACATGGTCCCGGTTGAATGCGTGGTGCGGGGCTACATCTCCGGCTCGGCCTGGAAAGAATACAAAACCACGGGTGCGGTTTGCGGCATCCGCTTGCCGGCGGGCTTGAAAGAATCCGACAAGCTGCCCGAGCCGATCTTCACACCCTCAACAAAAGCAACGACCGGGCACGACGAAAATATTTCCTTCGAAAAAATGACCGAGATCGTTGGAGCCGAATTGGGTGGAAGACTGCGGGATATCACCCTGAAGATTTACCAAAAGGCGGCCGACTATGCCCGGCAAAAGGGCATCATAATCGCCGACACGAAATTCGAGTTTGGGATTACATCCAAAGGAATCACTCTGGCGGATGAAGTCCTGACTCCTGATTCATCCCGGTTCTGGCCAGCCGACAAGTATGCGCCTGGCCGGGCCCAGGAATCGTATGACAAGCAATACGTTCGCGACTATCTAGAAGAAATTCGTTGGAACAAGCAGCCGCCTGCACCGGCCCTCCCCCCGGACGTGGCTCGCCGGACCAGCGAAAAATATCTGGAGGCTTATCACCGGCTCACGGGACGCGAGCTGGATGTGTAAACCAAACGGCTACGGGAGACAGCGTGACATTGGCTGACGGAATCATCCTTGTGGTGATTCTGTTGTCGACAGTTCAAGCGGCCAGTGCTGGTTTCTTCCAGGAAGCATTTGGAATTGCCGGATTAGTTTTCGGGTACTTGCTGGCCGCGTGGAACTATCACAGTCTGGCGGGTCGTTTCCTGCAGTATGGATCGCCTTGGCTGGTGGAGATCGCGGCTTTCCTGGTTATTTTCGTTGGCGTCATGATTCTGGCCGGCATTACCGGCCGGATTGCTCACTGGGCGGTAAAGGAAGCCGGTTTGGCGGTATTCGATCGGATTCTCGGAGCCGCTCTGGGGTTGGTGAAGGGCTGTCTGTTGGTGGCAATTGTACTCACCAGCATGACGGCATTCACTCCGACGTCAAAGTGGTTGCGGGGCTCGCAATTGGCGCCATATTTTCTGGTGGTCGGTCGAGCAGCGATCTGGGTTGCGCCATCACAACTGCGCGCCCAGTTTTATTCGGGGCTCGACCTGGTTCGCCGGGAACAAGAACAAGCTACGAGGTGACCGTCCGTTGCAGGCACGGCCAACATAACGAGATCGAGTACATCGCGAAGAGCAGCAAGGGTTGCTTTTCAAAAGAAAGAGAGAAGCCGTGAGAGACCAGCTCGAAGCACTCGTCATGCAGATGTACCGCAGCAATATTCTCTATTCCGAAGCAGTGCGCGAATTCAAAAAGAGGTTCATTCTGACGGTATTGCAGGAGAATAAAGGCAACCAGTGCCGCGCCGCGCGCCAGCTCGGAATGCACCGGAATACCTTAAGCCGGACGATTTCCGAGTTGAAGATCGACGTGCGGCAGCTGCGAGCTGGAATGAAGCGGCCGCCACGCAGTGCACGACCAGCGGTCTACGAGAAGAAAGCGGTTCGGTAAAAAAATCGCGGTTGCATCCGCAAAGCATCCGGCAAAATAAAAGGGCAGCGCCTGAGCGCTGCCCTTTCACTTTGTTAAGTTTGATTACTGCGACTGGGTGCTGTGATGCACTGGCCTTTTGGGCGCCGGTTTCGCTGTCAACAGAGCGCCTTTCTCCATGTTCATCACAAACGGGCTCGGTGTGTACGAAGCCGGAGTCCCCTCGAAGTCGAAGTCGGCGCCGACCTTCGGCATCAAGTGCTCAGGGATCGGACCTGTCATGGTAAGAACAATGTCGGCCCGGTTCTTATCGATGTCGTCCTGGCTTTCGGCGATCTGGACCTCGGTCGAGGTGGCCGAGATCACGTGTCCCCTCATCTGCAGAGGAACGCCTTTGATTACGCTCCACACCTTTTGCTGATCGTCAGGTGATCCTGCAGAAAGCACCAGTTGCCAATCGGCAAAACTCATCTGTTTGATGTCGTTAGGGCCCTTCCCTTTTACCAAGTCAGCCGCTTGTTCGGCCGGAGTCGGCGGTACATACGCCTTGATGGTAAAACCAGCAGGCGGCAGGGTTGCAGTTGCGGTCTGCGTCAGCAGATCGTTCCACCCGTCCTCGGATCCGTGATACTTGACATACTTTGCGTGGCCGAATTTAGTAATCTGCGCCTTCCCTGCGGGATCTTTTACGAGATTAGCCGCGCGAGCAATGAAGAACAGGCCGTTCACATCATCTTCGGGGGTGGCTGTCAAACAGGCCAAGGCGTAGGGATAAACGTTTTCGACGTTGTTGGGATCCTGCTCAACCGCTGCGCGCAAATATTTCTGCGCCGTCGGATAGTCTTTTAACTGGAGAGCGGAAAACCCTGCTACGCCATTGAGCAGGGCTTCGAGTTGAGTCTTCTGTTTCTGGAATTCAGCGTCAGACACGCCATCGGGTTTGGGCATGTTGGGAAGCGCATCAAGACCCTTGACCGCGTGGTCTTTGGCTTCTTGCCACTTTTGGGAGGCGCGTTCGGTGTAAGCCAAAACTACCAGGGCGCGAACATTGTTAGGGTTTACCGCCAGGAGCCGATTTGCGGTATCGATGACTTTTGCCTGGTTTCCCGCTTGCTGATACGCACCCATCAACACTTCGAGTGCATCCTCTTTGACGACGCTATTTGGATATTGTGCGAGGAAGGCCTCTACGCCGCTGATCTTCGCCTGCGGATCGGTCTGCTTGATGGCGCCGACATAGGCGTTGTATTCGTTGGGATCTTTGATCTCTTTGTTCTTCTGGGCGGGCGCCTGCCCGGCAGGCTGGCTGGATGCGGTTTGTCCCGGCTGCGCATTGCCGGCCGGAGGTGTGGCCGGCTGCTGGGCTGAGGCTGCTGCCACAAGCGTAAGCAAAACCGCCAGTATGCTGGTCTTCATATTCACATGGCTCCTTGGATGCTGGGAAATCGGCGAACACTACCTGCCCGGCTGTGACTCCACGCCCGGAGGCTCAGAACATGGCTTGCACAAACCCATGCAGCAGGACCGGGATACTTTGCCCCAATTACAGGCAAGCTTTTAGCTCCGGTGAGCCGGATTATAAGTTTCTGCTGCAACTAAGGCAAGCTGGCAATTCTATCAGGGTTGCCGTCTTGTTAAGATGCGAGGAAAGCAGTTTATGGTGGTTTGGCGGGGAGAGGAGATTCGTATGGCCGGAACAACGAGCGGAGTGCTAGCCAGCCAGGTTGCGTTGATCACGGGCGGCGGGCGTGGGATCGGCGCGGCCACTGCCGAGAAATTAGCGAGCATGGGCGCCTTGGTAGTGATCTGCGGGCGCAGACAGAAACCCTTGAATTCGACAGTGAAAGCCATCATCGACGCGGGCGGAAAGGCCAAAGCGGCCGAATGCGATGTGATGGACTTGCGCTCGGTTGAGAAACTGGCCACGCAAGTTGAGCGTGAGTCGGGCCGCATCGACGTGCTGGTGAACAATGCCGGCATCGGTGGTTTCGGCGGGCCGCTCTACCAAATGCCTCCGGATTCGTGGGAGCAAGTGATGAACACAAATCTGCGTGGTGTGTTCTACTGCATTCGCGCTTTCGTTCCGCTGATGATCAAGGCACGTAGTGGACACATCATCAACATATCTTCTCTGGCGGGAAAGAATCCTCTGCCGAATGGTGCCGCATACGCAGCTTCGAAATGGGGGCTGAATGGTCTCAGTTATTCAGTTGCCGAGGAACTACGCGGGCACAACATTCGCGTTTCGGTGGTTTGCCCTGGATCAGTAAATACGGAACTAAGCCCTCATACGGGAAAAGATCCGAAGCGTATGCTGCAACCGGATGACGTTGCTCATGCGGTGGCGATGCTGGTGACCCAAGCTCCGCAGTCATTCGTCAGCGAGATATTGCTGAGGCCGACGTTGAAACCGTAGATCCGGTCGGGAGAATTTCTCCCACTGGCTAATCCTTCAGGTATACTTTTCGGCGAAAGTGTGAAGGTTGTGTCGCAACATCAGACCAGGTCGCGAATCGTTTTTTTGGTTGCGATTGCCTCTTTCTTGATGTGTGCAAGTTCCCGGGCACGCGCAGCCGATCGCTATCTGATCGACGGCGCTGTTTTGCACGCTTCGTCATCTCTGCCACAGACCCTGGTCGACGGCGTGAACCCACAGGGTTGGTTGCTCTACACACAGTCCTACGGGGTTCGTGATGCTATCTGCGAAGTCTTCCTGGCAAAGACCGTAGCTTCGCAGCATGCTTCAGCGGACAAGTTGCCTTACAACGTTCTCAAGCCGGGCGCTTTCGTTGGGATCATCCATCTATTGCCCGAAGCAACTGAAGATTATTCCGCGGACTTTCATAATCAACAGTTGAGGCCTGGGTATTACACCATGCGCTATGCCGTGATGCCCAGTGGTACGTATGAACACGGCACGAAGCTGGGAGAATTTCTTGTGCTTGCTGCCGCCAATATGGATCGCGATCCGGCTCAGATTCTCAAGCCCGGCGAACTGGCACACCTGGGTGCGGCCGCTTCCGGGAACGAGGTCGCCGCCAGCATGGAATTGGTAGCCCCGGACCGCAGCCAGCGGACGTCACCCGTGGCGAAGGCCGACGAAACGGGAATGTGCATTTTTCAGGTGCAATTGCGGCTGACTCCGGCCAAAGGGAGGCCTCCCAAAGAGCTCGCTCTGGCCATCGCCATGCTTAACCCGCTCCACGGTCCGGAGGGCTCGTAGTCCAATCTCGAAGGTCCATGCCGCGGCTACTGCAGCGGGCTTGAAACTCCCGAGCCGTAGGCCAATACTTCTTGCGGGCTGGTTCCGTCGTTGTCGTTTAAGTTTACCGCACCATAATTGACGCCCTGCTCAGTTGGAGTAAAGGTCACACTTAACTGGCAGGATGCTCCTGCCTTCAAAGCTGACCCGCAGGTGTTGCTTTCCGCAACCGGTCCGATACTCTCGATGCTGGAAAAGGTAATGGTGGTTTTGCCGACATTGGTGACCTTAACGAGTTGAGGAGAACTGCTTGCACCTATCGGCTGATTGCCAAAATTCAGCATCGCGGTTGAAAGGTAAAGGCCCCTGCCCGTCCCATTCAGCCTGACCGTAGTTAAGCCGGCGGGATCGTTGCTTGAAAACGACAGGCTGGCCGTCTCAACTCCGCGGAAGTTATAGTTCTGCGGAGCAGGGGCAAAGTTCACCTGCCAGGTGCATTGCCCGCCCGGCGCGATGGTTCCGTTGCAACTGCTAGTTTGCGAAAAATCCGCTGCGTTGATGCCCCCGAATTCAACTCCCGAAATAACCACGGGAGTCGTGGACACATTCGTCAGGACAACGTTGGCGGTTTTATGACTCCCAAAATTCACGTTCCCGAAACTTAGCCCAGGATAAGCCGGGGTGGCACTCAACAGACTGCCGGTCCCTTGCAACTGCACGGTTTGCGGACTGGCAGGCCCGTTATCCGTGATGGTCAACGCGCCGCTGCGGACACCCGCGGCCGTCGGTTGGAATGTCACCGCAAGCTTGCAGACGCCGCCTGGCGGAATCTTGGTGCAGTGGTTGGTCTGAGTGAAATCACCGGTAATCGTCACTTTCGAAATATTGACCGTCGTGTTCGCGAAATTCGTCAGCTGAACGTAAGAGGCAGGGCTCGAGGTTCCCACTCCCTGATTGGGAAATTGCAGGAAGTCGGCTGAATTCAGTGGGCACGCCCGTGGCTGCAAAACCAGCGGCGAAAGCGGTTGCTGGCTAAAGTTGAAACTATCAAAGAGGTCGTTGGCCTGCGCGTCTCGTTGCGTAAGTGGCGCCAATCCAAAAGCCTCTTCAATGGTTTTGAGCACCGAAGAAAATTCATATTGCGTGTGCGACACGTACCCGGGGTAAACCCAGGGAGAGATGACCAACGCTGGCACTCGAATGCCCAACCCGAACCCGTCGACTACTGGTGGAGCAACATGATCATAGAAGCCTCCGAAATCATCCCAAATGATGATGATCGCCGAGGAGTCCCAGTCCGGGCCCTGCATTACAGCATTCACCTGCGCCACGCTCCAGTTTTCTCCGACGCAGGTGCTGTTGGGTGGATGCTCGCTATCCGGGTCGCCGATCACGATCCAACTCACCGCCGGCAAGTCGCCGGTCACGGCATCGGAAATAAAGTTGGAGGTCGGCACCACGTTTTGCCAAAGCTCTGTATTGCGGATGTGGTTAATCGCATCCAACGTCGAAAAGTGGTAGCCCGATTCTCCTTGGGAGGGAGCATAAAATCTCCAGCTGATGCCGGCATTTTGCAAGCTGTCCGCGAGAGTCGGAAAGTCGAAGCATGGAAACACTGCATCGAGGTCGCCTTCGGAATCCAAAACTCTTACGGTCATTAGTGAGGGTGCATCGCATCCCCAGGAGAAGCCGTTTCCTCCGTACTTCTGCCAGCCCGGAGGCTCACTTTTGGAAACCTCGGGTGTAGGAATCTCCAAAACTCCTCCCGACTGCGCCGCCACCGTGTAGAGATGGTTTGGCAAGCTTGGCCCGTGCAAGGAGGAAAACATGTGATCGGCCAATACAAAGCTCTGGGCGTAGGCCCAGTAGTTCGGGATGTCCACTTGAGTAAATTGGCGGTATGCAAGCAGGTCATCGTTGGTGGCACCGCTCATTGTGGGTAAATCGAAACCATCCATGCTTCCGTTGTCAATGTCGGTGAGTGAGCCCAGATTTGTGTGATCGAGATCATGGGGAGTGACATCGGTCATCGGGTACAAGGGCACCACTTGCCCATTGGACAATGTCCCCTCTGTTGCTCCCTCGGCGCCCGGATAAGTCCCGAAATAATTGTCGAAGCTATGGTTCTCCTTGATGATAAAGATGAAGTGCTGAATCTTGTTGACCTCTGGCAACGGCGTCGTACTGCCACTCTTTTGCCGAAGAGCTGTTAAGACAGCAACCGGCGCAGACTGATCCACGGGCACAGGCTGAACCTGGGCCGGCATAGCTATGGTTGTGATGGCAATGAGAAAAGGAAGAAAGGCAGCGGGAGGTTTAGCTGGGCGGTTTGACTTCCGGCCGCGTGCAATAGGCGAGCAATCGTACCAATGCATAGAAATTCTCCGTGACTCTCGGCAGGCAGGAAGGCGTAGGCTTGCGAGGACTGCCGAGGGCAGATCCAAGTGAACTTTCGGACCTAGCTCCGAGAAAGAGACGTTTACATCGGCCCGGTACCGCAATTATTTTTTACAGCCAGCTGATGGAACCGTCTGTAATGGAGATCACGGTGGCGTGTGAGGACCAAACTGCGAGCTTGAAATTAACGAGCGCAAAGCATGATCGCCGAGGCAGACAGTTTGATCGGATCGCAGATTGCTATCATCGAAGCAAAGATTTATCTGCACCCTGTCGGGTTCCGTGTGGATAGTGTCATCTGTCAATCACAACTCGTGGAATTCAAGAACGTGCGGAGTCTCCTGTAGAACCGAGCGAAAGGAACTGTAGGAAAATAACTCCCGGCGATCTTCGATCGTCTCCAGGAGTTTTCTTCTGCTTTCTTAATTCGGGCGAAGCCTGCAGTGTCTGCTGTAACCACCACGGGCGCGAACCTTGCATCCAACCCCAATTGCAAACGACTCAGCGCGCTTCGTCCGATCTTTATGCCACCGAGTGAGAAAGACCTTAAGGAACTGTGCGCGAAGCTGGTCGCGTGCAACGACGAAGATGAGGCGATTGAGCTCGCCGTAAAACTGCGGGCGGCATTACACGCTCATATCGAAGAAGTTCGCAACAAACTGCGCGTCTTTCACTCTGCCGCCTGAGGTTCCCACACACAAAGAAATGAGGTTGTATTGATCGATGTATAAACGCGGTCCTTCTCGGTTCGTCCCCGGCTTCTGTAGGGCAACGCTGAAGCGGCTTTACAGCCTCCATCGGATGGAAAGGTTAACGGTACCAGCCTAAGCTCATCACTGATATCGATAACTTTCGTGCTCGAGTGGGCACAGAAATGGGCGGCTGGAAAAAAATGAAATTCAATCGGAGTGCGGTGGGTAAGTGCCTGATAGTTGCTAGCGCTTTCATGCTGGTTTTTGCCACACTGGGCTGGGCAGCGAACGATGACAAGGAGTCGAGCAAGGATCAATCCGACATTGTCAAACGCATTGACAAAGCAGGCGACGTTCTGACGGAAATTATGGGAACGCCCGACAAGGCGATTCCTGACAAAGTCTTGAGTGACGCGCGCTGCATTGCAATCATCCCTTCGATGGTAAAGATCGCCGTCGGCTTTGGCGGGAGCCATGGTAAGGGCGTGGCTGTTTGCCGCACAAACCGCGGCTGGAGCGCACCCGCACCTGTCACTATTACCGGCGGTAGCTGGGGATTGCAACTCGGTGGACAGGCCATCGATCTTGTCCTGCTGGTAATGAACCAAAAGGGAATGGACAGCTTGCTATCCAGCAAGTTCAAACTGGGAGCTGACGCTTCCGCCGCGGCCGGACCGGTCGGACGCGACGCTGGCGCGGACACCGATTGGAAGATGAAAGCCGAGGTACTCAGCTACTCACGCGCCCGCGGACTCTTCGCTGGTATCGACCTTAACGGCTCGGCGCTGACGCAAGACAAAGATGAGACTCGCGTCCTTTACGGCGGCAAGTTCTATCCGTTCAAGGACATTTTAGCCGGGAACGTGAAGGCTCCTGCGGATACTCATCAGTTTCTGGCAACTGTCGCCAAGTACGCACCGAATACCCCGGGCCAGGCAAGGAATGAATCGGAGAGAACGACGACTACTACCGCTTCGAAACACTAACCGACTTTCGTAGTCTGCAGAAAAGAAAAGAATGGCCAGGATAACCAGCCTGGCCATTTTTTTGATCCGGGTTATCCTGCTTCAAATTGCTCGATCCCGAACCTCTTGCCCTCCACAACTATGCAAACAATTGCCGTGTTACTTTGGTTTCACCGCTAAACGACTGAGATTTCACAAGCCTATAACTGGTACAGCATTTGCTCTTTGACCAGACGGAGCCGTAGCGTGGAGGCGGATTGTCGACCTCCAACGTTGCTCCAAACCGGGAGAAGATTGCAAATGAAAACAACGTTGTTTGCCCTGTGCTTCTTTTTTGCGACGGCTGCATTCGGACAGTCCTACCCTCCGATGAACGCCTTGCAATTCGTTGATCACACCTATCACGCTGCCTACCATGCCGGCGCTGCATCCTCAAATATCTTGGGTGGAAGCGATGTAGTTGTCGGACACGGCGAGATGGCTTTAGCTGAGATACCTCTTCCCGAAGTTCATGAAACCCCACTAGGGGACGTAGCTCGCCAAGTCCGGCAAGAGCGGCTATACGGAAAGAAGGCGCAAATGATTTGGGAAAACCCGATCTACGGCACAAAACCGGTGGCGACCGCCGTCACGCCCTAACCATCGACGTTCGAAGAGATTGAACCGCTCCCCCCAGCACCACTTCCCTGTTCGCACTCCTCATCCATCGCCGGATTGAGCTCAGATTGACATTCGACTGCGCCGGTTCTATTGTGGGCCTCCGGGCTGATGAATATCATCAAATCCACTCACCGTTTTGAGCAGTGGCTTGGCCAACATACCGTCATCGTAAAGCCTGATCTTCGTCTGAAGCACCAGCGCATGGCCGAGTCGGCGTTTCCTTTTTTGCGGGCCACTTTTTATCGCTGGATGCAAGTCTGGCCCGAAGTCTGTTCCGATCTCGCCAAAGCTCCGAGGGTGCTCGCAGTGGGTGATCTTCACGTCGAGAACTTCGGTACCTGGCGCGACATCGAGGGCCGGCTCGTGTGGGGTGTGAACGACTTCGATGAAGCCGCAGTTCTTCCTTACACCGTCGACCTGGTGCGGCTTGCAACGAGCGTCGTGCTTGCTAGCGAGGAAGGCCACCTCGCCCTGAAGGTCAAGGATGCCTGCGCCTCGATTCTTGATGGCTATCGTCAGTCGTTGACGGAAGAAGGGCGACCATTTGTTCTTGAGGAAGAGCATGCATGGCTGCGACAATTGGCGACTGGCGAACTTCGCGATCCGGTGCACTTCTGGGATAAGATGACGCACTTGCCGCGGATGACGACTCAGGTGTCCGCGAGCGCCCGGGAGGCTCTCGAGCATCTGATGCCAGAGCAAGGCCTGGTTTATAGAACGGTACGGCGCGTGGCAGGACTAGGAAGCCTCGGGCATGTTCGGTTAGTGGCCATCGCAGAATGTCACGGCGGCAAGATTGCTCGCGAAGCTAAGGCCTTGGTGCCGTCGTCGGTTTATTGGGCAAGCGGCGACGAAGCTCCAGCCGAGATCTTGTATCAGGCCATCATCGGATCGGCGGTGCGATGTCGCGACCCGTTCGTGCAGTTGCGCGGGCGCTGGATTGTGCGCCGTCTATCGCCGCATTGCTCCAGAATTGAGCTCACAGTTTTGCCGAAGGATCGCGACGAACTCAAGCTGCTCTTTGCCATGGGTTGGGAGGCCGCGAACATTCATCTCGGGACTCGAGATGCGCGCAAGTACATTCGGCATCACTTGGATCGGATGAAGCCGGCTTGGTTGGCCTCGGCGGCGAAAGACATGGCGAGACAAGTCGGTGAGGATTGGCGAGCCTGGAAGAAATCCTGGGAAGCGTGAACTGCGTGCACCTGTCGCATGCGCACGCGGATTTTAGGTTCAACCCATTCACTTTTGATCTTGCTGGTTTTCTGTAGTTACAAGCCCTTACAAATTCTATGCGACCCAATCGGTATCGTCCGGCGACATTTGATCGGGCAGAGTTTGGGCAGAGTTTCCTGAGTCGTGACACGGATACGGGCTTAATGAGTGTAAGTGGGGATTTTTCGTCGGTTGAGCGTCAATTGGTTTTATTCTGGCCCGAAGCGCCGCTGGAGGGGGCAAACGCAATCCGTGTGTTGTTTCTGAGGTCATCGAGTTCGGCTTGGCTGCCTTGCATGAAAAGCCATGCGACCCAGTAGTTGTTATCTTCGGTGAAGATTACCGAGGTGAAGACATCGACGGGTTCCGTTCTGTTCGGTACATTCGCCTTGAACGCACTGGAAAGGTCAAGCATCAATCGATCCTGCAACATGAATGCCCTGAGCGTGTTTTGACCCTTGCCAGAGAATGGCGTGCCCGAAAGCGTTCTCGACATCTGCGCACTCAGCTGCCGGAGTGCCTGCTGGTCATTAATCGAAATCGGCAAGTGCATACCCGGTAGGCAATCTGAGTCGAAAGCCATAATCCCAACTAGCGCATTCACTGCATCAGTCTTCGTGCCCTCAGGATATTGAGTGGCTGAGAGAACTAGCCTGCCACATTCGCTTGCAACTTCATGTTCGCGAGCCGCAGCTAGGTTATTGCCGTACACGAGTTGGTGCCCAGCTTCCACGACTTTATCCTGTGTTTTCTTGTCAGCGACTATCCATCCGCTTGGGAACTGAAAAGAAAAACCGAGCGTGTCGTTAGTATATGTATTGCCTGAAACGACTCCGGGGTTCAGGTGGGCAATGTGTGTCGGAGTTGGGATGCTGGAAGTATCTCCAGTTCTGACTGGAAACAATCGCGCGTTGCTGCCAACTAAGACTTTCGCCTGAGCCGGATCGATGAACGTGATCGACTCGATGTTGTGCTGTAGCTCTTTGGCAAGCTTCCCGTCGAAAGACACAACCATGAATCGCACTGTGTAGCCCCCCATGGCGGTCGCATAGATGAGCGTATGCATCGTGCCAGCGCGGCTCTTATCCTCCGACTCAGATTTCCAGAACTCTCTGGCCCCGATTTCAAGTCTCTTGACGGATGCACCCTTTGGCCCCGCAGCAGCTTCCTTTGTCTCGACGGTCGGATTACCAGCGAATTGAGTAGCGACGACTGTTAGAGCCGTTAGGCCCTTTCGCTGTGTTTGAAGACCGAAAATTGAGTGGGAGTTCCCCTTTGAGGCAAGCACAAAATCCCGAAAGTCGGCATCTTGGGGGAGGGGCAGCGAGAATCCAAAGAAGGCATTGATGTAACGCGATTCAGAAACGTATCCTGTCTCTGGTATCGGAGCTGAACTCTGCACTTCCTGAGCCCACGATACCGTCAAGGCAGCCAACAAAAAAAGAACTACCCTGGAAGGCGAGACCATGGTGGCTACCATAGGATCATTATGCCCTCCCTTTAGGTGTTGAGAACAGGCGTGGGTGTTGGAAAACTATTTTCCACGAAATTCGCAAAAATGAAATTGCGCTAGGATGCGATATAAGCGATCTTCTCGAATTGCGAGAGATTTTCTATCCCTCAAATTTTGCCTGTTTCAAGCGAAAAGCGAGTTTTTCAACACCCACAGGCGTTTGCGCAAGCGTGCGCCTTTTGTTTTGCCACCTCCGCAATGTTCTAACACGCACGGGCATAACGCAGCGTGGGGATTGCTAGTCCTACATGTGGCGCAGCGAGCCGCCGGAGAAGTGGCCTACGGATTCGAATCGAGCCAGGGTTGACTCGGTCTCGCGCTCGAGCGCGTCAGAGAGTTCATCGAGGATAAACTGCAAGGCTTCCGGATTTTCGTCCAGGACGTGACCCATGCTCTCTCGATCTACGGAGATCTCGCCTACCTGGCGCACGCCTGCAGTAACCGGCTCCTCGACCACCGGGACGGAGGCAATCGTACGCCGAGAACGAGCCATTGCCGGTCCCGAATTGGCAAAAGGATAGTCCAGAGTGCCCATGGTCATCCAATGGGTCACAAGTTCCTGTACATGAGCTGGGGAGCAGGCCCGATAAACCCCCTCGCGATTGGCAAGCCGGTCCTGCCATTGCAGAATGCGCAGCTTGTCCTCCCAGGGGCTTTCCGCCAGGAGAAACCAAACTTGCCCCGCAATCCTCTGCTCACCACAAATCGTGCATACTTGATTTGGCATTTCGTCCATCGGGTGCTCCCTCAGTTAAGACGCTTCGGGATGGGGCGCATCCTCGAACACGTCCCCCAAGTGCAAAGGAGCCAAGGCGCTTCGTTTTGCCGTTTCCGGCAGCGGAACGGTCACCACTCCCTGGCCCCGTTCAAAGGTTAAGGTTAAAACCGCGGCACAATCGTTGCATAACCAGAAATGTTCGATACGATGTGGCGTCCGCTTCCCGGTTCGAGAGCGAATGCGGTTGGTAGCGTCAGCGACCTCCATCTCGACTAGAAAGAGCCGTCCTTCGCTGAGTTTGCGAAATGGATTCAGGCAGGTTGGATTGGCGCATTTGTGCAACATGGCTGGCTCCAAATTTTCTACCTTTGATGAAGGTGACTGGCAGCGTGCACGTCGTTGACCACGAGGAAAATTCGATGTGTGGATAAAAGATGTTGTGAAGATTAATAGTTAGCGGTCCGAGTGCGTCCCTCAGTAATATTCGGATGACGAATTGACGACGGCGTGCCGAAGGTTCGTCAAAAAGTCTCTAACACGGCCGATCGTCGAATCGCACGGTAACGAATCGCACTCGACGAATTCCCGGCAAATGCCTATCATGTTGCCATCGTCGAAAAACGAGGAAATGCAATGGCTGAACCAACCTATGAGGAACTGAAAGCGAAGTTGGCGGAGTTGGAAAAAACGCAGGGGCAAAAGCGCAGTGGCAGCCTGGAATTCCGCGTGGGCGCAAAAGGCGGCGTGAGCGTCTACGGACTGGGCCGCTTCCCTGTCACGCTGTATTACGAGCAATGGATGCGCCTGCTGGACGCGGGCGAGAAGCTGCGCGAATTCCTGGAAGAGAACAAGACGCAGCTCAAACTGAAAGGCTAATAAGCCGGATCATCTTCTATTATTTCCGAACGGCGGTATGGAGCAAGCTCTTACCCTTGCCCGCGTTCTGGTTGCACTGCCGGTTCAGGCCGAAAATATACAAAGTGCCCTGCCCATTGTTTTTGCCGATGGAATCCAGCGACTCCGCGCCGACGTACACATACCCATTCGCCACGGTGGGAACGGAAAACTTGGTCCCAGGGTACATCAGATCGGCGGCACAGGTGCTGCCGGTTCCGCTGCTGGCGTAAAGCTCCTTCATCGTGGTGGCATCAAACGCGTACAACACTCCCGCGTTGGTAGGCTGAGGGACGTTCGCTCCGGTAAGCAGCCACAGAATGCCGTTACTGGTTGGACTGCTCGCGGAGATCGCCGGTGTTGCCCCATAGTTGGTGGTGATTTTCCCGCCTTTAGGTCCCGTCGCGGTAATTGGACTGTTGCAGAAAGGTTCGCCCGTTCCCTGGTTATTGCAGAGCTGGAACTGATAAATCGGGCTCAGCACGGGAGCCACATAAACATAGTTGTTCCAGTAAGCCGGCGTGTTATGAATGGCCGGTTGCGTGCCATTCCCCAGCCAGTAGGTTTGCACGTTCTGGTTGTTCTGACTGGTGGTGGGACAGACGTTGCAATTAGCCGGGCATTGACCCGGATTAAACTCACCGGGGTGGCCCCGATCCATTAACCAGACGCCACCTTCTTTGTCGCCAGAAATCGCTAAGTTCGGCCAATTCGCCGTTGACGGGGTGAGCAAGACGCCACCGGAACCGAAATCAACGTCGGTGTAGGGATTCGTACACGCGCGATAGTACTCATCCGAAGGCGTGAAATAGTCTGCGACGGTTAAGGCACCCGGGGTGTTCGGGTTCAGCTTGATAAAGCTGTCGCCCCAGTTTTTATTCGCATCCCAAACTCCGTTTCCCGTGTTGAAGTAGAGGTAGTTGTTATCGCTCTCGTCAGGGCCATACGCTAAGCCGGAGCCGCCTTGCCAAATGCCCGCTCCATTGCCACTAAAGGTTGGAGTCGTGCTGAAGTACACCGGCGGCGTGTTCAAGTTGGTGACCTCGTATTCAAAAACCGCTCCGTTGGCCAGCGGCAGCGGGCCATCCATCATCGACATTCCGATGAAGAGATTGTTGCCCACTAAAAGCAACCCGGGGCGTTGAATGTGATGACGCGACCAGTAGCTGGCTTGGGATGCGAGGGTTGGGTAAGGCCCCTGTGGGACAATTTGGACGGGCGCTGTAAGCTCGGCTAGCTGATCCAGATTCACCGCATGGAGATAGTGATACCAGTTGCTGGGCAGATCGCCAACCGGGACATCCTGCGTTTCGG
>Ga0335073_10002610_pt1 | contig 24745 bp, 22 predicted proteins | sample Lox_Sample_22_FD_207093 | JGI IMG/M metagenome (GOLD analysis project Ga0335073, IMG submission 207093) | Soil microbial communities from Loxahatchee National Wildlife Refuge, Florida, United States - Lox_Sample_2.2 | ecosystem: Environmental > Terrestrial > Soil > Wetlands | place: USA... | reverse complement strand
GATAGTCTCGAGCACCCAGAGCCAGCGCCCCAACGCCTTCTCGACGAGGCTGGCCTCGTCGGCAGCGCGCGATTCGACCCACCAGGCGGGTCGCGTGCGATTGTCGAGCACGGCGCCCACGAATCCCGCGAAGTAATTCCGGCCGCCGAGCGCCGCCGAGCGCCGCGCCAGATCCTCCCAGGAGAAATCGTAACTCTCGGCCAGCGCGGCCAGGCTCGCCGGCAGGCGCGTCCGCCGCCACAGCACGAAGCCCTTTTCCAAGATGACGATGGCGGCGAGGAAGCCGAGCCCGATCAGCGGGTACACCATCGCCCCGCCGAGCTGCAGCGTGGCGAAGAAATCGGCCGTTATGCGCAGGGTCGTTGCGAGAGTGTCATCCATTGCCATTGCGATGCTCCTCCGCCCGGGGAGAGCATTCGAGCCGTGCCACGCTTGCGCTGCCGCCGCTCGCCCGCATATGATAACCGTACCGTACTGTACCGTACGGAACCCGTCAATGAGGTTTGTTGCCGGTGCGTACGAGCCGGTACGTTCATCCGAGACCTGTCCGCGGCGTCCGATCGTCTGGCAAGCCTTGGGCGAATGCGCTAGCTAGGGGTCATGTAGCATTGCGCCCCTGCGGAGGTGTCGGGTCGTCGATGAAACGGACGGGGCGGACAGCGGAAAGCGGTGTCGCGGGGCGCGCGGGCGATGCGGCACGCCGTGGCGAGATGCTCGATGCCGCCTTTAAGGTGTTCGCCGACAAAGGCTTCGGCGGCACCACCATGCTCGACATCGCACGGCGCGCGCAAGCCTCCAAGGAGACGCTCTACGCCTGGTTCGGCAACAAGGACCGGCTGTTCGAAGAGCTGCTGCGCGTGCGTCTCGAGCGGATCGGGGCTCGTGCGACGCCGTCGGCATTGCCGCAGACGGCAGACATACGGACGCGGCTTGCGGCTTTGGCCCGGCAGCAGCTGGCGACCTTCACGGATCCGGAGTACATCGCGCTCTTCCGCATCTTCACCAGCGAAGCGCCGCGCTCGCCGGCGCTGCGGCGCATCATCCGCGACATGCTGAATCGCAAGGCCCTGGCCGACGTCATGGCGGATTATCGCGCCCGCGGCTGGCTCGATTTCGACGCGGAGCCGGAGCAGGTCGCCGCGATCTTCCTGCGTATGATCGAGAGCAACTGGGTTGGCTTGTTGTTCTACAAAATCATCGATCGCGTGCCGGAGAGCGTGATCCTGGCGCATGCCGAGCTCGTCACGCGGATCTTTCTCGATGGGCTTGCCCCGGCTACGAGCCGGCGGGCGTCCCGACGGCGGTCCGCGCCAGAGGCGCGACGCGCGATCAGCCCACAGACACCTTCACGCTAAGCTTGATGGTGCTGTCCTCGGCCTGGCCGTAGCCGGCGCTGCTGGGACGGAAGCGCCAGCGGCTAAGCGCCTGATCGACGGCGCGATTCAGCGTAGGGTCGGCGATGGGCCGAGTAATTGTGATCTCTGTCGCGCCGTCGCGTGCGACGTGCACTCGCGCGACCATCATCCAATCGCCCTTCTGCGGCAGCAGCGCGGCCGGAACTTCTGGCAGCGGCGTGTCGATCGGGACGGCCGGTGAGCCGCTCCGCAAATACTGGGCCGGATCTTCCGTCTCCAGCACTTTCACCTTGATGGCGACGCGAACTGCCGGCCGCGTCTCGTGCACGCCGCGTCGGGCAAGGATGAGGCGTTGCTCCTCCGGAGTGAGGTCGGCAAGCCGCGTCGGCACTACAGCCTGGCTCTGCGGGTGGGCCAACCGCGCCATATAGCTCACCTCGACAGCCGCGGCGGGCATGGCCGCAGCGAGCGGGCTGCCCGTCGTATCGAGGGCCGTCCAGTCCTCGGCCGAAGGCATATTCCTGCCCGCGCTCGCGGCGGCGTGAAGTACGCGGTTATAATTCCACTGTTCAGGACCGTAAAGCGCTTGGGCAACGTTCTCCCGATGCGCCAGGATCAGCGCGGTCTCCTCCGGGCTGAGCTCAGGATCGATGGCGGCTACCGGGGGAGAAGCGGCCATCGGCGGCGCGTGCTCTTGAACTGACGCCGACGCGACCGCCACCGCTGGCGAGACAGGCGACGCTGGCAGCACCCGCGTTCGGAGTTTGCGCACCGGCGGCGTCGGCTTGCGCGGCGGCGGACCTGGCGCATCTGCAGCAGCAAGCGCGAGCGGCGGTCCGGGGATTGGCGGCGGCATCTCCACCACGACGGGCGGCGGCTTGGGCGCCGGCGCGGAGGTCGGACGTGTGGCCTTGCCGGCCGTGTCCTTGCGATCCGCAGGAGCCGGGGCTGGCTGCGTCGCCAGCAGGGGACGAGATACCGGCAGCGCTGGCATCGCCGCATCGGTTCGTACCGCCCGCTGCTGGCATGGCGAGAGGATGACCAGAAAAGCGCCCGTCAGCAGCCAGGAAAGCCACCGCCACGACCGTGAGCGCGGGCGCCCGGCGCCGGAGAGACGCAGGCGGAGAACGATCTTTCGCCTGAGCTCCACGACCGGCCCGTCGGGCGTATCATCGAAGCGTGCCGACATCGCTTAGCTGCCGTCAACCGTCGAAAAACCGCGGATTCCTGAACCAAGCAAGCTTGCACCCGTGCGTGCCGGTTGGCAACGAAGGACCCTGGGCCTGCTGCGCGGACAGGGCGCTGAAAGCAGCGGTGCGGGCTTGCGGCAGAGCCGATCAGTTCAGGCTGGCGAGCAGCACCGCCGCGTCTTTGAGATCGGGTGTATCGAACCCCTCGGTGAACCAGCCGAAGATCGGCGCCAGCACCGCGCGGGCCTCTTCATGCCGTCCCTCGCGTTGGCGCAGCCGGGCGAGGCTCGTTGCGGCGCGCAGCGCCAGCGATTTCGCTTGCTGCCCGCGGGCGAGATCGAGACTCGCCTGCAGCAGGGGCTCGGCGGCACCGGCATCCTGCGCCGCGAGCAGCTCGGCCTTTTGGCGGAGAACGTCGGCGCGCCAGAATGGCTGCCCGCGGATGAACGTCTGGTGCTCGGCGACGTCGAGCTGCCGAAGCGCTTCGGCCGGCGATCCGGCACCGAGCTCCGCCTCGGCCAGCATCGTAGTGAACAGCCCGGCCCAAAAGGTCGAGGTGGCGCCGTAGGCCGTCACGGCCCGCCTCAGTTCGGGGAGCCCGTCTTCGCCGCGTCCCCGCGTCGCCAGCGCCCAGCCATGCATGATCTCGCCGATTGCCTGGTAGAGCTGCAGGCCGTGCTCGCTCCCGAGCGCGATGAGCCGCTCGCCGCAGTCGAGAGCCGTTGCCACATCGCGCCCCAGGTAATGAACGACCGCGGCCCACATCAGCGCGTGCCCGAGGCTCGGTGGATGCGACAGGGTCGCGGCGAGGTCCAGGCCGTCGTGGACGCTCCGGGCCGCCTGATCGGGATATCCGAGGAACCACAACGCCACCCCGCCCTGGCCATATCCGCAGACCGCCGGGTCGTGGCCACCATAGACGAGTGCGTGGTGGCGATGCTGGTCTGGGTCGTAGAGCCGCAGGCCCAGCCGGGCGTGCTCGCGCGCCGCGGCTAGCCGACCGAGCCGCATCACCGTCGCCCAGGCGGAGTGATGCGCTTGCAGCCGCAGTGCCGGATCACCGAGTCCTTCCGCGACCCGGGATAAATCCTCGGACAGAGCCTCAGCCTCCCCGGCCAAGGGCTCCCTCTGGTTGTTGGCCGAGAGCCAGCAGCCCCAGAGCGCGGCAAAGCGCGCGCGATCGTCGTCGAGCTCCTCGGCAAGGGCGCGGGCGCGCTGATAGGCCGCCCGCGCCTCCGGCGCGCTGAAGCCCCGTAGGGAGAAGGCGGCCGGACCAAGCGCCAATTGCAGCGCTAGTTCCCGACGGCGATGCTCCGGCGTCTCCGGCAATCCCTTGAGACCGGCGAGCCCGCGGGAGAGATGCGCCATCGCCTCGACATTGGCCGACCGCCGCGCCGAGCGCTGACCCGCTTCGAGCCACCAGGACGCGGCCGCATCGGGGTCGCCGGCTTCGGCGAGGTGGTGCGCGATGAGCTCCGGCGCCCGCTCGGCGATATCTTTGTCGCGCGCCTGCATCGCAGCCGCGATCCGCGCGTGCAGCACCTGGCGCGGCCCGCGCAGCAAGCTGCCATAGGCGGTGTCCTGCACCAGCGCGTGCTTGAACCGGTAGTCGGCGGCGGGGGCGACGCCGCGCTGGAACACGAGACCGGCGGCGACGAGCCGGCCGAGCGCCTCCTCGGTTTCGGCGGGGGCGCGCGGTGCTGCGGCGAGCAGCAGCTCGTGGGAGAAATCGCGGCCGATCGCGGCGCCGGCCTGCGCTACCTCGCGCGCCGCCGCGCCAAGCCGGTCGAGCCGCGCCATCAGCGAGGCCTGCAAGGTCGGTGGCACCTTGAGCCGGGCACCGGGGATCGACGCGATGGTCGAGCGAGCCGCATCCGCGCCGGCGGCGGCCTCGAGCACGACCTTGGTCACCTCCTCGAGGAAGAGCGGCACGCCGTCGCTGCGCTCGACGATCTCGTTGACGATATCGGCGGGAAGCGCCTCAGCTTTGGCGAGGAGCTCGCGCACCAGCGCCGCCCCGTCGCGCCGGCCGAGCCGCGACAAGGCCAGCACCGAGACATGCGGCTGCCCAATCCAGGGCGGCTGAAACTCCGTCCGGAAGGTCGCGATGAGCAGCACCGGCAGGCGCTCGGCCACACCTATTGTGCGGTCGAGCAGCTCGCGCGTCGTCGGGTCGATCCAATGCACATCCTCGAACACCATCAGCACCGGCTGCCGGCGGGCGAGGCTTTTGAGCTGTCGCAGCAGCGCCGCGAAAGTCAGCTCCTTCTTGCGCTGTGGCGGCAGCTCGAGCAGCGGTGAAGCCGCAAGGCTCGGAAGCGACAGCAGCTCGGCGAGGAGCGGCAGATCGTCGGCTCCCGCGTCCCCGAGAAGCGTCGCGAGCTTTTGCAGCTTCGTCGCCGGTGGATCCTCGCGCGTGAAGCCGGCGGCGCGTTCGAGCTGGGCGGCAACCGGATGGAGTGCGCTGTCCTGGTGATGTGGCGAGCAGAAATAGCGCAGCCGTACAGCAGCCTCGCCGGCGATGCGCTGGGTCAGCGCCTCGGTGAGGCGCGACTTGCCGATCCCAGGCTCGGCCGAGAGCAGCACGACGCGGCCTTCGCCGGTCTTGGCCTGCCCCCAGCGTCGCAGCAATAGATCGAGCTCTTCGGTGCGGCCAACCAGCGACGTCTCGCCGCCGCGGAACGCGGCGAATCGGCTTTCGACGCCGCTCTCGCCGAGGACGCGCCAAGTGCGTTGCTTTTCGGCAAAACCCTTCAGCTCCTTGGGTCCGAGATCCATCACCTCGAACAGGGCCCCGATCTGCCGGCGTGTTGCATCGGCGACGATCACCGCGTTCGGCTCGGCGAGGGCCTGGAGGCGGGCCGCCAGATTCGGCGTCTCGCCGACCACCGCCTGCTCCTGCGCCGCGCCCGAGCCGAGGAGGTCGCCGACCACGACGAGGCCGGACGCGATACCGATGCGCACCTCGAGCGTCGGCGGCATCGGGAGCGGCAGATGCGCGATCCCCTCGGCGATAGCGAGCCCGGCACGCACCGCGCGCTCGGCGTCGTCCTCATGCGATTGGGGATAGCCGAAATAAGCGAGCACACCGTCGCCCATGTACTTGGCGACGAAGCCGCCATGGCCCGTCAGCAGCTCGCTGACCCGGCGGTGATAGGCGGCGATGATCTCGCGCAGATCCTCCGGATCGAGCCGGGAGGCAAGCTCGGTCGAGCCGACGAGATCGCAGAACAGGACGGTGAGCTGACGCCGCTCGGCCAGAGCGGAGGAAGGAGCGGGTGAGGCGACCTCCGTCGCGCTGCGCGCCGTTGCGGGCGGCGCCGGATCTTGACGGAGCGCCGCGATTGCAGCGAGCAGCTTGCGGCGGTGCCCGATCGAACTCACGCCCAGCCCGGTCAGATCGTCGGCCGTCAATTCGCGCAAAACCGCGCCGTCGATGTCGTTGTCGCGGAACGCCGGCGCGTATTGCTCGAGACCGAGTTCCCTGAGCCAGTCGGTGACAGAGATAACCAAATCGCCGGTCCCCGTCAGGGCAGCGTCCGTCGCCCTGTGAGTAAAGTCCCTACTCGGCCGCCGCCTCTGCCGCTTTCGTCCGCTGCGGCATCTGCCGCAGCAACGCGGCCGCCGCATCCTCGACCGCGGTGCCGCGGAAATAATCGGGGTTCATCGAGAGGTGCAGCATCGCCGGGTTGACGAAGGTGAGGTCGCGGAAATTGTCGGCCGTCAGCAGCTTGGCCTCGACGAGGCTCCAGGCTTCGGTAACGATGCTCGCCGCGTCGAGCACGTCCCAATGGCCGATATCCGAGCCGAAGACCGGCTTCAAGGTCGCGCCGAGCGGATTGAGCCGGCGGTTGAAAGCGACCGACACCATGCGGTCATCGGCCTCGCAGCCGAAATAGAAGGGATCGACGAAGAGTTGGCGCAGCTGGCGCAGCTCGGTCAAGGCGCAGGCCGCGAACTCGTCGAAATTCTCGGGCCGGTCGATCATGAAATTGCCGTGCGGATTGGCGCGGATGCGCTCCGGCGCAAGGCGCGGACTGCCGAAATCGCGGAACAGCCGTTCCAGCAGGTCGAGATCGAGCAGCGATGGATCGAGGTTCTTCGCCATCGCCTCGATATTGCGCTTCTCCCAGTGCTCGACGATGTCGTTCAAGAGATTGACCGCCCAGCCGACGCCGCCCTCGAGGAAAGCGAAGGAGAGCTCCGGGAAGCGCCGCGTGACGCCGCTGAACAGCAGCGAGCGGCAAAAGAACTCGGCGCCGGCGGCGAAATCGCCGAGATGGTTGAAGACGTAATTGCTCGGCGAGGCGCGGTAGCCGATGCCGCGCGAGGAGGTGTGGCAGACCGGCGTCACCTTCAGCTCGATGCATTTGCGCCAGAACGGGTCGTAGTCGTGCGGCGAATCCATGACGATGGAGCGCGTCGGCTGCGGCGGCGACAGGAAGGGATCCTTGCCGGTCGCCACCCGCCCGGGGCCGCGCAGCTCGGTGCCGATCATCACCGCTTTGTGGCCGAGCTCCAGGACCGCAAATTCGAGCTCCTCGATCGCCTCCTGCGGGGTATAGGTCGGGATCACCGCCACCGGCCGCATGCGGTCGCGCACATCCCTGAACATTTCGGCATAGAGCATGTTGAGGGCGCGGCAGCTTGCGCGCCGCGCCGCCTCGTCCTGAAGATAGACATGGCTCAAGCCGCGCGTCGTGTAGCAATGCGCGAAATCGATGCCGAACTCGTCCATGCGCGAGCGGAAGTAGCGCGGCAGCTGCGCCATGGCGCGGTCGGCGGTATGGGGCCCGGAGGGCAGCCCCCACCAGAAGCCGCGGACGGTGGGGCCGTGATGGGCCCGCGTCGCGTTCACGATCTTGACGATGTCCTCGCCGGCGATCTGACGCACGAAATCGAGATGCGCGAAATCGCATTCGACGATATGCGCGTCGGCGTCGATGACGGGATGGTTGAGCTTGGCGCGGACCTCGCCGCCGGGGAAGCCCTCGAAGGACATGGCCTTTCCTCCCTTGTCGTCTTTGTCACCGACGCTACCACCGTCCGCGGCGCGCGTCACGCGATGCCGCTCCGGTGGACGCGGATCGGCGCCCCGGCGCGCCGCTACATCGCCAGCAGCTTCTTTTCCCACTCGGCGTAATAGGCCTCGGGCGGCTTCGTCAGCAGGGGGTAGCTCGCGCGCAGCATGTCCTGCACCACCGCATCCTTGCTCCAGCCGAGCTCTTCGAGCGCCGGGAGGGTGATGCGCTGGGTCGCCTCGATCACCGCCTCGTCGAAGAGCGTTGCCGGGTCGGGGGCGGCGTCCATCGCCTTGCCAGCGACCAGCATCTCGTAGATGTGCCAGACATTGGGCATCACCGGCAGGGCGTTGCGCGCGAAATAAGGCATGCGCACTTTGTCGCGCAGATCTGCGTCGATGCCGAGATTGGCGTTGCTCGCTTCCCGCGCCGCTTCGGCATGGTCGCCGATCCAGCGGCAGAAGCGCAGCCACGCTTTCATCACCTGCTTGGCCGCGTCCGGATAGGCATCGACGAAGTCGCGCCGCATGGCAAGCGTGCCGTAACCGATATAAGGGATGAAATCGGCGGTGTTGATGAGGGTGCGCGCGCCGAAGCGCTGCTCGGCGATGGCATCGGCCGGTGGCAGCGCATAGATTGCATCGACCAGGCGCTGGCTCAGCGCCTGCGGCTGGTTCGTCGCCGGCACCACGACGATCTCGACATCCTCGCGGCCGATGCCATGCGTCTTCTTGAGCGCGGCGAGGCCGAGTTCCTCCAGGCTGCCGCGCTGATGCAGCGCCAGCTTCTTGCCCTTGAGCTGCTCCACCTCGACGATCGGCGAATCGCTCGACACCATGATGCGGCTGAGAGGCTGTTCCGGCGTGCCGATGGCGCCGAGCGCCGGCTGCATCAGCGGCAGCCCACGCCCGGCGGCGATGATTGCGGGACCCACGCCGATGTCGCCCAACGGGAGGCTGCCGTCGATCAGCGCCTGCATCACCGCCGAAGCGCTCGGCGCGTGCAACAGCTCGATGCTGAGACCGTCTTCCTTGAAAAAGTCAGCCTCGCCGATGAAGGCAGTGACCTCCGTGTTGTAGGGCAAAGTGCCGATGATGATTTTCTCGGGCATGGCGGGCGCCGCATCGGCGATGCCGAAAGCGCGCGTGCTCGCCGCCAGCGCCAAGGTTGCCGCGCCGACCTGCAGCAATCGGCGTCGGCCGACCGGCCCGGTGCTCGTCATCATCTCGCTCCTGCCGGCGATCATCGAGCGCCGCTGCCGAGGGTTTCGCGCAGCTTACACCCAAGCGCCGCGCCGCGCCTATCACGCCGCGGCGATTGACCGGCCGTAGCCGCGCGCTTACGGTCCGCGACATGGCAGAAGCGGCGCCCGGACCGGCATTATGGGTCGAGAGCGGCGGCAGCGGCAGTCCGGCGCTGCTGTTGCTGCACGGGCTCGGCGCTAATGCCACCGTGTGGGAAGCGCTGCGTCCGCTCCTCGCCCGGCACTGGCGTGGGCGCTGGCTCGCTCCCGATCTTCGCGGCCATGGCCGGTCCAGCCACGGTGTGACCTACAGCCTCGGCGCCCATGCCGCCGATGTCGCGGCCCTGCTCGACCAAGGCGAAGAGGTGGTGGTGCTCGGCCATTCCATGGGCGGCGCCATCGCCATGGCGCTGGCCAGCCAATGGTTCGGCGTCGCTGTCCGCCAAGTCATCGCCTTCGGCGTCAAGCTGGTGTGGACAGCGGAAGAGGTGGCGAAGGCGCAAGAGCTGGCGCGGGCGCCGGCGCGCTGGTTCGCAGGTCGAGCAGAGGCGATCGAGCGCTATCTCCGCGTCGCCGGCCTGGCCGGGCTGGTCGCGCCCGACAGCGCGGCGGCCGCAATCGGCGTGGTCGAGGCGGGTGGCCGGTTCCGCCTCGCCGCCGATCCCCGCAACGCCGCCGTGGTCGGCGTGCCGATCGAGAACGTGATCGCCGCCATGCGCGCGCCGCTCCGCCTCGCCGCCGGCGCCCGCGATCCGATGGTGACGCTGGAGCAGATGCGGCGCTTCGATCCTGCGGCCGTCTTCCTCGAAGGCCTCGGCCACAACCCGCATGTCGAAGCGCCGGAGCGGCTGTGGCGGCTGGTCGAGGCGGCGCTCGGTTAAGGAAGCGCCGACGGCCGGGCGGAGGCCGCTTCAAGGCGCTGCGGGACGAGGAGCGCCAGCAGGTAGGCCCCCGAGCTCAGCAGCGTGATCCAGAAGGTCGGCGGCGCGTCGGTAATATAAGCCAGTACGATGCCGGCCCAGGTCTCGGCGAGCGCCAGCAGAACGGCGAGGGCGACGCCGGATTTGAGGCGCGTGGTGAGGCGTTGGGCCGCCGCCGCCGGGCTCACCATGAGCGCGAAGACCAGAAGAACGCCGACCACCTGCGCGGCTTCGGCGACGGCGATGCCGACGATGAGCAGAAACAGCACCGAGACGAGGCGCAGCGACAGGCCTTTCGCTTCGGCGAGCTCGGGCTCCAACGTGGCGAAGATCAGCGGGCGCGAGATCACCGCAAGGCCGAGCAGGCTGAGCACGGCGAGCCCGGCGAGCGCGCGTAAATTCGCATCGCTCACCGCCAGCACATTGCCGAAGAGCAGCGCAGTCGCCTCCGCGGCATAAGCGGTATAGAGATGCAGGAAGAGCACGCCGAGGCCGAGCGACAGCGACAGGATGACGCCGACGGCGATGTCGCGGCCGCGCAGCCGTTCGCCGATCAGTCCCATGGCGGTGCTCGCCGCCAAGGTCAACGCAAGCAATCCCCAGAACGGCGTGAGCCCGAGCAGAAAGGCGCCGGTGGCGCCGGCGAAGCCGACATGGGAGAGCGCATGCCCGGCGAAAGCGAGATGGCGCAGCACCAGGAAGTAGCCGACCGCGCCCGCCACCAGCGCCACCACCAAGCCGGCCGCGAAGGCGCTGCGCATGAAATCGTACTCAAGCATCGTGGCGATGGGCATGCGCCTCCACCTCGCCATGGGCGGCGACGACGATGATCCGGCCGCCGACGTGCAGCACTTCGATGGGCGCCCCATAGAGCTGCGACAGCGCCGCGCTGTTGACCACTTCCTCCACCGTGCCGAGCTTGGCCCGGCCGCCGCCGAGATAGAGCACGCGGTCCATGGCGCCGAGCAGCGGGTTGAGCTCATGCGCGGTGAACAGCACGGTGATGCGCAGCGCCTGTTGCACCCGCTTCACCAGATCGACCACCGCCTGCTGATAGCGCGGGTCGAGGCTGATGAGCGGCTCGTCGAGCAGCAGCAGCCGAGGCTTCCCCAGCAGCGCCTGCGCCAGCAGCAGCCTTTGCATCTCGCCGCCCGAAAGATGTTGGATCGGCCGTCGGGCGAACTCCGCGGCTTCGACGGTCTCGAGCGCCCAGGCGACCTGACGCCGGCCTTCGGCGCCCAGGATCGGCAAGCCCCAGCGATGGCCGTCGAGCGCGCTGGCGACGATGTCCCAGCCGGTGAGGCGCAGCTCCGCCATCGCGGCGCGCCGTTGCGGCATATAGCCGGCGAGCGGGTTGCCGTGCAGCGGCGGCTTGCCGAAGACGCTGATGGCGCCGGATTCGGGACGCAGCAGCCCGAGCAGCGCTTGCAGCAAGGTGGTCTTGCCGGCGCCGTTGGGACCGAAAACGCCGATGAACTCGCCTTCGTCGATGGCGGCGTCGACGCCGGACAGGATGGTTCGGCCGCCGCGCCGCAGCGTCAGCTTCGTCAGCTCGATGGCGCTTAGGCTCACCGCGCTTTCCCCGACAGCGCGGCGTCGAGCTGGTCGAGCTCCGACAGCATCCAGGCCTGGTACGTCATCCCCCGGGGCTCGGTCTCGCTGACGCCGACGACCGGCACGCCGGATTGCTTCGCCAGTGCCTGCATCTTCCGGGATAGTCCCTCGCTCGTTTGCCGGTTGTAGATCAGCACCTTCACGGCATGGCCGCGCAGATCGTCCTGAAAGGCGGCGATCTCGGCGGCGCCCGGCTCGGTATCGTTCATCACCGCGCGCTGGAAGGCTTGGTTGCGCATGGCCAGGCCGATCGCTGCCGCCATATAGCCGAATACCGGTTCGGTGGCGGTGACGTGTGTGCCGGCGTAACGCTGCTTGAGGCTCGCGATCTTGTCGTCGAGCGGCCGCAACGCCGCTTCGAAGCGCGCGCGCCGCGCCTCATAGAGGGGCTGCTGCGCGGGGTCGTGCCGGGCGAGCGCCGCGGCGAGCGCATCGGCGACAACCGGCATCGTGCGGGGATCGTACCAGAGATGCGGGTCCTCGCCCGGTGCTTTGTGCAGGAGCTTCGCGACCTCGATCGTCTCGCGCCCGGCGGCGGGCGAGGCGGCGAGGAGCTTCTCCATCCAGGGGTCGTAGCCGGCGCCGTTGAAGACAACGATCGTCGCTGCGGCGACTGCCCGTGCGGCGGAAGCGCTCACCTCGAAGAGATGCGGGTCCTGCTCGGGATCGTTGAGGATGCTCACCACCGCAACCTCGGGACCGCCCAGCTGCGCCGCGACATCGCCGTAGAAATTCTCCGCCGCGACGATGCGCAGCGGCGCCGCCTCGGCCGAGGCAAGGCTGAGCGCGGTCGCGACGAGAAGGCAAAGCAGGCCACGCATCGAGTTTCCGGCAGTTTGACTTTGTTATGTTATATCGTAACCAGATCATTCGCCCAAGAGACCCGTATCCGCCTCGCGCGGCCGGGCCGGGACGCGCCTCAAGACCGCGATCCTCAGCGCCGACCCATCACCAATATTGATGGTAATGAGAAAAACAATTCGTTAGATCGAACGATGATTCGGCGGCAGCATGCGGGCCAACGAGGTGCCCCCATGCTGCTCGACCCTCTGACGCCATCCGCCACGCGGCCTGCTGTGCGGACGACATCGCTGACGCCCCGCTGGGCCGCCGAAGCCGTTCGGCTCCTGCCGGGGCTCGCGCTCACCTTTGGCATCGCGCTGGTCGGCTTTGCGCTCAACCGTGTGTCCCATCTCTCGAGTTTGAGCCCGCTGATCCTCTCGATCATCATCGGCATGCTGTTCCACAATGTCATCCGCACGCCGGCGGTCTGCGTCCCCGGCGTCAAGTTCTCGCTCCGGCGGATCCTCCGTTTCGGCATCGTGCTGCTCGGCCTGCAGCTCACCTTGGGCCAAGTCATGGCGGTCGGTCCTGCCGGGCTCGCCATCGTGGTCGCGACCTTGTCGGCGACTTTCGGCTTCACGCTCTGGCTCGGCAGGCGCCTCGGCGTCGATCCTAAGCTCAGTCAGCTCATCGCCGCCGGCACGTCGATCTGCGGCGCATCGGCGGTGATTGCCGCCAACGCGGTGACCGACGGCTCTGACGAGGACGTCGCCTATGCCGTCGCCTGCGTTACCGTCTTTGGCTCGCTGGCCATGCTGATCTATCCATTCTTGCCGGGTCTGCTCCATCTCGATCCGCATGCTTTCGGTCTCTGGGCCGGCACTTCGATCCACGAGATCGCGCAAGTCATCGCCGCCGCCTTTCAGGATGGCAAGCCCGCGGGCGATCTCGCGACAATCACCAAGCTGGCGCGGGTCATGCTGCTGGCGCCGGTCGTCATCCTGCTTGGCCTCTGGTCGGCCCGCGCGCGCTCCCGCAGCGGGGCCGAGTTGGCGGCGACCGCCAATGCGCCGCCGCTTCCATGGTTTGCCTTTGGGTTCCTTGCGGTCATCGGCTTCAACAGCCTCGACCTGCTGCCGGCGGCGGCGAAAGCGGACTTGATCCAACTCACCACGCTGCTGCTGTCCGTGGCGCTTGCGGCCATGGGGCTTGAGACCGACATCCGCAAGCTCAGGGCCGAGGGACTGCGGCCGCTGCTGCTCGGCGCCGGCGCCTGGCTTTTCATTGCCGGCTTCAGCCTGCTTCTGGTAAAGCTCGTCTTGGCCTGACGCCAGATGAGCTGCGATGACGCTCGAGCAACTGCGCATCTTCGTCGCGGTCGCGGAGCAGCTGCATGTCACCCGGGCCGCCCGTGACCTTCGCCTGACGCAATCGGCGGCGAGCGCCGCCATCGCGGCGCTCGAGCAGCGCCATGGCACGATGTTGTTCCATCGCATCGGCCGCGGCATCCAGCTGACGCAAGCCGGCCGCGTTCTGCTCGCCGAGGCAAGAGCCGTGCTGAAGCACGCCGCCGACGCCGAGCGCGCGCTCGAGGAGATGTCCGGACTGAAGCGCGGGCGGCTCAGCATCCATGCCAGCCAGACCATCGCCAATTACTGGCTGCCGCTGCGGCTTCATCGGTTTCGCGCGGCTCATCCCCAGATCGAGCTCCACCTCACCATCGGCAATACCGCCCAGGTCGCGCGGGCGATGCTCGAGGGCGGCGCGGATCTGGGCTTTATCGAAGGCGAGATCGACGAGCCGGCGCTGCTGCGGCAGCGCATCCCCGGCGATCGCCTGGTGCTCGTGGTGGGCGAGAGCCATCCCTGGTTCCAACGCCGGGCGGTGAAGCCCGCAAACCTCGCCGAGACGAGCTGGGTGCTGCGCGAGCCCGGCTCTGGGACGCGGCAGGTGTTCGAGGCCGCGGCGCGCTCCATGGGCGTCGATGTCGCCGCCTTGCCGGTGGTGCTCGAGCTGCCGTCGAATGAGGCCGTCCGCTCTGCCGTCGAGGCTGGCGCGGGAGCGACGGTGATCTCTGAGCTTGTCGTGCAGTCGAGCCTGCGCCATGGCGCATTGCATGCCGTCGACCTCAAGCTCCCGCGGCGGGATTTCGAGGTCCTGCGCCAGCGCGACCGCTATCGCAGCCAGGCGGAGCAGGCGTTCATGACACTGCTCGACGCGAAGAAATCGGCGGCGGCGAAGTCCAACCAGAGCACGCCCTAGCCCCGCGATGAGTAAGTGCCGGCCTTCGAGCCGCAGCTTCTGCACGATCTCGTCGCCGTCCGTCCGCCCCAAGCCGTGTCGTGGCAACGATGGCAGGTGTTGCGATGCACGGACACTTCGACCGGTGCGTCGAGCATGTAGCCGAGCCCACGCTCGGTTCGAATCAACGGCGGTGCTTGCGAGTCGGTCGAGAGCTTTCGTCGCAACCGCATGACCCGCACGTCGATGCTGCGATCAAGCCTGTCCTCATGCATCCCGGTCGCGTTGATCAGGTGCTCGCGCGTGAGCAGCTGTTGCGGCGCCTCGAGAAACGCGGACAACAAGGCATATTCGCCCCGCGTCAGGACCACCGGACAGCCATCGGGGGCGGTGAGGCGGCGCGTGCGATGATCGAGCTGCCATCCGCCAAACCGGCAGGAGCTCATTTGGTTGGTGTCCGAGGACACCGCCAATGCCGCCTCCCGACGTCTCAGAATTGCGCGAATCCGAGCCAGAAGCTCGCGCCGGCTGAAGGGCTCGGCGACACAATCATCGGCGCCAAACTCCAGCGCGACGACGCGGTCGGCTTCCGTGCTGCCGTGATCTCCCGGGAGAATGACGACAATGGCGGAGACAGCCGAGCGTGCTCGGACCGCAGCGAGAAAGTCGAGGCCGTCGCGGCCACCGCCCTGCCTGAAGGCGAGAATGACGAGGCCCGGCTCCAAGGCGTCGAGCTGGCGCAGAGCATGCTGCCGGCTCGAAGCCACGACGACGCGCATGCCGCGGTCCGCAAGGTCGTCGACCAGACCGTTCCGGATCGCAAGTTCGGTATCCACCACGAGCGCTTGTGTCTGTCGGCCGTTGTTCCGGCTCGGCCCGGTATCGCCTGGCGCCGATGCCGGGGCGCTTCTCGGCTGATACGTTCGAGGCAGAACGAGATTCGCGTCCAAGCGAGTTTCCCTTCTAGCTGCTTGCCCAGTGGCACCGGCGACCGATGTCTGTCGCCACTCTATGAGCAGCTAGGTCACACGAATTGAAAAATTCGGACTCATCGCTGAAAATGCGGCTGATCTGATTGCTCGCGGCAGTGCTGCCCCGGCGCCGGGCGGTGCTGATGCTCAGCTACCACGCAAAGAATCCGTCAGGCCAGAAAGCCTGGTCCGGCGATGCGCCGATGATCGCATTGACGTCGTTGATCATGTGCGCTTGATCGGCAAAGCCGCAAGCGTAAGCGGTATCTGCCCAGGCTGCCCCGGTATTCCGCATCAGCGCCACCTTTTCGACGCGCGCGGCCCGGGCGAACTGTTTTGGGCTCATCCCGAACAGGATCTGAAATCGCCGCGACAAGTGCCGTTCGCTCACGCCGAGATCGGCCGCGAGCTGCTGTATGCGCAAGGCGGGGTTTCGGCGCAATCGTGCCGCGGCGTGGCAGGCAACCCGATCGGGCTCAGGCTCGCACAAGCTCTCGAGCAGAAAGCGCCGCATGCAGGCCATTCGTTCGCGGCTGCTCGGAGCCTCCGCCAGCATCTCCGCCAGAAGAGAAACGTCTTTTGCCTTGAAAACATCAGCCAGCCCGATCTTGGCGTCCGCCAATCCCGGCATGCACTCGGCCAAAAGGCGAGGCGCTGCTTCGGGCCTGAGCCGCACAACGATCACGCCCACCGGTCCGGTGGGGCGCACCACGGCAACGCCGGTCTGAACTCTCGTCGTGACATGCAGGTAGGGCGGGTGCTGATAGTCGACATCGCCAAACCGGCGAACGGAGCTTATCGGCGCGCGGTATTGAACGATGATGTAAGGGGTCGTGCTCGGCAGAACTTTGACGGTCAGGTTCCGCGCCGCGTCGCCGTCGGGAAAATCCCAGTCGACGATCCCCTCGACGATATTCGCAAGCGCGCGAGACGGCGTCTCGAGGTTGGGTGACCCCCAGGTTCCGATGACCCGACGCGGACCAGCGAGCATTCTCGCGCGCGTCCCGAGAGGACCCGCTCCGAAGCGCGTTGTCGATCGTTCGTCGTCGCGGAGCGACAGCCTCATTCATCTCTTCCAGGATGGCGCCATGAGCGCATGGTGCGCCGCGGAGTGAAGCTGCACACGTATTTATGCGCATGGTCTCCTACGTCAAGCGCCAATCTCTGGTCGAACGCGGTCGGCAGCGGTTGGGTTACAGATGTAACTCGATTTCGGGAAGCGGTTGCTTGCTCGTAATACCTCGGGCGCCAGCATGGTTCCGATTCAACCGCTGGCCACGCGCCGCCGCCGCCGGAAAACGCCCCATGAGAGCCGAACTCAGCCTCGCCTTGACCGGCGGCAGCATTGTCCAGAGGCGCCTGCTGACCCGCAAAGATGCGACGCTGCTGCCGCTCTTCGATCTGATCCGCAGCGCCCATGTCGCTTTCACGAATCTCGAAGTGCTCCCGAATGATTTCTTTGGCGACCCGGCTCTCGAAAGCGGCGGGGAAGTCTCTGCGCGTAGCGGCGGGTCAGACGCTTCCGGGCGCTGCCGGCATGGTGTCCGCCACAGCGTGTTGCCGCGGCTCGGCGTCGCGCCAGCATTGCAGCTCGACGATGCAGCCGGGCTTGGCGCTGTGCAGCGAGAGGCGATACCCGTGCAGTCCGGCGATGGCAGCGACGAGGCTGAGCCCGAGGCCGTGCCCCGGGCTGCTGCGGCTCTTGTCCGAGCGATAGAAGCGCCGGAGCACCAGGCCGATTTCGTCTTCCGGTATGCCTGGGCCGCTGTCAGAGACGCGCAAGAGCGGCCCATCCTGCGTCGCGGTAAGGTCGACGCGCACGGCGCCGCCGGGCGGGCTGAACTTGACCGCGTTGTCGACCAGATTGAGGACGAGCTCCAGCATCAGGTCGCGGTCGCCGAGGATCTGCGCCACGAGTGCGGCATCGAGCGTCAAACGGACGCCTTTGTCCTCGGCGACGGGGCCATAGGCCTCGGCGGCGTCGCGGACGATCTCGGCGAGATCGACGGGCGCAAAGCCGGCGTAGCGCTGGCTGTGCTCGATCTCGGCGATGCGCAGCAGCGCGGCGGCGATCGCCAACGCCTGGTCGATGCCGGTAATGGATTGATCGACGATGGCGAGCAGCTGGTCGCGGTCGTCGGCGTGCTCGCGGCCGCGCTCCAAGCGCGCCCGGACCGAAGCGAGCGGCGTGCGGATGTCGTGGGCGATGTCCTCGCCTGCGCCCTTCAGCGCCAGCACGAGCGCTTCGAGGCGATCCAATATGCGGTTGACGATGGCGGCGAGCTGATCGAGGTCATCGCCCGGAACGCGCGCGGCCAGCCGCTCCTCGAGATGGCCGGCGATGATCCGTTCCGCCGTTCGCCGCAGCGCGAGCAGCCGCCGCTGGGTACGAGTGGCGACGATGACGCCGCCGGCAATGCTGAGCAGGATGGCGGGAACCAGCGCAAGAGCCAGCGTCCACAGGATGCTGCCGCGCATCGCCAGCAGATCGTCGACATTGCGCGCCACCACCAGGATGTGGCCATCCGGCAGCATCCGCCCGGCGACACGCTCATGCTGCGGTTCCTCGGCCGACGGGCTCGATGACACTTCCGTCTGCACATGCCCGTCGAGCGGCAGCGCGTGCGGGATCTCGGCGATATCGCCGACGATCCGCTTGCCGTCGGCGTCGAACAGTCCGACCTCGGTGATGACATGCGGGTTGTCGAGCCGATCGCGCATGCGCGAGGTGATCATGAACGGCAGCAGATCGGCCGGCCGTGCGGCGAGCAGGTCCAATTGCTCGACCACCGATTTGTCCGCCGTCCGGAACAGCGCATCGGTGCCGAGCGAGTAGACCACGCCAAACATCAGCATGGTGCCCGCTGCCAAGACCGCGGCGACGACGATGCTCCAGCGGAAGCCGGTGCGGCGGATGACGTCAGGCAGGCGCACGAAGCATGAATCCCGCGCCTCTGACATTGCTGATCAGCGGCGGTTCGTTGTCGTGGTCGAGCTTGCGCCGCAACCGCCCCATATGCACGTCCACCAGATTGGTGCTCGGCACGAAGCGGTATTTCCAGATGGCTTCGAGCAGCATGGCGCGCGTCACCACCTGGCCTTCGTGGCGCATCATGTATTCGAGAATCTTGAATTCGCGCATGAGCAGATCGAGCTCGCGCGTACCGCGCCAGGCCGTGCGCTCGATCAGATCGAGCTCGAGCGGTCCGACGCGGAGTACCGTCTCGTGGGTGCTCGCCGGCCGGCGGAGCAGCGCCTCGATCCGCGCCGACAGCTCCGCCAGCGCAAACGGCTTGATGACGTAGTCATCGCCGCCGGCGCGCAGGCCCAGCACCTTGTCGTCGATGGCGCCGAGCGCGCTCAGGATCAGGGCCGGCGTCCGGATCTGCGCCTCGCGCAAGCTGCGGATGATGGCGAGTCCGTCGAGACCGGGGAGCAGGCGATCGACGATGAGCAGATCCCAGGCGCCCTGGCGTGCCCGGTCGAGGCCGGAAGGCCCGTCGCCGGCGTGGGACACTGCATATCCCGAGCGCTCCAGCGCCGCGACCACCTCGGCCGCGATTTCCTGGTCATCCTCGATCAGAAGAATTCTCGTCACCCGAACGCCCCCGGGCCGGCGGCGCTGCCGGCCGCGCCATTGTAACCGAATTCAATCGCTGGAACCGCGCCCGCCGGCTCGACCTCGATTTGATCCGATAGTTAAGAGAACGAGAATGTATCGGTCCGGCCATTAACAATAATATATTGTCACCGAATTTAATCGCCGGTTGCTTGTGGTTGGCGCTAGCGTTCCGACCAGGGCGGCGGCTTTGGCATTACGAAAGCGGTACACCGAGCGGCCACGGAGGAGGATGCCGGAATGGCGGAAGGAAGCCGCGCAGAGCCGGAGCGCGAGCGGGCTCAACCGGCGGTTCAGGCGCCGGGCCGGCGGGCGCTGGTCAAGACCGGTCTCGCGATGTTGGGCGGCGCGCTGCTGGGCGCGAACCCCGGCCGGGCGGCGCAGGCCGGGGAAGGCGCCGGCCCATTTCCACCGGCCGATCCGGATTGGTCGCAAAGCGTCGGTCCCGGCGTCGTCGACCGTCCCTATGGCCAGCCCTCGCATTTCGTGAAGGACGTCATCCGCCGCAACGTGCCCTGGCTGACCGCGACGCAGGAATCCTCGGTCAGCTTTTCGCCGTTGCAGAACCAGGAAGGCATCATCACCGCCAACGGCCTGTTCTTCGAGCGCTACCATGCCGGCCGGCCAACGGTGGATCCGGCCGAGCACCGGCTGCTGATCCACGGCATGGTCGACCGGCCGCTGCTGCTGACGATGGACGACATCCGGCGTTTCCCATCGGTCTCGCGCATCCACTTCATCGAATGCCCGGCCAATGGCGGCATGGAATGGCGGGCGGCGCAGCTCAACTCGCTGCAATTCACCCATGGCATGCTGGGCTGCGCCGAATGGACGGGCGTCCCGCTCTCGACGCTGCTTGCCGAGACCGGCATCAAGAAAGGAGCGAGCTGGGTGCTCGCCGAGGGCGCCGATGGCGCGCATATGGATCGCAGCCTGCCCTTGGAGAAATGCCTCGACGATTGCCTCGTCGTTTATGGCCAGAACGGCGAGGCGCTGCGGCCGGAGCAAGGCTTCCCGCTGCGCCTCATCGTTCCGGGCTGGCAGGGCAACGTCAACATCAAGTGGCTGCGCCGCCTCGAGCTCGGCGATCAGCCATGGTTCACCCGCGAAGAGACGGCGCAGTACACGGAGCTGATGCCCGACGGCAAGGCGCGCGCTTTCACCTGGCTCATCTATGCGAAATCGGTGATCACTTTCCCTTGTCCGGAGCGGCCGGCGCGGGGGCCGGGCCTTTACGAGATTCGCGGCTTCGCCTGGAGCGGCAAGGGCCGGATCGCCCATGTCGACGTCTCCTTCGATGGCGGCGTCAACTGGACGCGGGCCCGGCTGCAAGAGCCGATCCTGGCCAAGGCGCTGACCCGATTTACCGCCGAGTGGCGCTGGGACGGAAAGCCGGCGCTGCTGCAATCGCGCGCCGTGGACGAGACCGGCTTCGTCCAGCCCACCATCGCCGAGCTGCGCAAGCTCCGCGGCGTCAACGGCATCTACAACAACAATTCGATCCAGACCTGGCAGGTCAAGCCGGATGGCAGCGTGTTCGATGTTCAGCTGGGGTAAGGGGAACAAGCGCCCGCCGGCGGCGGCGGCGATAGCGGCCACGCTCCTTCTGCTGGGCGCGGGTCTCCCGTCGCGCGCCGCCTCGCCGACCGAAGACGCGGCGAACGCGGCAGAGGCGGCGGCGCTGGCGAAGATCGCGCCCGTTATACCGGCGGAGAGCGATCGCGTCGGCCATTATGGCTATGGCACCGTGCCGACGGCGGCGCAGATCGCCGGTTGGGCCATCGACGTCCGGCCGGACGGGCAAGGTCTGCCGGAAGGCAGCGGCACGGTGGAGCACGGCGCCGATGTCTATGCGCAGCAATGTGCCGGTTGTCACGGGACCTTCGGCGAGGGCGAGGGCCGCTATCCCAAGCTCGCCAGCGACTCCAAGCTCACCGGCGATCAGCCGACCAAGGCGGTCGGCAATTACTGGCCCTACGCCACCACGCTCTGGGACTACATCAATCGGGCGATGCCGTTTCCGGCGCCGCACAGCCTTTCCGCCAATGACGTCTATGCGATCACCGCGTACGTCCTCAACCTCAACAACATCGTGCCCGACAGCTTCGTTGCCGACCGCAACAGCCTGGCCAAGGTGGTCATGCCGAACCAGCACGGCTTCATCTTGCGCGATCCGCGGCCGGACACCGCGGCGACCCAATGCATGACGCATTGCCTGCCTGCGGCGGACGTCAAGATCACCTCGACAGCGGAAGGCAAGGATCTGACGCCGCGGACCTCGGGGCCGCTCGACGAGATGACGCCGAAATGACGCGCGCAGCGAAACCCCGGACGGCGCGCCGCGCCGCCGCTTCAGTGATCGCGGCCGGCCTCCTCGGTGCCGGCGTCGCGATGCTGCTTGCGCCAGCGCTTCGCGCGCAATCCGCTGCTTCCGGCCAAGCGCTCGCCTTCGATCGCGCCAAGGGCAATTGTCTGGCCTGTCACACCATGAAGGGCGGCGATGTGCCGAGCAATGTCGGGCCGGAGCTCGCCGACATGAAGCTGCGCTTTCCCGACCGCAGCACGCTCTACGCCATCATCGATGACGAGGAGAAGCGCAACCCCGAGACGGTGATGCCGCCTTTCGGCAAGAATCTCATCCTGACGCGGCAGGAGATCAACGCGATCATCGATTTTCTCTACACGCTTTGAAGGGGGTGCGGCTTGTCAGGAATGGAGGAACCATGTCTCGAATTATCATAGCAACGCCGGCCCGGCTCGCCGTCGAGCGGCGTCTCGTGCTGCAAATTCTTGGCATCGGCAGCCTCGCCGCGATGGGCCTGGCGCCGGGGCTCGTCCCGCGGGCCCAAGCGGCCGAGCAATCGCTGGCGTGGCCGAAGAATGCCTTCGCACAGAAGAACGAGACGGCGGCGCTCGACGCGCTCTATGAGAAGCCGATCGTGGTTCCGTCCGACAAGGTCTCGCTCGACGTGCCCGAGATCGCCGAGAACGGCGCGGTCGTGCCGGTCTCGGTGAGCGCCGCGCTGCCCAATGTCACGGCGATCGCGCTGCTCATTCCCGAGAACCCGTTCACGCTCGCGGCCTACTACCCGATCCCCGAAGGGACCGAGCCGAGCGTCTCCTGCCGGCTCAAAATGGCGAAGACCAGCGATGTCGTGGCGGTGGTCGAAGCCGACGGCAAGCATTACGGCGCGCGTAAGCAGGTCAAGGTCACGCTCGGCGGCTGCGGCGGCTGAGAGAAGGAGCATCGATCATGGCATCCACCATTCGCGTCAGAGCCGTCGCGCACGGCGAGTCGACCGAGGTCCAATCGCTGATCCAGCACCCCATGGATTCCGGCTTCGTCAAAGACAAGGACGGCAAGCTCATCCCGCCCCACTACATCGAGACCGTCACGTTCGACTGGAACGGCAAGCGCGTCTTCACCGCCTTCTGGGGGCCGGCCGTGTCGAAGGATCCCTATCTCAAATTCAGCTTCAAAGGCGGCAAGAAGGGCGACGCGCTCAAGATCAATTGGAGCGACAATGAGGGCAAGAGCGACGAGACGACGGCGACGATCCTCTGAGGCCGCGGGCAAAGGGATACCTCCGACATGAAGGTGGCCATCGCCGCTATTGGGCGTCGGGCGGCCGCGGGCGGCATCCTGCTGCTCGCCCTGGTGCTGCCGCCGGCGAGTGCGGAGCAACGCATCGATCCCGCCGCCGATCAGCGCGCCTTCCAGACCTATTTCCGGCAGGCCTTCCCCGATGTCGCGCTCGACGACTTCGCCAACGGTCCTTACGCGGTCGACAAGGATATGCGCAAGCAGTGGGAGGAGATCATGCAATTTCCTCCCTACGATTTCGCGCTCGAGGACGGCAAGAAGCTGTTCGAGACGCCGTTCAAGGACGGCAAGACCTATGCCGATTGCTTTCCGCAGAAGGGTATTGGCATCCGTCAGAACTACCCCTATTTCGATCGGCAGACCGGCGAGGTCGTGACGCTCGATCTGGCGATCAATCGCTGCCGGGAGAAGAACGGTGAGAAGCCGCTTCCCTACCAGGTCGGGGACATGGCGGCGATCGACGCTTATATGGCCTCGACCTCGCGCGGCAAGCCCTTTGCCATCGAAATCCCCGACGACGCGCGCGCGCTCGCCGCCTATGAGGAGGGCAAGCAGTTCTTCTACGAGCGGCGCGGGCAGCTCAACTTCTCCTGCGCGAGCTGCCATGTCCAGGCGGCCGGTAAGCGGCTGCGCGGCGACATCCTGGCGCCGGCGCTCGGCATCCTCGCCTCGTTCCCGATCTATCGCTCGGATTGGGGCAGCATGGGCACGGTCGATCGCCGCTTCATCAGCTGTAACGAGCAGGTGCGCTCGGTCGCCTTCAAGCCCGAGGACGAGCTCTATCGCGATCTCGAATATTTTCTCTCCTACATGAGCAACGGCGTTGCGATTGCAGGGCCGGGCACCCGTCCGTGAAAGCGCATCGATGAAGCCCAAGAAAATCATGGTGAGGCTCGCTCTCGTCCTGCTCGTCGGCGCGACGGCGCTTGCCGGTGGAGCGCCGGCGCGGGCCGCGACGCAAAGCGATTTCGAGGCCGCTTACCGCGCCGCCGCCGAGGCCGAGCGGCAAGCGGGCGCGCTGCGCAATCAATGGATGCCGACCGAAGCGGCGTTGAAGGCCGCCGAGAAGGCAGCGGCGGCGAAGGATTACGACGCGGCGGTGGCTCTGGCGCGGCGCGCGCAGGCGCTCGCCGAGGCGTCGATCGAGCAGGCGAAAGCGCAGGACCAGCTGTGGCAGAACGCTGTGCTCAAGTGAGGTGCGGGAGCGAGGAGACGAGATGCCGGTTACCCGTCGCGATACGCTGAGGCTCCTGGCGGCGAGCGCGCTCCTGGGCGTGGTGCCGCCGCTGCGGCGGGCGGAGGCGCGCGAGGATCTCTACGATATCGGCCACTTCGGCAATGTGCGCATCCTGCACCAGACCGACGTCCACGCCCAGGCGCTGCCCCTCTTCTTTCGCGAGCCGAGCGCCAATATCGGCGTCGCCGCCGCGGCCGGCCGGCCGCCGCATCTCGTCGGCGAAGCTTTCTTGAAGCATTTCGGCATTGCCGCCGGGACGCCGCGCGCCCATGCCCTGACCTACCTCGATTTCGAGGAGGCGGCGCATCGCTATGGCCGGATGGGCGGGCTTGCCCACATGAAAGCACTGATCGACCGCTTTCGCGCCGAGGCCGGCGCGCAGAACAGCCTGCTGCTCGATGGCGGCGATCTCTGGCAGGGCTCGGCGCTGGCGAGCCTCACCGACGGCGCCGCCCTGGTCGAGCTCGGCAACCGGCTTGGCATCGACGTTATGACCGGTCACTGGGAGTTCACCTATGGCGAGGCGCAGTTCCGCAAGAACCTCGCCGCTTTCAAAGGCGAGTTCCTGGCGCAGAACGTGTTCCTGACCGATGAGGCCGCATTCGACGGCGCGCCCAGCTTCGATCCGGATACCGGCCGGGTGTTCCGGCCGGCCATCGTCAAGGAGATCGGCGGGGCGCGCCTCGGCATCATCGGCCAGGCCTTTCCCTATCAGCCGATCGCGCATCCGCAGCGCCTCGTCGCCGACTGGACCTTCGGCATCCGCGAGGCGGAGCTGCAAAAGCTGGTCGACGAACTGCGCGGCAAGGAGCGCGCCGATGCCGTGCTGCTGCTGTCGCATAACGGCATGGATGTCGATCTGAAGCTGGCGAGCCGTGTCACCGGCATCGATGTCATCCTTGGCGGTCACACGCATGACGCGGTGCCGCAGCCCAGCGTCGTCGCCA
>Ga0335073_10002609_pt1 | contig 24757 bp, 25 predicted proteins | sample Lox_Sample_22_FD_207093 | JGI IMG/M metagenome (GOLD analysis project Ga0335073, IMG submission 207093) | Soil microbial communities from Loxahatchee National Wildlife Refuge, Florida, United States - Lox_Sample_2.2 | ecosystem: Environmental > Terrestrial > Soil > Wetlands | place: USA... | reverse complement strand
CGAGCCGCTGCGCGCGCTGCACCGCCTCGGTGCGGTTGCGGACGTCCAGCTTGCGGTAGACGGCGCTCGTGTGCTCCTTCACGGTGTGCTTGGAAAGATGGAGCTCCTCGGCGATCTCGGGGTTGGTGGCACCCGAGGCCATCAGGTTGAGCACGTCGCGCTCGCGGTCGGACAGGCCGAGCGCGACGGGCCGGTCCTGTGGGTCGAACACCGTCTTGCCGAGACCGACGAGGCGCACCGCGCTCGCGATCTTCCGCGCCGGCCAGTCCTTGTAGGCGAAGCCCGACGCGCCGGCGGCACGCGCGGCGTGGGGCGAGATCTCCCCGGCGCCCGAGAACAGCAGCACGCGCGTCATCGGTTCGGCCTCGCGCAACTCCTCGCATACCTTCGCACCCGACTCTTCGCCGATGAACAGGTCAACGAGCGCGACATGCGGGCGGTAGCGCGTCGCCAGCGCGATCGCCTCCTCGCCCGAGTGCGCGCTCAGGCAGCGGTCGACCCAGGGCTGCTGGGTCAGCATCAGCCGGATTCCCCAGTGGACGACGTCGTGGTCGTCGACGACGAGCACGCTGAGGCGCTCGGGGCTGCGGAGCGCGGCGTCAGACGTCATCGGGCACCACCAGCCGGACCTGCCATGTTCCGGGCTCGCGCTCGCCGAACTCGACCACGCCCCCGCTCTGGAGCGCCTCCATCGCGGCGAGTCGCAGACCCATCCCGGCGCGGCGCCGGCCGCCGCTGACGCCGTCGTTGGCCACCTCCATCACGAATGCGCTGTTGCTCCGGCCGATGCGGACGGACACCCGGGTTGGCTGCGCGTGCTTGTGGGCGTTGCGAACCGCCTCCGCGAGCACGGACTGCGCGAGAGGCTCGAGACCGGGCGGTACATCGCCCTCGCCGCCGGCGTCGAGGGCCACGCCGAGGTCGGGGTGCACCCGCGCGAGCCGCTCGACCTCGGCCACGAACGTCGTCTGCGTCGCCCGCGGCGCCCGGCTGAGCGGACGCTGAAGCGCACTCCGCAGATCTGAGAGCGCCTCCTGCGCCTCTGCCGCGCACCGCTGCCGCGCCTCGGCCGGGAGATCGCCATCGCCGTCGAGCGCCATCGAGATCCCGAACAGGCGCTGGATCACGCCCTCGTGGATGTCGCGCGCGAGATCGATCCGCTGCTCGAGCTGGTGCGCCTTCTCGGACTCCGTGGCCACGAACCGCGCCACCGACGCGAGCGCCGCGGCCTTGCCGAGCATCCACAGCAGGTGCCGCTCTGAATCGTCGAGCGGCGGCTCCGACATCGGACGGTCGGCGAAGATCACCCCGAGGTCGCGGCCGCCCGCCGCCATCGGCGCGCACACGAGGCGCACGGGCTCGGGAAACACGCTCGCGTACTCCTCGGGGAACTGGCCGCTCATGTCGCCGTCGATCTCGATGACCCGCTCCTCGCGCAGCGACTGTGCCGCGATCGGCGCCGACTCGACGGTCACGTACGCGCCGGCAAACTGATCGAGGCTGAGCCCGTGCGCGCCCGCGGCGCGAACGCGGCGGACCCCCGCGTCATAGCGGAAGATGAGCGCGCGACGCATGCGGACCAATTGGCACACGGCGTCGCACAGCTGGTCGTAGAAGCCGACGCCGTTTGACGGCGCGTCCTCGGCCTTCGACAGAAGCTCAACGAGCAACTCGAGCGCGTCGATTCCGAGTTCCGAGCGGGGACTCAGAACGTATCCATCAGCGCGAACCGCAGCGCCTGCTGCGGTTCCAGGTACACCCGCCAGCTTTCCTCGCAGCGTGGGCATCTGCATTCGACGGACGGATCGTATCCGTCGAGTGCCGCGTGCCACTCGATTTCGTCGCTCCGCAGGCACATCGGGCAAGCCAGCGAAGCGATCACGAGCGGATCTGGATCGTCCGTGCGGAACCTGGCCGTGTCGGCGAGCATGGCCATGTTCCAAGGTTGCTCGTGCTCGCGCGCGGGATCAACCGACCGCCAGGGTCAACCCCCCGGGTGGGGGGCCCTGAGAGATCAAACGCCCGCGAACGCTGCTGCCGCGTCGACCCGCGCGATCGGGTGCTTGCCCCAGCGGCTCCAGGTGGCGTAGTCGAGCAGCCGGCTCATGTATTCGCGCAGCGGCACGACGCTGATCCCAGCCGGCTGGAGCTGGGCGCGCGTGAATGCGTCGTCGAAGGTCGTCTCGACCGAGAAGTACGGGAAGTACATGGCCCCTTCCTCGAGCATCGGCCGGGCGACTCCGTGGTCGGACGATAGGAACTCGGCCGGGGAGAGCAGCCTCGGCGGCGGCTGCTGGAAGTAGCCGCTGGCGAGCTCGGCGATCTCGCCGATCGTGCTCGCCTCCGCGCCCGCCGTGAGGTGATACGTCTCGCGGATCCCGCCGTCTGACTCGCACAGCTCGTAGATGCCGTCCGCGACGTAATCGATCGACACGACATCGACGGGCGCCGACGGGATCGCCGGTACCGCGGGGAACAGGCCGCGCGCGAGCGCCCGCAGCGGCCAGTACAGGACGTTGAACGCGGACGTCCAGCCGCTGTTGCGGTCGCCCACGACGATGCTAGGGCGCATGATCGTGAACGGCAGGTCGGGATGCGAGCGCACGAGCTGCTCGGACTCGAACTTCGACTGCTCGTAGGAGTTGTTGAAGCTCTGCCCGACGTCCAGGTCGCATTCGTAGAACCGGCCGTTGTGGGTGCCGGCGACGTAAGCAGTGGAGACCTGGGCATACCGCTCGAGCACGCCGAGTGCTTGCGCGCGACCCGCGAGCTCGAGCATCCGCCGGGTTCCCGCGACGTTGATCGCCCTCGCCTCGTCGAGTGAGAGGCCGAACGACACCGAGGCCGCGCAGTGGACGATCATCGTCGACTCGGCCGCCAGCCAATCCCAGCGCACGGGGTCCAGCCCGAGGCGCGGCGCCGTCATGTCACCCGCGACCGCGGTGACACGGTCGCCGTAGCGGGCGGCGTGCTCACCGAACAGGTTCGCGAGCACGGCGTCGATCCGCTCGCGGGCGTCCTCGTCGCTGCCGGCGCGCACGATCGTGAGCACCGGTCGCTCGGTCCGCTCGAGGTACCGCGCGAGCAGTTCCATGCCGACGAAGCCGGTTGCGCCGGTGAGGAGCACGGGACCGTCCGTGCGGGTCATTCCCCTTCCTCCGGTGAAAACGATCGGAGCGCCCAGGCCAGCCGCGAGCGCGTCTGGTCCGGCGCGATCAATTCATCGATGTGCCCGTCGGCGGCCGCCACGCGCGGGCACAGGTTCGTCTCCGCGTAGCGCTCGGCGAGGCCGTCGCGCGCGGCGTCCGGGTCGTCGGCCGCCGCGAGCTCGCGGCGGTTGATGATCCCCACCGCCGACCGCGCCGCCATCACGCCGATCTGGGCGTCCGGCCAGGCGAACACGTAGTCGGCGCCGAGATCCTTGGAGTTCATCGTGATGTAGGCGCCGCCGAATGCCTTGCGGAGGATCAGCGTCACCCGGGGCACGTCGGCCGCGGCGAACGCGTGTACAAACTCGGCGCCGAACCGGATCACGCCGGCCGACTCCTGCTTGGTGCCGGGCATGTAGCCGGGCGTGTCGACGAGGACGACCAGCGGAATCCCGAACGCGTCGCACTTGGCGACGAAGCGAGCGCCCTTCTGGGCGGCCTCGGAATCGATGATCCCGCCGAGATAGCGTGGCTGGTTGGCGACGATCCCGACGGCGCGCCCGTCGAGCCGCGCGAACCCGGTCACGAGGTTTCGCGCCCAGCCGGCGGATGCTTCGAGCAGCTCGCCGCCGTCAACGACCGCCCGGATCACGTCCCGCACGTCGTAGACCACGCGGTGGTCTTGCGGGACCGCGGCCGCGGGGTCATGTCCGAGCGGGGGCCGCGCCGGCAGCACCGGCGGCTGCGCGCCGCGGTGGCGCGGCAGGTAGCCGAGCAACTCGCGCGCGAGGTACGCCGCGTTCACGTCGGTGGGCGCGACGAAATGGCACACCCCGTTGCGCTCGTGGACGCGCGTCCCGCCGAGCTGATCGGCGGTGACGTCCTCGCCAAGCGCCTCGCGCACGACGCCCGGCCCGGTCAGGAACATGCTCGACTCTTCGGTCATCACGACCCAGTCGGTCAGCGCCGGCGAGTAGGCACCGCCGCCGGCGGACAGCCCGGTGATGATCGACACCTGTGGAACGCGCCCCGAAAGCTTCACGATCCGGTGGAAGATGCGGCCGTAGCCGCCGAGCGCGGCCACGCCCTCCTGCATCCGCGCGCCGCCCGAGGACACGAAGCCGACGACCGGCGCCTTCGCCTTGTCGGCCAGCTCGAGCACGCGCACGATCGTGTTCGCGTGCTGCTGACCGAGCGAACCGCCGGCGTAGGTCGAGTCCTGGGCATAGCAGAACAGCGGACGGCCTTCGATCTGACCGGCGCCCGCAACGACGCCGTCGCCGGCGCGAGCCTTCTCGCCCATCGCCGTCGAGATGACCTCGGAGCGGATTACCTCGAGCGTGCCCGGGTCGCACAGCGTCTCGAGGCGCTCCAGCGGGCTGAGCGGCGTCTCGGTGCGAGGTGCCAGGGTGACGCTCATGGCTTACCACCCAGGCAGAGCACGACGTTGTGGCCGCCGAACCCGAACGAGTTCGAAAGCGCGATCGCGGGTGGGCGGGATCCATTTCCGTTGCCGTTGACCGCGAGCGGTCGCGGGCCGTCGGGCACGTAGTCGAGGTCGAGTCCCTCTTCCTGCTCGGAGTAGTTGAGCGTCGGCGGGGCGACGCGCTCGTTCAGCGCGATGATCGTCACGATCGCCTCGACCGCGCCGGCCGCGCCGAGCAGGTGCCCGATCGCGGACTTGGTCGAGGAGATCGGTACGTCGTAGGCGCGCTCGCCGAGCGCGAGCTTGATTGCCTCGGTCTCCGAGCGGTCGTTCAGCGGCGTCGAGGTGCCGTGGGCGTTCACGTAGTCGATGTCCTCCGGAGTGACGCCGGCGTTCTTCATCGCCCGCGTGATCGCGATCGACGCCGGCCGGCCGGTGGGCTCGGGCGCGGTCAGATGGTGGGCGTCGGCGGTCGAGGCGTAGCCGAGCACCTCGCCGAGGATGGTCGCGCCGCGCGCGGCCGCCAGCTCTTCGGACTCGAGCACGAGCACGCCGGCTCCCTCGCCCATCACGAAGCCGTCGCGTCGCGCGTCGAACGGCCGCGAGACGCCGGTGGGCGACGTCGCCTCCATCGAGGCGAACGCAGCCTTTGCGAGCGGAGTGAGCGTCGCCTCGGCTCCGCCGGCGACAACCGCCTGGGCCTCTCCGGCCTTGATCATGCGCGCGGCCTCACCGATCGCGTGGGCGCCGGACGCGCATGCCGACATCACCCCGAAAACGGGGCCTTGAAGGTGGTTGCGCATGGCCACGAGACCAGCGGCGGCGTTCCCCATGATCAGCGGGATCGCCAACGGCGAGACGCGCTCGGGCCCGCGGTCGCGGAGTACCTCGCACTGGCTTTCGAAGGTCCACATCCCACCGATGCCCGAGCCGATCACGCACCCGACGTCGGCCGCGTCGGCCGGCAGGTCGTCCACGTCCCACCCGGCGTCGGCGACGGCCTGCGTGCTGGCCGCGATCGCCAGTTGGGCGAAGCGGTCGCTGCGGCGCGCCTCCTTCGTGGTCATGAAGTCGGTCGGGTCGAAATCGGTGCACGCGCCGACGCCGTCCTCGATGCCGCTGCGGCCTTCGGTCCACCCGTCGTAGAGCTCTCGTGCGCCGACGCCGAGCGGTGTGACGGCGCCGACGCCGGTGATCACCACGCGCGCGGTCATCCCACACCCCACTGAACGACCGTGGCACCCCATGTGAAGCCTGCGCCGAACGCGCCGAGGAGCACGCGATGACCCGGCTTGAGCCGGCCCTGTTCGTCGACGTGCGCCAGCGCCAGCGGAAGCGTCGCCGCCGAAGTGTTGCCGTGTTCGGAGATGCAGTCGACAACCCGGTCGGCGGGCAGTCCGAGCCGCTCGCCCACGGCGGTGAGGATCCGGCCGTTGGCCTGGTGATAGACGAACAGGTCGATGTCGTCGAGCCGCGTGCCGGCGGCCCGTGCGGCCTGCACGGTCGCCAGCGACAGGCGCGCGACCGCCTCTCGGAAAGTCTCGTGTCCGCGCATCCGGATCACGCCCTGCTCCCGCGGGACGATGATGTGGTCCGCTCCGGCGCCGTCCGAGCCGAGGACGATCGGGCCGATGCGGCCGGTCTCGCCGGTGGCTTGGAGCACGACCGCGCCCGCCCCGTCGGCGAACACGGCTGCGGTGGTGCGGTCGTCCGGGTCGAGGATCCGCGACATGAAGTCGGCGCCGATGACGAGGACGGTTTGTGCCCGGCCCGCCTCAATCTGCCCGGTGCCCACCGCCAATGCGGACAGGAACCCCGTGCAGGCCGCGCCGATGTCAAACGCGCCGGCGCGGACCGCGCCGAGCTCGTGGGCCACCAGCGGGGCGGCGTTCGGCATGACCTCATCAGGCGTCGTGGTGGCCACCAGCACCAGGTCGACCTGGTCGGGCGCGACACCGGCTCGCCGGAGCGCGGCCGCGGCCGCGTGGGTGGCATGGGTGGCGAGCCGTTCGGTCGGTCCGGCCACGTGCCGCGTCCTGATGCCGGTCCGGCGGACGATCCACTCGTCGCTGACGCCGATCCGAGCGGCGATATCGGCGTTCGGGACAACCGTCTCCGGCAGGCTCGCGCCGACCGAGGAGATGGCCGCGCCGACGGGCACGATTGCAGCATCCGGCTCGATGAACTCGGGCAGAGTCACGCTCATGCATCACACGGTCGCCAAAGAAGCGGCCATTGCCAACGGCCACGGGGCCCAAACCCGACACGCGGGGGGTCGATTGCGTTGGCCCTGAGGCCAGCCGGAACCGTACTCTCAGGCGGCTTTCATCGCCTGAGCGGCGACTCTCATCGCCTGGGCGAGCCGCGCCGGCTGATCCAGCGGGATCAGCGTGTAGCTGTCCGCGATCTCGACGAGGCGCCCCTGCGGGAGCAGCTCGGCGAGCCGACGGCCGTGCTCGGGGGGCATCACGCGGTCCTCGCTCGCCCACACCACGAGCGCCGGGCGGTCGAACCGTGGGAGGCCCTCGGCCGCCTCGACCATGAGGGCGCGCTCGGCCGCGATCGCCCGGAGCACGCGCACGGTGTCGCGGCGAACCTCGCGCTGGGTGAGGACCGGTTTGATCCATCGCTTGGTCGCCCCGTCGCCCCGCATCGTGAGCCATCCAAACGCGATCGGGAGCCGCCTGACGAGCCGGAGGCGCATCTGCTGCATGAACAAGCCGAAGATCGCCGGCGGGAGCCTTCCCGACATCACCAGCGCCTTGCCCGTGAGCCCGGGAGGGAAGTTGTCGAACGCGTCGCACGAGGCGAGCACCACGCGCCCGACGCGCGCGGCGCCGTCGCCCATGAGCAGCTGGACGACCGCGCCGCCGGTATCGGTGCCGACGAGCGTGACGTCGTTCAGGTCGAGGCGGTCAAGGAACTCCGCGACCAGGCTGGCGATCCCACGCAGCGACAGATCGGCGTCGTCGTGCATCGCGAGGCGGTGCGCGCCGAGGGGCAGCGTCGGCGCGATACACCGGTAGTCGGGTGCGAGGTCCGCAGTCACCTCGTCCCACAGCGAGGCATCCATCATCAGGCCGTGCAACATCACGACGGTTTCGCCGCCACCGCCGGTGTCTTCGTATTCCAGTGTCCCCGCCGACAACTCGATCTGTTTGGTCATGGCTATATGGTTGCATTCAGCAACCAGTTTCGCTCAAGATCTAGATTGGACTATTAACTAGTTGCCCGAGAAGAACCAGAGACGATCGGTTGCCCATGGATCGACGCCGGACGCCGTGGCGTTGGCCGTCGACGTGTTCACCGACCGCTGGACGTTCCTGATCCTGCGTGAGGCGTTCTTCGGGGTTCGGCGCTACGGGCAGATGCAGCGCAACCTCGGCATCGCCCGCAACGTGCTCGCGGATCGGCTGCGGCAGCTCGTGAGCGACGGCATGCTCGAGCGGGTCCGCTACCGGACCGATCCCGACTGGTACGAGTACCGCCTGACCGAGCGCGGGCTGGATCTGTATCCCGCGATCGTGGCGCTGATGCGATGGGCCGAGCGCCACCTGGTCAGCGAGGACGGGCCCGCGCCGCTCGAGCTCATCCACCGCTCGTGCGGCCACCCGGCCGATCCATACCTCGCGTGCGCGCACTGTCACGAGCCGCTCACGGCGCGCGACATCACCCCGGTCGCCCCGGATTGAGGCGGCCGCGCCGCCGCGGCCGCCCCAGCTCCAAGGCGGTGGCTGTGCTCAGGCCTGCGCGACCTGCTCGCGGCTGGTCGCCATCGGTCCCGTGCGGTCCCAGACGGGACGTACCTCGACCGACCCGCCGAACGCGACCGCCGGCAGACGGGACGCGTGATCGAGCGCTGTGTCGAGATCCGGGCAGTTGAGCAGGTAGTAGCCGGCCAGGAACTCCTTGGTTTCGGCGAACGGGCCGTCGGTGAACTGCGTCTCCCCGTTGCGCTCGCGCACGGTCGTCGCGGTGTCCACACGCTCGAGGGCGTCGCCGCCCACGAGCACGCCGGCGTCCGTCAGGCTCTGCGTGTAGGCGTCATAACGCGAGCCGATCTCCTGAAGCTGCGCGGGCGTGGCCTCGGGGCCATCCGCGGGGCTGTAGATCAAGAGCATGTACTGGGGCATCTCGCCTCCTTGGGGTCGGTTGGCCGCTCGGGTTGCGGCGTCAACCGTATGACGGACGAGCGTGTCACGTTTCGACACGCCCGTCCGTCAATTTCACGCTTGCGCGCTGTCAGCCGGTGACTACCAGCCGCGGCGCTCGCCGTCGATGCCCGGAAGCACCTGCGTGTGCTCGATCTGCACCGCCTGCAAGGCGTCCGGGTCGAGGCCCAGAAGCTGCAGGATCGTCGGCGCGACCTGGGTCGTCTCAACCCAGGCATTCGAGGAATCCGGCCGGACCGTGCCCGGCGCGTAGACGAGCAGCGGCACGTCGCGGTCATCCGGGTTGTCGCCGCCGTGCTCGGCGATCTTCGTGCCGCCCGTGTAGACGACCCCGACCTGGACGCGACCGAACACGTCCGGATAGCGCGGGTCCGAGTAGGGCACGCCGAAGAAATCGGCGGCCTCATGACCGGCGTAGATCTGCGCCAGGCCGGAGTGAGGGACCGACTCGGTGCAGGCCGGGTTGGGGCAGTCGCTGGTACTTGGGTCGTTGTTGTAGAGCACCGCCGTCGCGGGGTGGTTCCACAGGTAGTTCTTGACGAAGTCGGCCGCTGCCTGTGTCTTGACCGACAGGTAGCTCTGCCACAGGTCGTCGTCGGTGCCGGCGACGATCAGGTTGTTCTGATCATGGGTCTGCGCGGTCCACGCGGCGTTGATCGCCTTGATGATCGGGCCATCCGGGATCCGCTTCAGGAGCCGCGGGTCCTGCGGCGACTGGCCGTGCTTGGCCGTGATGATGATCGCCGTGTTTCCGCGAGTCGCCGGGTTGTCCTGGATCGCGTCGTCCATCGCCGCCAGCTGATCATTGACGTAGTCCAGCGCGCTGGCCAGCAGCGGGCGCGGCGTCGTTCCGCCGGGGTAGTAGCCGGCGAACTCCATCGGGCCCTCGGTGTACGTGCCATCCGAGTTCTTCGTGAGGGTGCTCGGCGAGTCGACCTTCTCGGCGACCGACACCGTCTGGAAGTTCATCCCGAGGATCGCGGGCGTGCCCAGATAGTGCTGACCGCTGTGGTCGTAGCCGTTGATCTCGTTGATGACTGCCTGCACCTTGTAGCCGTCGTACTGCTTGGTGGCGGCGTCGTCGTGCGCCCAGTCCGTGTCGGTCGGGTAGGGGACGCCGTTCGGCTCGACGGCCTGCGAGTCGATCTCGGGGCCGAAGAAGTCGTCGATCGCGGTGCCGCCCGAACCGTGGCCGTTGAACGACGTGTAGATCGCGTGCTTGTCAGACCACGCGGTCCGCAGGCCCGCGTTGTGGATGACGCCGAAGATCGAGTTGACCTTCAGGTAGTCCCACGGCTGGATCGGCTGGCAGGTCTTCGGGTCAACCGGGAAGTTGCCCGGGTTCAGGCCCGACTGCGGGGCCGGAGTCAGATTCATGATCGCGCCCGGGTCCGTGTCGTCTCCCGGGAACTTGCCACCGACTGCAGTGCCGTCACCCGAGTAGATCGAGCCGCCCTCGTCGAACGACGGGAACGTCTGGCCACTCCCGTTGTTGAGCAGGTCCTGCACGGCGGGGAGCTTGTCGTCCGGCGAGTCGAAGATGACATCGCCGCCCGTCGCGGGCTGACCGGGGGTACAAGTGGCGCCCGTCGGCTGACCGCCGATCAGGCTCGGCTCGTCGACCCCGTGGCTGTACTCGACGTCGTAGTACACGCCGGTCGCGCGCGGGTCGCCGCCGGTCATGATCGCGGTGCCGCCCGGGTCGGAGTCCGACGGGTCCGAGGTGTGATTGTTGGTGAACTCGGCGCCACCGGAGGCGAGCTTGGCGAGCTCCGAGTGGGGATGGTTGGCGATGTACCAGTCGAGGTCGGACTGGTGCATACCGTCGACCGAGATGAGCAGGACGTGTTGGATTCCGCGGCTCCGGTGACCGTGGTCTGCCGGACCTCCGTGATCGGAGTGCGCCGACACGGCAGCGGCGGACCCTCCGATCATGGCGGCGGCGATCACCGAGACCGCCCCCAGCTTCATGACTCTTCGCATGCGAATGGCTCCTCTCGTTTGAGAGTCAGGAGGCGCGACTTATATGGAGGCCCACGAGACCGGTCGTTACCGACCGGTGTCCGCGTTATGTGCGAATGCTTAGGGTTAAGCGCGCGGCCGCGCTTCGGCGGGTTGGTCCGCGGGGCCGCCCGCCGCCAGCTCGTCGATCAGCGCCGCCAGGCGGACCAGCAGGTCGGGAGCGAGCTCTTGCTCGGACGCCGGCAGCGATTCGTAGAACGCGCGCTGGCGTCCGCGCAGCCAGTCCTGCTGGTCGTGGAGCAGCTTCTGGCCAAGGTCGGTGAGGCTGACCGCCACCGCTCGGCGGTCCTCGAGCGACCGGGCTCGCTCCACGACGCCGCGGCGCTCGAGCGCGTCGAGGATGCGCGTGGCGGTCGACGGCGTGATTCCCGCGTTGCCGGCGAGATCCTGGACTCGCGCATCCGACCGGTTGATCAAGCTCTCCAACAACCCGTACTGGGAGAGCGTGAGGCCGCCGTTCGCCGCCGCCGCTCCGCGGGCCCGGCGTACGGCCTGCGCGAACGCATCGAACGCCGTGAGGAAATCGATGCCGGCGTCCGAATCCATGCGAGTTGAGATTACCGGGGGGCCCATGCTAATCTTTGGCATGCCAAACAATACCGTCGATCTTGGAGCATTGCCATGTTCCGGAACATCATTGTCAGCGTCGATGGCTCCGAACACTCCGAACGAGCTCTTGACGAAGCGATCGACATCGCCCGCGCCGACCAGGCGCGGCTCACACTGCTGACCGCGGTCAACCAGCCTGCGGTCTGGGCAGCGTCCGCGATGGCCGCCGGCGCCTACGCCGTGTCAGCGGCCGATCTCGAAAAGGAAGCGGTGGACACCATGCGGCGCGCGGTCAAGCGCGTCCCCGACGATGTGCCGGTGACCACGATCATCAGCCGCAAGCCGATCAGGAACGCGCTGATGCATCGCCTGAAGACCGGCGACCACGACCTGCTCGTGATGGGCTCCCGCGGTCGTGGCGCCCTGAGCGCCTCGGTCCTCGGAAGCGTCAGCCACTACGCGCTGAACCACAGCCCGATCCCGGTCCTGATCGTGCACGCGGACGGCGAGAGCCGGCTGACGAGGGCCAAGCGCGACACCTCTGATCGCGGCGCGGCATCGCCGTCGGCGGAGCCGTCAGGGGACGCGGCGGCCGGTTCCGGCGGCGCGCTGGGCGCGGCACCCGCGTAAGCACCCGACTAGTACGGCCCAGGCGGTGCACGCGCACCACCGCCCAGGGCCTCAGGCTCCGGTGCGAAGAATCGGCGGTGCGCAGGGTTCTAACGTCAACCAGGCACGTCCCGAATCATACGCCCGGGCCGACGCCGGCCGCCACGGATTTCAGGCCGGCCGCAACGCCGCCACGGTCGCTTCGATGATGTCCTCGAGCGGCGGCAGGTCCACCGCCGGCAGCGGCAACTGCCGTTGCGAGGCGCGCGTGTGGCAGGCGCCGATGAACATCATCGCGAGCGCATACGGATCGACGTCGGCGCTGGCTCGTCCGGCAGCCTGCTCTCCGGCGAAGTAGTCGCCGATCGCGGTCACGCCGCGATGCGGACCCATGTCGTTATCGGCCATGTAGGCCGCCAGCACATCGCGCAACTCGGCGTCGGATTGAGCGGCGGCGATCACCGGGAGCACCTGGTCGAGGAACTCCTCGAGCGTGCGTCCGTACACCGTCAAGACCTCGCGCGGATCGCTGCCGGCCTGTACCGCGCCCGAGGCCAGCGCCTTCAGCGGCGCCACGCCCTCCGCGAACACGGCCTGGAGCAGGCCCGCGCGGTCCTTGTAGTGGTAGAAGACGCTGGCCTCGGAGACGCCGGCGAGTCCGGCGACCTCGCGCGCGGTCAGCCGTGCGATGCCGCGCTCGCGGATCACCTGAAGCGCGGCCGCGATGATCGCCTCACGGCCACCGGCGGGGGGCCGGCCACGTCGTTTGGGCGTCTCGTTCACCACGGTCAAATCTTGTCCTCGATTCCTGATGGCCTACTCAGTATATCTGTTATTCTGAGCGAAGGATCAGGAAAAGGAGGTAGGTCCAATGGAACGCAAATGGTGGACGCTGCTGGCCGTCTGCACCGGCGTGTTCATGCTGCTGCTCGACATCACGATCGTCAACGTCGCGCTGCCCTACATCCAGCAGGCGTTCCACGCGTCGCTGGCCGATCTTCAGTGGGTCATCGACGCCTACGCGCTGACGCTCGCCGCGTTCCTGCTCACCGCCGGGTCGATCGCGGACCTGGTCGGCCGCCGGCTGGTGTTCGCCGTCGGGATCGTGGTGTTCACGATCGGATCCGCGCTGTGCGGGGTGGCCGGCGACCCGACCTTCCTCGCGCTGGCGCGTGCGTTCCAGGGCATCGGCGGCGCGATCATGTTCGCGACCTCGCTGGCGCTGCTCGCCGACGCCTTCCCCCCGCGCGAGCGCGGCGTCGCGTTCGGGGTGTTCGGCGCGGTCACCGGGGTCGCCGTGGCGGTCGGTCCGGTGCTCGGCGGCGTCCTGACGAGCGGGCTCTCGTGGCGGTGGATCTTCTTCGTCAACGTCCCGATCGGCGTGCTTGCGCTGCTGGTCACCCTCAGGGAGGTCAAGGAGTCCAAGGCGCCGGTCGCCCACCGTCCCGACTGGCTCGGGTTCGTGACCTTCACGCTTGGGCTCACCGGGCTCGTCTACGGGCTGATCCGCAGCCACCCGGACGGCTGGGGCTCGAGCACCGTGCTCGGCTCGCTGATCGCCTCGGCCGTGCTGTTGGTCCTCTTCCTGATCGTCGAGCTCCGCACGCGTTACCCGATGCTCGACCTGAAGCTCCTCCGCGTCCCGACGTTCAACGGCGGCCTCGTCGCGGCCTGGGCGATCTCGGCGTCCCTGTTCGCGCTGATCACCTACATCGTGCTCTACCTCCAGAACGTCCTCGGGTCCTCGGCGCTCGACACCGGCGTACGGCTGTTGCCGATGACCGGCGCGATCTTTCTCACCGCCGGCATCGCCGGGCGGCTGACCGGCCACGTGCCGACCCGCCTGCTCATCGCTCCGGGGTTCGCGCTGATCGGCGCCGGCCTCGTGCTGATGCGCGGGATCACCCCCAGCGACGACTGGACGCACCTACTGCCGGGAATGGTCGTCGCGGGCGTCGGCGCCGGCCTGGTGAACGTGCCGCTGGCTTCGACCGCCGTCGGCGTCGTCGAGCCCGCCCGGGCGGGCATGGCGTCCGGGATCAACTCGACCTTCCGCCAGATCGGGATCGCCACCGGCGTCGCCGCGCTCGGCAGCATCCTCGCCACCGACGTCAGCAACTCGGTGGTGTCGAAGCTGGCCGGCAGCCCCCTTGCGAGCGGATCCCACCAGCTCGCCGGCGCGATCAGCAACGGCAGCATCCTTCAGGCGCTGAACGGCGTGCCGGCCAGTCACCGCGCGATCGCGGCCGCCGCCGCCAAGAGCAGCTTCATCGACGGCTTGAACTCGATCCTGCTGATCGGTGCGATCGTGGCGTTCGCGGCGGCCGTGGTGACGTTCGGGCTGATCCGCCAGCGCGACTTCGTGGACGTCCCGCATGGACAGGCGGAGGGTTCGGGACCGCCGCCGGCGGCCGAGCCGTCCGAGGCGAGCCTGGCCGCGTAAGCGCGGGCGCGGATCCCCCGCCGGCGCATCCCCCGCCGGCGCGGATCCCCCGCCGCCGAGCGCGATCCCGAACAAATCACCACTCGGCACCCGCGGGGCGCCGAGTGGGCAGAAACTCGGGTGTAGCCCGAAGAACTCGCCATTCGGGCCCGCGGCGGTGTCGAGTGGTGAGTTCCTCGGTCTCGCCCCGAAGCGTCGAGGGCTCCGCCTAGTGATCGTGGGCGGGGTGGCCCGCATGCGCCGCCGACCTCGCCGAGGCCCGCCTCCGGACCGTCAACCCCATCAGCGCGCCGAACACCGCCACCGCGATCACGTTCAGGAACAGCTTGTAGTCCACCTGGACCGAGCCGAACACGTCGGCGCGGGTCGGCCGCGGGCCCGACGGGACCCACCCGAGCAGGCTGAACACGCCATCCACCGCCAGCGCCGCCAGCACCATCGTCACGAACATCAACGCGACGATCCGGATCGCGAACGCCGAGCCGTAGTACTTGCGGTAGATCGCCACGATCGGGAGCACGATCAGGTCGGCGAACAGGAACGACAGCACGCCGGCGAAGCTGATCCCGCCCGACCACAACACCGCCGCGAGCGGCACGTTCCCGACCGAGCAGACGAAGCTCAGCACGGCGATCAGCGGACCGACGAGCACGTTCTCGAGCGTGGGAATCGGATGCGGCGCGTGCACCACGAACAGTGAGGTGAAGACGCTGTTGCTGAGCTGAGCGGCGAGCCCCGCGAGCAGGAACCCGGCGGTGACCTCCTTCCACACCATCTGCACGTCGTGGCGGAAGTTGGCCGCCACCTCACTCCAGCCCTGGGCGCTCGTGAGGCGCGCTCGCCAGCCGAGCGGCGTCGAGCTGCCGTGGTGATGATGGTGATGATGGTGATGACCGTCGTCGTCGGCCGCGACGGCGTGCCGGCGAGCGCGTTCCTCGAGCCGCGGGCTCACGAACACCCGCAGCAGAACCGCCATCAGCACGATCATCACGAGCCCGCCCAGGTACTCGCCGACGGTGAACTGCCATCCGATCAGCACCCACAGGACCAGGCCGAGCTCCCACACGAGGTTGGTCGAGGCGAGCTGGAAGGCCAGCGTACCCGCGGCGCTTGCGCCCTTCGTGAACAACGACTTCGCGATCGCCACCGCCGCGTACGAGCACGACGACGACGCCGCGCCTAAGCCGGTCGCCCAGGCCACAGGTCGGGGACCGCCCCCGCCGAGGAGCGCCTCGACGCGCGAGCGCGGCACCCACGCCTGGATGATCGCGGAGATCGCGAACCCGAGCACGAGCGCCCACCAGACCTCCCACGCCATCAGCAGCCCATCGCGGACCACATGCCAGATGAAGTCGACCACGGATGTCATCAACAAATCACCACCTGACATAGAGGATACCCCTAGGGGGTAGTGGTATAGTCCACCGCATGCCTCCCACTCGTGGCTACACCGCAACCAAGGACGAGCTGCTGGCGCGGCTGCGTCGCGTCGAGGGCCAGATCCGCGGGATCGAGGGCATGGTCACCGACGACCGGTACTGCATTGACATCCTTACCCAGATCAGCGCCGCACAGGCCGCACTCGACAAGGTCGCGCTCGGGCTGCTCGACGACCACGCGCACCACTGCGTGCTCGGCGCCCGCACCGCGAACGAGCGCGACGAGAAGACCGACGAGCTGATGGCCGCCGTCGGCCGGCTCATGCGCCGCGGCTGACCCTCTGGCTGGCAGCCGAGCTCGGCTCGCTGCGATGATCCTCCCGATCGGCTGACCGAGGAGGACACGATGAAGATTGCAGTGGTGGGCAGAGGCAACGTGGGCGGCGGGCTGGCGGACCTGTGGGAGAAGGCGGGACACGAGGTCCAGCGCATCGGGCGCGAGGGTGGCGACGTCGGCGACGCCGAAGCCGTGCTGATCGCGATCCCGGGCGCCCAGGTGCGTGGCGCGCTCGAGAACGTCAAAGGCCTCGAGGGCAAGACCGTGATCGACGCCACCAACCTCGTCGGCGCGCTCCCGCCCGATGGCTTTGACTCGAACGCCGAGTTCATCAAGTCGAAGACTCGCGGCCCGACGGCGAAGTCGTTCAACCTCAACTTCGCCGCCAGCTACGGCAAGATCGCCACCGCCGGCGCCAGGCCGGGGAACATCTGGTGCGGCGACGACGAGGCGCGCGCGGTCGTCGAGCAGCTGAACCGCGACGCGGGCTTTGATCCGATCCACGCCGGCGGGCTCGAGAAGGCCGGCCTTTCGGAGACGTCTCTTCAGCTCTGGTTCGCGATCGCCCAGGGCGGGATGGGCCAGTTCTTCTATCGCATGGCGCCGGCGGACCAGTTCTGAGTCATCGCCCTTTCTAACATCGAGTACATGCGCCTCTCCGTACTCGACCAGTCGCCGATCTCCGAGGGCTCGACCGGCGCCGACGCGCTGCGCAACACCCTCGACCTCGCGAAGCTCGCCGACGAGCTCGGTTACCACCGCTACTGGGTCGCCGAGCACCACGGCGGGCCGATGCTCGCCAGCGCGAGCCCGGAGGCGCTGATCGGCCCGATCGCTGCCGCGACCGAGGGGATCCGGGTCGGTAGCGGTGGCGTGATGCTCCCCCACTACAGCCCGCTCAAGGTCGCCGAGACGTTCACGATCCTGGCCGGGCTGTTCCCGGGTCGGATCGACCTCGGGCTCGGCCGGGCGGCCGGCACCGACCCGATGACCACGTTCGCCCTCCAGCGAGACCGCCGCCAGGCCGCTCCGGACGACTTCCCCCAGCAGCTCGCCGAGCTGCTCGCGTACCTGGACGACAGCCTGCCCGAGGATCATCCGTTCGCGCGGCTGGCGGGCGTTCTCCCGGGCCGGCCCGAGGTGCCCGTCCCGTGGCTGCTCGGGTCCTCACCGCAGAGCGCGATCTGGGCGGGGCAGCTGGCCCTGCCGTACGCGTTCGCCGACTTCATCAACGCCGAGGGGTCGGACATCGCCAAGCTCTACCGCGAACGGTTCGAACCCAGCGAGCATCTACAGGCACCCCGTACCGCCGTGGCGCTGTGGGCGCTCGCCGCGCCCACGGAAGAGGAGGCAGTGTTCCTCTCCACGAGCAGCCGCATGAGCTTCACGCTGCTGCGCCGGAACCAGCTCATTCCGGTGCCGCCGCCCGAGGAGGCGGTGGAGTTCCTAAAGCGCGAAGGCAAGCCGCTGACGGGCGGGCGCCCGGGCCGCCGCTCGATCGTCGGCACGCCCGAGAAGGTGCGCGCGGAGATCGAAGCGGTAGCGGTCGAGTACGGCGCCGAGGAGGTGATCGTGGTCACGATCACCTACGACCACCAGGCGCGCCGGCGCTCCTACGAGCTGATCGCCGAGGCCTTCGACCTCGAGCCGCGAGCGGTCACGTCGCCAGCGTTCTCGTCGCCGCGCTGACGAAGCCGGCGGCTATCGCGTCGCCGATGGCGCCGAGCGGGAGAAACCGCGGCACATCCAGATTTGCCGCCAGGTCGAGGCTGATCCTCGTCGGCGGGCTCCCGTCCACCCCCCAGTTCACCTCGAACTTCTCGCCGTCCGACGGCTCGTGAGGGATCCGGTGGAGCTTCACCGTTCCGTTCTGCGGGTCGACGTCCACGGACATCGTCAGGTCGAAGTCGCGCGTGATCGGGCCGTGCTGGACGTGCAACTTGGCCTGGGCCTTGGTCGGCTGACCCGCGGGGTCGCGCTCGAGCACCTCGACGCTCTTGACTACCTCCGGGTACCAGTCCGGGTACCGGTCGACGGCCGCGAGCAGCGCGACGCACGCCTCGGGCGAGGCGGGCGTGGTGCCGCTCGCGTTTCCGGTGAGCTCCTTCATTCAGGGCGGATCCTACGCGGTGGTCTGCTCAAGCGAGCGCCCGGTGGCCCGGATTCCGAACAGGACCAGCGCACCAGTGAGCAGCCCCGTGATCCCCATCACAAGGAATGAGGCGGAGAACCCCCAGGCGGAGTTCGCGCCGAGGACGATCAGCGGCGCGAGCGCGCCGCCTATGTGACCGAGGCCGTCGCTGAGCGCCACCCCGGTAGCGCGCGCGTTCGTCGAGAAGTGCTCGGCCGTGTACGTGTAGAGCATCGGCACTAGCAGGCCGATCGTCATCGACGCGATGAACCCGAACACGATGATCACCAAAGGCGACACGAAGTAGCCGATCACGAACAGCGAGATCGCCCACGCCACCGCGAACAACGCCGCTGAGTACTTGCGCTCGAAGCGGTCACTGAAGTGAGTCGTGGCGTACGCGCCGATCAGGAACCCGAGGCCCGATACGACGAGGTACGTCGTGCTGTCGGCGAGGCTGTAGCCCTTATCGGTGAACAGCGTCGGCGCCAGCGTCAGCCAGCCGTAGTTACCGATGTAGTAGACGAACCAGATCGCGACGAACAGCGCCACGCGGCCCGCCATCGGGCGGCGGAGCAGGGCCTTGACCGGGACGCGCTCGGCCGGCGGCTCGTCGGGCACGGGCTCGGGCTCGGGAAGGCGGTCGGCGTCGATCGCGTCCAGCGCGGTCTCCTCGGCGTCCGCGACCACTTCGCGCGCCTCCTGGTCGCGCCCCTGGGACACGAGCCAGCGGGGAGACGGCGGCAGGTCGCGCCGCATGAACAGGATCGTCACGCCGCCGAGCGCCCCGATCAGGAACAGGATCCGCCACCCCGAGGCGAACGTCGGTACCAGGCCACGCGCGATGAACGGCACGACCGAGAACCCGGCGTACGCCGCCGTCGTTGCCCAGCTCGTGTAGCGGCCCCGCAGCCGCGCCGGCGACAGCTCGCCGATATACGTCGTGACCGCCGCGATCTCGGCGCCGATGCCGAGGCCGGCGATAAAGCGGAACACGATCAGCTCGGTGACATTCGTGCTTGCCGCGGCGAGCACAGTGCCGAGCGAGAACACGGCGACCGAGATGCCGAGACTGAGCTTCCGCCCCCACTTGTCGGCGATCGTGCTGTCGGCGAACGCGCCGATGATGTAACCGATCAGGCTACTGGTCACCGACAGTGTGACCGTCGACTTGGAGACGTTGAACTGAGTCGCGATTACCGGCGCCGCGAACGAGATCGTGACGATGTCGAAGAACGCGAAGAAGTAACCCGCGCCGATGATCCAGAGCAGCTTGCGCTCATATGGCCAGACGGGGATGCGATCAAGGCGCGCGGTGACACTCGCCGAGTCACTGCGTCCCCTTTCAGTCGACGGTCGGGTGCGACCTTTGTGGGGCGCTATGTGTGACATTTACCTCTCCTTTCACACATGGCCTACCCACGCCTGGCGCACCCGAAAACGGGACGCCGGAAGTCCACACTCGCCGCCGCGCCCGGCGTCGTCTAGGCAGCGAGGCCGACGCGGACGGCTTCGTGCGGACCGGTCGCCATCCCGGACCTGGAGTGCACGCGGATCGTGGTTCCCGCGGCACTCGTGCGGACCTCGACAAGGTCGCACAGCTGGTTGACCATCCACAGTCCGAGGCCGCCGCTGCCCTTCGCCTGCCGGCGGCGGCCCGCGAGCGGATCGTCGATGTGACCCTCGTCCTCGACCTCGAACACCACCTCTCCGGGCATCGTCCAGAAGCGGAGAGTCCCGTGCGTGGCGGCGTGCTTGATCGTGTTCGAGGTCAGCTCGTTGACCGCGGTCACGAGCGCAGCGACACGGTCGCGGTCAAGCCCGGAGGCGGCGGCCCGCTCGGCGACCCAGGCCCGCAACCGCCTGAGGTCGTGGATCTCGAAGTCCTGGGCCGCCGCGTCGGCCGGCGGGCTCGGCAGGGGCAGGTCGCAGCCCGCCGGCGGGCGGCCCTCGGCGTACGCTGGGCTCGCTCCCAGATGCCGGTCGCGGACGACGCCGGGGTGCGTGTGCTCGGCATCGAGCAGCACCTCTGCGTCCAGCTGATCGATGTCGTACGGGCACAGCACCCGGACGTCGGCGTCTGGCCACGCGACGTTGATCAGCGCCTCGTGGCGGGTTGCCTCCCGGATCTCCTCGGGCGAGCGGCCTGGCCAGATCGGCTCGCCGACGTAGCGCAACGGGCCCCCGTACCGCTGGATCATCGACACCACCACAGGAATGATCCGCGCCGGATTCCTTCCGAGCTCGCACATGTCGAGCAGCTCGATCGGGGCCGCGCGGTCGCCCAACTCATCGCGGAGGAGCTGGAGCTTCGGCGCGGGCACCGCGATCGCCACGGGCTCGGTGCGCTCGAGCGCGGGTTTGACGAAGTCCGAGATCCCGGCGAGATACTCGTCGTTACCGCTGTAGAACAAGGCCTGATGCGCCTCGATGGACGCGAGGCCGTTGGCGGTCGTGGTCAAACTGACTCCCACTCGTCGGTCGGTGGCGGCCCGCAGAAATTAGTATTGCCCGCGCGGGCCGCGCGTACACCGCCGGTTTCGGAAAATTTCCGCGCCCGGAGCTACGCGCCCTCGGACGGCGGATCGCCGGCGGTCAAGAGCTCTTCGGGAGCGTCCACCACCGTCAGCAGATCTCGGACTCCGGTCAGCGTGAGCACCCGCTCGACCTGGTCGGCGCCTCGCACCAGCGCGAACCGCCGACCGCTCTCGTGTGCACGCTGGTGTGCGCTCAGAAGTACGCGCAACCCGGTCGAGTCCATGAACTCGATTCCCCTCAGGTCGAGGATGACGAGCTCCGCGCCGCCGTCGAAGGCCCGGGAGAGCCGCTCCTCGAGCTCGGGGCTGGTTCGCAGGTCGAGCTCGCCGACGACCGTCAGCAGGCATGCGTCGGCTTGGTTGTGCTCCTCTACGCTGAAATCGGTATTCACGCCTGCTTCGTCCCCACTGCCAGCGGACCGAAACGACTCTGAAAAGCTACCACCGAGCAGGCTCCCGACCCCAGCCGGCGACCTCAGGGCTCGTTCCATTCGGTGGCGATGATCCGCTCCCCGCTGCTCTGCGCGTTCGCAAGGTAGAGCGCCGCCGGAACGACGATCTCGGGGTCGAGCAGCTCGACCCCCTCCGGCATGTCGTCCTGGATCATGCCGGTGGCGGTGGCGCCGCCCGGCAGCAGCAGGTTGATGTGGACCCCCGTCCCCTCGAGTTCCGCAGCCCACACCCGCGTCATCGCCTCCAGTGCCGCCTTCGACGGGCCGTACGGCGAGAACCCTCGGCGGGTCATCGTCGACTCGTTGACGGTCACATTGACGATCGAACCGCGGCCGGCGGCCAGCATGTGAGGAACGATCGCACGGGACATCAGGAACACCCCGAGGATGTTCGTCTCGATGACCAGACGCCAAGCCTCCGGGTCGGCCTCCCAGAACGGTTGGGGATCGGTCATGAACCGCTCGTTGACGAAACGCATCCCGCGCGCCGCGTTGTTGACGAGCACGTCGATCCGACCCCGTAACTCGACCGCGAGCGACACGAGCCGCTCGACGTCGCGGGCATCGCTGACGTCCGCCCGCACCGCCTGGATGCTCCCGGGAAGCGCGTCGGCGAGCGACGCGACCTCCTCGGCCTCACCGACGTTGCGTGCGGCACTGATCACGACGTCCGCCCCGGCGCCCGCGTACGCGATCGCGATGGCCCGGCCGATCCCCCGGCCGCCTCCCGTCACGATCGCGACGTGGTCGCGAAGATCGGCAGTCACTCAGCTACAGAGTACGCAACGCCCAGTGGCGCAAGAGCACTCCGGCAGCTCGACGGCGAGCTGCTGCGGCTCCCAGTGGCGCAGCCAGTCGAGCGCGAGGGGCTCGAGCCGGTCCTCCGGCCCGCCCGGCCAGCACGCGCCGACGAGCAGCGACGTGAGCCGGCGCTGATCGGTGGTGGAGCCAAACGGCGAGACCGACTTGATGTGGTGGTGAAGATCGTTCCGGTCCATTGTGGGGTGCAGATACCCGTTTCCGGTGCAAACCTCACCGAGCTGGACAAATGGCGGAGGCTCAGCGGCTCACGCCGGCGCCGCCGCGAGCGCGATCACGTCCGGGACTCCCGGCTTCAGTCGGGTCCACACCTCGCCGGCGTCGTCGCCGACCAGCAGCGCTCCCCCGCGCAGTCCGACGAGCAGGCGATCCGGCTGCTCGGGTAGGGCGGCCAGCGCGTAGGGCATCCGCCGCAGCTCGGCGTCGTCGCCCCAGCGGTCGATGCGCTCCCAGCCGTTGGTCGAGCGCGAACGCAGCAGCAGCGACTGCCCGTCTCCTCGCCCATGGGCGGCCATCGGGCCGCGGCTGACCGACGCATACCACAGATCCGGGTCGGCGGGGTCGACCGCGGTCGCCCACGCGTAATGCCGGTCGAGGCCGCCGTCGAGTCGCCGCCAGGTGTCGCCCCGATCCTGAGAGACCGCGATCCCCTGACCCGCGACCTCATACATGCGCTCGGGCGCGAGCGGGTGCGTCACCAACTGGTGAGCGTCGCTGTGCGCCTGCGGGTTGTGGTCGATCCACGTCCGGCCGCCGTCGGCCGATCGCATCACGCCCCCGAGCTCAATCCCGACCGCCAACGACAGTGGATCGGTGGGATGCAGCGCGATCGTGCTCACGTGGTGGGTCCACGGTCGCGGGGGGAAAGACCAGCGTGGCTCGCTCGGCAACTGTCGGAGTTCGGGCAGCAGCTGCCAGGTCTTTCCCCCGTCCTCAGTGCGGTACAGGTTGCTCGGCTCGGTGCCGGCGTATACGACCGACACCCCGTCCACGACATGCGACGGGGACACGGCCACCGACATCACCCGCCGGTCGGCGACGCCCTCCCGGGCGACCCGCCACGTCGAACCCCCGTCGTCGCTCGCGTACAGGCCGTCGTCGAGCGTGCCGACGTACACGCGATTCGGATCGCGAGGATCGACGGCCACGCACTGAGGTGCCGCGACCGGGAGCACGACACGAGCGTCGTGCGCGCGGGTCCCGGTCACCGTCAGCCGGACGACCTCGTCGCGGGTGAGGACGAATACGTGTGAGCGGTCAGGCATGGGCTCGGCGGGCCTTCCGGGCTCGGTCGTAGGCCATCCGGAACAGCTCGATCGCGTTCTCGGCCTCGGCGTCGGTGCGGATCGAGGTCGTCACCCAGCCCGAGTCGGGAAGCACGTGGTGGGGCCGGGCGCGGCCCTCGGCGATCAGCTCGTCGCGGACGCGGCGCGGGAACGGGAGGTCGGCGATCCGATCGCCGTGAAGGTGGCCAAGCTCGCGCCGGCCGATCCGGAATTCGACTCCGCCGAACCGGTGGGGCGCGGCCTCCACGTCCGGCCACGACTGAACGGTGGTTGCGATGTGTTCTCCTGTTGACATGCTCCGGAGACTAGGACCGGGGCGAGCGCATCACCAGACGCAATTGGTCCTAGTACGTTGGTCCCATGCCCGAGCGCCACGCCTTCGACATCGTGGTCGTCGGCGGCGGGCACAACGCCCTGGTGGCCGCGGCTCTGCTCGCCCGCGCCGGCCGGTCGGTGGTCGTGCTCGAGCGGCGCGATGAGCTCGGCGGGGCAGCCGTCTCCGCCGCGCCGTTCCCGGGGTTCGACGTGCGGCTGTCGCGCTACTCGTACCTGGTGAGCCTGTTCCCGGCGGCGCTGCTGCGCTCCCTCGGGGTGTCGGTCGAGATCCGTCCCCGCCGTGTGGCGGCGTACCCGCCGCCCGCGCCGAACACCGCACTCACCGCGATGACCGCGCGGATCGCCGAGCGCGTGTCTCCCACGCTGACCAAGCCCTTGCTCTCACGCGACGAGTTCCGTCGCGTTGTCGCCGACGATGAGTCGTGGAGCGCGGTGTTCGAGACCCCGCTGTCGGACCTTATCGAGCGATCGTTCGACGACGACCTCACCCGGGGCACGGTCCTGACCGACGCTTTGATCGGGACGTTCGCCCCGGCCGACGACCCCGGCCTCCAGCAGAACCGCTGCTTCTTCTACCACGTGGTCGGAGGCCCCTGGAACGTGCCCGTCGGCGGGATGGGCGCGCTGTCGGGCGCGCTCGCCGGCGCCGCCCGGCGCGCCGGCGCGGAACTCATGACCGGCGCGCGCGTGACCTCGATCGCCACCGACGAGGAGGCCGCGGAGGTGACGTGCGCCGACGGGCGGACCTACGCCGCGCGCCACGTCCTCGCCAACGTCGCGCCGGCCGTCCTCGGGGAGCTTCTGGGCGAGCCGGTCGAGCGCCCCGAGGGTGCGCAGCTCAAGATCAACATGCTGACGGCGCGCCTCCCGCGTGTGCGCGGAACGAACCCCGAGGACGCCTTCACCGGGACATTCCACGTCAACGAGGGCTACGAGCAGCTCGCGGCGGCCTACCGCGAGGCGTCCGCGGGGCACATCCCCTCCACGCCCCCGTGCGAGGTCTACTGCCACTCGCTGACCGATCCGAGCATCCTCTCGGACGACCTCCGCAAAGCCGGCGCCCACACGCTCACGCTGTTCGGCCTGCATATGCCGGCGCGGCTGTTCGAC
>Ga0335073_10002607_pt1 | contig 24764 bp, 28 predicted proteins | sample Lox_Sample_22_FD_207093 | JGI IMG/M metagenome (GOLD analysis project Ga0335073, IMG submission 207093) | Soil microbial communities from Loxahatchee National Wildlife Refuge, Florida, United States - Lox_Sample_2.2 | ecosystem: Environmental > Terrestrial > Soil > Wetlands | place: USA... | reverse complement strand
TTGGTGAGCAGCGCGAACAGCGTCGTCACGAGCGTAGTGCCCGCGACGATCAAAAAGATCCCGAACGCCTCGATGCCGGTGGGTTGCGCGGCGAAGGAGAAGTCGCCGAAGCCGACGGTCGCGACGGTCTCCACGGTGAAGTAGAGCGCGTCGAACAGCGGCATGTGCTCGCGCCCAAGCGGCTCGCGGTAGCCGAGGTGTAGGACGAGCGTGGAGACGAGCAGAAGCAGCACGCCGAGCAGCAGCGCGATGCGGATCGGTCGATCGAGCACTTCGGCGAAGGCGCCCGCGCGGCGCTTGGCAAACGCCCGCAAGTGCGCGCCGGCTTTCGCGCTCGCGTGCGCGCGTGGATCGTCGTCCGCGAGGCCCGCGGCGGCGAGCTCCCGGCGCGTGCCGAGCAGCGTTACCCGGTCGCCCATCGAGACGGGCTGGTCGCGACCCGGGCAGGCGATTAGCTTGTCCTCGGCCTCTGTCACGACGCCGATCGGTGCGAGGCTGCCGTACAGCTCGCGCAGCGTCCCCGCGTGCGGCGCGCGGACCTCGGTCGCGACGAACGTCGTGCCACCCAGCTCGATCTCGCGGGCGCGTCGGCGCAGGCAGGCTTCGACGACCGCGGGAGCGAACAGCGCCGCGACGTCGAGCACCCCCACCGAGCGCAGCACTTCCTCCACGGCGTGTGCCACGGAGGGGTTGTCGAGGTCCGCGACCATGCGGACATCCGGGCGCAGGTCGCGAATCTGGAGCACCGTCTCCAACGTGCGCAAATCGCTGGTCTCGGCGCACACCACTGTCGCGGCGCCCTCGATCCCGGCTTCGTACAGCGGCTCCGCGAGATGGCCGCCGCGCGCGAGGAGCGGGACGTTCCAGCCACGCACGAGCCTCGCGTGGCGGCCGTCGGGGTCGTCCTCGAGGACGACGACGCGCGCGCCCGCGAGGTGCAGTTGCTCGACGGTGCGCAGGCCCACAGGGTTCAGCCCGCAGACGATCACGTGGCCCTTCCAGTTGCGGCAGCGCGTCGCGTCCGGCGGCGCGGCTCCCGGCGGCGAGACGGTCTCCTCTGCGCCCACGATCTCGCAGTCTCGCGATCGTGGCGGGCGGATCGCGATGGCCGCCCGTCCAAAATCGCCGCGCGGCGTTCAGACGTGGGGGTGGGTGATGTCTATCGCTCGGCGGGTGCTACTGCTCGAACGGGTACGGTGCCGCGCCTGGGGCGCCGCTGGGAATCGCTTGGGTCGAGATCGCCTCGACGGTCTCCACTTCTTCGGCGGCCTCCTCGCGCTCCTCGTCGTGCTCTCCGTCGCAGAGCACGCGGAAGTTGCCGGTCACGCCGCTGTCGGCGTGGATCGTGATGCCGGGCAGGATCTCCTCGCCCTCCTCGAAACCGAGGCGTTCCATGTCGAAATGCGCAAGGCCGATCCCATGCGCGGTGTGAGTGGGGTTCTCGCGATCGTGTGCCGCCACCGCCTGAGCGAAGCGCTCAAGGTTCTTCGCGATTTTTCCCGTGTCCGACATCTCTTTTGAGGTTAGCGGCGCGCGGCGGCGCGGGTCTGGGTGCTCGGCGCATGTCGGGTGTGCGCTCGCGCCGAAAGCGAAGTCGGTCCGAAGCCCATCCGAAGCCGATCGTTTCACAGGTAGGAAACCCGCGGATAATGGGCGGGCGTAGACTCGCGACGAAGCAGGCGCAGCGACGAAGCAAGGCGCAACGCAAGCAGCAGGAAGATCGCAAACAACAGGTTCAACGCAACCGGGGGGGTTGAGATGAGCACCGGACGAGTTCGAGCCGCCGGGTTGGCGGCTGTCGTTGTACTGATGCTGACACTCGCGGGCACCGCGAGCTCCGCATGGGGAGCGCCGCCGGAAATCAGGGAAATGTCCAACCACGTCGGGCCGGAGGTCGGGGGCCTGTCGGTGGAAATCAGCGGCAACCACTTGACCCCGGCCACCGCCGTCGAATTCGGTGGGGTTCCGGCGGAGAAAGTCTTTGTCGTGAACGTCGACAGCCTCGCGGCCTACGCGCCGCCGGGTACGGGCGTGGTCGACGTGAGGGTGACGACCGCGGAAGGCACGAGTGCGATCGTGCCTGCAGACAGGTTCGAATATCGCGCGACCCCCGAATTCGGCACCTGCGGGAGAGTCGGCATCGAAAACGGCAAGTTCACGAAATCGACTTGCGTGCGCGAAGAGCCGAATGGCCTCGGCAAGGATCTGTACGAATGGTACCGGGGCTTCGAAGGCCCGCAGACGCTCAAATTGCTCGGGGTGAGCTTCTCGGCACCAACGGGCCTCAAGCTCGAAACGGCCGCTAAGAACAAGATCACCTGTAGCGCTGGTGCGGGCGCTGGAGAAATCACGGGTCCTACGTCGATCGGGTTCGGAGCGCTCACGTTCACGGGCTGCGAAAGCAACTTGAACAAAATGACGGCGGCCTGTCAGGGCACGGGCCTCGGCGCCGGAGAAATCGAGACGAACCCGCTCGATGGTCAAACGGGCATCACGAAGCTCGCCGACCTCCCCGAGAAATATGTGGCCGGGACCGAGTTCGCCGCCGAAGGTGGCGCAGCACTGGCGGAATTCTCGTGTGGCGGCACGCCGGTGAAAATCCGCGGTTCGGTGATCCTCGAAATGAAGAAGCCGAACAAGGGAGTCGAAGCGATCGGCTGGAAGGCGGCCGCCAAAAAGGGCGCGCAGAAGACCAAGAGCTTCGTCGGCGGGCTCGAAGCTGCGCTCGAAGTCAAAGTGGGTGAAGGCAGCTACGAACCGATCGGGCTCACGATCGGCGCAAGCAGCAGTACTGAAGAAAAGATCGAGTTCAACACTGTGGTCTGAGCCGCGTACCTGCCGGGCGCGCGACTCAGTGCGCCCGGCAGGACAGCTCGACAGGACGGCGTGCGGGTGTGCCGGACCAAGACGGTGAGCCGGACCGTGCGGGCGAGGCCGGTCGCCGGCGGTCACGAGCGTCAGGGGAGGTCGCGCTCCCATCGGGAGATCTCGAATGGGACTCCCGGGCGACCCCCGATCGCGAGAATCGATGTGCCGTCGGCGAAGGCGCGAGCGCTTCGGATCAGGCTCGGGTCGCGTACAAACACCAGGGTGCCGGCGGGAGCGTCGATCGTCTCCTCGCCCACGGAGAAGACCGCGTGCCCACTCATCACGGCGAATAGCTCCTCGTGGCCGTCGGTGCGGTTCGCCTCGTCGTCTGCCTCGTGGTGCGGCTCGACCATCTCGTCACCCGCGTCGCCGGTGATCCCGTTCACCCCGAAGGAGCGGACGTCGAAGTGACGTCGGACTAGATGGAAGTCCCCATCCGTCGCGTCGGGATAGTCCGGGTCGATGTCGGTCGCTCTGACGACGTCCGCAAGGCGCACGGCGCCAAACGGAGCCCTGCTCGGGTCGGCCATAAAACGCAACCTCGCAGGTCCTCCAGCGGGAGTCAACCCGGCGAGCTCGCGCCCGATCCAGGCTCTGTGAGAGGTGCCCGCTAGCCCTGCGTCTGCGCGACGCTCGGCTGCTCGATGATCTCGATCCGGTAGTCGTCGGGATCGCGCACGAAGCAAAGTCGCGAGCCACCCTCGCGCACTGAGTAGGGCGGCTTCTCGGGCTCAATCCCTTGCGCGGCCAGCTTGGCAAGCGTGCCATCGAGATCGTCGGCGGTGATTGCGATATGCCCGTAGCCGGTGCCGATCTCGTATGAGTCAACGCCGAAGTTGTAGGTGAGCTCCAGCCGGGGCATGTCGCCGTCCCCAGGCTGGTTCATGAAGACGTTAACGGCCTCGTCGCGGATCGGGATGCGCCCGACCTCCTGGAAGCCGAGGGCTTCGTAGAAGGCGACGGAGCGGTCGATATCGGTGATGCGGTAGCAGGTGTGGATCAGGGCCATGCGGCGGAGTCTATGGGCGCGCGCGAGCGCTGTCCACGGCGGCTGCGGTCCCAGCTTGTCTCAAGCTCACCCGCAGCGGGTAGCGAAACCGTGCGTGAAGCGCCGAGGGCTGGAAATCGATGAGCATGGAGAAGACGGCAAGGTGGCGCTGGCGCTCACGGGCGAACTGGACATCGCGACGGCTCCACGTCTGCAAAAGGCCGTGGGCCGCCTGTGTTCGGACGGAGTGCTGCGCCGCCTGACGATCGACCTGAGGGGTCTCGATTTCGTGGACTCGACGGGCTTGGCGGCGATCGTCTTCACGAGCAAACTGTGCGAGCGCAGCGGCGGCGAGCTGGCGCTGATCCGCGGTCAGGACACGGTGCAGCAGGTGTTTGCGCTGACGGGGCTGCTGGACCAGCTCCCGTTTCGCAGCGCGGAGGAGGCCGAGGAGCCGACGGGGCAGGATTAGAGGGTCGGCCCACGGAGCCATCGACCGTCGGGGCCGCCGACCGCGTTCGGGGCCGCCGACCGTATACTCGCCGCGCGTGCGGACTCTGATCGTCGGTCACGGCGGGCGCGAGAGCGCCCTGGCCTCCCGGATGGCGGAGCACAGCGAGCTGTACGCGTTCGCGGGCCATCTGAACCCCTCGCTGGTGCGCTATGCGGAGGAGTCGGGGGGTCGCGTACAGCTGGGCGACGTGTGTGACGCGGCGGCGGTGGCGCAGTTCGCGCGCGAGCAGGAGATCGAGATCGCGATGATCAGCGCGGACGAACCGCTGGCGGCGGGCGTGGTGGACGAGCTGCTGGCGCAGGGCACGCAGGCGGTGGGCCCGACCCGAGCGGGCGCGGAGATCGAGTGGAACAAGGTCTTCGCGCGCGAGCTGCTTGCGGACGTGGCTCCGGAGGCGACCCCGAAGCTGAGGATCGTCGACGGCATTGATGAGATAGAGGAGGCTGTCGCCTCCTTCGATGATCTTCCGATCGTCGTGAAGCCGTCGGGCCTCACCGGGGGCAAGGGCGTGAAGGTGATGGGCCCCCACCTGGCGAGCCACGCCGAGGCGGCGGACTACGCGCGCAGCCTGCTGGCGGACGCAAAGCACGAGGCGGTGCTGATCGAGGAGAAGATCACGGGAGCGGAGTTCACGATCCAGGCGATCAGCGATGGCAAGACAACGGTGTTCCCGTACTCCACGTACGACTATCCCTACCGCTTTGACGGAGACGAGGGGCCGGGCACGGGCGGGATGGGCTCTCTGAGCACCGAGCGCGAGGTGCTCCCGTTCATGACAAACGCCCACTACGAAGAGGCCTGTTCGATCATCGAGCGGGTGATCGCACGACTGGGCAATGAAGGCCGGCGCTTCAACGGCGTGATGAATAGTGGCTTCTTCGCGACGGCGGAGGGCGTGCGGGTGATCGAGTTCAACGCCCGCTTCGGCGACCCGGAGTGCATGAACATCATGAGCCTGTTCGAAGGCGACTGGACGCGAGTGATGGAGCGAATTTGCGCTGGGACGCTGAGCACGGCGGACGTCCCGCTGAGCCCGCACGCATCGCTGGTGCTGTATCTGGTCTCGCCGGACTACGCGCTCCCCCGCGCTCCGGGGAGCGAGCCGCAGACTTACGAGTTCGAGCTGGACGTCGAGAAGATCGAGCGGGCTGGCTGCGAGGCGTTCTTCTCCTCGGCGGTCCACGTCGCGGGGAGCACGTTCAGGACGGTAGGCACCTCGCGCGCGGTGGCGCTGACGACGACGGCGCCGACGTTGGCGCAAGCGCACGAGCGGATCGTGGCGCAGGCGAGCGAGGTCGAGGTGCTTGAGTGGCGGCGCGAGGTCGGCGACGAGCGCTACCTGCAAGGTCTCAGCGCCCTGGTCGCGGCGGCCTAAGGCGCTTCTTTACAACGACGCAACCGCGCGGCCTTGCCCCGGCGAGCGCCATCGTGCAAGGATGGCCGCGTGATCGTCGAGCGCTCGATGCACCCGCAGTTCCTTTCGAACACGTTCCTGGTGTCCGACGGCCACGGCGGCCCGGCGTTCTTCGTTGACGCAGGTGGACCAACGATGCCGCTGATCGAGGCGGCCGATCGGCTTGATCTGACGCCAACACACGTGCTGCTGACCCACCACCACTTCGACCACGTCTGCGACGTGGGCGTGCTGCGCGAGCGCTGGCCTGAGATCGAGGTCCTGATCAGCCCGGCCGAGCGCGACATGATCGTGGGCGAGTCGGGCGCGGCGGACGCTGAGTCGGCGGGCGGTGATGTCGCGCACATGCATCCGATCCAGGCTGGCGAGACGCTGCGCTTCGGCACGCTTGAGGTGCGCCCACTGCACACCCCGGGGCACACGGCAGGGATGCTCTCATTCCTGGTGGGTGAAGGCGGCGGCGCGGGTGGGCGCGGCGGCTCCAGTGGGCCGGGCGGCTTTGCGGGCGGCGAAGCGGTCGTGTTCACGGGCGACACTCTGTTCAAGAACTCAGTAGGCGGCGTGAAAGCCCCAGGGCATTCGACGTACGCGGACCTGCGCGACTCGATCATGGGGACGCTGATGGAGCTGCCGCCGCAGACCGTGATCTACCCGGGCCATTCCGATGAGACCTCGGTGGGCGAGGAGTGGGAGGGCAACGGCTTTATTCGCGTCTGGCGTGGCCTGGACCCTGAGGGAACCGAGTCATGCACGGCGCTGGGCGAGCCGGCGACGCTGGTCCTGCTGGGACAGGACTACGACGGCGGCACGAAGGCGTGGATCCGCTGGCCGGACGGTGCTGATGACATCGTCCCGGGCTCGAAAGTGCAGCGAAACGGCTAACGCGAGCCGCGTGGACCAGCCGGGTCCTGGTCCCGGCGGGCGGCTGATCATAGGATTGGGGCATGGCACGCGAGCGTGAGAGCGAGAAGATCCCCACCTCGCGCGCGCGGCGCACCGCGAAGGTGGCCTCGCTGGCGGCGGGGGAGGCGGTGAAGCAGTTCGGCACGCGCGCGGCGAACGTGGCGCGCGGCGAGGAAGCGGCCGAGGAAGCGATGGCCAAGCGCCAGCTAGAGACCGCGAAGCAGATCGTGGCGGCGCTGGGGACGATGAAGGGCGCAGCGATGAAGCTTGGGCAGGTGATGTCATTTCTGGACGTCGGGCTAGTGCCAGAGCAGTACCGCGAGGAGTTCCAACACGAGCTGGCGAAGTTGCGCGACGCGGCGCCGACGGTCTCCTTCAAGCAGATGCGCAAGGTGATCGAGGACGACCTGGAAGAACCGATCGACGAGGTGTTCGCGTCCTTTGAGCAGGAGCCGATCGCGGCGGCGTCGATCGGCCAGGTCTACCGCGCGAAGCTGCACGACGGACGCGAGGTCGCGGTGAAGGTCCAGTACCCGGGCGTGGCGAGCGCGGTGCGCGCGGACATGCAGAACCTCGACATGATCATGCGCCTGCTCAAGCGGATGACGCCGGGGCTGGATGTGAAGGCGATCACGAAAGAGGTACGCGAGCGGATCATCGAGGAGCTGGACTACGAGCTCGAGGCCCAGAACCAGCGCGCGCTGGCGCGCATCTTCGAGGGGCACCCGTTCATCGTGGTGCCCGGCGTGGTGACCTCGCTCTCGCGCGAGCGGGTGCTGGTGAGCGAGTTTGTCGAGGGCGTCGGCTTTGAGGAGCTGAAGAAGCGTTCGCAGGCCGAGCGCGACCGGATCGGCGAGATCGTGTTTCGCTTCTTCCTCGGCTGCTTGTACCGCCACCACCAATTCTCGGGCGATCCCCACCCCGGCAACTTCCTGCTGCTGGGAGACGGGCGCGTGGCGTTCCTGGACTTCGGGCTGTTCAAGCGCCTGGAGGCTGGGCCGGTGGATCTGGAGCTGGCAGCGCAGCGCGCGGTGACGGAGCGCAACGCCGCGGCGCTGCACAGCCTGCTGGCGCAGTCGGGCTTTCTGCCGAACCCCGAGCGCGTGGACCCCGAGCACCTGCTGGCGTTCGTGGACTCGGCGATCTGGTGGTACACCTCCGACGAGGTCGTGCAGCTGACGCCGGAGATGGCGACCGAGGTGATGATCGAGAGCTCGGACCCACGGTCGAGCCACTTCCGCGAGATGCGCCACCAGGACATGCGCCCTGAGCACCTGTTCGGCCGTCGCATGGAGATGCTGACGCTCGCGGTGCTCGCGCAGCTGCGGGCGCGTAACAACTGGCACCGGATCGCGCGCGAGTGGATGTACGGAGACGCGCCGGTGACCGAGCTGGGCCGCCAGGAGGCCGAGTTTTATGGGCGCACCGGAGTGGGCGCGCGCTGAGGGCCGCACCGCGGCCCGGCAGAGCGTTTAGGCGGGATAATCGCGGGGCATGAGCAGCGACCCCCAGCCGGATGCCCTGGTCGAGGAGCTGCAGCGCGCGCTCGCGGGCAGCGAACAGCGCCTCGCGGTGATCCTCGACTCGCTCGCGGAGGCGGTGACGATTCGCGGCAGCGACAACCACCTCGTGCACGCGAACCGGGCGGCGCTCGACCGCCTGGGCTTCTCCTCGGCGGAGGAGCTACGCCGCGCGGATCCGCGCGCGCTGATGGGCCCATATGAAACGAGCGACGAGCGTGGGGAGGAGATCGGGATGGACGATCTGCCCTCGGTGAAGCTGCTGCGCGGCGAGCGGCCCGAGCCGTTGCTGCTACGCGCGGTGCATCGCGACACGGGCGAGGAGCAGTGGTCGCTGTTGAAGGCAACCGCGGTCCGCGACGCCTCGGGAGAGATCGAGGCGGCGGTGACGATCATCGAGGACGTCACCCAGTCCAAGCGGGCCGCGCTGCGGATGGAGTTCATGGCGCAGATCGGCGAGGTGCTGGCTTCCTCGCTGGATTACCAGCAGACGCTGCGCAACGTAGCGGGCCTCGCGGTGCCGCAGATCGCCGACTGGTGCGCAGTGGACCTGTTCACGGAGGACGGCGGGCGCGAATCGGTGGCGATCGCCCATTCGGACCCGGCGAAGCTGCGCACGGCTGCGCGGCTACGCGGCTACGAACCCGAGCGCCTTGACCCCGAGCGCGGATTAGGGCTCGTGATGAGCACGGGCGAATCGCAGCTGTACACGGAGATCCATGACGAGCAGCTGGTACAGACGGCAATCGACGAGGAGCATCTGCGGCTGCTGCGAGAAGTGGGGTTTCGCGCGGTGGTGATCGTGCCCCTGCAGGTGCACGAGCGTACGATTGGCGCACTGACGATGGTAAGCGCCGAGTCGGGGCGCAGCTTCGACCGGGGCGACGTCGAGTTCGCGGAGCAGATCGCGGCGCGCGCGGCGCTGGCGGTCGAGAGCGCTCGGCTGTACAGCGAGCGCTCGGCGATCGCGCGCACGTTGCAGGACAGCCTGCTGCCCGAGGCGATCCCGCAGATCCCGGGCTGGGAGCTAGCGGCGCTGTATCGCCCCGCAGGCCAGGAGGGCGAGGTCGGCGGCGACTTCTATGACTTCTGGGAACTCGACGGGGAGTGGCTGATGGTGATCGGCGACGTCACGGGCAAGGGCGTAGGGGCGGCGACGGTCACGTCACTAGTGCGCCACACCGCTCGCGCGGCCTCGGAATTCGACCCGCGTCCCGCGCAGGTGCTCGCGCGGATCGACGCGGCGCTGCGCCGGCGCCCGACGGTCTCGCTGTGCACCGCGCTCTGCATGCGCCTCTCGCCGCGCGGCGCGACGATCGCGGTCGGCGGGCACCCGCCTCCGTTGCGTGTGGGACAGGACGGCGTGAGCGAGCTGGGGGAGCACGGCACGCTGCTCGGGGCGCTCGCTCGCACCCACTGGCCGGAATCGAGCATCGAGCTACGCTCTGGCGAAACGCTCGTGGCCTTCACCGATGGCGTGACCGACACGGTGGGCGCAGGCGGGGAGCGCTGGGGAGCCGAGCGGCTGCGCAGCACACTGGCCGAGACTCGCGGGCTGGGGCCCGCGGAGCTACGGGGTCGCCTAGTCAAAGAGTTGGACGAATTTCAGGTCGGTCCGCAGGCTGACGATACTGCGGTGGTGATCATGCGCTTTACTGGCGAGGCACGGGTCGCGGGGTCAGGCGGGAAATTGTCGGGCGTTGGCGCCCAGGGAAACGGGTAAGAAGGAGAGCGAACTTGTCTCAAACGCCGTTTGAGATCGAGAGCGTTCGCGAGCCAGATGGCGCGCGGCTGACGCTCTCGGGTGAGCTAGACATCGCGACCGTTCCAAGGGTGGTGGCCGCGGTGGATTCGACTTTGACCGCAGGAGTAAGGACGTTGACGATCGACCTTGGTGGGCTGGGCTTCGTGGACTCCTCCGGCCTGCGCATGTTCATCGTGCTCGACCAGCGCGCGTCCGCAGAGGGTTGGACGCTGCGCCTGACTCGCCCGCCCAAGCAGGCGATGACGGTGTTCCGCGTCAGCGGCGTGGAGCAGAACCTGCCGTTCGTCGAGGACGCGGTGTGAGCATGACGACGCGCTCCTCCGCGAGAAACCGACGCGGCACAGGCGGCGATGCACGTCGCCTGGCGCTGACGCTCGAGCGCAACGTGCAGGCGCCGGCGCTGGCGCGCGCCGAGGTCACCGAGTGCTGTCGCGAGCTGGGAATCGACGGGTCGCTCTGCCAGTCGCTGGTCCTGCTGGTCTCAGAGGTCGTGAGCAACGCGGTACGCCACTCGCCCGCGGACCCGCAGGAGCCGGTTGGCTTCGTGGCCTCCTTCGGCGAGCGCGCGATCCGCGTGATGGTGACCGACGCGGGCGAGGGCTTCACTCCGCGCCCGCGCGATCCAGCCCGAGCACACGACGGCTACGGGCTCTACCTGCTGGAGAAAGTCGCCGACCGCTGGGGCGTGGACTCACGCGGCGACACCAAAGTCTGGTTCGAGCTGGCGCGAGCCTAGAGGGTCCTGCACGACCCAGGGCGCCTTTCGTCGGCTTAGAGCACCTGGATCTGTACGAGGCTCGTGGTGCCGGGCCGGCCCGAAGGCAGACCGGCGGTGATCCCGACGCGCTGGCCGGTTTTGCACCAGCCCAGCTCGACGACCCGCCGGGCGGCGTCAGCGATCAGCGCCTCGGTCGTCTCGTGCCGACGGATAGAGGCGGCCTGCACGCCCCACATCAGCGCGCAGCGGCGAACAGTCTCTTTGCCGGGCGAGAGTGCGTAAATGGGGACAGTGGGGCGGTGCGCTGAGACCAACCGCGCTGAGCGGCCCGAGAGCGTTGGCACGACGAGCGCGTCCAGGCGAAGCTCGCGCGCGGCGATCGAGAGGTTGTGGGCGATTGTGTAAGCGGGGTCGGACTCGGTGCGGCGCACGCGCGAGTCGTTCCAGCGCTCGTACGGTGCGATCGCCTCCGCCTGCTCGGCGACGGCAGCCATCATCGCGATCGCCTCGACTGGGTAGCTGCCGATCGCGGTCTCTTGAGAGAGCATCACGGCATCGGTGCCGTCGAGGATCGCGTTCGCGACGTCGGCGACCTCCGCGCGCGTGGGGCGCGAGGAGACGACCATTGAGTCGAGCATCTGCGTAGCAGTGATCGAGGGCCGCGCCATCCACCCGGCCAGCTCGAGCAACTGCTTCTGCACAATCGGCACGCGCTCGATCGGCAGCTCGATGCCGAGGTCTCCGCGCGCGACCATCAGGCAGTCCGCGGCTTTGAGCACCTCGGCCGCGCGCTGCACAGCCTGCGGCTTCTCCATCTTGGCGATCAGCGGCAGGCGCGTGTGCTCGCGTACGGCCTCGACGTCCTCCGGGCGCTGCACGAACGAGAGCGCGACCATGTCCACGCCGATCGACTCGCCGTGGCGCAGTAGCTCGAAGTCCTCCTCGGGCACCGCGGGCAGCGACTCGACCTCGCCGGGGATGTTCAGCCCCTGACGCGAGGCGACGGCGCCGCCGACCTCGATCACTGTCTCTACCTCATGTGCGGCGGGGCGCGCCTCGGTCACGCGCAGGCGCACAGAGCCGTCAGCCAGGTACAGCACGGCGTCCTTCTGGAGCGCGTCGGCCATGCCCTCCCAGGAGACGCTCATGTGGCGCGCGTCGCCCGGCGTTTCGTCGCCGTCGACGGTGAATGTCAGGTGCTCGCCGGGCTTCAGCTCGACGATGTCCTCGCTCAGAGCGCCGATTCGCAGCTTCGGTCCCGGCAGGTCCTGGAGGATCGCGACGGGGCGTCCGACCTGGCCGGCGGCGTCGCGGACCCTGCGCACGGTCTCTGCGTGCTCCTCGAGTGTCCCGTGCGAGTAGTTCAGGCGCGCGACGTCCATGCCTGCCTGAACCATGCGCAGCAGCGTCTGCGGCTCGCGCGAGGCGGGTCCGATAGTGGCGACGATCTTCGTACGACGCATCGGAACTCAAGGTATCGAGCGATCGCTTCACACGCTGGGCTGTGGGCGCGCTTGCAACGCCCCGCCGAGCCCGCCTAGCATCAGCGCATGCTCGGTCCCTCGCGCCCGCTGCCGCGAATTGGAGCGCCGGTGCGAATCGCGCACTTCGGCGGCGACTACGAGCGCGGCTCGATCGTCTCCGTTGACGAAGAAGGTCGCCGCCTGCGCGTACGCGGGGAGGGAGGGGAGAGCTATGAGTTTGTGCTCAGCCCCGCGACCGCGCGGTTCGTGTCGGCGGGCAGCGCTCAGGGCCCGCGGCTGGAGCTGGGCCCGGACTCGGCGGCGGGGACGGGTTAAGGCGCCTGCACGTCGGGGAAGTGCTCGGCGCAGTGCTCCCGCAGCGTCTCCCGCACCCATGCGCGCTCCTGCGGGCTCGCGGCGCGGAAGCGGGCGAGCAGCTCGCGCTGGCGCTCAAGCGGGGCGCCCGCGATCGTCCAGCGCACGGCGAGGCGCTCGAACAGCAGCTCGACCGCACGCTGCCAGGCGTCCTCCTGCGTTGCGGCTGCTCGCGAGCTGCTACCCACCCGTCCCGCGAGGGTCTCGGCATACTCCAGCCGCGAAGCGGGCGTGAACGAGCCGCGCAGCGTGAGTACGTTGCCCTCCGCGTCGGCGTAGTCGCTGCTCGGCGCTTGTAGGCGCTCGCGGCTGCGATTGCGCTTTCCCATGCGAGTGCAGCTTAGGCGGCGCCTCCCAGCATGCGGTAGGACCCGACCTCACTGAGCTGAGTGACAACCGGCGGCTCCTCGCAGCGACCGGCGATGTCTTGCTGGAAGCTCGCGAACGCCGCGAGCGCGGGCAGCGGGTTCTCGATGCCATCCTCCTGCGCGGCGAGGTGCATAAAGCTCGTTCCGTCATCGAGCTTGAACGTCGCATAGCGGAAGCCCTCTGGACGCTCCTGCGCGAGCTGTTCGTAGACACCGCGCACGAGTCCCTCGTTCTCCTGCACCCGATCGGGCTTGACGCGATAGCGAACCATCACGATCCTCATCGTGCCTCCTGTGCTTGGGGTTATGCAGGTACAGACGGCGGGGGACGCTGAGACTCATCGAAAGTGCGCCGCCTGTCGAAGGGTCATCGCCGACGCGGGCCGAGCCCGCCCCGCGGCGCGCGTGCCCGCATCGAGCGCGCCGGGCCGTGCTGCGCCGGACCGGCGCTACTGCTGAGCCGCGGCGCGCTCGAGCGCCCCGCGCACGTCGCCCGTGAGCGGCTTTGCGTGTCCCGGCCACGCCGCGGCGGGCTCGAGCGCGGCGAGCTTCAGCATGCTCGCCCGAGCCTGCTCGGTGTCGTAGTTGTAGACGGGGAAGGGCAGGTGCGGCTCTGAGTCGCGGCCCCAGGTATCGAGCGTATAGAAGCAGTCGCTGCTCAGCGCGAGCCGATCGGACTCGCGCCACAGCGCGATTTGTCCGGGTGCGTGCCCGGGTATGTCGATGACCTTGAAGCCCGCGACCTCGTCGCCCTCGGCGACGGTGCCCGTGATGTGCACGGGGCCGCCATCCCAGGCGTAGCGGTGCATCAGGCGCTGCACTTGGCGATGAGGGAAGGGCAGCCCTTGCAGCCCCTCGGGCCAGTAGCGAAAGCCGCCACTACCTTCGGCGTCCTGCACCTCGGCCTCGTGGCAGTAGACCGGCGCACCGAGGCCGGGAGCTGCGCCGCGGTGATCGGTGTGGCCGTGGCCGAGCACGATTCGACGGATGCCGCCAAGCTTGGCCCCGGCCCGGGCAAGCGCGCGAGTCATCGTCCGCGCGCCCGCGTCGAACAGCGTCACGCCGCCATCGTCCTCGATCAGGTAGACGTTGCAGCGGGCGGGCTGGCCCTGGACGACCCAGACGCCCTCGGCGACGAGCTGGGCCTCGCCGCCGGCCAGGCGCGAGCCGAGCCGGGTGCGAGCGTTGAATGCGCCGGTCAAGCGCAGCTCGGCGCTCGATCCCTGCGCGGGCATCATCCCGAGCTGGCGTGGCAGCGCGATCGAGTCAGGGAAGGCGTCGTTGCTCTGGATCAAACCGTCGCGGACGGTGAGTAGGTCGATGCCCTCCATCGTCACGCGGTCGCCCGTGGGCTCGATCCCATTGAGCGGCCCCGGGCCCGCGAAGGTTCCGCTTAGCTGCCATTGGACGGCGCAGCGATCGTCCTGCGCGGTCGTGGAGAGGACCTCGAACTGAAGGTCAGGAACGGCGCCGAGTAGCTCGCCGAGGAACGCGCGCACGCCCTCGGGCGCAAGCACGTCGACCTGGCCCCGGACGTTCTCGCGCCCGCCCTCGGCCCACAGGCCGACCGCGGTGTCGAGGTCGCGCGCGGCGATCGCGTCGAAGTAGCGACGCGCGATCGCTTCGGGATCGGTCTTCGTGATCCGGCGGCGCGGGCTGCGCGCCTGGCGCACATTCGCCGCGGCCTGCTCGACCTTGGTCGCTGCCCCGTCTGCCTCGTCGCTCTGCTGATCGGCCATGAATCGATCCTCCTTTTGCACCCCGCTGCGGACGCTGCTCTGGGCGCTTAGTCTAGTCTCCGGCGCGTGGCCGAGGCGAGCAACCCCAGCGCCGCGCAGGCTCCTCAACGCAGGGACCGCAAGCGCGAGCTGGGCAGGGGGGAGCGAGTGTTCCCGGGGATCTACCGCCTGCGCCTGCCGCTGCCCTGGCCGGGCGTGCCGCATTGCAACGCGTGGGCGGTCAAGTCCGGGGACGGCTTCGTGCTGTTCGACACCGGGATGAACGACCCTGATTCGATTGAGAACCTAGAACGCGCGCTCGGCATGTGTTCGCTGCGGATCGAGGACACACGTCTGATCGTCTGCACCCACGCGCACTCTGACCACTGTGGGCAGGCGCCGCTGATCGCCGAGCGTGCGGGCTGCGAGATCTGGATGCACCCGAGCCATGAGCTGCTCAACGACATGGTCGAGGACCCCGAAGCGGTGTTCCTGCGCCGCCTGGAGGTGGCCCGCCAGAGCGGCGTGCCACGTGAGCCATTGGAGCGATACGCGGCGGAGAACAAACCGCGTACAAGTAGCGGCTTCGCGGGCACGATCGAGCCCGCGAAGGAGCTGCTCACGGGCGTGACAGTCGAAACGGACCTCGGCCCATGGACGGCATATGAGACGCCGGGGCACGCTCCCTCGCACGTCTGCCTGTTCCAGCCCGAGCGCCGCCTGCTGATCTCAGGCGACCACCTGCTCGGACGAATCTCGCTGTATTTCGAGTACGGGCACTCGCCTGACCCCGTGGGCGAGTTCCTGCACTCGCTCGACGTCGTGGAGCGACTCGGCGCGCGCCTGTGTCTGCCGGGGCACGGGCGCACGTTCGCGGACGTGCACGCGCACATCGAAGGCAACCGCAAGCTCGTGCACGAACGGCTCGACAGCGTGGCGCGGGCGCTCGGGGAGGGTCCGCTGAGCGCGTTTGAGATCGTGCCTCGCGTTTACGGAGACACGCTCTCCCAGCAGAACGCCCACTGGTTGCTGTCGAAGATCCTCAGCTACCTGACGCATCTACAGGCGCTGGGGCAGGCGAGCCCGATCCCCGGTGAGCCCGAGCGCTGGACTGCATAATCAGTAGATGCACATCAGCGAGATCCTCGCCGCCGAGCAGCCGGTGTTCTCTTTCGAGTTCTTCCCGCCAAAGACCGAGCAGGGCGAGCAGAATCTGTACTCGGCTCTGCACGATCTAAAGCCGCTCGAACCCTCGTTCGTCTCGGTGACCTACGGCGCGGGGGGGTCCAGCCGCGAGAAGACGATCGGGATCGTCAAGCAGATCAAGGACGAGTTCGGGCTGGAGGCGATGGCGCACTTCACCTGCGTCGGGGCGACAGTGCCGGAGTTGCGCGAGACGCTTGATGAGATGCGCCAAGCCGGGATCGACAACGTGCTCGCGTTGCGGGGCGACCCGCCCGAGGGCCACGAGGAGTGGGTCAAGACCGACGGAGGTCTTGAGTATTCGCGCGAACTGGTTGAGCTGATCGGGGCGGACTACGAGTTCGCGATCGGCGCGGCCTGCTTCCCGGAGACGCACATCCACGCCGCGAGCCCCGAAACCGACCTGCACTTCCTAACCGAGAAGGTCGGCGCGGGCGTGGACTTCCTGATCACCCAGATGTTCTTCGAGAACGAGTACTACTTTGACTTCGTCGCACGCGCCCGTGCTGCGGGCGTGCAGGTGCCGATCATTCCGGGTGTGATGCCAATCACCCGCGTGGGCCAGGTTGAGCGGATGGCGGAGCTGTGCGGCTCGGCAATCCCCGAGGGGCTGAGCCGCGAGCTGCATGCGCGGGCTGAGGACGCGGAGGCGGTGCTCGATTTCGGCGTCGCCTACGCGACGTTGCAATGTGCGGAGCTGCTGGCGGCGGGCGCTCCGGGCATTCACTTCTACACGCTGAACCGCTCGCCGGCGACGCGCGCGATCCTCAGCGCGCTGAAGCTGACCCGCCCTTGGGAGCGGGCGATCTACCCGGCCTCGATCTCCAGCCCCTCGGCGACACGCGGCGAGCCGTCGGGCGCCTCGTAGCGCACGTCGACTGAGTCGTTCTGACGGTAGGTGCCGACCCCCCATGCGCCGAGCAGCCAGCGCCAGCCGCTGATCTTGTCCTTGCGCAGGTCGCGCTCGAAGACAAGCGCGCCGTCGCGCACGGAGTAGTCGCTACCCAGTCGTTGCGGCACGCCGTTGAGATAGACCTGGTAGGGCTCGCGCACCCCGCTGGGCAGCCTGACGGTTGATTTGCTCATCGCGAGCGGATTATGCACCCGGTGGGATCCGTACTCTGCCCGGGATGAGCGCGCGCAAGCAACCGGCCCCCCTCCGCTCCTCAGGCACGATCGCCTACACGGTGCGCCGTTCCGCGCGTGCGCGCCGCGTGCGCGTGAATGTGCATGCGCACGCGCAGGTCGAGGTCGTGCTGCCGGCGCGCGCCCCCGAGCGAGCAGCAGCAGCGGCGATCAGCGAGCTACGACCGTGGATCGAGCGACGGCTCGCCGAGGCACGCGAGGCGCTCGCGCGGGTCGCGGCCAGGGCTGGGACCCTGCCCTACCTGGGCGAGTCGCTGACGCTGGTCGCGGAACCAGGGCGCACGCGCGTGCATCGCGCGGGCGCGCAGTTGCTCGTGCCCGACGGCGATCCCCGCCCCGCGATCGAGCGCTGGTACCGGCGCGCGGCGCGCGAGGAGATCGCGCCGCGCCTGGATCGCGCGACGCGGCTCTCAGGCACCCGCTACACGGGCTTGTCGATCCGCGCGCAGCGCACGCGCTGGGCCTCCTGCTCGGCGAGTGGCGCGATGAGCTTTAACTGGCGACTGCTGCTCGCGCCTGAGCGAGTGCTCGACTATGTCGTCTGGCATGAGGTCTGCCACTTGCAGGTGCTCGACCACTCCCCGCGGTTCTGGTCATTGCTCGAGGGCTACTGGCCCGAGTACCGCGAGGACCGGGAGTGGCTGCGCCTGAACGGCGCGACCCTCGTGCTTTAGCGCCGCTGGTCGATCGGCACGTACGTCAGATCCCGCTCGCCCGTGTAGATCTGGCGCGGGCGGGCGATCTTCTGCTCCTCGTCCTCGACCATCTCCTTCCACTGGGCGATCCAGCCACTGGTGCGCCCGATCGCGAACATCACCGGGAACATCGCGACGGGCAGGCCGAGCGCCTCGTAGATCAGGCCCGAGTAGAAGTCCACGTTCGGGTAGAGCTTGCGCGAGGTGAAGTAATCGTCGTCGAGCGCGCGCTTCTCAAGCTCGGTGGCGACGTCGAGCAGCGGGCTCTTGCCGCGCACCTCGAACACGTCATCGAGGTATTTGCGGATGATCCGCGCGCGCGGGTCGTAGTTCTTGTAGACGCGGTGGCCGAAGCCCATCAGCCGCTCGTTGCCGGCCTTTACGCCCTCGAGGAAGTCGGGGATGTTCTCGACGGTCTCGATCCGTTTCAGCATCCGCAGCGCGGCCTCGTTCGCACCGCCGTGTAGCGGTCCGTACAGCGCCGCGACGCCTGCGGCAACGGCCGAATATGGGTCCACGTGAGTCGAGCCGACCGAGCGAACAGCGCTCGTGGAGGCGTTCTGTTCGTGGTCGGCGTGCAGGATGAAAAGCACGTCGAGTGCCCGTGCCAGCCGCGGGTCCGGCTGGTATTTGAGCTCGGTCATTTTGTACATCATCCCGAGGAAGTTGCTCGAGTAATCGAGCTCGTTGTCGGGGTACATGTAGGGCTGGCCCATGTTGTGGCGGAAGGCGAACGCCGCGAGCGTGGGCATCTTCGCGAGCAGGCGGATGATCTGGATCGCACGCACGCGCTCCTCTTTGATCTTGTTCGCGTCTGGGTAGAAGGTGGAGAGCGCGCCGACCGAGGCCACGAGCATGCCCATGGGGTTCGCGTCATAGCGGAAGCCCTGCATGAAGTCCTTGACGTTCTCGTGCACGAACGTGTGGATCGTGATCTCGTCTATCCAGCCATCGAGCTCGACCTTGTTGGGCAGGCGCCCGTTGATCAGCAGGTAGGCCACCTCGAGGTAGCTCGAGTGCTCGCACAGCTGCTCGATCGAGTAACCGCGGTGCTGCAAGATGCCCTTCTCGCCGTCGATGTAGGTGATCGCGCTGCGGCACGACGCCGTGTTCATGAACGCTGGGTCGTAGGACATCAGCCCGAATTCATCCTCCTGCACCTTGATCTGGCGCAGGTCGGTCGCGCGCACCGTGCTGTCTGTGATCGGCACCTCATACGAGCGTCCCGTGCGGTTGTCGGTGATCGTCAGCGTGTCCTTCGTGGCGGCCGCGCCGTTCGTGGACGTCGCTGCGACCTGGCCCGTCGTCTCAGCCTCGGTCTCTGTGCTCATGCGTGTCTCCTATCGACGGGATCGGGCAGTTGGGGGAGTTCTCCTCAATTATGAGTCAAGCGCGCGCCCGATCCGGCATTGGCCCGATCGGCACGGTCTCAGAGCGGGACGCCGGGGCGCTCAGCGCTGCGGCAGGCTGGTGCGCGAGACGAAGCTCCGCACCCTTGCGGGCGAAGGCGGCGGCGCCTCGCCGTGCGGGCCGCGCACGCGCGGACGGGGCCCCCGCGAGTGCGGGCGGTGGGGGTGGCGCGGGCGGCTGCGTGGGCCGATCCCACCGTCGCCGCCGGACGCGGGCTCGGGCGTCTGGCGCACCGCCCAGCGGACCAGCAGGAACAGCGCAACGATCGGGATCTTCAGCAGGAACATCAGCCAGATGAACGTCCACGTGGTCACAAGGCGATCATACCCTCAGTGACAGGCGCGCAACCCGCCCGGGCGGTCCGCTGTCCGCGTTTGGACGTCCGCTCGCGAAAGAGAAGCGAGCGCTCAGGCGACGCCGCTGAACTGCGTGATCGCGTGCAGCTCGCCGAGGCGAGCGTCGATCTCCTCGCGCGTCAGGCGCTGTACGCGCTCAGTGCCGAACTCCTCGACGTTGAAGGAGGCGAGCACGGTCGCATGGGCCATTGCCCGGCGCAGGAGCCCGTCGGACAGCTCGCTGCCATCGCGCAGGCTCGCGGCGATGTAGCCGACGAAGCCGCCCGCGAACGTGTCGCCCGCGCCGGTCGGATCGACGACGGTCTCAAGCGGATAGGCGGGCAGCGCGAAGAAGCCAGCGCTAGTTATCAGCGCGGCCCCGTACTCGCCCTGCTTGGCGACAATCACGCTCGGTCCCCAGGAGAGGATCTCCCGCGCAGCGGAGAGGAGGTTCGGCTTCTCGGTTAGCTGGCGCAGCTCGGCGTCGTTGAGGATCAGGCAGTCGACCCCCTCAACCGCACTAAGCAGCGAGTCGCGCGCTATTTCGATCCACAGGTTCATTGAGTCGAGCGCGACGAACCGCGCCTGGGGTAGCTGCGTACGGACCTCGCGTTGCAGGTCGGGCTGGATGTTCGCGAGGAACAGCACCTCGCTCGCGCGCGAGCCCTCCGAGAGCTTGGGTTGGAAGCCCTCGAATACGCCGAGCTGCGTGTCGAGCGTCTCGCGTGAGTTCAGGTCCCAGCCGTACTCGCCGTGCCAGAAGAAAGTCTTGCCGCCTACGACACGCTCGACATCCGAGAGGTCGGTCCCGCGGGTGCCGAGCACCTCTAGCTCGCGCTCGCCGAAGTCATCCCCCACCGGACCGACGGCCCTCACCTGCTCGAAGAACGAAGCCGCAAGCGCGAAATGGGTCGCCGCGCCCCCGAGCATGCGCTCGCGCTCGCCAAAGGGCGTCTTGACCGTGTCATAGGCAATCGAGCCCACCACCGTGATCGACATGGGCGGGCACCTTAGAGCAACATTGCGTCCCAGGCCCTTCGCTAGCCTGACCGCCGACATGCGAGCGATCCAGATGACCGAGTTCGGCGGGCCGGAGGTGTTGCGGCTCGTCGAGCTGCCGACGCCCGAGCCTGGGCCTGAGGAGGTACTGATCAAGGTCGCCCGGGCTGGGCTGAACTTCGCGGACACGCACACCCGAACAAACTCCTACGTGCGCAAGGCGACGCTGCCACTCGTGCCGGGGGGCGAGGTCGCGGGCGTGCGCGAGGACACAGGTGAGCGGGTGGTGGCGCTCGTAGGCGACGGCGGCTACGCCGAGTACGCGCTTGCCCCCAGCCACCTGATCTACCCGATCCCCGATCCACTCGAGGACGGCGCCGCGCTGGCGATCGTGATCCAGGGGATGACGGCTTGGCATCTGCTTCGGACCGCCGCGAACGTGCGGGAGGGAGAGAGCGTGGTCGTACATTCGGCCGCAGGCGGGGTCGGCTCGCTCGCGGTCCAGCTCGGCCACGCGCTTGGCGCGGGACGGGTGATCGCGACGGCCTCAAGCTCCGAGAAGCGCGCGCTCGCGCTGGAGCTTGGAGCCGACGTCGCGGTGGACTCCGAGCCCGACGGGCTCACCGAGCGCTTGGTCGAGGCCAACGAAGGCAACCCGGTGGACGTGGTGTTCGACATGGCAGGAGGGGCCGCATTTGACGCCTCCTACGCGGCGCTTGGCCACTTCGGGAGGATCGTTGTGTGCGGGATTGCGACGCAGGAACCGAACGAGGTGCGCACGGGCTCGCTGCTGCGTCACTCCCGCTCGGTCGTGGGCTTCTACCTGTTTCACACGCTCGAGCGCCCGGGGATGTTCTCGGACGCGCTCGCCGACCTGTTCGCGCGGGCCGCGCGGGGCGAGCTGCGCACGGTAATCGGCGCGACCTACCCCCTCGCAGAGGCCGCGCAAGCGCATATTGACCTGCGCGAGCGACGCACGACCGGCAAGCTGTTGCTCGACCCCGCGGCATGAGCGCACGACACACCGTCTTCGCCTCCTGTCCCACGACGCGTAAGCTGCTGACCCCCTAGCGATGCCAAAGTCCTTCGCCGATCTCGGCCTCTCCGAGCCCACACTGCAATCGCTAGCCGACGTAGGCTACGAGTCGCCGAGCCCGATCCAAGAGCAGGCGATCCCCTCGCTGTTGGCGGGACGCGACGTGATCGGCCAGGCCCAGACGGGCACGGGCAAGACGGCTGCGTTCGGCCTGCCGATCATGGAGTACGTGGACCCCGAGAACTCCGAGGTGCAGGCGCTCGTGCTGACCCCGACGCGCGAGCTGTGCATCCAGGTGACCCAGGCGCTGCGGGCCTACGGCTCGCGTGGGGGCATCGACGTGGTCGCAGTGTTCGGCGGCGCGCCGATCCGCACCCAGCAGGCGCAGCTACGGGCCGGCGGGCACGTCGTGGTCGGGACGGTTGGGCGCGTGCTCGACCTGATCTCGCGTCACTCGCTCGTGCTGCACGACTGTCGCTTCCTTGTGCTCGACGAGGCGGATGAGATGCTCGACCTCGGTTTCCTGGAGGACGTCGAGAAAATACTCTCGCTCACGCCTTCCAGTCGCCAGACGGCGCTGTTCAGCGCGACGATGCCGCCGCCGATTCGCAAATTGGCCGATCGCTATATGTACGACCCCGAGGTGATCAAGGTCGAGGCCGCGACGCTGACGATCGACACGGTCGCCCAGTTTCAGCTTCCGGTGGAGCCTCGCGAGAAGCCCGACGCGCTTGTCGAGGTACTGCGGGCCGAGAACCCTGAGCAGGCGATCGTGTTCGTGCGCACGAAGGTCCGCTGCGATCAGCTCTATCGCACGCTGCGCGACCGGGGGATGAACGTGCGGGCGCTACACGGCGACATGTCCCAGGGCTCGCGCGACGGAGTCATGCTCGCGTTTAAGGCCGGGCGCGTGCCGATCCTCGTTGCAACCGACGTCGCCGCACGTGGCCTTGACATCTCGACGGTGACCCACGTGATCAACTACGACGTCCCCACTTCTCCTGACACCTACGTGCACCGGATCGGGCGCACGGGGCGGATCGGGCGCTCGGGGCGCGCGATCACGTTCGTGGAGTCACGCCAGAAGCGCGAGCTAGAGGCGATCGAACGGCATATCGGCACGAGCATCGCCAAGTGGGAGAAGGGCGCGCAGGCAGAGCCGACGCCGGTGCGCGAGCGCCCGCGCCGCCACCGCAAGCCGCGGATCTCGCGCCGCGACGAGCAGGAGCCCTACGTCAAGCTCGTGCTCGGGGGCGGTCGCGCGAGCGGATTGCGAGTCGCGGACATCGTTGGCGCGGTCACCTCCTCGGCGGGGCTTGACGGCGAGGCTGTACGCGACGTGCTGGTACTCGACCGCTTCTCCTTCCTCTCGGTTCCCGCGGAGGAGGCAGACCGCGTGATCGACTCGCTCGACGGACACGAGGTGCGCGGACGGGAGCTGAAGCTCGAGCGGGTAGGGTAGGGCGCATGTCTACCGCAACGATGCATATCGTTGTCAAGATGGACCTATAACCACTGGCTAGTTTCTGTGCCGCGCATGTGATCGCGCCTTTGCCAAGAAATGTCGGCGGGCGTGCGACAATCAGGGCATGACCAAGACGGAGCTGCACGAGCTAGTGGATGAGCTGCCGGAAAACGCCGTGGATGGCGCGGCCGTCTTTCTACGCAGCTTGGCGCGCGGCGCGATGGATCCGGAGCAGGCGTGGTTCTGGGCCTCCGACTGGTTGGCCGGGGAGCTGGAAGCCGAGCGCGAGACCGACACTGATCCGGGAGTGGTCTACGAGGACGCGGAGGCGTTCAAGTCGGCGCTGCGCGCAGCTCGCCAGTAGGTGCCGACGTATCAGCCTCGACCCCGTTTCCTACGAGACTTCAAGAGCTTGACCGCAGCACAGGTCGCAGCGTGGGAGCGAGCCCTGGACATCTTCATCGAGTGCCTTCGAGTTGGCACGTTTGATCCGAGCCTGCGCGTCAAGCGTGTGCAGGGATACCCCGGCGTCCGGGAGATGACTTGGGCGCCGGATGGCCGCGCGACCTTCGAGTACGGCGAGGAGATTCAGCTCGGCGAGGCGCACATCATCTGGCGTCGCATCGGCACCCACTCGGTCTTTCGGCAGCCCTGACGCCGGGGGAGGGCGCTCGGCGCCTGCCCAGTACAGTAGTCCGATGCCAACCAAAGCCACCATGCAAATCGCTGCCAAGGTGCGCCTATAACTCCTCTGGCTGGGACGCCGCGCATGTGATGGCGCCATTACCGGGCAACGTGGGCAGCGTGCGACAATCAGGACATGACCAGAGCCGAGCTTCATCAGCTAGTGGACCGCTTGCCGGAGGGCGCGGTTGATGGTGCCGCGATCATCCTTGGGGAGATCAGCGACGGCCGTATCGACCCCGAGCAGGCGTGGTACTGGACCCGCGAGTGGCAGGCAAAGGAGCGCGAGGCAGATGACGACCGCAGTGCGGGCCGCGTCTCGCGTTATGAGAACGACGAGGATTTCTTGACGGCATTGGACGAGCGCACGAAGCCGCTGGATGCCGACGCGTGATGTCCTCGCGTCGTTCTGGCGGGATTGGGATAGCCTCACTCCGCAGCAGCAGCGAGCGTTTCGCGAGGCAGTAGCTCAGTTCGTCGCGGACCTTGCGGGTGGCGGTCATAGCTTTCATCCGCGATTGCGTGTCAAGCGGGTGCAGGGCTATTCCGGCGTGTGGGAGATGACCTGGGCGCCGGACGGACGTGCGACTTTCGAGTACGGCGAGCAAGTTCACCCAGGCGAGGCGCACATCATCTGGCGTCGGGTGGGCACGCATTCAGTGTTCCGTCGGCCCTAATAACGAGGGATGGGCGGCTGGCGCCCCCTCGGCGCGGACAGACGGCTACAGTAGCCCGATGCCAACAAAAGCCACGATGCAAACCACTGAAGGTCCGATCGTCTTCGAGCTGTTCGACGCCGAGGCGCCGAAGACCGTCGAGAACTTCCGCAAGCTCGCGGGCGAGGGCTTCTACGACGGGCTCACGTTCCACCGCGTGATCAAGGACTTCATGATCCAGGGCGGCTGCCCGCAGGGCACGGGCACCGGTGGCCCGGGCTACACATTCGAGGACGAGATCAACCCCCACAAGGTCGTGCGCGGCGCGCTCGCGATGGCGAACGCGGGTCCGAACACGAACGGCTCGCAGTTCTTCATCGTCACCGCCGACGCGTGTCCCTGGCTCGACGGTAAGCACACCGTGTTCGGGCAGGTCACCGAGGGTATGGACGTAGTCGACAAGCTGGAGAGCGTGCAGACCGACGGCGCCGACCGGCCCGTCGAGCCGATCGGGATCTCCT